>Ga0302324_100000176_pt1 | contig 169114 bp, 137 predicted proteins | sample Palsa_T0_1_FD_201949 | JGI IMG/M metagenome (GOLD analysis project Ga0302324, IMG submission 201949) | Peat permafrost microbial communities from Stordalen Mire near Abisko, Sweden - Palsa_T0_1 | ecosystem: Environmental > Terrestrial > Soil > Palsa > Peat permafrost | place: Sweden: Abisko...
TGGGAGGCGGCGTAGGCGTCCAGGGTGATTTTCGTGGGGGTCCGCTGACCCTTCATGGCCTTGCGCAGAAAGGCTTTCGCCGCGTTCCCGTCGCGTTTCCTACTCAAATGGAAATCGACCGTCTTCCGGAGCGAACCGTCTCCAGCGCTTCTCGAATTCCGGCGTGTAATGTTGCCCCCACCTCAGAATGGTCGTGTGCGCTATGCCTACGCCCCATTCGCCCATCATAGCGACCAAGTCTCGATAACTGAGCTTAAAGCTCAAATACCAGCGGACGCACAGAACCACGATCTCCCGATCGAAGTGCCGCCATTGAACTGGGCCTCAAGGGCGGGTAATTGCGGCGGTTGTCGGTTTTCTTACCCGTTTCGCGCTATTAGTAGTGAGAGCCGAAAACGGCGGGCCGCGAAATGTGGTTTCACGTATGACAGAAAGACGGGTTGCTTGAATATGATGCGTCGGACTTGGAGGCCAAACGCGTAATTTCCACGAAAGCCGTTTACTCGCTGCGTCCAATGCGGGCGGTCGGGTGTACAATTGCTGCAAACTGGGTTCCAAAATGAAAACCCTGGCTTAGAAGACTATGCGACGCTCCACATTAATTCTGACAGCTCTTTGCGCCTTGGCCGCAAGTACCAGTGCGCAACCAGCGAAGAAACGCATCGCTGTAATGAATTTCGACTATGCTACCGTGCAACAGGGCATCGAAGCCCTCTACGGAAGCGACCAGGATATTGGAAAGGGAATTGCGGACCTGCTGGTCGATAAACTGGTTGCGGACGGCGCCTATTCCGTCATCGAGAGGAAGGAACTCGACAAAATCCTGGCCCAGCAGGATTTCTCCAACAGCGACCGGGCCGATCCTGCATCGGCGGCCAAGATTGGCAGAGTGCTTGGCGTGGAGGTGATCGTTGTCGGAAGCATCACCCAGTTTGGGCGCGACGACCAAACTAAGGGGGGAAATCTGGGCAGCCTGGCCGGGCGGCTCGGGGGACTCGGAATCTCGCATAAGAAATCCACAGCCGTGGTTGGCATCACGGCGCGGATGATCAACACCACAACCGCTGAGATACTGGCGAGTGTGAGCGAAACAGGAGAGTCCACTCGAACCGGGACGGGCGTGGCCGGCGGAGATAGCGGCGGGGCGGGCGGCCTGGATATGAAGAGCTCGAATTTTGCCGCCACCATCCTGGGTGAAGCCACGAACAAAGCAGTGACCGCGGTAGCCACGCAACTGGACGCCAAGGCGGGGGCCCTTCCGACCCAAGACATTACGATCAGCGGCCTGGTGGCCGATGCCGCGTCCGACGGCACGGTCACGGTCAACGTTGGCCGCCGCGCGGGCGTGAAGGTGGGGGATCGGCTTCAAATCCGCCGGAAGGTCCGCGAGATTAAGGACCCCGCTACCGGGCGGGTGATTCGTGCCGTGGAAGACTCCATCGGCACACTGGTGATCACCGACGTCGATGACCAGTCGGCGGCGGGCAAGTTTACAGGCTCATCGCCTGTGCGGGTGGGCGACACGGTCAGGAGCCCGTCATGAGTTTCGTAAATGGCAGCCGCATCGGAGACTACGAAGTCATCGGGCCGCTTGGCGCGGGCGGGATGGGGCAGGTCTACAAGGTTCGCAATCTAATCTCGGACCGGTTGGAGGCGATGAAGGTCCTGTTGCCGGACTTGGCGAGTGAGCCGGAGCTGGCCGACCGCTTCCTGCGCGAAATCAAGATGCAGGCCAACCTCGATCATCCGAATATCGCCAAGCTCCACACCGCCCTGCGGATCGACGACCAACTTATCATGTTCATGGAGTTCCTGGAAGGCGTTTCGCTGGATCAGCGGGTTCGGCAAGGTCCCATTCCACCGGAGCAAGCCGTCGATTACGTCGGCCAAGTGCTGTCAGCGCTGGATTATGCCCATCAGCACGGAGTCATCCACCGGGATATCAAACCGGGCAACATGATGCTCACGGCCGGCGGAGCGGTAAAACTGATGGACTTTGGGATCGCCAAGGCCACCGCCGAGCACGGCCTCACCGGCACGGGCATGACTCTGGGATCGCTCTATTATATGTCTCCCGAACAGATCCAGGGCGCCAATGTAGATCCCCGATCGGATTTGTATTCGGTGGGTGTTTCGCTCTATGAAATGGTAACGGGCAAAAAGCCGTTCGACGGCACCAACCAGTTCTCGATCATGAGTGCGCACCTGGAGAAGGCGCCCATTCCGCCCAGCGAGATCGAGCGCGACATTCCGCCGGCACTGAGCGATCTCATCCTCATGTCACTGAGCCGCGATCCGGCAAGCCGTTTCCAGACAGCGGGCGCATTCAGGAACGCCTTACAAAGTTGGGCGCCCGCGGTTGGCCGGCCGGCGCCGGCTGCCGCTTTGCAAATGTCTCCCCGGCCTGTGGCCCAAACAGCCGGCGTGAGCGGGCCTGGTGCTCGCGCGGCAAAGCCGAGGAGCCATCGCGCGCTTTGGGTAGCGGCCGGCGGTCTATGCGCCGCGCTCGCCATGGTGGCTTTGATTCAGTTTGGGCCGCGCAAGACGATCAGCGCCAAGCCGCCGGCTGTGTCTTCCCCGCCCGCGGCTACCCCCCCGGCGCAGTCCCCGCCGCAGTCCCCCGCGGCCGCGCAGACTGCGCCAGCCGGCGTATCGACAGCCACAACTGCCACATCGCATCCATCACACCCCACCGCATCCCATCCAGTGGATACCGGTAGGCTATCCGCTCAAGACCTGTCCCCGGCAACCCAAAAGCCCGCGGACCAGCGTGACGTAACGGCTGTGGCCAGCCAAGCCGCGCCGCCGAACAGTCAGACGCCGCCAACCTCTCAGCCGCCGCCTGTCAGCAAGGAGGAATTACAAGAGTTGCACGACCGATGGACGCAACTGGACGGACGCGCCGCGTCCATTCACAGCACCCTCGAGAACCTGCAGAGCAGGCAGGCTGCCAGGGGTATTTCGTTGCGAGGAGACTGGCTTACGGACGCCCAACTCATGGACACTGGGCTGCAACAGGCGAGCTCTGCGTTAAGCGCCAATGACCCAGTCTCCGCGAAGCGCTATCTGGAATCGGCTGAGCGCCAGGTGGAGACGCTCGAAGCGGCTCTCAATAAGTAGTGTTCTTCAAGGATCCCGCGTCACCTCGGACGGGGTTTCATTGCGAAAACTGTACGGCCCCTACGGCATGGTGCGTCATGCGCGCCTATTGAGTGGCACGCGGAACCGGCGGATACAGTTTCGAACGGATCAGAAATTCCACTTGCCGCCAAACGCTCGGATCCGATTCAATCTCGATGTGCGGCTTCATAAAGACCCGTGCATACCACGGAAATCCTTCCAAGTTAACCGTATTAGTCTTGTAGTCGAATTGAAAATTCCCGAGGATCTGAGTCTGTGAGGCGTCGGCGGCGCGAATTTGCGGCCGGCCATGGAGGAACCCGCGTCGCTGATAGAAGTTCACAGCTTGGGCGACGTTCGCCGGAATCGACTCGTCATTCTCGCCCGGCTTGGTGATGCTGTCCACCTGGATCGTGAGCAACACGGGGATGCCTTCTCTTCCGAGGGCTCGCGCCAATGTGACAGTTTCCGAAGCGCCCCAACTGTGCCCGTAGATGGCGATGCGTGCGTCGAGCTTTTCCCCAGCCGACAGCTTTCCGTCGTGGTTAATGTCCAGCAGCCGCAGAATCTCCTGGCGCGCCTGCCGGCCCTGACGATTCTCAAACATTCTCACTTGCACGCCCGATGGGTAATCCTTTCGCAGACGGGTCGCAAGCTGGACCTCGGAATGGACCGCGTTATTGCCCCGAACCATTCCGCCGACGAATCCGATAACGATGGCGGCCGGGCTCTCCCCGCCCGCAGCGGGATGGTTCGAGCAGAGGAAAACGAAAATGACCGTTGCGGTGCTGAAGCGGCGCAACGTCGAATACTTCATGAATTGTGGGGGGACTCCCCGTTCCAGTTGAATTGTACCACTGGCAGGGGAAACGATTCGGGGAAGCGCCCGGTCGCTAACGCTCGCGCCTCACTAACGCTTAAGGTGCGACTTGATAGATCGTGCCGTGCAAGATGCCGCTGTTGGTGGCGACGCCGTAGAAGGCCCCGTTGTTGAGTTCAAGGCCCTCGGGACAGGTTCCGTCGGCGGAGGTGAAGGTGGCGAGGGTGCTTTCCGTCCACGGGACACCGCCTGACGCCGGCGGAGTCAGATCGAAGAGCTGGTTCGTGCACGCGGTACCGTACAGGAGGCCGTTGTAAAGGGCCACCGTACCCACTCCGCCGCCCTGGCGGCCATTGTTGGCGGAGAAGTTGTACAGAATGTTCTCGGTCCAGGCGCCGCCGGTTACGGCCGGGGGTACGAGTTGAAAGACGATGCCGCAGCCGTCGGCATCGCGATTGCAATCCGAACCGCCGCCGCTTTGGGCGCTGCCGTAAAGCGCGCCAGAGGCGTCAAAGAGCAACTGCGGGTTGAGCTGGAGGCCGTCGGTGACCGATTGGAAAGCGTGGAGGATAGTGAACGTCCAGGCGCCGCCGGGGACCGCGGGCTGGGTTAACTCAAAAACTTCCCCCGCGCCCTTGGTCCCGATGACCGCAATGCCGTAGAAATTGCCCTCACGCTGTACCAGGGCGCTGATCGAAGTGGTGGTGGCGGAGGCGGGAAAAGCGTAGAGGGAGGTGACGGTCCATTGGCCGCCGTGCGCGGCGGGCGGGGTGAGCTCGAAGATGTTGGCGGGCATGGAGGAGCCGCCCCAGGCAGTGCCGCCGTAGAGCGCGCCGCTATCGTCGAGCACGAGCGGGCTGGTTGGGAAGATGCCCTCACCCGCGCTACCAAAGCTGTGCAGGACGGTTTCGGTCCATGGGCCTCCGGGCGTGGCAGGCGGTGTCAACTGGAAGACGACACCCTTGGATTGTGCTCCGCCATACTCGGCCGTGCCATAGAGGACGCCGTTAGGACCCACGACGACGCCGCCTTCGGGGGCCGCGCCGTCATCCAGGCCGGAGAAGCGGTAAAGGATGTTTTCGGTCCAGGGCTGGCCGGCGGCGGTGGGAGGAGTCAGTTGGAAGACCGTGCCGCAGCCGGTGAAAAATACATAGAAGCAGGGGCCGTAGGCGCCTCCTTCGGAGGTGGATCCGTAGATGGCGCCGGCGCTGTCGAACGCGAGGTTGGGCGAGGGGAGGGCCCCGTCACCGTAGAGTCCCAAATCGTAAATCGTGGTTTGGGTCCAGTAGCTGCTGCCGGGGGCGAGCTTTGGGCTTAGTTCGATGACCATGCCGTTGTACAGTTGGTACTCATAGTTGATCGGTAGGGTGTAAAGGTCGGCGGCGAATAGGGAACCGGAGGAATCCGCTACGAGGGCCTTGATATCGGAGTTGTCTAATTGCTGTATTGTAGTTTCGCGCGAGTTTTCGCCGTTGGGAGCCAATTGAAACAGGTTCACGCCGCTGCTGTAGTCGGCCGAGCCGTAGAGTATTCCGTTTGCATCGATGGCGAGTATGGCCGGGAAACTGCCGTCGGATAGGCCCGTGAAATCGTAGAGATCGGTGTAGCTCCAGGGAGCGCCCGCCTCCGCGGGCGGGGAAAGCGAGAAAACCGTGCCGCAGCCGAAATACTCGGAACAGATGTTAGCGTTGATGCCTCCGCCCATGGTCGAGCCGTAGAGGTTGCCGTCCGGGCCGAACAGGAGCGAATTCGCGTCGGTCCCGCTTGCAGTGCCGGTAAATAAGTAGATTGGATTCAGGGTCCACGGCTGACCGGGGACGGCGGGCGGAGCCAGTTGGAAGACTGCGCCGCCAAGCCCGGTCGCAGTATACTGCGTGTATAGGTTACCGGCCGTGTCGAAAATAGGCGGACCGAAAGGGTACTCGCCGTTACTGCCAGTAAAGGTGTAAATTACCGTCATGGCCCAGGCGCCACCCGGTAGGGCCGGCGGCGTCAACTGAAAGACCATGCCGAGATTGTCGGCTCCACCGCCTCCCTGGATGACGTAGAGCGCGCCATTGTGGAAACCCACGTCGGTGGGAACGGGGCAATAGCCGTTAGGGTCGATCGAGAACTGGTAGAGCACGCTATGGGTCCAGGCGCCGCCAGGTACGGCGGGTGGTTTGAGCTGGAAAACCGTACCGCAAAGTGGCCCGCCCGAGGAAGTCCCACCGGTAGTGCCATACAGAAAGCCATCCTCGGAGGCTGCCAGATTAGAATCGGGTCCGCCGCCATCCACGCTAGTGACGAAGTTGTAAATCGCAGTCTCGGTCCAGGGTCCGCCCGGCTCGGCCGGCGGCGTCAATTGGAAGACTGCCCCATCGCCGTTCGCGCCAACAGTGTCGGAGCCGTAGAGAATCCCTTGGTGGGAGATCAAAGTCGTTGGGAAACCCGCCGGCCCAATAAAGTTATAAATCGGGGCGATGCTGGCCGCCGCCCAAGCGCCAGTCGAAAACAGAGCGCCCGCAATCAGGAAAGGAAAGCTTCGCATAGAGAGCACGATACCTCCGTCGTCGATAACAACTCACTGCGCAAGAGGTGTGATTCGGAAGACGGCACCGCCGTCCGCGGCGCCGCCGGTGGGTGTGGTTCCGAACAGGACGCCGGAACTGTCGCGAATCACGCCGGAGGCAGGATTTCCGCCATCCGCGCCGCCCGTGAAACTATAAAGCACGGTCTCGCGGCCCTGGGGATCGACTCCGAACACGACGCCGGCGTTGGCATTGCCGCCGTAGGGAGCCGTGCCGTAGGAGTTGCCGGAAGAATCCAGGACCACTCCGCCGGAGGGGTAGGCGCCGTCCGTGCCGCCGGTGAAGCTGTAGAGCACGGTTTCGAGGCCTTGGGGATCGACCTTAAAGACCACTCCGGCGTTGTAAAGGCCGCCAGCGTAAGCAGTGCCGTAGAGGTTCCCGGCGGAGTCGCGGGCCAAGCCGCCAGTCGGATTCCCCCCATCGGCCAATCCCGTGAAGCTGTAGAGCACGGTTTCGGAGCCGGCGGGATCGAGCTTGTAGACGGTACCGAAACCCTGTTCGGACCCGATGCCGGATATACCGCCGAAATAAGTAGTACCGTAGAGATTGCCGGCGGAATCGAACAGCAAATTGCCTGTGGGGCCCGATCCGTCCGGGCCATGGAAAGCGTATAGAACGGTCTCCTGGCCGGCGGGGCTGACTTTGAACACGACGCCCGCAAACGAAGTCCCCCCCGTGTACGTCGTTCCGTAGACATTCCCCGATGCGTCCAGGATCACGCCGCCCTGCGGAGTGCTGCCATCGGTGTACCCCGTGAAAGTGTATAGAACGGTCTCCTGTCCAGCCGGGCTTAATTTGTACACCACTCCGGCGTTTGTCGTGCCGCCGCCGTACTCAGTCGTCCCGTAGAGGTTTCCAGACGAGTCCATGACGACGCCAGCGCGGGGGCCAGTGCCCGTGGTCGTGGTGGAGAGGGCCCCGAAGTCGAAGAGGATGGTTTCACGGCCCGCGGGATTCAGCCTGAAGACCACTCCGCCGATCGTTCCGCCATCATAGGTGGTTCCGTAGAGGTTGCCGGCCGCATCGCGGATAAGGCCAGCCTGGGGGTCATAGCCGTTCACCCCGGCGGCCGGGAAATTGTAGAGCGTGGTCGGCGAGCCGCTGGTTGTTAGCTCGTATACTTCGCCGGTGCCGTTGGCGCCCGCGCCAGTCGTGGCGCCGTAGAGCAAACCGTTGGCGTAGAGAAGCCGGCCGGGTACATTATACCCGGCGGCATCGATGGGCAGCGTGTACAATACGGTTTCCTGGCCGGAGAGGGTCACTTTAAAAACCACGGACTCGTTAAAGTCCACGGATTCGGCAACGCCGTACAGGTTGCCGTCGGGGTCCTGTACGAGGGCCGCGGGGTTTTCGCCCACGCCTCCGAAGGGAAAAGAGTAGAGGATGGTGAACTTACCCGAGGGGTTCAACTGAAATACGGTGCCGCAAGTATACTCACAGCCTCCCTCGTCCTCCTCCGAAGTCCCGTAGAGGTTTCCGTTCGCGTCGCGAACCAGGGTGCCCGTAGGGGTGGCGCCGTCCGCCTGGCCCTGGAAAGTGTAGAGCACGGTCTCTACGCCGGAAGGGTTTAGCATGTAGATCGTGCCAGGGCCCGCCGTGGCGCCCTCCGTGGTCCCGTAAAGGTTGCCCGACGAATCTCGAACCAGGCCGCCGTAGGGGTTGGCGCCGTTAGGGCCAGTGAAAGTACAGAGCACGGTGAAGTTGCCTGCCGCGTCGATCTCGTAGACCACCCCGTAGTTATAGATACCACCCAAATAAGTAGTTCCGTAGAGATTGCCGGAGGGATCGAGTATAACTCCGGCGGACGGATTCGCCCCGTCCGCGCCGCCGGTGAACGTATGCAGTACCTGCTGGTGGCCGGCGGCGTCCAACCTATATACGACTCCCCATCCGTCGGTGCCGGATGCCTTGCCGCCATAGTAGGTGGTTCCGTAGAGGTTGCCGGACTTATCTTGGGTGACACCGGCGTAGGGAATGCCGCCGTCCGCGCCTCCGGTGAAGCGGTAAAGTACGGTTTGGTTACCGGACGGATCTACTTTGTAGACCACGCCGGAGTTGTATTTGCCGCCCCCCGAGGTGGTGCCATACAGGTTACCCTTGGAATCGCGGATAAGGCCGCTCTTGCCGCCGCCGCCGTTTGGCGAACTGGGCGTAAAGCTGTATAGGACCGACTCGGTAGCTGTCTGGGCATGGGTAATAGCGAGGGCCGCGGTAAGGCAGAAAGTGCCGATGCGAGCGACGCTTGCGGGGAGCAGTTTGAGCACTCGTCGCCTCCGAAAGACTTCTACTAAACTAGCACAGGGGGAGCCCGATGGGTTTGAGATTGGTAACAAGATCGGTGCTCGCGTTCTATGTCTGGAACTCGGTGAGGCTGAAGATCGTGCCGTAGCCATAGACTCCGCGCGGGCGAGGACTCGCAAGGCGAGTCGGTTGGAGGAAGTTTGAACCTCGGGACGCGCCGGGAGCTGATCGATCCTAGGGAAACGCCGTTTGGGGCAAGCACTTGGCTGGTTTGTCGCCGAGTCGCGGAACGGCCCAGTCGCCAAAAGCCCTCGGCGTTCTGGGAAGTGCACGTGGTCAGGGACGCACTCGATCGGCGAGATCGACCTGGTCGCTAGATCAAACTCTTGCGGAGCCGGAGCAGGGGTTCCGGCGCGGTCCTGCGGGGCCGACCCACGCAGACTCGCTCCCCAACAGTAGTTCTCGGGGAGTCGTGACCCCTCAGGGTTTCGTTAGAAATCTCCAAGAACGTTAAGCACCTGCTCGATCGCCTCGCGGCTGGGCAGACTGCCCTGCGCCATGCGCGGGTTGCCTCCGCCGCGGCCGCCCGCCTGGGCCAGCGCCGCTTTCAGCAGCTTGCCGGCATCCATGCCCATGTCCGCGGAAACCGCCAACAGCACGGCAGGCGGGTCGTCGAGCGCCGCGGTAAAGACTGCTTTCGATTGCGCGGTGAAACTCTGGGCCAGCGAGCGGAAGTCCTCCAGGCTGCCGTTGGGCAACCGCCGCAGCGCCCGCCGCACGCCCGTCTCATCCGGCGCGGTGGCGGCGTGCAGTTCGCGGCCCTGATACTGCGCCAGATCCGCTTCCAGCTTACGCCGCAGCTTGTCGTTCGCACGTGCAGCTTCGAGCTGCACGCGCACCAGCTCCGGGACATCTTCGAGCGCCCCGGAAAACATCTGCGCCACACGGGCCAGTGCGTCGAAATCCGCCCGCGCGCGCCGCACCGCCCGTCCTCCGCACAGGAACTCCACGCGCACCGTGTTGCGTACCTTGTCCAGTTTGCGAATCAGGATCGGCCCGATCTCTCCGGTGCGCCGCACGTGCGTGCCCCCGCAGGCGCTGCGGTCGAGGCCCTCGATCGAGACAATGCGCAGAACACCGGCTCGCAGGGAGGGCTTGCGCAGGTCGAGCGCCGCGGCGGCATCCTCGAAGTCGATACCGATGGGTCGGTCTTCGAAGACCGCCTGGTTGGCGCGGTTTTCGGCGTCGAGCAGGGCGGCCGCGTCGAGCGCCGCGGCGTCGAGGTCGATGGTGGAACTTTCCGGCCCAGGTGGAAGCTGACGGTGGCCAGCCCGAACCGCGCCACGAAAACGGCCGAAAGCAGGTGCTGCCCGCTGTGCTGCTGCATATGGTCGAAGCGGCGGTCCCAATCGATCCGGCACTCGACTTCGTCCTCTTCTATAGGCGCCGCCGTAACGTGCGCGACCTGCTCGCCTTCATCCACGACCTCCACGACCGGCACGTCTGCAATAGAACCCGTATCGTGCGGCTGGCCTCCGGAGGTAGGATAAAATGCCGTGCGGTCGAGGTAGATGCGCCGCCCATCTTCAGCGCGGCCGGTCACCCTGGCGCGAAATTCTTGTAAATATGAGTCGGTGTAATACAGGCGTTCGGTCACCACGTATTATGATATGCGGGATATGGCTAAAGCTGCTCAACCTGTTCCTCCGGGCTTTCACACGCTCACCATACACCTCACGGTGCGTGGCTGTGCCGAATATATCGACTTTCTGAAACGGGCGTTCAGCGCCGTCGAGATCAGCCGCTCGCCGGGTCCGGGCGGAAAACTCATGCACGCGAGCGTACAGGTCGGCGATTCCGTCCTGATGCTCAACGACGATTTCCCCGAGATGGGCGGGCCACCCATCGCCGAGGGCAACTGGCCGCTACGGCTCAACCTGTACGTGCCGGATGCCGACGCCACCTGGGCGCAGGCTATCGCTGCCGGATGCCAGGTTGTTTTCCCGCTGCAGGATCAATTCTGGGGCGACCGCTACGGGCAGGTGCGCGATGCAGCCGGTTTCGTGTGGGCCATCGCTACGCATATGGAGGATCTCACCCCGGAAGAAATGCAGGCGCGCATGCCGCGGGCGTTCGGTGGCGGCCCTGCGTGAGCCGAGGCCGGGTCACTGTTTCTTCGGCTGCGGCGGACCGCGCACGATGATCCGCACGGCACGATCCCCGCTTGCCTCGGATACGAAACGCACGGTCACACGCCAGTCCATCTTCGGCTTTCCTTTGATCTCCGTGGCCGGCGTAATGGCAAACGTGCGAACCGTGGATTCTTTCCCCATCACGGTGCGGGTGACCGTGATACTGGTATCGCTCAATGCGGTGATAGTTCCCGCAAGGAACTGATCGTGCGGCTGTACGGCGGGTGCTGGATCCTGGCTACGCAAACGATTGGCACCAGCCAAGGCCAGGAACACACTTATAACCCCGCACAAAAGAAGGCGCACATTCATAGCTTAGGAGATGCGAATGAAGCTTGGCTAAACGTCGGATTAAAGTTCATTCATCCCAGTACCACGGGAGTACCGTCCGGTTCGACGGGCGCCGTTACAGCCAGGCTAACCGGCAGTGAGATGGTGAAGCGGGTGCCTTTGCCCGGTCTGCTGTCCACCTGGATGGCGCCTCCGTGCGCCTTCGCGATCCAGGCCACGAAGCTGAGTCCGAGTCCCAGACCCCGCTCCGCATCCGTGCAGCTTTCCTGCGTGGGAACCCTGTAGAATCGCTCAAAGATGTGCGGAATGTGCTCCTCGGAGATGCCGCATCCGGTGTCCTCCACGTCGATCTCGATCGACTCCGGCAGCCTCCGCAGGGCCACGTGAACCTGCCCGCCCGCCGGCGTGAACTTCATGGCATTGGACAAAAGGTTGGAGAGCATCCGCTCGATCTGCACGCGGTCCACTTCGGCTGGGCACTCATGTGGGAGATAGGCCGAAAGGTGCACGCGCGCCCCCTCGGCGGGAATCTGAAACTGCTCGACGATGTCTCGCACCACTAACGCCAGGTCGAGCCGCGTCTTCTGTAAGGCCAACTGCCCGGACTCGGCCTGCGAAAGCAACAGCAGCGCGCGCACGATCTGCGAAAGCCGCTCGACATCCTGCAAAGAGTTCAGTGTGGCGTCGCGATATTGCTCCACGGTCTTGGCCGTGAACAGCGCCACTTCCAATTGCCCGCGTATGGCGGTGATGGGCGTCCGCAATTCGTGCGAAACGTCGGTGGAAAACTGTCGGATCTGCTGGAAAGAGCTTTCCAGACGCTCGATCATCCGGTTAAACGTCTCAATGAGGTAGTCGAGCTCGTCGCCCGCCCGGCGCGTGGGGATGCGCAGGCTCAAGTTGGATCCCGAGATCCGCTGCGCCGCCTGGGCTACCTCGATCACAGGCATGAGGGCACGGCCCGTGAGCAGCCATCCCAGCAGGCATCCGCAAAAAAGGGAAAACGGGATCAGGCCCACGTACATCCAGGTGTATCGCTTCAAGATCTTGTCGCTCTCGTCCATCGGACGGCCGATGGCAACGTAAAACGGGTTGTGGTGCTTTTCGTCGTAGACCACGCCGGCGCGGATCAGATAAGGCGTACCGCGCGCGCTCCGGCGGAGCTTCCAAACAGGCTGCGAGCTCCGGATGGCGGCTTGAACCTCTTCCGGCGAATCGATCCCAATGGACTGGTAGATGGTGGAGACCTCCATCATCTTGCCATTGGCGTCGGTCAGCACATACACGCGCTTCAGCCGCTCCACGATGAAGTCTTCGTCGGGGTCGTTCGCGTCGAATTCCCAGTCCGGGCGCCAGACCGGGGGCGCATGCACGCGCGTGGGAACCCGTTCGATGCGCAGGTAGCCCTTCATGGCGGCCCACTCCTGGTCCAGCACGTCATGCGCTTCGGCATTCAAGCTGTAAGCCAGCCGCTCGCGGAAAAGGGCCGCAATGCCGATCAGCAGCAGCGCGAAGAGTAGCGCATAGCCGGCGGTCAAGCGAAACCGCAGCCCGCGCGTGAGATGATACTGCCGGGCCACGCTATGCCTGCCGTTCCGCCGGCTGTTCGGCTGGTTTTTCAGCCGCTTTGTCCGGAGCTTCGATCATGTATCCTATCCCCCGCACGGTCTGGATCAACTTCAGCGGGAAGCGGTCGTCGATCTTGCTGCGCAGGTGCCGTATGTAGACGTCCACGATGTTGGTGAGCCCATCATAATCCATGTCCCAGACGTGCTCCACGATCATAGTTCTGCTAAGCGGGCGGCCCTTGTTGCGCATCATGTACTCGAGGATGCCGAACTCCTTCGGCGCCAGGTCGATGGGCTCGGCCGCGCGGGTAACCTTGCGGCGGATGCAATCGAGCGCGAGGTCGCCTACCTGCAGACGCTCCGGAGCCGGCTGGCCGCGGCGCAGGAGGGCCCGCACGCGCGCCAGAAGTTCGACGAAGGCGAAGGGCTTCACCAGGTAGTCGTCGGCTCCCTGTTCGAGGCCACGCACCCGGTCGTCCAGCGCTCCACGCGCGCTGAGGATCAGCACCGGCGGCCCGACTTTGCGATTGCGGATCTTTTCGAGCACCTGCAACCCGTCCATATCCGGGAGCATGATATCGAGGATCACCAGGTCGTAATCGGTGGCATGCACGAACTCGAGCGCGGTGGCTCCATTGAGCGCCGGATCCACCGCATAGCCGGCCCCCTGCAGGCCGCGGCACAGGAAATCCGCGATCCGCTTTTCGTCTTCGACTACCAGGATTCGCACATCCTTCAGCTTAACGCAGGCGGCCGGAGGGGTGGCGAATGGGCTAAACTGAATGGGCTAAACTAAAGGCCATGCAGTCACCCCGTATGTTCGTTGTCGCGCCGTTTGACCCTGAAGGGCAGCAGGTTAAAGATGTCGTGCGACTTGCGCTTGAGGAGAATGGATTCGCGGCTGTTCCGTATGACGATGCAATTCCTCCGGGAGCGCTACGGGCGGCCAGCGTTTTTGACGGTATTCGCGAAGCCGATCTGGTGGTCGCCGACGTCAGCGGTCACAACCCGAACGTGCTTTTCGAACTCGGGTTTGCGCGCGGTTTGCGAAAACCAACAATTCTCCTGTTTAGCCTCAAATCCGGCGCCAGTTTGCCCAGTGACCTGGTGGGATTTCACTGGATTCTCTACGATCCTACAAATCTACGCGCTTTGGCGGATGCCGTCAAAGCGGATACAAGAGCATTTCTCTTGCGACGGAGCGCTTGACCGCCTGCGTGAAACCCTCTGCTTCGTGGTGATGCCGTTTCGGCCTGAGCTGAATTTCTTCTATCTCTATGTGAAGAAATACCTCGAAGACAAATACAAGATCCGGGTCGAGCGGGGGGATAGCAATGTGCTCACAAAGGAGCTGATGCAGAAGATTTCCGACCAGATTTCCGCGGCGTCGTTTTTGATTGCCGACGTCACAGGGAACAATGCGAATGTATTCTTCGAACTTGGGATGGCGTATGCTACCGATAAGCCCGTCATTTTCCTTAGCCAAGATGCTCCCAGAGAAGCCCCGGTGGATATCCGGCAGTTTGAGTTCATCCAATACGACCTCGGCAGGCACGAAGACTTCCTTGCCAAACTTGATAACGCCGTTCGGAACGTGCTCGGATCAAGGCTCGGGATTCCACAACTGTACGATCTGGCTCGCGATCTGCTGAAGCAGTTTAACATCGACAGTTCGTTCACCCACAACCAGGCCTCACACGAGGAATTCTATGGGCGCGTGGTTGGGGCTGCGCAAACAGAAAAAGTACCTTCGCTCGACAGCCCCGATGTCGCACGCTTTCTTCTGCCGAAGATTCTCCGGGATGCGGCCGATGTGAGCGTGATGCAGCGAGTGATCTGGCTGCAGAAGCGGGAGTCCGCAATCACCTAGCCCGCCATTGACAAATCTTTACGTTCGGCATTCGTCCGCGGCCCTCATTTTGTAGCATCATCAATAGAAGGGGTGTATGTCCGGTCAAAGCAAGATTGCCGCGTGCCTGTTGGTTCTGGCGAGTGCCGCATGGGCGCGTCCCGGCCTGCAGTTCGCCCTGCATGACGCCGAGGGCGCCGTCCACAAGCAGGATGAGTGGACCCAGGCGCGCGCGGTGGTGATCTTTTTCGTCACCACGGATTGCCCCTTGAGCAACGGTTATGCGCCGGAGATGAACCGCATTGAGCAGGCGTATGCGCCGCGCGGCGTCCGGGTTTACGCGGTGCAGGGCGATACTACGATTGCCGACGAGGAAGTGCGGCGGCACGCCCGCGAGTTCGCCTACCGTTTCCCGGTGCTGCTCGACCCGCAACAGATTCTATCGCGGTATACGGGCGCGACCACCACTCCGGAAGTGGCCGTGCTTTCGGGGGAAGGCGAGTTGCTGTACCTGGGGCGCATCGATAACCGCGTGGAAGATTTCGGCAAGACGCGGCTGCAGGCGACCGAGTTCGACCTGCGCGACGCGCTGGAGGCGGTGCTGGCCGGGCGGCCGGTTCCGCATCCGCGTACGCATGCCATCGGCTGCGCGATTACTAACGGGCATTGAAGGAAGAGAATGTTATGAAGATACTTGCGATCCTATGTTCCGCGGCGATGGCGGTCGTGGCAGCCGGCGCGGCGACTTTAACCACGCCCACGTTCAATAAGGACATTGCGCCGATTCTGTATCAGAACTGCGCGACCTGTCACCGCCCTGGCGAGGTCGCGCCATTTTCTTTGCTCACTTATCAGGATGCGGCCAAAAGGGCTGCCCTGCTCGCTGCCGTTACGGAAAAGCGGGTCATGCCGCCATGGAAGCCCGAGCCTGGATATGGCTCGTTTGCCAATGAGCGGCGGCTCTCCGATGCTCAACTTGCGCTGATCCGCGAATGGGCCAAGGCCGGAGCGCCGGAGGGCGATGCGCGGGACAAGCAGGCGCCACCGGTGTTCCCGGAGGGCTGGGCGGGCGGTCAGCCGGACAAGATCCTGACCGTCGGGCAGAAGTTCGCAGTGTCGCCAGACGGCCCCGACCAATACCGCTGTTTCGTGCTGCCGATGGATATCGACAGCGACGTGTACGTGAGTACCATGGAATTCCGCCCCGGCAACCGGCGGGTAGTGCATCATGCCCTGGTGTTCCTGGATTCCTCGGGCGCCGCCCGCAAACTGGCGGCCGATTCGCACGATGGCGGATACCCGTGCTTTGGCGGAGTGGGATTTCCGCCCTCGGGGATGATCGGCGGCTGGGCCCCCGGCGCCACTCCGCCGCCCGCCACCGGGGGTATGGCGCACGCCATCGCGAAAGGCACGGACGTGGTATTACAGATCCACTACCACCCGTCCGGAAAGCCGGAGGACGATCAATCCTCGCTGGGCTTGCACTTTTCGGGACCTCCCACGAAAGGGCGCGCGGGCATTGTGATGTCCTACCGGCGAATCGATATCCCGGCCGGAGACTCGCACTATGTGGTGAAGAGCGAGGTGACACTGCCGCGGGATGTGGACTTATTCGGAATCACGCCGCATGCCCACTATCTAGGCAAAGACATGCGGGTAAATGCGTACCTGCCGGATGGGACCACCAAGCCGCTCATCTGGATCAAGGATTGGGATTTCAACTGGCAAGGGCAGTATCGCTATCAGCAGCCGATATCGCTGCCGAAAGGGACGCGCATCGAGCTCGAATACGTCTACGACAATTCGGACGACAATCCTCACAACCCAACCCATCCGGCGGTCCACGTGACATATGGCGAAGAGACTAAGAATGAGATGGCCGTATTGTTCCTGAGCGTGGCTCTGCCCACGCCGGCCGATGTTCCCCCGTTCCAGCAGGCCATGCGCTTGCAATATCTGGAATCGTTCCTGGCCGAAGGCAATGGCATCGCCGACCTGCCGCCGGGACTGCCAGCGGCTCAAGTGGAAAGATACAAACGCATGTTTCAGATGTTCGACAAGAACGGCGACGGCAAACTGGACGCCGAGGAACGCGCGGCGCTGTTCCAATTCCTGCGCGGGCTGCGGCAATAATATCCGATCAAACATTATGAGCGGAGCACGCTCGCTCGCAGCGAATCCCGCCTTCACGCTGACGGCCATGGCTGTGCTCGCGATAGGAATCGGGGCCAACAGCGCGATGTTCAGCGTGGTGAAGGCGGTGCTGCTGCGGCCGGTTCCGTGGGAGGATGCAGAGCGGCTGGTTCTGGTGCAGGAAGTGCGCCCAGAGTCTGGAGACGGCGTCAATACTTCCACGGCCAACTATGTCGACTGGCGCGAGCAGAACCATGTCTTCGAGCGGATGGCTCCGATGCGATTTGTCTATTTCAATCTGTCGGACAATCGCGCGGAGCCCGAGCGCGTGCAGGCGCTGCGGGTGACGGCCGACTTTTTCCGAATGATCGGCGTGAAGCCGGCGCTGGGCCGGCTCTTCCTGCGGGAGGAGGAGCAAGCGGGCGGCGATCGCGTAATATTGCTCACCAACGGATTCTGGCGGCGGCGTTATGGCGCAGACCCCGCGATCGTGGGCAAACATATCACGGTTGAGGGAGAGACCTGCACGGTGGTGGGCGTGCTTCCGGATTTTCCGATGTTTCGGGTGCTCAATCGCGCGCTCGACATCTATGCTCCGCTGACGCTGCCTCGATCGGCGCTGAGCCGCGAGGACCACTCGATATTCGTGTACGCGCGGCTGCGGCCCGGTGTTTCATTGGAGCTGGCGCGCCGCGAAATGGAGGCGATCGCGCGGCGGCTGGCGAGCGCGTATCCGAAGACCAACGCCGGTTGGAGCGTCAAGGTGACGCCGCTCATCGAGGCATTCGCGGGCCGCGACCGCCGGGAACTCGAGTTTCTGACGATCGCGGCGGCCTTCGTGTTGTTGATTGCCTGCGCGAATATCGCAAGCCTGACCTTGGCCCGGTCGGTGTCGCGGCGGAAAGAGTTGGCGATTCGCATGGCGTTGGGGGCCAGCCGGCCGCGGATTGTTCGCCAGCTTCTGACAGAGAGCCTGATGCTGGCGGTGGGCGGCGGGGCGCTGGGCGCCCTGGTTTCGTTCTGGGCTGCGGCATGGCTCGACCGATCGGTCAGTCACATGATGCTCGGCCGCATGAGCAATTTCCGGCTCGATGCGGGCGTGTTCTGGTTCACCGCGGGAATTTCGCTGCTTGCGTGTGTGTTGTTCGGACTTGGTCCGGCGATGCGGTCCTCGAAGTTCGAGGTGAACGATGCGCTGGCGATGGCGGGGTCGAGAGGCGGGACCGCCCGGCAAGGCGCGGGCCGGTTGCTGATCGCCTGCGAAGTCGCGCTGGCAACGATGCTGCTGATCGGCACGGCCGTGATCGCCAGAAGCACGCTGCGATTGCTTTGGATGGAGCGGGGCATCGATCCGCACAATGTGCTCACGGCTCAGATCTGGATGCCGCCGTCGCGATACGCCGGCGCGGCGGCTGAGCGGCAGTTCATTGACCGGATGCTTCATCGCGTGCGCGCGCTGCCGGGCGTCGAAGCGGCGTCGGTGGTTAATTATCCGCCGCTGGGGCTGATCGGAACGCAAGTCGCTTTCGAGTTGGAAGGACGCGCGGCGCCGCCGCTGGCGCATGAAGAACCGATGCTCGCGCGCTTCCGGGTTATCGATCCGGAGTTCTTTGGTACGCTGCGTATTCAATTGCTTGCGGGGCGCACGTTCACGGACGGCGACGCGGATGAGTCCAGGGGGGTGGCGATCGTCTCGGAGACTTTCGCGCGGCGATTTTTGCCTGGCGAAGATCCCATCGGACAACGCATCCGCCCGCATTTTCCGGGAGGCGACGCTTACTGGTATCCGTACTCCGCCAATTTACCGCTGCGAATCGTAGGGATCGCGCGGGATGTGCGCGAGGACGGTATGGACGTGGGCCCGGCGCCGCAGATGTATCTCCCGTATGCCCAGAATCCTTCGCGCATCGTGCATCTGCTGGCGCGCACGCGGGGCGCTCCGCTCGCTTGGGCGGCGGCAGTGCGGAACGCCATTTTGGATGTCGACCGGAACGAGCCGGTCTTCGATGTGAAGACTTACGAGGAGATCACCGAGCAGACGTTTTCGCGTCAGAGCGCGTTCGGGGCGATATTGGGCGGGGCGGCGGCGTTGGCGCTGATCCTGGCGGCGACGGGGATTTATGCGTTGTTAGCCTGGTCGGTTTCACAGCGGACGAGGGAGATCGGGATTCGCATGGCAATCGGCGCGTCGCCTGCCGATGTCGCGTGGTTCGCGCTGCGGGAAGCGCTCGGACCGGCGCTCGCGGGCGTGGCTGCGGGGATGGCCGGCTCGCTGGCGCTTTACGGGATTCTCACCAGGCTGGTGGCTGGCGTACAGGTGCTGGACTTGGCGGCTTTGGCGTTCGCTCCCGCGGCGCTGATGCTGGTAGCGTTGGCGGCCGGCGCGGTTCCGCTGCGGAGGGCCATGCGCGTCGATCCGGTTAATACGCTTCGATTTGAATGAGTGGTCGGCGTGGACGCTAGACTTTTCCGCTGCTTGCGCCAGCGGGAGCCTGGCTGGGCGTTCTGCCTCGGCGTAGCGGCCCTCGGAATCGACAACGCTAGCTACTTCCCGGCGCAAAATTCCTGACGTAAGTTTCTTGTTTTCACAAGGCCTCGTGGAGTGGTGTGTATTGACAGGTCCTCAAATGTTAGGAACGAGAAGCCAAGTCGATCCGGTCGAGCGGGCTCGGCTTGCGAATTTGGGATTTGACGTAGTCGGCCATTATGGAGCTGCCCTTGCAAGACCCTTCATGTAGTCCGAGCGATCGGGAGGCCGGCCTATTCATTCCCCGAGCTAACGAGAGCTGAAGAAGATTCATTATATCGCCCCGTTCCCAATTCACGCGTGGACTTTCCGCTACCGAACGTGGCCGCCTTCCCGATTAACCCGCCGCGCTCCAGGGAAATTGATCGACGCCCCAAAACCAAACGCAAGCCCAAGACCTATCCGGAGACGCCCGGGCCGAGGAACTGCATGCGCCTCAGCGGTAACACCCGCGCTTGCCGATTCGGGCTTCGGGTCGGTATTGCGCAACGTGCTGTCCGGCACCGCACTTCGAGCGAGCGCGTCGCGAATGACTTCGTCCACTACCCGTGGGCGAGGATTGATCAACCAATACCGGAAAGCCGCGAAAAATCGGGCTAGACTATTTGAATGCGACATCTTCTTCTGACTGCCCTGGCTTGCGCCTGCACGCTTTCCGCCAATACATTCTCTCTGGAACAAGTGCTGTCCGCTCCGTTCCCGTCCGAAATCACCGCGGCCCCCGGCGGCGGCGCGCTGGCGTGGCTGCTCAACGAGCGCGGCGCGCGCAATGTCTGGTACGCGGCTGCACCCGATTTTAAGGGTGTGCGGCTGACCTCCTGGACCGACGACGATGGCCAGGATGTCGGGCAACTGCACTTCACCGCCGATGGCAAGTCGTTGATCTTCGTGCGCGGCGGCGATCTGGAGTTCTTGGGCCATCCGGATCCCAATCCCACGGCCGACCCCGCCGGGGCCGAACAGAATATCTGGATCGTATCGCCGGGCGATAAGCCGCGCAAGGTCACGGAGGGTTATTCGCCCGCCGTGTCGCCTAAGGGGACGCGTATCGCCTTCCTGCGGGCCGGACAGGTGTGGACCGCGTCTCTCGACGGCAAGGCCGAGGCCACGCAGTTGATCCACGCGCGGTCCGGTGTAACGGCGGACGAACTGCGCTGGTCGCCGGATGGCGAGAAGCTCGCGTTCGTCAGTAATCGCGGCAATCACGCCTTCATTGCCGTATACGATTTCGGCTTCAAGGCCGTCACCTACATGGACCCCAGTGTAGATCGCGACAGCAGTCCAGCATGGTCGCGCGACGGCAATCGGATCGCCTTCATCCGAATCCTGCAGACGAGCGAAGTGAGACGCGGCCCGGCCCGCACTTCGAGCGAGCCGTGGTCGATTCGCGTGGCCAACGGCGCCGATGGCACAGGTCGCCAGATCTGGCGCGCCGATCAGGGGCCGGGCAGCGTATTTCACGCCATGGTTTCGGAGAATCAGTTGTTCTGGGGCGCGGGTGACCGTATCGTTTTCCCGTGGGAGAAGGACGGTTGGCAGCATCTCTATTCCGTTTCCGCGGAAGGCGGGCAAGCCGCGGCCCTCACGCCGGGTGAGTTCGAAATCGAGCACGTTTCGTTCACCGAAGATGGCCAGGAAGCCATCTTCTCCTCGAACCAGAACGACATCGATCGCCGGCACATCTGGCGGGTCGCCGTGAGTAGCGGGCCGGCACGCGAAGTCACTGGCGGCGAAGGTCTGGAGTGGAGTCCGGTCGCAGCCGGCAACAGTGTTGCGTATCTGCATTCCGATAGCCGGCGTCCCGCGCGCGCTGCTATCCTGACCGGCGGCGCGGAACACGATCTCGCGCCCGACTCGATCCCCGCCGATTTTCCGGTGGATGCGCTGGTCACGCCGCGGCAGGTGATTTACGCTTCACCGGATGGCCTGGCGATTCACGGCCAGTTATTCCTGCCTCCCAGCCTGAAAGCGGGCGAGAAGCGGCCGGCGTTGATCTTCATGCACGGCGGATCGCGACGCCAGATGCTGCTCGGCTGGCATTACATGGACTACTACAACAACGCCTATGCTATGAATCAATATCTCGCGAGCCAGGGCTATGTCGTGTTGTCGATCAACTATCGCAGCGGTATTGGATATGGCTTGAACTTCCGGGAAGCGATCAATTATGGCGCGTCGGGCGGGAGCGAGTTCAACGATGTGGAGGGCGCGGGGCTCTATCTGCGCGGGCGCGACGATGTCGACCCGGGGCGCATCGGGCTTTGGGGCGGAAGCTATGGCGGATACTTGACTGCGATGGGGCTGGCGCGCGCTTCGGATCTCTTCAAGGCGGGCGTCGATTTCCATGGCGTACACGATTGGAACGCGCTGCGCGCTTCCACCGCGGCTCCGGCCGGCACGCTCGCCGCGGAGGCGGCACGAGAGGATGCCGCGCATCTTGCATTCGAATCGTCGCCGATGGCGTCGATCAAGACCTGGCGCTCGCCGGTGCTGCTGATTCATGGCGACGACGACCGCAACGTATCATTCTCGGAAACCGTGACCCTGGCGGGGGCGTTGCGGGCGCAGGGTGTCTACTTCGAGCAGTTAATTATTCCGGACGAGATTCATGGCTTTCTTCGCCATGGTTCGTGGCTCCGGGCTTACAAAGCGTCGGCCGACTTTTTCCATCGCAAGCTGTAGCCGGGACCGTTTCGGTTTCCCTCACAGGGAGGCGCCAGCCGGATTTCGAAAGTTGGCAGCCAGGACCGACCACATTGGAGTGGACGGGGGCGGGGCAGTTTTATCGGCTCTATTGCTTACCCCCAACGCAGCATCGGCAGTCAGCCCCGCTCCTTACGCCGCTCGCCGCTTCCGGGCAACACAGGCAACAAACCCCGCCAAACCAGCAGAGCCTGGGAAATTCCACCAGGCTCTGGCGTGCTGGTTGGGAGCGTCAGGGGCGACGCGAACCTCTAGCAGCGTTTATCTGCATGTTATTCGGTAAATCCAGTTCGGACCTGTGGATGAGAAGCGCGCGGCTGAGAATGGCTACAGCGGCTGAGCTACCTTGCGCTCGGGCTATCGTCGGCCTTCAGGTCGCCGAGAGCGTATTGTATCCCCGCCAACATGTGAGCGACAAAGGGCCGCGAGAAGTACACCTTCTCATCGTGACCGTGTGCCTCGTAGAAAACGCGGCCATCGCCCACGCGCTGAATGTAGCTCAACGCGTAGTCGCCGTCGGTGCGCTTGGTGGATGCCGGCTCTTTGGCTTTGTCTTCCGCGCTCATCCTGTCGTAGTTGATGCTGGTGAGAACATGCACCCGCTTGCGGCTGAATGAGTCCTGCGCGAACGTGTAGGTCTCGTCGACGATCTCGAACCCACGGGCCGGCAACATCGCAGTCAGGGGACTGTTTGGATCGTCGACCTTAACAGGGATCAGGGTCGGGTAGATCCAGTGGAACTTGAAGAAGCCGCCGATCATTTCGTTGAACTCGGGCCACGTGCCGGTCAGCGTAGGGCTGTTGGTATGGTAGCTATCGGTAGCGGCGTGGATGCCTGCCAGACCCTTGCCGCCTTTTACAAAGTCAAGCAGCGTCCGCTTGCGAAGGTCCGTGGCAGCCTTGTCGTTCGGGTCATCCAGAAATTCGCCGGTGGTGCTGGCAAGGAAGATCGCATCGTATTGCTTTAGGTTTGCAGGCGTGATCGCGGCCGCGTCGTACGTGATGGTAGTCATCCAGGCACCCGTCTTGTCTCCCAGGTATTCAACCATCTTCGCCGCCAGCGGGATGGAAGTGTGCACCCAGCCGACCGCGCGGCCGAAGACAAGCACACGGCGCAGGCTCTGCGGCGTTGCGTAGGGCTTGTCCGGCAGCGCGGCCATCATGGCCGAGATATCGGCAGGGCTGGCAAATTGCTTTTGTGGACAGCCGCGGCTGAAGCCCCCGCTAAATCCTTCCGCTGGGCAAGTTGCTGGTTTCGCAGGAGCCGCCGGCTGTGCGAAAGCCACAGGGTCGGTCAATACCACGGCGGCTAGCGCCGCGCCGATTCCAAATGCCTTCAGTTTCATGATCAGATTTCTCCTCGGATCGCAGCCTGGATTGAAAGACGTAATTATATCCCGTCCTGCATCCAGCTATCACCTCCGAATAGGGGATCACTCGCTTGGACGGTAATGGCAATTAAGACTTTGCGGGACGCTATGGCACCGAAGATCAGTACTAGTGCGGAACGCCGACGGAGAAATCGTCTCATTGCTTCGCCGCCTTCTTGAATTTGATGATCCTAGCGCCTGCCTATAGCGTGAAGCTCGTTGCGGAGTCAAAATCGATCTCCAGATCGGCTGGGGCAAGTACAAAGACGGTTGGGGTCTTGGGCTTGGGAGCGAACGCGTCGCCGCCAACGCCTAGCCTGACTTTCGCAGTCCGAGCGGGAGATTCCCAGCGATTAATAGAGGTCGAGGACGAGTACATTCCAGGCGTACGAGCCACAGAAATGGTCGTCTTCTATACGCCGGCCGGAAAACAGTTTGCGGATGTTGTGAATGTGGTTTGGCAAAAAGCGTTGACCTGCGGAAATCCGGTTTGCGGGAAAACCCACGAGTACAGAGGTGACGATCTGCTCCTTTACGACGACTAGACCGCCTACGGAAGTCCGCGCACGCTTTCCCAATTTGATTCCCGATGCCATCTTCTATAGCCTCCGACATGTGCGACACCATGGACGCCAAGCGACCGTGTTCGAGATGGAGCGGTTACGCTGCAATGCGACATCGCCCAGGATTTTGGGAAGCCGATTATTGGGCTAGCTAGAGCTATGGGGTCAGGAGCGCACACCTGTAGGTGCAAGAATCGGCGAATGTGATGGTAGGCTGGAATACCGATTCCATAGTGTTGAAGATCGCCGTCACACTTGCCGAACACACCCCGGAGATAGTGACCTCGTTCGTCGTCAGGATCGGGTACTGTCGGTATTTCGGATGGGCGCTGCCGGCAGGAATGGTCCGGTGATCGTAGGCTTCCACTTGCACCGGCCCTTCCAGTGAGAACACGTTCAGATATCGGTCGTCCACGAACAGGAGTACCGGTTTACGCGCGCGGAGGGCGCAGAACGCCTCCGCAACCCAGACCGCCCGCTCGATACGAGTAACGCTAGTAAAAGAACCCTTGTCCACCTCGAATAGCACGGTAGCGGTCACGCTGAGAATATTAAAGAAAAACAGATTCTCAAGAGGCCTTCGTACCTGACCGCAGCGGCATAGCGTTTGTCATCTCGCAATTCCGAAGACGTTCAGGGCCTCTCCGCGCCTCCGGCTCGGTTCCGCCGCCGTATTCCTTCAACTCCTGCGTCGAGGCGGTTTGCCCTTTCGGAGTCGAGGGATACAACACAGTGAGCACGAACACCGACGCCAGTCGGCTTCAACGCATCCGGCGGTCCTTGAAAAGGCCGCCGTGGCAGTGTCGCCGGCCCAGGAAACGAGGAGGTGCTGAATGCTACTTGTTGATCTGGTACAGGCCAATGCGGGGAAGCCGCGAATGGACTTTCTCGCGGCTGGCCGGAACTTCCAAATCCCGCTCGCGTCAGCCGCGCTCTCTTTGAAGACGTCGCGTCCAAACTTTCGGTTCGCTGCGCCCGGCTATTTCTTTACACCCAAAAGACCGGCGTGCCGGTATGGGTTCCGCTTCCGGACTTCGTGGTTGAAGCGTTGGACACCTTCGAACCGATGAATAAGACGTATTACTTCTGGAGCGGGGCTTCGGGTAAGGATGGAGTTGCCCGGACGTACATGAACAGGATCTTCAAGCCGGCCGGGGTCCCGAACGGTCACGCGCATCGGTTCCGAGATACCTTCGCCGTCGAACTGCTGATGTCAGGCGTTCCGCCGGAGCGGGTGTCGATCCTACTCGGCCATGGCAGCGTGAAGGTAACGGAGAAGCGTTACTCGCCGTGGGTACTGGCACGGCAGGAGCAATTAGAGGCAGATGTGAAGCGGACCTGGGGACGCGATCCGCTGGCGCTCGCCCAAACGAAAGGTACACCAAAGGTACACGGAATTCAGGGGACCGTTAACTCGATTAAAACAAATGTGCTTATGCTGGCGGTGAGGGTGGGATTCGAACCCACGGAACCCGTAAAGGTTCAACGGTTTTCGAGACCGCCCGATTCAACCGCTCTCGCACCTCACCGTATCGCACTTCCCTAATTTTCCCACAACTTGCATCGATTGTCACTATGCCGATTTCTTGTCTTTCTGATCGGGTTCGGGCAGTGTCACTACTTTGTCACTACCACCCCCGAGACGCCGGACGGCTTTCGTTTTCGGCTCCCGGTTGGTATGCGCATACCGCATCGTCGTCTTGATGTCCGCATGCCCGAGAAGCTCCTTCACCGTCACCAGGTCCGCGCCGTTGCCGTTAAGCCTGGATGTGAACGTATGGCGGAAGGCGTGCCACGTCACGTCGTGAAGCCCGGCCTGGCGGCAGGCCTTTTTCAAGCCCGTAGCGAGGCCTATCCATAGGATTTTGCGTCGGTGTTTGGTCACGTTCATGGTGTTCACGTGTCTGTCCTAACGCAAGTGAACAGGTTGAAGGAACTCCTCGGTGACGTGGCGTAGTTCGTCGAAACTGGCTCCCGCGCCAAGCGTCTCACGCTCACGCGGGCTGGCTGCGGTGGTTATGCGGGTCCGAGTAGCCCCCACATAGCGGGCTTGGCGTTGGGAAGAATTCCCTACAATCTACGCTTTGTGTACTTCACAAAGACGAAATCCATTGCGTCGCCGACGCCATAACCGAACTGGCGGCTGATTCGGCGTACTCGATCCAGCCTGGCGATCAGGGCATCTCGGCTCCTGGCGGGCAATGTATTTGCAGCAGTGAGAGCCTGCTCGAACGTGCGCGCCAGCGCGGCGAAGTAGTTCTCGGCGTCATTTCCGATGTCGTTACAAAATCCGGCAGCCTCAATTGCCTTCTTGTAATTGGTAAGGGCTTGTTTGATACATCGTCTGCTTGTATGGTTCCAGGACGTCCGCGCCCAGGCCAAAGCGGGCATGGAGAAACGTCTGATTGTCCTTATGCGCAGCGTTGAGATCCCGGAGCAAGCTCAGCAATCACGTGTCTGGCCAAAAACCTTGTGCGATTTTGCGTTGCGGGAGCCCGTTTGGCGGACATTTTCGAGTGAATCTGTCAGGACTCGGTTTCAGAGGCTTGACTGGTTTGCTAGGCTGGGGAAGTAAACCAATGAGCTGCCCCCGCTGCCCATTCCCGGACTCAGTCATGCTTGCTAAGCCCACGAGCCGGGGCTATTTGCGGTTCTGGTGTGAGCGCTGCGAACGGACGTTCAATGAGCGCACGGCGACACCGTTCAATTTCTTGGAAGGGCCCACGGACATTATGTTTCGGGTGGTGCTGTGGCGCGTCCGGCACAAGTTGAGCCTGCGCGATTTGGCCGAGATGTTTTTGCAGCGGGTTCTCGTTCAACCATGAGACGGTGCGCGATTGGGAGGTGCGGTTTGGACGCCCCCTGGCGGAGCACTTGCGCCGCAAACGGCACCAGCATGCCGGGCGGCGTGGGTATGTGGATGGAACGTATATAGAGGTGAAGGGCCAATGGGCGTATCTGTACACGCGCCATCGACAGCGATGGGCCACTGCTGGATGCACTGCTGCGCGAGCACCGGGGCGGCGGCGAAAGCATTCTTTGAGAGCGCCCGCTCGGTGGTGGGACGGAAGCTGAAACAGGTCACTACGGATGGGCACACATCCTACCCACGGGCGATCCAGGAGACGTTGGGGCATCATTTCTTGTTTGGGCAACCTCATCGAGCAGCATCATCGCGGCATCAAGCCGCGCTACTATCCGATGCTTCTATCGGGCCTGCGAAGAGGTGCGGAATTATTCTCGGTCACGGCAGAAGATGGGGGAAGCCGTGTCGCTGGGCAGGCGGCGGGAGTTGTTTATTGGGAGGTACTTAAAGTTGCAAGATCAGTTCTGATGCAGCAGTATAAAGAAGTCTGAAACCATGGTAATCCCGACCCCGGTACTCGTCCATATATTCAGAAACTGAGTTCTGACAGATTTAAACTCACTAGCGTGCCCCTCTCACCAGATCCCGGAAACCCGCAAGCCATGATTTCCGTGATCATTCCAGCGAAGAACGAAGCAGTCACTCTCTGGTTCACAATCCATGCGATCCGTATGGAGATGGATCGCGATAGAGGAGAGCCCTACGAGATCATCGTGGTGGACAATGGCAGCACGGATAGCACCAAGACGTTTCTGGAAGACTACGCAATCGCGCCCTGGGTCCGCCGCATTGAAACCACCGATCGTAGTGGGCCAGGCCCCGTTCGTAACGCAGGCGCCGACGCGGCCCAAGGCGATATCCTCCTGTTCGCTGACGCCCACGTGCTGTTCTCTCCCGGCTTTTTTAGACGCGTGTCGAATACCATGCGGAATGAAATCTGGGATCGGGTGGGCAGTCTGCACTTTCCTATCGGCTGGAATGGCTTCGCGGCCGATGCGTTTTCGACCCATTACAAGCTGACGCTCAACCAAAATTTCTGGGGGGACAACTTGGCCGGCAACTTTCAAACGCTGACCGAAATATCCGTGCATGGGCACGGCTGCGTGGCCATGCGCAAGGACCATTTTTATGAAGTTGGCGGTTACCATCCCGCACAAGCCGGTTACGGCGGAGAGGAAAACTATCTCGATTTGAAATTCGTCATGTTCGGTTTCCACAACTACAGCGATCCGCGGGCGTACTACCTGCACTGCTCGCAGCGACACATGAATTATGTTTGGGCCAATCAAGATGTGGCGCGCAACAACTTCATTTCCGCTTACACGCTGGGGGGCATGCCTTGGCTCGAAAAGGTATATGCGTCGCAGCTTGCATCGGGGTATGTGCCGGAACACGAACTGAGGCCCGCACGCGAAGATGCGCTGCTCGCAGGGCAGGGCGACAGGGAGTGGATCGAGGCCCATGCCAAGTACACCCTGGACGAAGTACTTGCTGGGTTCAAGGAAAGGCAAGTACCCCACTAGGCGTAGGAGCACTTGAGAACACAAACCGTCCCGCTCGACAACAAGGACGATTCCTGCCGATTCAGTCGCTGAAACTCCGACGGGCTCTGGTGCAAACCGGGGATGAATCGGGGGATGAGGGACAGATGACGCGATTTGCACCGGTGGAGGAATTGTTCAGTGGTCGCCATGATGGCCGAACCTAGTTTTATTAGGACGTAGCTGTACCGTGCGGTCGACACGTCCGGCCAGCCCGCATCTCACCGCGCAGTGTCAGATTTGAAACACAGTGGCGAGTTGCCACAAACCAGTGCTCGTGCGGACCAGCAAGTATCTGATGCTGGGCTGAAGAACTTGCGTACTGCGGCGGTGGTGATCGGTGGCATCGAATGGGCAGAGAAGATCAAGAAGGTCAGTTCAAAATCGGGAAGCTGGGCGGTCGGACGGCCACCATGCCGGAGATCTGTCAAGCTGCCTTGGCTGCGTAACGAACTCACACTCAGATTGACAATGCAAGACTGCTCTCTTTGCTCTCAACGTCCAGATTGCACGAGAGCCTTTTAACCGACATACTTACCTCTACCAGGTACCGTCTAAGAAAGCGCCGCCGCGACGGCGTTCACCAGTGTGCCCTCGCTGTCATCGCTGCCCAACTCCCAGATCATGACGCCCCCGAGCCCGTTGGATACGGCATAGTTCACCTTCGCAGTCAGCGATTGCGGATCCTCGTAGCTGATCATGATCCCGGTGTCAGCGTTATAGAGCCAGGGGGCTTGCGCCTCTTTGTCCCAACTGCGCGTGTAGCTGGCGAGGTAGTTGTCCTCGATGTCCTGGTAGCCGAGACTGCCGCTTGGCGCCGTCCCTGCCTTATCCCAGGTCCCCGGCGCGGGGCCGGTGTCGGACTGATAGAGCCCATTATTCGTCGACGGGACTCCCTGCCAGCCCGTCCCAACAAAGCGCACACCCAAAACGATCTTATCGGCCGGCACGCCTCCCGCGAGATAGCTCTGGACCGCCGCATCGACGTTGAGATCTCCCTTGTAAGTGAACAGTGGCGCGTTGAAATTTGTCTTATGGCTGGAAGCGGTAGTAAAGTCATAGGTCTCCAGGTTAATCCAATCGAGCAGCGGATAGATCTGCGGTAGCTGCAGATTAACGATGTTCTGTTGCCCTGCTGGAGCCGCCATCGTCAACAGATAAGGGCTGCCATCGGCGTCGCTTTGAGCGTCCAACTGACCCCGCAATTCCTGCAGCAGCGTGGTAAAATTCGCGCTGTCTTCGGGTCCAGGGAACTCCCAGTCGATATCGATACCGTCGAAGCCATTTTCTGTCATGAACTGCACGCTGGATTGCACGAATTGCGTGCGAAGTCCATCGTCACTAGCGACGGCTGAGAAATTTGTCGAGTGATTGGCTCCGCCGACCGAAATCAGCACCCGAAGTTGGGGGTAATTCGCTTTTAGGGTGGCCAGCAGGGGGAAATTGATCCCATCGTCCTTAGCATCGACGGAGACGACGGCGACGGCCGACTGCGTCACCGTCACGTTGGCGAAGGCGTAAATCACGTGGCTTAACAGATCGCCCGGAATGTCCGTGACGAAGTACTGCTTTGCCCCGATGTCCCCAGCTTCGTAGTAACCAACAAGCCTTTTCGTTGGGGCGGAAAGGGTGTCGCTCATGACTCACTCCTCCATGCGCTAATCAGACCGGTGGGCTAATGTTCAGAGTTCTTTATATCACATAAAATCGGTGGTGTCTCGGTTGCGTCGAGGTGTTCACCGACGTAAATGAAGGTCCTGCGGGCAATCTGCCGCAGTATGCTGGCGCCTTTTTGCTTGCGCTTTCGGGGAATCTGTCAGAACGACCGGCTTCTCCAGTCTTCTGCCGCGGCTCAAATGCCGCACTTAGAGAGACGTGACAGGCTAAGTCTTTTGATTTGTGGAGCTACATCATCAGTCCATGTGGAAACAAGATTGCTGCCCTGAGACGAGGGTAACTCAGACACTTGGCTTCGTCGTCCCAAACCGTCTTTGTAGCGGCGCGTCTGAATCAAGCTACCTTCCACCGGGAGGATCGTCTTGGCTGACTACACGGCCGTATACGCCGTAGGCAACTCGCTGGCGCTGTATCTCGGGCGCAGCTTCCCGGAGGAACTGAGAACCAAGTATCCAAGCGTTACATTTCAATTGACGAGCAGCTCTCAGATCGCGGATGAGGACACCGCGCCCCTCGACCAGGTAGTCAGTATCTTCCTGCACCGAATCACAATCAATGAAAACTTCCGGGCGGCCACCCGGATACAAGATGAACCCAACAAGAGGCCGGTTCTTTTCCTGGACCTGCACTACCTGGTCACCTATTGGGGAAGCGATCCGCAGGCAGAGCAAACGATTTTGGGCTGGACTATGCAACAGCTCCAGACGTCGCCCATCCTGGACAATTCGATACTCACTCCAAGCGTCATTTGGGATCCGACGGAAAGCATTCAGCTCGTACCTGCCGATTTGAGCCTGGAAGACATTTTGCGGATCTGGGACGCGTTGGGTCCGAAATACCGCTTGAGCGTCTCGTACATCGCACGCGTGGTGCGCATCGACCTTCCGACCAGGCCGTATCCGCCTGTAATAGCGGCCGGGTTCCAGTATGGCGGCGACGGAGCGCCACAATGAAGGAGACCTCAGCCTGGCACGTTTTGGCCGGCTTCCGTTGCGTGGATGCCACCACGCAGAGCTCCGTGTTGGAGCCGTTGCGCGTGACCACCCAGCAATTGGAACTTCGACGTAACCGCAGCGGAGTGTTCGCGGTGACGGATGCGCCGGGCCTCGCGACTTACACTCAATCTCTCACGCCCGCGTCGTGGCCCGCGGCGGCCTCGACTTATGAAATCACGATTCAGGATCCGTCGTTGCGGTACCTTGCGCGGCGGGCCAATATCCAGGTTCCACAGCCGCTGCCGCCAGTGGTGATACCCGGCGCTACGACAACCACCGCTCTACCTACGACCACCGCTGCAGGCACTACGCCGACCACAACCGCAGCGCCCGCGACGACCGCTACCCCCACGACGACCGCGCAAGGGGCTCCGCCGGCGCTACCACCGTTGACCATCCCCCAAGGAATCGTATTGTATCCGTCGCCGCAAGCTCCCGTGGCGCCCAACTGGGCGGTCGTGCGCGCATACGTCGTGAACAATGCCGCGCCGCCGCTAGCTTTGTTCGGGGCGGTGATCCAATTAGCCATCTCCGGGAAACAGCCGCTCACGGGAGTTACAAACGAAAACGGCGAAGCTCTGTTGGCGGCGCAAGGGCTCGGTTTGACCTTTAATGCGGACAGCACCGGTGCGGTGACGGAAGCCACCACCGCGGCGACTGTGACGGCCTGGTTCGATCCGGCCACGCTCACCCAGCCGCCCGACTGGATTCCCAATCCGGACGACATTTTGCTGAACCTGTCAAACACCCAATTGAAGAGCGCGTCGCAAGCGGTACAGCTTGAACCCAAGCGAACCGCTTTTGTCAACCTTACGATTTCTATGTGACCTGAGGAGGAAGAATGCCAGAGTATTTAACGCCAGGAGTTTATGTCGAGGAAGTCAGCTTCCGGGCGCCTTCCATTGAAGGTGTCGGAACGAGCACGACGGGTTTCGCCGGCGTGACGCTGACCGGTCCGATTTACACCCCGCCGAGTCCGGACCCGCTCCAGCCCGCGGTGCAGAATCCGGCGCCGGAGCTGTTGACCAGCTTCGGAGACTTTCAGAATATCTACGGTAGTTATGACAATCTGACGCTGTCGGGTACGACCTACACCAACTATCTGGCGATGGGGGTGAAGGAGTTCTTCGATAATGGCGGTTTGCAACTGTACGTGTCGCGCGTGTTCGTCCCGAACGGGGGAGCTGACGTGGGCCTTGCCACGTGGGGCACGCCGTCGCCGATGAGTGTGGCGGTGACGGCCCGCTTTCCTGGCGCGAGCGGCAATCAACAAGTGACGGTGAACCTGAAGTCCGCACGAACCCAAAGGCTGACCACCCTGCCGGCCGGCTCGCTGGTTGCTTCGGCGGCCAATACATCGTCGCTGGCCAATCAGGTTTTATCGACCGACTTGAAGATCACGCTGAACGCGCCGCTGCCGTGGGGCGTGCCAGCGAACGTATTGGTCGGCGCCGAATTGATGGTGGTTACCGGCTCGGACGGCACCGGGACGAAGCTCACGGTGACGCGTTCCGCACCGGCATCGACTACGTACCGCGCCGGGACCGCGGTATTGGGGGAGGTGGGGACTCTGTTCGGAGCAGGCCTCCCCGCGAACGCCACGACATTGAAGCTGACCACTGCCGGGGCGGCATTGACCACCACGGCAGCGCCCACAACCACGGCCGCGCCGGCGACCAGCACAACCTCCACCACGACGTCGACATCGACCACATCGGCGGCGCCCACCACGACCCCGGCGCCCCAACCGGTCGCCTCGAACTTCGGCGTGCCGGCATTTCTGCAAGTGGACGGGGAAGTTCTAACCGTGACGCAGGTGGATTCAACGCAAACCGTGATGACCGTCACCCGCTCCACCCCTACCGCGGCGCACTCGGCGAACGCTCCGGTATTTGCGCCAATCCAAGTGCTGAGCGCCGACTCTCTGAGTCCATTCCTGACCAATGCGACTCCTCCGGGCATGTATGCTCTGACCATGCAGGTAAACTGCAACTCGGCCTCCGGAGCGCCAGCCGTGTTCGATGGATTGGGCTTCGATCCCTTGCATCCGTACTATCTCGGCACCGTACTGGCCGCTCCGCCGAGTGTTCCACCGCGACACATCGACGCGTTGCAAAATCAGATCGGGTTCATCATCGGAACGAGCCTGACCCCCACCACGCTTTTCGACGTCATGTTCCCCAACTGGGGCGGGCCGGGCGCAGGCGCCAGCACGGTTTATAACCTGACCGGCGGCAACGACGGGCAGGAACCCGAATCGACGGACTACGACAACGCCCTTAGCCTGTTCACGTCGCTCGAAGACATCGCTATTGTGGGGGCGCCTGGCTCCGGGGCTTTCGAGGAATCACAGAATATCATCAACAGCCTGATCACGCACGTCAGCCAGCAGCGGGCGTATCGCGTCGCGATCCTCGAAACACCGCCGAATCAATTGGCGTCCGACAACGAGGGCGTGCGCGCCACCATCGACAGCAGTTATGCGGCACTGTATGTGCCGTGGGTGATTACTCCGAATCCATTGGCGACCTCGGGCTCGGCGATCCCCGCGGAGATTGCCGTGCCGCCCACGGGTTTCATGGCCGGCATTTGGGCGCGCAGCGACGAGCAGTACGGCGTTTCCAAGGCGCCCGCCAACGAGGTGATTCTGGGAGCGTCGCGCCTGGAGCGGGATATCAGTTTCGCGGAGCAGGGCCTGCTGAATCCCCTGGGAATCAACTGTCTGCGCTACTTCACCAACCGCGGATTTCGCGTGTGGGGCGCCCGCACGGCGACTTCCGATTCCGAGTTCATGTATCTCAACGTGCGCCGCTACATGGTCTATCTGGAGCACTCGATCGACAACAGCACGCAGTGGGTGGTGTTCGAAAATAACGGGCCGGCCCTCTGGTCGCGGGTGAAGGAGTCCATCGACTCGTTTCTTTACAGCGAATTCGCGTCCGGCAATTTGCTGGGGGACAACGCCTCACAAAGTTATTTCGTACGCTGCGACCGCACCACCATGACGCAGAACGATCTCGACAATGGCCGCATGATTTGCCTGATCGGCGTGGCGGTGCTAAAGCCCGCCGAGTTCGTGATCTTCCGTATCGGCCAGATCACGGCGCAGGCGCAGAGTTAGTCAGTAATCGTTTCCTGGAGGAGAATCGTAATGCCAGACAGAACCGCGCCTTTACCGGCATATAATTATCTCGTCGATCTCAATGGCCCGCGCGACCCGAGCAAGCTGCTGGGAGGCTTCTCGGATGTCTCCGGGCTGGAGACCGACATCCACATTTCGGAATACCGCGACGGCAATGAGTCTGCGGCGCGCGTGCGCAAGATTCCGGGTTCATACAAAGTGGGCGACATCACGCTGAAGCGGGGAGTCGTGGATTCCTCGGATCTATGGGATTGGATCACGGAAACGCGCACGACGGGTGTCGACGCGCAGCGGGATGTCGTCATCACGCTGCTGGACGAGTCCGGCAAACCTATCCAGCAATGGAAGCTGCGCAACGTGGTGCCGATGAAGTATACCGGCCCTACGCTGGCGGGTAAGGGCGGCGGCGAGGTCGCCATGGAAGAGCTGGTGATAGCGGCCGAAGATTACGAGATCAGCCCCGCTTCGTAGGTCGGGCAGCCGACGCAAGAGTGAGCTATGAGCCGCATCGTTTTCGACTATGCACGTCCGGTGGTGGAATCGGATCCCGCGCGCAACGACGTCGCTTGTTTCGTGGGACTGGCGAGCGCCACCGGCTCGGCGCTGCCGCCAGCCATACAGACGTGGCTGCAGACGCACGGCTGGAGCGACGGACTTAGTTCCGCTCTTCTGGCGAATGTTCTGATAGGCGACACGCAAATTTCGCTGGCCGCGCCGTTCCCCACGGGGGATCTTGCCTTCGTTTCGATCGATTCGGAAGTGATGGACGTCGTCGGCGTGGATTCGACCGGAACCGTGCTAACGGTCTTGCGCGCAGCGCGTTGCACGACCGCCGTCCAGCACACGGCCGGAGCAACCGTGCTGGGATCGGTGCGTCCCTCGGCGCGGCCCATTTGCCCGCCCTTCACGGATCTCCCCCTGCCGATCGAAAGCTACGCCACATTCACGGCGCTGTTCGATCCGGGCGGATCGCCCACCAGTTGGGGCACGGATTATCTGGCGACCGCGGTGCGCTCGTTCTTCGCGCAAGGGGGGCGGCGCTGTTACGTGGTACGCATGGACGATCCGATGACGCCTACGGACGACGCAGTCAAAAATGGAACCAGCGGCAAAGCGCAGAAATTGGCCAAACTGTTGCCAAGCTATCTCTACGCAGCGGATGACCGGCGAAGCTGGCACGGCGTAGGACATCTGGGCGGGCTACCGGACGTGTCGTTTCTGGCGGTGCCGGATCTGCCGGTGTTATCGGCTTCGGCGCCTAGCGCTGCTGCTGGAATTGAACCGAATCCGGCCCCTGCCGCCGCGCAATTCATGGTGTGCGCGGATGTGGCGGCAGTGCCTCTCCCACCGCCAATGTACGTGTTACCCGCACCACGCCTGACAGCCGGCGATTTCGTGGGCTGGGCGGGGAGCGTGCAAGCCGTGCTCGATTTTCTATCAGAAAACAACATTCGCGAGATCACCTTTGTGGCCGCCTTTCCGCTGCCGGGCGATCCGGACGCCGCCATCGCCGCGGAAGATCCTTCAACGGCCGAGCAGGCGCAGGACATTCACGATTACATCGGTACATATCTGCCGGAGAATGTTGCGCCCCCGAATCAGGGGCTATCGACCGCGTTCCTGCAATTGACATATCCCTGGCTCACCACCAGCGGCTCCGGCGTGCTGAACGAGTCGCTGGAACCGCCGGATGGCGCCCTCGTCGGTATTCTGGCGCGCAATGCGCTCACGCGCGGCGCCTTCACCGATGCCACCAAGATCGTTCCCGCGGAGATCTCCGATGTGACGCCTTATTTGCCCGGGCAGGATATGCAAGTGCCCACCACGCCGCTCGCCTGGGGCGACAATTCGTGGAAGCCGTTGATTATCCGTTTGAGCCTGTTCGGCTTCACGCCCGCCGGCCTGCGGCTGCTCTCGGATGTGACGGCGTTTCCGGGGGAGGCTTACCGTCCCGCTTGCGTGCACCGGCTGGTCTCGGTGATTTCGCGCGCGGCGCGCCAGTTGGGAGAAGGCATCGTATTCAAGCAAAACGGTCCAGCTCTCTGGAGAATTGTCGAGAACACGCTGGGACGATTGATGACACGGCTTTGGCAGGCGAACGCTCTCGACGGCGATACGGTGCAGGGTGCGTTTTCGGTGCGTTGCGATTCGAGCACCATGACGCAAAACGATCTGGATAACGGTCGTCTGATTGCGCTGGTGACTTTCTCCGCGGCGGCCACCGTCGAACTGATCCGCGTCACGCTGGCGATAGAGACCAGCGGCGCTAGCGCGCAGGGCATCGCGGTCATGGCGGAGGCAAGCTGATGGCGACCCCCAGCATTGTTCCACTCCACATTTTCCGGTTTCGAGTGGATGTCGCATCCGAAGTCATCTCGAATGTTCCGGGCGGCAATCCCCCGCCGGGTGGAACCGTGCAGATGTGTTTTGCGGAGTGTACGGGTCTGGAAGCCACCATGGAGCCCAAGACCATCAAGGAGGGCGGGCGCAATTACGGGGTGGCGCAACGCGCGGGCGGCGTCACCTTCGCCACCGTGGTATTGAAGCGCGGCGTGAGCACCGACCGCGGTATGTGGACCATTTTCAATAACACCACTTCAGGGCAGTTCGCACCCCGGCTACAGGTAACCATTATGCTGCTCGATGGCGACCAGGACCCCATTATGGGCTGGCAGCTCGACCAGGCCATGCCGGTGAAGTTCAAGTTCGCGGATCTGAACGGGAAGGGAACGGAAGTTGGCATCGAAGAACTGCATTTCGTGCACGAGGGCCTTTCCGCCGTTTAAGGAGCGATTCCGATGAGCCAGCCCAACCCCAACAATCAGACGATGCCCACGGTGGTGAAGGCGCAACTGACGGCGCTGCCGTCCGGCACTCCCATCGTCGTGCACTTCAATCCGGCTTCGCTGGTCTACACAGTGGAGAATTCCTCGCCACAGCAGGGCGGCGATCCGAAGCGGCGTCAATTTGCCGCATCGTTCACCGGGAAGCTGACCATGGATCTGCAATTCGACACAACGGACTCCGGGACGGACGTGCGGCAGATCACCAGCCAGGTGGCGCTGTTCATGCAATCGTCGGCGCAGGCCAACAAGAACAGTAGCGGAAGCAGCACCACCAACCCGCCGGCGCCCTCGGTGCTCAGTTTTGAGTGGGGCGCATACCAGTTCCAGGGATTCATGGAATCGTTCAAGGAGACGATCGATTTCTTCTCGGCCGACGGGGTCCCCTTACGCGCGCTGGTGAGTATCGGGTTGGCGCGGCAGGACAACGTATTCGACGCGGGGGCGGGGACTTCGACGAACACCGGGGGCAGCCTGGTGCCAACGTCCCAAAGCAGCAGCGTCACGGCGGCGGCCACGGCGGGTGGCGATCCGACCGCGACGCGCGCTCTAGCCACCGCGAATGCGGTGGAGAATCCACGCTTCACCGGCGGCGCCGCGTTGCAAGTGGGCGGCGGAATCCAGTTGAACGCCGCGGTAGGATTCGTCGCCAGCACCTCGGCCAGCGGCGGAATAGGGGTATCCGGAGGTCTGGGACTGAGTCTCACCGCGAGCGCCGGAGCAGGCATATCCGGCGGAGCAGGCGGCGGGATTTCCGTGAGCGGCACGGCGGGCGCGGGACTTGGGATCGGCGTTAGCGTATCGGCATTGGCGGGCGCGTCGGCCGGGGCATCGGCCGGTGTCAGCGTGTCAACCAGCTCGGGCGCGCAGGTTACCCTAGCCCCGGGCGGCGGAGCGTTGTTCGGATCGCAAGCCTCCGCCGGAGTGCCGGCGACCGCGGGGGCTTTCGCGGGACTTGAAACCGGGCGGGCCACGGTGAGCACTACCACGCAACTCGATCCGCTGCGCATGCTGCCGGCCACGGTGGGCACGGATGTGTCGGTCGGCGTCAACGCCAGCTACGGCCTGGGAGGAGTGGCTACGGCGCCATCCGGCTTCTCGACCAACGTGGGCGTCAGCGTCGGCATCACCGACTTGTTGACTTTCGATAGCGATTGATCGAGGAGGAACCGAGGATGGCCGTCAATATCGACGATTTGCAGGTGGAGACACAGGCACCGGCGCCGGGCACGGCCACGGGTGGCAAAAAGGCTGGCGCGGGGCGGCAGCCGCAGCCCAATATCAAGATGGAAATGGAGAAACAGCGCGAACGCGATCTTCGGTTGCGAGCGGATTGATCATGCCCGAAACTCCCGTCACCACAGCAGCAGTATACAGCGCGATCCCCACCGTGCAGGTGGATGGCCAACTGAACGACAAAGTCACCACACAACTGCTCGGGATGAAAATGTGCGAGCACGAAGCGGGGATGTCGGATCTGGAACTGCGCTTCAGCAATTTCGGATCGTTTGCCGCAGGGCTCGCCGATCAGGTATTTGAAGATGGCGCCATCCTGAAGCTGGGCGCTGCGCTGACCGTTTATGCCGGCCTGGTTACATCCCCGACGGAGATCTTTCGCGGCAAAATCACGGCGCTCGAAGCGGTGTTCCCGAGCGACGGGCCGCCGGAATTGATCGTGCTCGCCGAAGATGCCCTGCAATCCGCGCGCATGAACCGGAATACGAAGACTTGGAACAACACCTCGCTTTCCGCCATCGTGCAGCAAGTCGCCAGCGGACTGAGCCTGACGCCCGTTACGACGGGTCTGGACGCCACCATCGGCACGGAACAGCAACTCAACGAAAGCGATCTGTATTTCCTACGCCGCCTGCTGGCGCGCTACGACGCCGATCTGCAAGTGGTGGGGGCCGAGCTGCACGCCACGCCCAGAAGCCAGGCGCAGCGCAACGCCGTTCAGTTGGACATGAACAGCCAGCTTCACGAAGTGCGCATACTGGCCGATATCTCGCACCAGGTGACCCAAGTCACGACCACCGGTTGGGACTTCAAACAAGGCCAAACCATCTCGGTGACCAGCCAGACCACATCGCTGGGGCCCGGGTCGGGGCAGACCGGCGGGAACTGGCTGCCGCAGGTCTGGGCAACGCGGTCGGAACAATTGGCGCAGTACGCCACGCTCGACCAAACGGAGGCGCAAGCGCTGGTGGATGCGGAATTCGCGCAGCGCTCGCGCCGGTTTGTGGTGGCGCGCGGCGTGGCGGAAGGCAATCCTTTGCTGCGGGTGGGAACCTATTTGACACTGACGGGTTTAGGGCCGAGGTTTTCGAACACCTATTACACGACTGCGGCGGTCCACCGTTTCGACACCGAGAAGGGATACGCCACGGAGTTTACGGCGGAGTGCGCCTATCTGGGAGCTGGATCATGAGCTTGCTGCTGCACGAGACGGTTGTGCCGATGCTGGGGCCGGCGCTGTTCCTGGCAAAGGTGGTGAGCGTCCAGGACCCGCAAAGCCTCAATCAGGTTCAAGTGCGCCTTTACAACGCCGACGGCGTATCGGGCCAGGATGGGCCCATCTGGGCACGCGTGGCCGTGCCATTCGCCGGCGGCAATCGTGGCGCATTTTTCATCCCGGATGTGGGTGACGAGGTGGTGGTCGCATTTCTGGGCGGCGATCCGCGCGGCGCCATCGTGCTGGGCAGCCTCTGGAATGGCCAGGATAGTGCGCCGGTATCGATCGGCGGATCCGGCCAGAGCGTCGACCGTTGGGTGATCACAGGGAAAGCCGGTACGCAGATCGCCATTGTGGAGCAGCCGGCCAGCAGCGCCACGATCACGCTTTCCACGCCAGGCGGCCTGACTGGAACCCTCACCGACCAGGATGGCTCGATTACCTTCACCAATAGCGAGCAAACTTCAGTGCGGATCGACTCCAGCGGGGTCACCATCAACGCACCCACTGGCCAGGTGCAGGTCACCGCGGCAAGCCAGGTCACCGTAACGGCCCCGACGGTGAATGTCAGCGCGGCGATGAGTATGTTCAGCGGTATCGTGCAGTGCCAGGTGCTGCAGGCCACTACGGTCGTTTCGGCCACTTACTCGCTAGGAGCCGGGAACGTATGGTGAGTCACGACATCAGCGTGCAGGGGGTGGGCCTTAGCGGGGCGACGCAGGCAAAGCCCATGCTTCTGCAAATGAACGACGACGATTTTCCGAATGCGTTCTTGCGCGATCTTGGGGCGATAGGAACCGCACCGCTTTCGAGCGCACAGTCCCTGGCGACCTCTCCTACCTCCCCCGTAACTTTGTTTCAGCCCGTCACGCGCGTGCTGCATCTGGCGCTGGTGCAGTTGGCATGTGAAAGTCCCGGCTACCCGAGATTGGCTCCGGCGCGCGTGCTCTCGGCGGGCCTGGTGATCCGGCAGGCGCCTCTGGCCGGCGGTACGCCCGCGGCGGCGTGGCCGTGGATGAAGAACGCGAACGGACAGTCGGCCTGGGTGCCGCGCGACCCCAGTCAGGCGGACGACGATCCGGACCCTACCAAACGACCGCAACTCCAGTCGGGGCAGCCGGCGCTCGATCAAATGCTGGCGGCTCAGACACTCGCTACGGCGATGACGGAAAGCACCACGCCGGCATTTGTAGCGGCTCCCCAGGTGTGCAATGCCGCTGGGCGCACGCTGATTTACGCGCTGATTCCCACCGCCAGCAATGAAGCCAGCACGCAGCAACCGCCGTCGGTGGCGCAGTTGGACACGGCCACGCTGAAATCGATTCTGCCGACGCTGTTGAAGGTCGGCAGACACGGCGCGCCCTATGCGGACCAGTGGGTGAATTATCAGTTCATGTCTGACGATTATGCCCGGAACAACAGTGCGAAAGATTTTCTCACCTTCTCCGCAACGTTGCAGATGCTGTACAACATGTTCGGCGCTTTCAACGGCACGCCTGGCGCGGAAGCGCTCCTGAACGCTCTGAACGGGTACAGCGTGACGATACAAACCGATTCGGGCTCCGAGCAGAAACCCATGGGGAACTTCTATCGGGAGGCGGCCTGGAAGCTGATCGATTACGATCCCTTCGCGGCAGACGCCCCACCGGTCCCGCAACTCAAGATGCCGCATACCTGGGAATGCTTTGACCACAAGGATCAGGAGAAGCTCTTCGCGGTCATGGCTCCTCTGCTGCAGACACAGGGCCAGGCCGCTTCACCGCCGCCAGGCCGCTTTCAGGACGCCACGCGTCTCTACCGCGCGCGTCTTTTCTTTCGCATCAAAGGCGAAAATCCGAATTGCCCGCCGGAGTTGGTCTGGAGCTGTTACAGCGATCCGTTCCGGATCGGGGCATGGTATGAGAGCAGCGGCCGGGCTGTGGCGCCCGTACCGTTGCCGAACCCGTTCGACCGGAGTGCCGTAAAGAGCGCCAAGCCGACTTCATCTTTTGCCGTGCCTCCCGCTTTATCGAGCGCGATTGCGGGAGCCACTCTTCCGAACCTGACGAGCGGACAGGCGCCCCCGGGCGGAGCGGGCCTCAGCCTGGGCTGGATCTGCTCGTTCAGTATACCGCTGATCACGATCTGCGCTTTCTTCGTGCTCAACATTTTTCTTTCTTTGCTGAATATCGTATTTTTCTGGATGGCATTTATCAAGATTTGCATCCCGTTTCCGGCGCCGAAGGACTGATGGCTACCACCTACCAAGATCCGATCTCCTGGCCGTTTCTGCCCTATCCGCAGAACGGGCAGTTGACTTACGACTCGCTCGAGCAGAGCGTGCGCGACTCGATCCGCATTATCCTGACCACTCGCCCCGGCGAACAGCTCATGCAGCCGCTATTCGGCGCGGGCTTGCAGAACTTCCTGGACGAAGGCAATACCGTCGCGCTGCGGCGGCAAATCCAAACCGCCATCGTGAACAGCTTGCAGACCTACGAAACGCGGATCGCGGTGGACACGGTCGATGTGGAAACAGTGCCCGGCGCGCCCTCCCAAATCCACATTCAGATTTACTACCGGTTGCTGCGCACCAACGCGCCTCAGCAGGTCGGCGTGAGCATGAAAGGCGGATGGCCCAGTGCCTCTAATACCACCAGCTCTTGACGACCGCTCGTACAGCGACCTGGTGCAGGACATGCTGGCCAGCATTCCGGCGCACACGCCGGAGTGGACCATCCAGCAGGAGGGGGACCCGGGGCGAACGCTGATCGAGCTGTTCGCCTGGCTCGCCGATTCGATCCTTTATCGCGCGAATCTTATTCCGGAGAGGCAGCGGCTTGCATTTCTGAAATTGCTGGGTATGCCCTTGCAGCCAGCCGCGGCAGCCACGAGTATTATTTCGATCTCGCAGAACGCCTCGGCCAGCGCGGCAGTCACATTGGCGTCGGGCGCCGCGGTCACAGGTCCGCCAAATTTCGAAACGCTCACTGAGTTGGATGTTCTGCCCGTAACGGGACAAGCCTATATCAAAGCGCCGCTCACCTCCGCGCAGCAAACCGCCTCCCAGTCCCTCCTGACAAGCTTGCAGAAGCTCTACCAACTGTCCAATGTGCCTTCCGGCTACACCACGACTCCGGTTTTCGTCAACAACGGGACGGACCCAAACGGTGTGGACGTGTATGGCGGCACCATCGATGGGTGCCTCTGGATTGCGTTGTTGGCTCCTAAACCCGCCAATCTCGCCGCCATTCGCGCGAACCTGGGCGGAAGCAGTCAGCGCATCCTGAGCCTTGGTTTGGCGCCGGCTTTGTCGAACGCCGATCCCTTCGCCGACATTCCCACACAGGCGGCAGTGCCGGTGACCTGGCAGATCAGCGGCAACACACCGGCGGGGCAGCCGGCGGTTTATTATCCTCTCAATATTGCGGCCGATTCGACGCAAGGGCTGACGACCGCCGGTGTGGTGCAGCTTCTGTTGCCGCAGGCCGCGGACATTGGAGCGCCGGCTAACGATGTGCGCAGCGACGCGCAGGCGGGAGTAGGACCGAAACCGCCGCGCGTGGACGACCCCAATTTCGACAGCGTGCTGGTGACCTGGATCCGGGTGAACGTGCAGAGCGCTCTAACGCTGAGTTGGGCGGGCATCAACGCGGTCGAAATCGATCAGCGGACCACCTACAACAACGTGATCGCGGGCGTAAGCGACGGCACCGCCAACCAGCAGTTTACTCTGGCGCAAACCCAAATCGATCCGGACACGTTTCAGCTCGACGTGGACATGGGGCCCGGGCTCGGCTTCCAGCTTTGGACGGCGGTAGACGATCTGGCGGTATTGCAGGGGCCGGTGCCGGCTTTTGTCCTCGATCCGGAAGCCGGCACGGTGAGCTTCGGGAACCAGATGCAGGGGATGATCCCGCCGGTTAGCCGGCGCGTGCGCGCGCGGCTGATGCGCGCGGGAGGCGGCGCGGCGGGGAACCTGCCGGCTGGCACGCTCGCCACCATCAACGCCGTGGATATTAACGGCAATCCGCCGGGTCAATTGACGGTGCAGCAGCCGATGGCCACGACGGGCGGCGCGGATTCGGAAGCGCTCGACCAGGCCGAGCAGCGCATTCCGGCCACGCTGCGCCATCAAGGACGCGCCGTGACGGTGCAAGATTATAAGGACCTCGTGCAGGAGATGCCGGGCAGCGGCGTGGCGCGCGTGGAGGTTTTGCCTCTGTTCAAACCGCAGACCCGCCAATACAATGTTCCCGGCGTGGTTTCGGTGATGGTGATTCCGCCGAAGGGCAGCTTTCAGCCACCCTGTCCGCGGGCCGACCGCACGCTTCTCGACAGCGTGTACGGCTATCTGAGTCCGTTATGCCCGGTGGCGGCTGAGATGTATACCATCGGAACCGAATACGTCGACTTTGGGCTGAGCGTGGCGGTGGAGGTGACCAACGGGTACGGTCTGCTGCAGGTGAGCCAGCAGGTGGAACAGGCGCTCCGGAGTTACCTCTGGCCAACGCCTCCGGGCGGCGCGAACAATCAGGGCTGGACCCTTGGGCGCACCGTGCGCAGCCTGGAACTGCTGGTGATCGCCGGACAGGTTCCCGGCGTGTCGGACGTCAACGGATTGCTGCTGTTCCTGCCGCTGAGCGGAGGCGGTTATCAGCAGATTCCGGCTAACAGCGACGGTAACGCGGAGCTTTCACTCCAGGGTTGGCAGTTGCCGGAACTGCTGCAGGTATTGGTGACGCCTGGCGCCGAGGGATCGAACGTACAGCCCTTGGATTTGACTCCGGTTCAGCAACCGGACAACACCATGGCAGTGCCGGTTGTTCCGGCAACGTGTTGAGCGGATTTCAATGGATTCGAACGGACTCAATTTTTGGATGCTGAGCCAAGCGGCGGATTGGCCGCTGGCGGCGCCGTCCGCCAGTCCGGACGTATCGTTGCTGTCGAGCAGCGCAGGAGCAGCGGACGCCCAGATCGTGCTGGAGACGCCCCTTCCCAACACGCCGCCGGCGTTTGTGCTGATCGATTCCGAGGTGATGGCCGTCAGCGCGGTTGACGGGACCAATCTGCAGCTTACCGTGACGCGCGGCACGCAGGGCACTACGGCGGCGGCGCATCCGGCGGGCGCCATGGTGTGGGGATCGGTGGGGACTCTACAATCGGCCATTGCGTCCACGGACACACAATTTTCGATTGCCGCCCCGCAAAACGCGATCAGTTCCGGGACTCTGCTGCAGATTGCAACGGAGTTGCTGTCGGTCACGCAGGCGCAGGGGACTGGAACCATCTTTAACGTGACCGTGACGCGCGGCGCTCTCGGCAGCACTCCCGCCAAATATGCCGCGGCGGCGCCAGTCTTCGTACCCACGTCCGCCAATCTTTATTACTGCAAGGAAAACAACAGCCTCCAATTGTTGAGCATGCGCCTGGGAAATCCACCGGTCGAAAGCCGCGCGGCCGCCTCCAACCTGGTGGAGACGACGCCCATGACCCAGGATGCTTTTGGGAACTATGCCCGGTGGGATCCGATAGCCGCTCAGGTCATGGCCGGTGGCAGCGGCCCGGACGAAGTGCCAATCTACACCCCGGCGGCCGGCCAGGCGGTAACGGACCTGGCGATGGGCTACGACGGCATCCTTTATATCGCCGTAGGCGGGGATCTGGCACTGGTCGACCGCCAGGACCGGTGGCCCAATTTCACGCTCACGGCTCCGGGATTCAACTTCTGGCGTCTGGCCGCGCTTCCCGATGGCGGCGTGCTGGCGCTCGACCGCACCGCGCCGCAATTAGGCAAGGTTACCGGCACTCCCTTACAAACCGGTCCGGTGGATACTCCCAATCCCGGGATTCTCCGCTCCTGCCAGGCAAATCCGACTCCGCCGCGGTTGGTCAGCTATGCGCTCGCTCCGCTCCAATCCACGGAGACATTCGTGGCTTTCACGTTGATGGATAATCGGCCAGTACTTCTCTCGTGGGCTGCCAATCCGGCAACTAACCCGACGTCGTATCTACGGGTCTTTTACTTCGACAAGGGGATCGGCACCCCCTGGACGTTGAACGGCGTAGTCTGGCCTTACGCGGTGGCCTGGCTGGGCGGCGAGAAGCTTGCGGTGCTCGCCACGGGACTGAATGAAGCGCTGGTTTTCGACCTTTCGGAATCCGGCGGCACATTGATACCGGCCGGCGATACTTATGTCCTGGCGGGCCTCAATAGCGGTCCGTTCGCGCATGGTCTAAGCCAGCCACCCTATTACGCGGCAGGCATCAATCTGGGCGCGCCGCAGACATTGGCCGGCGGCGCGGCGTCCCTGCCGGTCTACTCGCTGGCGGCGGGGACGCACTACATCACGGCGGCTTATAGCGGCGACATGAATAATCCGCCGAACACTTCTACGGTCCTGATCCAGAACGCTGCGATAGCGGGTTCGCCCGTGGCCGTTACCTCCTCGGCAAATCCGTCGACGGTTGGGCAAGCGGTCACGTTCACCGCGACGGTCTCGCCCAGCACGGCCACCGGTAATGTGCAGTTCCTGGACGGGACGGCAGCTCTGGGGACGAAGCCATTGAGCGGCGGCGTAGCCGCGCTGACCATTTCTACCCTGACAGCGGGCCCTCACGCAATTACCGCGGCTTACAGCGGTGCATCCGCGATGCTTGGGCAGTCCGTAGTCCAGACCGCTTCCAGCGTGGTGATCGGCTCTTCGCCGAATCCCTCCGTGGCTGGGCAGACAGTGACTCTGACTGCGCAAGTTTCGCCCCATACCGCCACCGGCACTGTGCAGTTTCAGGATGGAGCGCAACTGCTGCCGCTGCTGCCGCTTTCGCTAAACTCGCTGGCCGGCTTCGGTTCTACGGGCCTTCCCAAAATTCTGGATAGCGGCGCGTCGCAGACGGTATGGCACCGGCTCTTTCTGGAGGCCGTTCTGCCGCCGCGCTGCTCGGCAGTCGTCTGGCTGACAGCTTCCGACCAGCCCTCCGGCATCGCCGCGTCCACATCCGCCTGGTATCCCCACGCCTTCGGCGATGCCGACATGTCCGCATTGCCGCCGCAGACGCCGCAAGGGGTCTGGCTGTCCATTCCATCGGAAGTGCCGTTTGCGCAGCCTTTGCTGAGCGGGACGCCCGTTCCGAATCGCCAGGGGCTGTTTACGGTGCTGGTGCAGCGTTCGGGCCGGTTGGTTCGTAGTCTGAGCGGACGCTTCCTGGGCATTCGCATGGATCTGTATGGCGACCGCCGGACCACGCCGCAGATTGCGGCGCTGCGCGTATGGGCGCCGCGCTTCTCGTATATCAATAACTATCTTCCAGAACTGTATCGGGAAAACAAATTCAGTCCCGCCGCCGATCAGCCCAGCCCGACCAGCACGCGCCGCGACTTCTTCGAACGCTTCGTGGACATATTCGAAGCGCAGATGACGCGCATCGAGGATCGGATCGCCAACTCGTACCTGCTCACGCGGGCCGAGACCACGCCGGACACTGCGCTCGACTGGCTGGGCGGCTGGGTCGGCATGAGCGCCACCGGGTATCCGCCGGACCGGAAGCGCGCCCGCCTGCAGGCCTCGGCGAGCCTCCACCGGGAGCGCGGAACCGTGCAGGGCGTGACCCAGGCATTGGACATCGCCACCAACGGCCTGTGCTCGCGCGGAGCGGTGATCGTGGTGGAGGATTATCGCTTGCGCCACATTTTCGCCACCATCCTGGGCGCCGATCTCGCGATCCAAAACGACCCGCTGTTACCGGGGTATTCCGGCAGCAGCAATTCGTTTGTGGGCGATACGCTGTTTATCGGCAATCCGCGGGACCAGGCGGAGATCCTGGCGCTGTTCTCCGCCCCCGAATCGACCGCTGAACAGAGCGCGGTACAGCAGTTCTACGACAGCCTGGCAAACCGCATGACGGTATTCATTCACAACCAGGTGGAGACGGTCGATGTGCAGTTGGTGCAAAGGATCGTGCATTACGAGAAACCCGCGCACGTAGCGGCGGCGATTCGCATCGCGACCCAGCCGTTCATGGTGGGTCTGGCTGCTTTGCTGGGAGTGGACAGCTATCTGGCGCCGGAACCGCCGCGCAACCCGGTAGTGGTCGGATCGAGCCAGATCGGACGTTACAACCAGGTGATTCAAGATCCCAGCCTCGATCCGCGAATGGAGACGTAACGACATGGCAAGCCCGACCGACAACCTGAATCCGCCGCCTGCGCCGCAGCGAGTTTATTATTCCACCGGCCGCATGCTGGGAGTCGACGATTTCCAGGCCGACCAGGATTACCATCGCGCCCGCCTGGCGCGCGCGCTGCTGCAATTGTGCGGCACGGGCACGGTTACCGGCTTAAACGTGGTCATCGAGCCCCCGGTTTGGCAGGCCAATACCGCATATGGACAGTTGGCCTTCGTCTACGATTCCAGCAATAACTTGCAGGTGAATACGGGCGCGGCCGGAACCAGCGGGTCCGCCCTGACCTTCGCCACGGCTCCTGGCGGCACGGTCAACGATGCAACACCCGTTGTGTGGACGAACGAAGGTCCGATTATCCCGGCCGGGTGGCAGCCGGGCAAGTTGTTCACGTATCCTTCGGCCATCGTCGATTCCAATAACAATATCCAGATCCTGACGGTGAAGCCCAACTTCACCACCGGTTCCGGCTCGCCGCCTGTCTGGAGCACTACAATTGGCGGTCCGACCAACGATGGATCGCCCAGCCAGGCTGCCTGGACCTGCCTTGGTGCGATGCAGATCGAGCTGGAGGTGACAGCAGGCCTGGCGATCGATCGCGTGGGCCGCCTGATCGATGTGCCGCGCACGGTCTGCATCATCTTGAACAATTGGCTCAGCCAGCAGATCGCGTGTTGGCAGAACCAGCTTAGCAATCCCGTGGCTGGCCAGGTGGCGATGCCCGATCCAAACCTGGCGATCCACAACGGCAATCTGATATGCGACGTTTTCGCCACGTTCGTACCTTGCACGCAGGGCCTCACGCCGTGCTTCGCCACGGAGGACGACTACGACGCCACCGATGCATTTTCCGCGAATCGCTACCTCGATTCGTTCGCCATGCAACTGGTGTTGCGCACGGACGCGACGCCCCTTACGCCCGCCGATCCCTGGCAGAAGATCGACACGCTGCCGGCGGCGGGAAGCGCGCTTACCGGGGCGAATGAGACTGCCGTGCAGAATCTGCTGCTGGCCGCCACGGCCGGGCCCGTGGCTGCGGTGGCGGGGTCCAAGCTCCTGGTGGAGTATCCACCGAACTTCGACCAAAGCTCCGTGTTCCTGGCGCGGATATCGTTCCCGGCCAAGGCGGGCGCGACCGGCCAGCCGCCCACTTACAATCTGGCCCAGATCTCTCAGACCTCGATCAACAACAACTCGCGGCTGTTCGTGTATCCGGCGGGTTTGCTGGCGAGGCTGAGCGGACTGGGCGCGGGAGCGGAGACTTAGGAGCGAATGATGCCGAACTACACGGCGGGCAGCACGCGAGTGACTCTGTCCCAACAGCAGACAGGCCAGGCCCCCAGTCCCACGGACTTGACCAGTCAGCTGGGCAGCGGGGCGGTGGTGTTGGACTCGCGCCGTACCCGGCCGTATTGGTTCGACGGCCGCTTTCTGGCGGCCGCCGACTTGGAACGCGAACAGAATTATTTCCTGGTGAGGGAGGCGGACCTGGGCCAGGGCAGCGGGTTCGAGGGCGTGCACGGCCTGATGGTCGAACCGGTCGCCTCGAGCGGCCAGGGAAGCGGCACTGGAACCGTGGTCATCCGCGCCGGTTACGGCGTTACTCCGGCCGGCGAGCTGGTCGTCGTTTCCAGCGATCTGACAATTCGGCTCTCCGATCTGCCGGTCGAAAACAATGCAAGTCCGCAGCCGGCGCCGTCGAACCAGCCCGCGCAGTCGGCCCTGACGCGGACCGGTTTATACGTCATCGCGCTCCAGCCTGTCGAGTACGATGCCGATCCAATTACAGCGTACCCAACCACAGTGCAGGGGCCGCGCACCGCCCACGACGGCGACATTGTGGCCGCCACCGCGGTCTCCCTGATTCCCTATCCCAATCCCACCGGAAGCTATCCGGCAGGGTTGTTGCAAGCGGCGCTCGCCAGGCAGATTTTTGTCACGGGTAATGGCGCGACGCTCTCGGATGCGCTGCTGCCTCTCGCCGTGGTCAGCCTCAACCAGGGCGCCATCCAGTGGATCGATCCGTACCTGGTGCGGCGCGAGAGCGGCTCGCTCGATGCCATCAGTTTCGGATTGACCGACCCGGCCGCGCAGCAGGCACACCTGATGCAGTACGACATGCAGTTGCAAGCCGCGGTGGCCGCGCGCCAGGCCAGCGGACTGAAGGCCAATTTTGCCGCGGCCGCCTTCTTCCAGGCGCTGCCTCCTGCCGGCCGCTTCCCCTTGGATGGCATCGACACGAACGCCTTCTCCCACGTCTTTTTCCCGCAGCAAATGGATGTCCGGCTCAGCGTCATCCCTGCCGACGAGTTGGCCGCGCTGCTCGCCGATAGCATGTCGCTGCCGCCCATCGACTTGACCCTCCCTGACAACGCCTATTCCAACATGACGGTTATCGCGCTGATTCCCGTGCCCCGCGCCAATTTCGCCGCGCTGAAAAGCTCCCTGCCTGGCCTTCCCCCGAACCCCATATTGGCCCAAGTACTCGCCAACCGTTCTCCACTGGAACTGCTCCAGCTATATCAGGGCAACGTCGCGTTCACCACCGTGCCGCCCGTCTCCAATAATGCCTGGGCGGCGGCCATCGGGAGCCAGCAGTACGGCTATTATCTCCGCCAGAGCGGGGATTCGACTCCGGTGACGTTCGTCACGCCGCCGGCCGTCACGACGAACTCACTGCCGAACGGGGAGGTCGGTTTGGCCTACTCGCAGACGCTGCAGGCCACAGGTGGCACGCCGCCCTACGGCAGTTGGACGGTGAGCAAGGGAGCTCTGCCGCCGGGCTTGTCGCTGAATGCCTCCACCGGAGTGATCAGCGGCACACCCGCCACGATTACCGGGAGTCCCTTCGCGTTCAGTGTGACGGTGGAAGACAGCGTGGGTAACATCTCACCCGCGAAAGCCTTGAGCATTGCAATCGGCGAAGTCACCGTTACTACCAATACGCTGCCGGGCGGGGAGGCCGGCGTGGCCTACTCGCAGACGCTGGCGGCCACTGGCGGTACGCCGCCCTACGGCAGTTGGACCGTGGCCAGCGGAGCGCTGCCCGGCGGCCTGACTCTGAGTGCTTCCAACGGCGTCATCAGCGGCACCCCCACCACCGCCGGCACGGCCTCTTTCAGCGTGACTGTCAAGGACAGCGCAGGCGAGACCTCACCGGCGCACCCTTTGTCCATCGCGATCGTCGAAGTCACCACCACTACCACCACGGCAAAACCAACGACTACTTCGACCACGACCACCACGGAAAAACCAACGACTACTTCGACCACTACCACCACGGAAAACCCAACCACGACCTCGACCACCACTACCTCGACCACCACTACCACGGCAAAACCAACGACGACCTCGACTACGACGACGACCACTACCACCACCGCGAAGCCAACTACGACCTCGACCACTACCACCACCGCGAAGCCAACTACGACCTCGACCAGTACCACCACAGCGAAACCAACTACCACCTCGACCACTACCACCACAGCGAAACCAACTACCACCTCGACCACTACCACCACAGCGAAACCAACTACTACCTCGACCACGACAACTACCGCGAAACCAACTACCACCACCCAGAAGCCAATCACCACTCCGACTAGCCTCTCGGTGACTTCTTCTCTGCCAAACGGTTCCAATGTTGGTCAAGAGGTGGTTTTCACCGCGAAGGTCTCGCCCAGTGCGGCCACCGGCACAGTGACACTGCTGGAGGGCAGCACAACCCTGGGCACGGGCTCCTTGGATGGCGGCGTCGCAACGATTCCGTTCACCTTCACGAGTGTGGGCAACTTCACCATCGCGGCGAATTATGGCGGCGACGGCACCAAGTTCGGCGCCAGCACGGCCAATATCACGCAAAGAGTCATTCAAGGGACAGTAACGGGGTAATCGAGGAATAGCCATGGCGACCTTCAAACAGCCCGGAAAACCAAAGGCGTTTCTATCGCCGGTTTCGAGTGCCAAGCCGGCAGCCATTGCGACCTTCCAATCGTCTCCCGTTGCGGCCGTGCGGGTGGGTATGGCAACCCTGCAATCGGCGACGCTCGCGACTGTGCAACCAACCGCGGTCAATCTGACTATCCTGCCGGGCATTGGCGCGACGCTGCCAGGCAGCCGCAACACTCGTCCACTATGGTTCAATGGCCGCTTCCTGGCGGCGCCGGACCTGCGGCGGGAGCAGAATTATTTCCTGCAAAAACAGGCGATCTACGGACGGGCCGGCGGTTCCGGAGTACTCCATGGCCTTACCGTGCAACAGGCCGCGCCCGGCAGTCAATTCGACACCGCCGAGACGATTATCATCGGCGCCGGAGTCGGCATTACTCCGTCCGGCCAGTTGGTGATGATTTCGAGCGAGTTGCCTATCGAACTCTCCGACCTTGCCGACGAACAGAACCTGGACGAGCAATTCGGGCTGGCCGAGACTCCCCAGCAACCATCCCGCACCCGCACGGGAGTGTATATCATCGCGCTCCGGCCGGTCCAGTTCACGGCCAATCCGGTCGCATCCTACCCCTCCAGCCTGCAGGCGCCGCGCGTAACTCAGGACGGCGATATCGTGGAGGCCACCGCGGTTTCGCTGGTGCCCTTTGCTAGCCCAGTGAATAACTTTGATATAGCGTTGCAGCGGGCCGCGCTGGCAAGGCAGATCTTCGTGGCGGCAGCCGGCCCCACGCTCCCGGCTTCCATGCTGCCGCTGGCCATGATCGGCATCGATCGGAACGTGATCCAGTGGATCGACCCGTATCTGGTCCGGCGCGACAGCGGCCCGCAATCGAGCGGCATCCGGCTCGGATTGGCCGATGCAGCCACCCAGCAGGCATATTTGCTGCAGTACGACGCGCAGTTGCAAGCGGTAGCCGCCAGCCGGGCCCCCGCTCCGCTCAACTTTGCGGCAACCGACTATTTTCAGGCGCTGCCGCCGGCCGGCCGCTTCCCGCTGCAGGCCATCGACGTAGTTAATCTACTGCAACAATACTTTCCGCAGCAACTTCCCGTCCAGTTGAGTCTGATTCCGGCTGACGAACTGCCTGCCGTAATCGAGGACAGCATGTCGCTGCCGCCCCTCGATCTGACCATGCCGGGCAGTTCCTTCGCCAATTATTCGGTTTACGCATTGATCCCCGTCGATCGTGGCGTCTTCAACAGCCAACAGAATTCGCTGACCCCTACGCCGCTCAACCCGGCACTCCCGCAGTTAGTGCCGATCTTCCCGCCCTTTAGACCGTTCGGGCCCTTTCGGCCCCTCCTGACGCCTCCGCTGACCACCCCGGCTCCCAGCGGATGGCAGTCCGTTACCAGCGGCATGACTTACGGCTTCTATGTGCTTCGCCGCAGCGAGCCGATCTATATCGACTTGACAGACTCGACCGCGCCTGCCACTACGACTACCCCGGCGCCGGCGGCTACCACTCCTCTTTCGGTCGTCAAGCCGCTGGCCTTGAGCCAACGAGTGGTGAAGGCGCCGGCTACTACGACCACCCCGGCGCCCGGCACGTCAACTTCCTCCACGACCGCGGCGTCCGCCACAAAGGCAGCGTCCATTCCTCTCCCCGTGGCCAAGTCGTTCGCCTTGAGCGAACGGGTTGTGCAAGCCCCGGCTACTACCACCACCCCGCCGCCTCCAGCCCCACCGGGCGCCTCGAAGATTTCGGCTTCCATCGAGACCCCAGAGCCAAAGTTAACCCGAATCCAGAAAGCGCCGGCCACCAGGAAGGCGCCGGCCAGGAGAAGCCGCCGGGCGCCAGCCGGCCGCAAGCCACGACCATGAGCGTTACTCCAATCCAAGACGCACAGCCAGGCGAGGACCTGATCGGTATTGAACCGGCACTGTTGCAGCAGGTAGATGCGGGGTGGCTGCATCGGCTGGCGCTGTTCACCGGACGGGCGTTGACCGCTTCGGCGCTCGACAGCGAGCAGGCGTACCGCGCCGGACGCCTGGCGGTACTGGGGCAATCGGTGACGCATGGAGTTGTGAAGGGACTGGCGCTTACGGCGAATCTCAGCGCCACCGATCCCACGCTGCAGGTGACGCCGGGATATGGAATCTCGGCATCCGGCGAGGATGTCGCCTTGTTGCGCACGCTGCGCACCACTCTCAGTTCGCTGATGGTAATCGACCCGCAAACGGGGTCCGTTATCGATACATTCCCGAATTACTCAAAAAACACCAGCAATACGGCCCACTCAGGAGTGCTTTTGTTGCAGCCCATCATCGCCCAAATGAGCGGGGCGAGCCTGGATACAGGACCGGTTTCGCAGTTCGTATCGGGAAACCTGAACGCTTCCTGCGATCAGGATCCCCAAGAGTACGCGTTCGCCGATTGGCAAATCGTAGACGGTGTGCGGCTGGTGCTGGTGGCTTGGCCTTCCAGCCTTGGCGCCCCGGCGTCGGCCTCCGATCCCTTGGGGCGAAACACCCTCGCCTATACGATATTCAACGCCGAGATGGCTCTGGCGCCGGACGACCGGCTGCCGTGGGACATGCTCGGCGTGCCATTAGCGTTGGCGGGCTTCAGCAATACATGGCAATTGCTGTGGGTAGACTGCTCCTCCGTGGTGCGGACCGGCGGGCTGCAGCGCAACCGATATGTGTTGCCAGCTACACCCGGCGTGGCGAGTACCTTCTTGCTGGTCGACCCCGCGCTGGCGCAAGCGCGGGTCTCGCAACTCACCGAACAACTCGGCACGTTACCCGGTTTGACCAGCCTCGCCCAGGACTTCGGGTCTCTGCCTCCTTGCGGCATACTTCCCGCCTCGTCCGTGAGCTTCTCGTCTCAAACCGGCCTCTGGTTCCCCCCAAATTGGACTCTCACCGTGGAACCTTTGCACCAGGAGGAGATCGAAACCGCGCTGCTGGCCGGTATGACGGCCGAGCCGCTCGACGTAACGCAGCCCGAATCGGTCGAGATTCTCGTTCCGCTGCCCGATGCGCTATACGATCCGGACATACTTATCACCGAAACGGTGGCCCCGGCCTTTCAGCAGGCGGTCAATAACGCGGAGGACGAACTCACGTTCGTTCTACAACATCGCGAGACGATTCAGCAGGAGGCCAACGGGCTGTCGCAGGCTATCACGGGCAGCCAGCAGCCCCTCTATGATGTCGAAGCGGGGCTGACGGCCGTCGAGATCCAGGATCTCGTTCCGACTCTGGCCGTGGGACCGCACTCCATCACGGCGGTCTACACCGGCGACACTAATAATCCGGCGAGCACTTCCGCGGCCCTGGCGCAAACCGTATCCAGTGTGACGCTGAGCTCTTCGGTCACCCTGTCGATTTCAGGGCAATCGGTGACCTTGACAGCCGCGCTCTCGCCTGGTTCCGCCACAGGCAGCGTGCAGTTTATGGATGGCAACGCGAGCCTTGGGTCAGCTGTTCCACTGAGCGGTGGAGTAGCGGTGCTCGCGGTCTCGTCCTTGACCCCGGGGACCCACGCCATCACGGCATCGTATGCCGGCGACTCGAACAATCCGCGGAGTGTATCGCCGGTCCTATTGCAAAACGTCTTCCAATCCGGCGCGAGCACCACCGTGGCGCTGACCTCTTCGCTGAACCCATCGGTCGCGGGGCAGCAGGTGACGCTCAAGGCGACGATTTCGCCAGCCTCGGCCACCGGCAGCGTGCAATTCTTGGATGGCCCAACCGCGCTCGGGGCACCCGCGCCGATTGCCAGCGGCCTCGCGGTGCTGACGATCCCACTCACCGCCGGCACTCATTACATTACAGCGAGTTACAGCGGCGCCAATTCCGCGGCACCCGTCGTGCAAACCGTCTCGCAGGCAGCTTCCAGCGTGACGCTGAGCGCTTCGGTGAACCCGTCGCTTGCAGGCCAGGCGGTGTCCTTCACGGCAATGGTTTCCCCCAGTTCCGCCACAGGCAGCGTGCAGTTTATGGACGGCGCCACTGCTTTGGGGGGTCCCGTGCCACTCAGCGGCGGCGTAGCGACGTGGCCAGCGCTTGAAACCTTCGGAACGGAAGCTGCACCCGGCGTCGGCTATGTTTCGCAGGATTATGAGCAGTTGATTACTAGCGCCGCGAACTCCCCTTTTACCATCTTCATAGACGGAAATGGCAACCAGCTCGCCCAGCCCTTGCCTCTTTTCAACACCGCGGACATGGCCGATATGGCTCAGAACGGGATCCAGCACTTCATCGATCGGATCAATGCCAAGCTGTCGCAAGCGAACGATCTGTTGGATCTGGCTTTCCTGACCGCGCAAAGCGATATCTACCGTTTCCGGCAGTACGTTCTGGGGACCTCGGATGCGACCGCTCTGGCTGTTTCTCCGATTGCGGCCCAGATCGCCACCGGGGAATCCGCGGCGGTCACGGCGTCGAATCTGCAGAGCTATCTGAGCTCCGTGCTTCCGGTCAATTCGCCATCCACGTCCACCACCACGCCGCCGCCCACCACCACGGCGTCCCCCGCCAGAGTTTCGGCAGGCGGGGCCGTCTTGAGCGGGAGTACATTGAAAATTCGGCCTGCGGTGAGCGTTGGCTCGGTGACCGGAGTCAGGGCGATTTCGGCTAGGCCCATAAGCACCGGCATCGGCACCGGCATCAGCACCGGCATCAGCACCGGCTCCATCTCGGCGCCGCTGAGAGCAGGCACGGCCACCCTGTCGGCGGGCGCCCAGGCATCTCTCGCGACGGAAGCTTTCGCCGCGAGTGCCACTTTCCAGCCGGTTTCGCCAGGGAGCGTCGGTCAACCGCCGGCAAGCCCTACCGATATCCTGGCGCAGTCCCCGCTGGTGGGCGCGCAACTCAACTTGCGAACCTTGACCATCGCCCAGCGCATGGCCAATCCCCCTTCGCAGGAAGGCCTCTTCTATGCGACCGGGAATCGCGTGGCTCTATTGCAACTGCTGGCCGACCTGGATCTCACCATCGACGATCTCCAGATTCTGGTCGACCCGCAGCCGTCCGCTGGCGTGCCGCTGCCGGTACCCTTTCCCCTCATCAGCGACATACGGTCTACCGCTAATCCCACTCTAAGCGCGGCGATATACCAAGCTGTGCTCACTCCGGCCATCCCCTCCGTGGGCACGGATCCCGACGAAGCCGATCTGTTCTCCACCGGCATTCACGTACTGGAACAGCATACGTCGCTGCTGCGCGCCGTGGAAGGCCGCATCCAGCAGTACACCGATTTCCTGACGCAATGCTCGACGGCGCTCACCAATATTCAGAACTATCTCCCCCAAGCCCAGTCGCTGCTGACGCAACTCGAAAACGATCTGGCCCAGGCCCGCCAGGATGTGGCCTTCACCACCACGCTGCTCGCCGACGAAACCCAACGCGTAAGCAACGTGAACGCCCAACGCGCCTTCACATTGGCGAATTACGTGCCGTCGGTGGTCTACACCCGTCCCCGCACGCTGCAGGCGGCGGCCGACGTTCCCAGCCGGCAACTGGTGCCCGGCAATATCGCCAGCCCGGTGCCCACCTGCCTGCAACAATCCGTGGCTATACCGCCAGAGTTGCGGGAGATTGTCTCCCTGCTGCGCGACTCGCCGGTAAGCTGGCTGCCCGCGGTGGAGGCGCTGTTGAACAAGTTGGAGCGGCCCGGCCTGCTGCAGGATCTGGCCGCGGACTTGCAAGTGCGCGCGACCGCGCAGTTGACATTGCCTCCGCGGACTTCTTCGGCCGCTTCGGAACCGGGTGTATATGCGCCGGTCATCGCCAACATCTTCAGCGCCGACCAACAAGCCATGCGCACATTCCAGACGCAGCGCGCCGCATTCCAACCGGCGGTGCTGGTGAACCAGAGCTGGGCATCGCAAATCTCCATTCTGCAAGGCTTCGCCTCGCCGGGCGACTTGATGTCTTCCGACGCCGTACATGCGGAGGTGGTCAACGCCACTTCGCGGCTGATACAACAGATCTCCAGTGTGGCCACCTGCCTCTACGCGCGCGCTTGTCAGGCGCTGCCGGCGGACCGGCTGGCTTGGGCCGAATTCCTGATGGGGGTCGGTCTTTCCATACAGTTGCAGAACCTGGCCGTGCTGCCAAACTGGAACACGCAGGATTACGTCACCCGTCAGCAGACCCAGATGCTGGTGGACTGGCTTTTCCAGCAGATCGACACGACCGTTCCAAACGCGGTCGCCTTCATTAGCGACGTGGTGCGCGTGTCGATTCTGCTGGCCAGCGACGCGCCCGTCAATACCGTGATTGGCGGAGCCATCACGCTCGCCACCACGCCCACGGTGGGTGGCACCGTCTCGCTCACGCTGCCCTCGGACAGAATTGCGCAGGGCATGTATGTGCAGCTTTATAGCGCGGGCACGCTGGCGGCGCAAGCCGTAGTCAGCGATTTGGACAGCGCCAGCGTGCGCGCTACGGTGACGCAGGTATATCTGCCGGGCGTGACCCTGCAAGCCAACGATTTGGCCCACTTCACGTCGCAGCCGCCCGAAACCGTGGCGCTGCAGGCCTTCGATACGTAGAGCCTATGAACGCCCGAACCAACTGGCAGTTGCATGACCGCTACGGCCGCCATGTGCGGCGTGCGCGGTTGTGCGTCGAGGCGCATGCTCCGGCCCATCGCCTCGCATTCACCATCGAGGAGGCTCTGCGCCTCGCCTCGCTGCCCGGCGAAAACGAGGGGCGCTCCTATTATTTCCGGCATCTGCGGGTGACTGGCCTGCCGGCCAGAGGAGACCGGCATCAGTGGCTGGAGAAGTTCCAGCGGGCCCTCGATGGCGAGGCGGACCGGGCGATTCACGGCGCCGATCCGCGCGCGGCGTCCGCCAATGCCGTTTTCTTCCGCGGCGAACAGGAAGCGCTTGAGATCCTGCTGCATCGCGTCCTCTCGCGCCAGGCGATCCGCGAATGGTTTTGGCCGATGGTGACTGGGGACGGTTCTCCTTTGGGCAGCGGGTCGATTGTCGACATCGTCGAGAGACTGAGGGACCGGCCGGCATCCTGGGTGGCGGTCGCGGCGGCCCTGTTCGCGACCGGCGGATTCGACGTGGTCAGTTTGCTCGAAGTTATTCCTTCGGCTGTGGTGGAGGGCTGGCTTCGGGAGATGACGGGACCGCCACCAATGCGCGGCTTGGCCGCGCCGCGCATCCCGCCGCAAGGGTTATCCGCGGTGCAGCAGGCGTTGCGCGTTTTCGGGCTTTCTAGTCCGCGCGTGCTCTGGCTCGCCACGCTCGCCATCCTGCTCGACTCGCCGGCGGAAATGGCCGCCGGGACCGCTGTCTGGCGCGCCCAAAGCGCGCTGCTTCTGCTTGCCGGAGGCGTGGCTGGCGATGCCGTCCGGGCTGCGCCTGGCGTGAGCGCGGTCCCCGAATCTTCGGTGCGCCACACCGGATCGTCCGCGCCGCGGGCGTCGCTGCCTGCCCCTGCAGCGGACGCGCGGCCCGGCTCCGCGGCTTCGGTCTGGTCGCCGGAGCGCCTCGCGGGTCACAGCGCGTTGCCTGCCTCCCTCGCCGATGTGCCGGACACTCTAGCGGAATCCATAGGCGCAGTGGTGAGTCCAGGGTCTTCCCCTGCGCTACCTGCAGTGATCTCGGCGGCGGCGTCGCTTTCGCGCCCGGCGCCGGGTCCCTGGTATTGTTCCGGCCTGCGCACGCACGCCGCCGGCTTGTTCTTCTTGCTGAACGTACTCCGGCGGATCGGCATGCCCGACGCGCTCGCCGCGGGTCTCGCCGCCGCCGGCCCGAATTTCCCAGTCCGCGTATTGCAGCGTCTCGCGGCCCACGCTGCAACAGCCCCGGAAGACCCGATCCCGGTGTGGCTGAATTCGTTGCTTGCCGGCGACCCCGGCAGCCGCGACCTGCTCCCTTGCGACGCCTCTTGTTGGCCTCCGAATCTGCGGCCCTCCCGCAACTCCGCCAGCCTCGATTACATCGTCCGCGTCTGGTGCCTCGCGGTCCGCCGGTGGTGCTGGCGGGCGGGAGGAATTGGCGCGCGAGACGTGATATCGCGTTCCGGCGTGTTTTCGGTGAACCGGACCGACCTGGATGTTTCGCTGCCCCTGGACCAGGCCGATATTCGCGTGCGCCGGGCCGGTCTGGATCTCGACCCCGGCTGGCTCCCTTGGTTCGGCCGCGTGGTACGCTTCCACTATTTGTTCCGCGGAGAGTTCCGTGCCTGAGGCCGCCGCCATCACCGAACCGCTGGCCGCCGGCAGGATTCGTGCTTGCGCATTGGCCGCCTTGGCCGCGCTGTTGCCGGAAGGCGCCTCTTCCCAGGAAGCCGCCTTCTTGCGGGCATACGCCGCCGGGGTGAACGGCAATTCCGGCGCCGCTTCGCAGGGTCCCGCCGATGAGCCGTTGCAGGAACTGGCGGATCGCCTTCAATTGCATCGCGTCGAGACGCTGGCCGTCGCGCTGGCGGCAGCCGTGGAAACTGACCTCATGTGCGGCCGGGCCGTCGCGCATTTGCAAGCGCCCATCGGCGGGTCGCGCCCCACGCTCGGCTTGCTTGCCGCCGCGTTTGCGGAATACGCATCCGAAGGGCGCGTAGTGGAACGCCTGTTGACCGGCGCCGCGGTGGAGTCCGGGCTGCTGCAATTGCTCAATGAAAGCGCGCCGCTGGCTGAGCGTGCCGCCGCTGTTCCCGTTCCGCTCTGCCTGGCGCTCAGCGGCCGCGACGCCGCATGGCCGGGAACCGCTCTCGGCCTGGCTGGGATGCCGGAGATTCCGCTGCCGTTTTCCGTGTCGGCCGAAGCCCATCGTCAGGCGCGCGCGTTGACCGGCGGGAATGCGCTGGTGGTGCGCGGCGGCGCCGCGTCCGAGGCCCGCGCGGTCGCGGCTGAAATCGCCTCGGCCCTCGGGCGGCGGCCCCTGTTCATCGAAATGGAGCGCTCGGGTAATCAGTCGAGGCCAGGCCCGCCGCTCAGCGGTCTCGGCCCTTTAATCCTGTTGCGGCAATTGCTCCCGGTTTTCTGTTTCGAACCCGGCCCCGGCGAACGCCGCACCGTTCCCGCGCTGACTGGCTACTGCGGGCCGGTGCTGGCGCTGTGCGGACACGATGGCAGTATCGAAGCCCGGGGCGAAAGCCCGCCGGCCTGGAACATCGGCGTGCCGCCGCGAGAAGAACGCCGCCAGCTTTGGAGCATGGCCATCGGCGACCATCAACTCGCTGCGCGGCTGGCATCCGACTACCGGCACGGCAGCGGCCGTATCGCCCAACTCGGCCGGCTGGTGCGGCAGCAATGCCTGCTGGATGGCCGCGCCCAACCCCTATTTACGGACATCGCCGCGGCTTCCTGGACGGGCCAGGGCTCCGGCCTCGAAGCGCTCGCGCAGCCGCTTCCGGATCGCATTCCGGATGAAGCCATGGTAGCGGGCGCCGCGTTGCGCGACGAGTTGTCCAGGCTGCTGCTGCGCTGCCGTCGCCGCGAGAGCCTCATCGAAGGCTTGGGCGCCTCCGCCCTGGCACGCTACCGCCCCGGCGTGCGCGCATTGTTCACCGGCCAATCGGGAACTGGGAAAACACTCGCCGCGGGTTGGCTGGCTACCGAGCTCGGCTTGCCGCTCTATCGCGTCGATCTGGCCGCCGTCACCAGCAAGTACATTGGCGAGACCGAGAAGAACCTGGCGCAATTGCTCGCGCACGCCGAGGAGTCCGGCGTCATCCTTTTGTTCGATGAGGCCGATTCGTTGTTCGGCAAACGCACGGAAGTCAAGGATTCCAACGACCGCTTCGCCAACGCCCAAACCAACTACCTGCTGCAGCGGATCGAAACCTTCGACGGCATTACGCTGCTCACCAGCAATAGCCGCGCGCGGTTCGATCCGGCCTTCTGCCGGCGGCTCGACATGATCATCGAGTTCCCCCTGCCCGGACCGGAAGAGCGTCGCCTGCTGTGGCTGTCGCACCTGGGCGCGCATCACCGGCTGAGCCATCGGGGCATTAACCAGCTTGCGGCTGTGGCGGATCTGGCCGGTGGGCACATTCGCAATGCGGTGTTGACAGCGGCGGTGCTGGCGCAGGCGGCCGGTCGGCCGATCGAATATGGCGATGTGTATGTTGGGTTGACGGATGAGTACCGCAAGATCGGGCGGCAAGCGCCTCCGGGCCTTGCGGCCAGCGTGTGATGGCAGTCGCACGCAGCTCTTAGATGGACCTTTCGAACATGGGAGCCGGACTCTCCACTACCGCGGAAGTCAAGAAGCGAGAGTCGCCGCGCGTGTCCGGGAAGGCCGGAACGCCGCAATGGGACGAATCCGAGGCCTCGCCGGCAGGTGTCGTGTGGGAGGAATTCCGGGACCATTCCACCAAGGCCGGCCGGCAGCCAGGCGCCGCTTCCGGCATGCCTCTGTTCCTTCAGCAGGTGCAGATGAAGTGTTCCGCGTGCACCAGGGAGGAAGAAGAGGAACGCCAACGGAATGCGCTTCCGGCGGTCCAGAGAAAATGCGAGCATTGCGCAGCCGAGGAGCGGCGGCGCCGGGAACTGGGAATCCTGCCGGTACAGGCCAGGTGCGCCGCGTGTGAAGCAGAGGGCCTCAAGGAAGAATCGTTCGCCGATACGGCGTCCGAAGGAGTTGCCAACGCCAACCGGCCGCTGCCGCATCTCGACCGCATCCAGGCCTCGTTCGGGAGTCACGATGTGCGGGGCGCGCGGGCGGCCGTCGGCGGAAACGCGGCCGCGGCCAGCGGACGAATGGGAGCGCTGGCCTACACGGCGGGTGATCGCGTCGCTTTTCGCAGCGAACCGGATCTGAACCTGGCGGCGCACGAGGCGACGCACGTCGTCCAACAGCGCAACGGCGCGAAACTACCCGGCGGAGTCGGCCGGCCGGGCGACGCCTACGAGCAGCAGGCCGACGCGGCGGCCGAGGCCGTTGGGCGCGGGGAGTCGGCCGAACCGGTTCTCGATCGGCCGGTTGCTCAAGACCCCGGGGATTCCACGGCCGCGATTCAACCTCGGCTGGCAGTCAATGCCACGCGAATGTACGAACCCGCGATGGCGGGGTCGGTGGTGACGGTCGCTGCGCATGCGGACACGTCCGCGTCCGGCGGGACAGCTTCCAAGACAGGCGGTGGGGCGGCCGCGAAATCCAGCGGCAAAGCGGATAAGGATGGGAAGGACAAGGAGGACGCAGCCGATGGTAAGGGCGGGGGCGGCAGGCAGTCTCCCGCGGCGGCGCCCGGACCACAGGCGCCCGGAACACAGGCGCCGGGATCAGGCCCGGCATCGGCAGCCCAGGCAGCTCCCCAACCGGGCGCACCGGCGCAGGCCGGACCGGCTCCGCAGGCAAATCTTCCGGCGGCTGAGCCTTCTTCCACGCCTGGCGCTGGCGGCTCGCCGGCTCCGGCGCCCGGGGCAGGGCCTGGTGCTCCCGGCGCCCCTGGCGGACCAGCGCCGGCGAATTGCACGCCGGCTTGCTACCACGAACCAGCCGAAGAGCCGCCGGAGGAGGAGAAGTCGGACGAACCGCCGCCGAATCCGCCCAGTGGGAAGTCGGAAGAACAAACCAGCGAGGGCGATGAGGAGGACCTGCCCGAGCCCGACGATTGTCCGGCCCAGCAGGAGGACGCAGGCGTGCCAACCGGCGCGGGGGGTGGGTCTCCCTCACCGCAAGGCGGAGCGCCCGCGCCATCCACGCCGCCGGCGCCCGCCGCCACACCGGCTCCAGCGGCATCAGCCCAACCAGCCGCCCCACAGCCCGCGGCAGCGGGAGGGGGCCAGGCGCCTGCGGCCGGACCGCCTGCGGCGGGACCATCGCCAATCGAAGCATCCATCGCACAGAGCGAATCCCAGCGCTCCGCCGCGGTGGCAGCGTACGAAGCTTCATCCAAAGCGCTCGACGCGTCTGCGGCGAATGCCATGGACTTGCGCGCCGGCGTGGAGTTTGCCGCACCCGCCACGGGTGGAAGCGATCAGGCTGCGCGGCGCGAAGCAGCCGCGGCCAGTGCCGATCAGTTTTTCGCCAACGCCGCCGATGGTCTCGAGCAGGCAATTGCGTTCGCGTCGGGTGAGGCGCCCGACCGGCTCGGCGCAGAGGCCGATGCAGGAAAAGCGCGAGTTGTGGCACACGCGGTGGCGCAGAGGGAAGCCGTCTCGGCCCGCGTCGCCGCCACGCGCGATGAAGCCCGGGTCGATGCCGCCATTGCACGCCAGGCGGTCAACCAGCAAAGCGATTCGTTTGTCGCGCAGGTACAATCCGGATCCGCGGCGGCGATTGCGGCGATTACCGCCGCTCATGCTGCCACCATGGGCACGGTGGACGCGCTTGAAACCTCGACCCTTGACCAGGTCAACCAGATCTACGCGAATGGACGCGCGCGGCTCGAGGGGACCGGCGTCACCGTGGGCGACGAGTGTACGGCAATCGGCGAGCAGTTCGCGGCCACTTACGAGGGCTTCGAGCACTGCACCGAAGACGGCTTCTGGGACGGCGACCTGTCCGAACGGCGGGCCCATGCGCAGGCCGATGCCGCGCGCAAGACCGCCAAGGGCTATCACGACCGCATGGTGGACGCCGCCAAGAAACGCGCGCGCGAGGTGGTCAGGAACGGCCGAAAGAACAATCGCTGCCAGGTGATCGCGACGGCGAGCGCTGTGCGCGGCAAGCTCGACGAAACGCTCCAGCAATTGACCACCACCATTGAATCGGCCCGCGATCATGGGATTGAGCAGGCGAGCGCCACGCGATCCGCTTTGCTTTCAGGAATCGACAGCTCCTTACAGGCGGCGCTCCGGCAGCTCGATCAGCAGGAGCACGACCAACGCCAGACCATAGACGACACCTGCTATTTGCAGCAGGTATTGCAGGAACAGATGGCGCACTCGGCCGCGGCGTCCCTGCAAGGGCTCGTGACGGGCGGCGCCTCGGCACTAAATGACTCGCTGCGCGTGCTGCGCTCGAAATTTGCCTCGAGCCAGGCGCCCGATCCGCAAGCGCTCGATGAAGCGCTTTCCGTCGTATCGCGAAAGGTTGATGAAGCCCTCGGTGGAATGCAAAAGGGTCTGGTAGCCGGCGCTGCTTCGGCCGTCCAGCAACTCGGCATCGCCTTGGGGGCGGGTCTTGCGGCGCTCGATGGATTGGTGGCATCCAACGACCAAACCGTCGCCGCCCTGGCCGGCGGATTTGGCTCCTCGATGGGCGCGATCGCGGGCCAGGACAATTTTGCGTCGCAGCGCTCCGGCTTTACCCAGATGATGGCGCAGGCCACCACAGGCGGCGCCGCTGGATTCCAGCAAATCCTCGGCGCCATGCGCGATGGCTGCGGCAAGGTCACCGCCGACGCCCAGAAAGCTCTTCCACAAGCCGCCGGCGATCTGGAGAAGAACCTCCGCCAGAGCAAGCTGGGCATCGAATGCCAGATCACCAAGGACGCCGACGAGGCCGCTTCGCACGAAGCGCCGGCCTGGAAGCGTTTGATCGCGGTTCTGCTGATCATTGTCGTGATCGTGATCGTGATTGTGGTCACGGTGCTGACTGCGGGCGCCGGACTCGGCCTGCTGGCGGTGATCGCCCTCGGCGCGGTGGTCGGCGCGGTGACTTCCGGGTTGATCGCAATGGCGACCAACCTCTGGACCAACCAGGCCGTGACGAAGGGCGTTGCCCACGCCATGTTGGCCGGGGCGATCGCCGGCGCGGCCGGTGGTGTGATCGGCATGGGCGTGGGCGCCATCGTCGGCAAGGTCGCGGGGACCGCTTTGTCTGTTGCCGCCAAAGAGTTCGCCACCGTGATGATCTCAACGGCGGTCATCGACGTCGGGAGTCAGTTCTTTGAGGGCGGATTCTCGTTCAAGAAGTTCTCCCTGAAGAACCTGGCTGTCGATTTGGCGGTCGCCCTGGTGGTCCACAAAGCGCTGGGCGGCGTCAAAGCAGCAGGGGCCAAAGGCGGCGCGCCGGTGGAGCCTACGACCGCCCAGGCCGTTCCCACAGAACCCATCCCGACAGAGCCTGCACCGGTCGAACCAGCCCCCACAGAATCCGTCCCGGCCGAGCCTACGCCGACCAAGCCGGCTCCCGCGGAACCGGCGCCAGCACCGGCCGAGACCCCAGCGGTGCCAGCACCGGCCGAGACGCCCGCCGCACCCCTCCCAACGGAGACGCCCGCCACGCCCGCGGCAACCGAGACACCGGTCGCCCCAGGGCCGGCTACAGGCCCGAAGCGGATGGGCACCGTTTCGGCTGGTCCGGAGGGCATAGTCGAGCATCCCATCCCGACCCCGGAAGTGGAAACAGCGACGTCAAGGCGCGGTAGCTTGCCCCCAAGCGAAGCCAGCGCCACACCGGAGGTCCCAGAGACCATTTCGGAACCGGTCGCGGAGCGCGGCAGCACCAGTGAGGACATCGCCGAGGTCCATGCGCAGCAAACCGAGACCACTCCAGAAGTCGAACAAGCGGATATCGCCGCCAATGCCGACGAAGTCCCCGATCAGAGGCATCCGCGCACCTCGAAGCAGACCACCGGACCGGAGCGCGCCCGCGCCGCCGCCGAGGCCGAGGAACGCCAGGCTGCCGCCGCCCAGGGGCGCACTGAAGAGGAGAGCGGATCTCAACTGCCGGACGAGACCCGGGAAGGCAACCTGTTTGACGACCCCAACGCCGCCCCTAACCAAGAGCAGATTGCCAAGCGGCAGGAGTATATGGGCTCCACCCCAGGCAAGGATTCGCCAACCGGGCGGGACGTGCAGACGCGAATGCGAAGTGAAGTTCCACCAACGCTGCGCGAGAATCCCGTTACCGGTAACACCGAATTTCAGGCGTCCGACGGGGAGTGGTACCCGCTCAAGGACGCGGACATGTCCCACCGGACGGACGCCGTAAAATACTGGAACGAAACCGGGCGATACTACGGCAAGCAGTCGCCGGAAGTGCGCGAGTGGATGACCGACCCCGACAATTACGTTCTCGATCATTACCGCATCAACCGCTCGGCCGGCGCCAAGCTGACGGACCGGTATCTCCCGCTTCCGGGGGAGGAGGAATGACCAAGAAACCATTGTCGCCTGAGGTCTACGCCCGGATGTCGCAGGCCGCGAAGCAAGGCCGCGAGGCGTGGAGGCGCGGCGACATCCCTGCGGCGGAACGGCACTTCGTGGAAGCCTGGAATACGCTCCCAGAGCCAAAATCGGAACAGGATTACGCGCAGTCTCTGGCCTGGGGACTGGTGGAATTCTACCGCGATACGAAGCAGTGCGAGAAAGCCACGCAGTGGCTCCGCGCCCTCCGAGAACTCTACGGCCCCCATTCGGATTCCTCCCTTGATTTCCTGGCCGGCACCGTGGCCTTCGAATGCGAGGACCTGGACACGGCCTTCCGATTGTTCCGGCAGTTGTACCTGGAGTTCGGGAAACGGCCCTTTGAAGGCAGCGACCCCAAATACCTTGACTTCTATGAGCGCCGATTTGGCCCGCTGAGTGGCCGGACGCCACAGGATGGGCTATGAGCGCGGTCGAGATGCTCAGACACTGCGTCAGGAGCCGGCAGCGTGCCCGGGATTTGGACTTGCAGGGCGCCCACTTGGCCGGTCAGGATCTAAGCTACCTTTCCGCTGACGCTCTGGATCTGCGCGAGGCGGACTTGCAGGGCGTCCGGCTAGCCAATGCCCGTCTTACCGCCTGCCGGCTGGAGAGCGTCCGCCTGAACAATGCCGACGCATCCAGCGTGATTTTGAGGACGTGCCATCTCGATCGAGCGCACACGATCGGCGCGAACTTCGAGGGCGCGCGGCTCGAAGACAGCACGGCCGAGGCCGCCGACTTCACTCGCGCGAACTTCCACGACGCGCATCTTACCGAGACCTCCTTCTGCCGCGCGGTACTTCGCGAAGCGATCCTCGACGGCGCCCAAGGCGATGCCATCGATTTTCGTGGCGCCGATCTCCGCTCGTCCAGTCTGAAGGGCGTCCGGTTTGATGAAACCGATTTTCGCGGCGCCGATCTCCGCCAGGCGGACCTGTCCCGCGGCCGTTATCGCTCGGCCGATTTCCGGGGCGCGCTGCTCGAAGGCGCCTGCTTCGACGACGCCGATTTGAGCGGCGCCACCTTCGATGCAGGCGAACACCCGCTTCGACCGGCGCTCACGACGGAGCCAGGCTCCTCGACCGCCGATGCCGCCGCCAGCCTGCTCAACGAGTTCCTCGACCTGTTGCCGGCCGCCGCTTCGGGAGCGGAGCCGCGGGAGTTGATCGATCGGCTTCAGGCATTGATCGACAAGACCGCCGCATCCGCGGGATACTCCGCCGGGCAGCAGCAGGCAGTGCACGAGGCTCTTTCCGATCTTATGACGCCCGGCCGGTTCGACGCCAGCCGGCTGCAGCAGATGATCGCCGCGGTAAACTCCGATTCGCCGGAACCGCCCGAAGAGTGGAAGCCATTGCTGAAGTTGTTGATAAAGGCCGCGGAGAAAGACCGCAAACCGTGAAGGCTCGTGGGTGTCCACTCATGTGTTATGAGAGCGTCAGCGCACCAGTGGCTCCTCGGAGGATCTGATGAAGAAGTCAACAAAACTTACCGGAGTCAGTGCGCCATCATCTGCTCCCGCTAAAGGCCGCCGAAAGGCGTCCGCTTCAGGTGCTCCGCCTGGCGTTCCATTGTTCCTGCGCAAGTCCAGCGGAAAACCGCTCGATGCTTCAGCGCGGTCGAAAGCTGAGGCCGCCTATGGCCGGGACTTGCGCGATGTCCGGGTCCACACAGATTCCGATGCGGCTGAAGCCGCGCGGGCTCTCGACGCCCGAGCCTACACCACGGGTGGCAATATCGTCTTCGGCAAGGGCGAGTACGCTCCCCGGACCGACCAGGGCCAACGTTTGTTGGCGCACGAATTGGCACACGTCGTACAACAGTCGCAGGGCGTCACGCCAGGAATTAGCGCTCCCTCGGATGCTCACGAGCACGCCGCCAATAGCGCCGCTCAGCATGCGATGCGCGGTGAGACTGCTCGTGTGCTCTCGGCGGGCTCAGCGCCCGCTATCCAGCGTGAACCTTCGCCCACGCCCAGCCTCAAGCCCCCGCCCATGCTGGCACGCGCGATGGGCTCGGGGACCGTCGATGATTTCCTTACGGGCAGTTCCACACTCTCGGGCGGCCAGAAAGCGAGCATCGCGTCTATCGCGTCCAAAATTCTATCTCTACGCGGCAGTTACCCGGGCTGCTCCGTTGCCGTCACCGGCCACACCGACGCCGTGGGCACAGAAGCCAACAACCTTGGGTTGGGCCAGGCGCGAGCCGACGCCGTGCGCGCGGAACTCGCCAACCACGGCGTGCCTGCCGAGATCATCCTGACCGATTCCGCGGGAGAGAGTCAGTTGAAGATTGAGACCCAAGCGCCTGAGCCGCGCAACCGGCGTGCCGAAATCCACTTCGAGCCCGAGGCGGGATTCCAGGCGATGCCAGAACTGACCCTGCCGCCGTTGGAGCCGCCCGGCAACGCCCCGTCTGCTCCTGTTACGCCCATCTTTCCACCCACTCCTCCGTCGCTCACTCTGCCGCCGTCGGTCAGTAACCCCCCTGCGGAAACTCCGGCCGAAACGGCCAAGCGAATTCTGGCTCCCGTTCCTCCGGATCCGCGGAAGCCGCCGGCGCCGTTATTCGGGCCGGTCATCGACACAATCGATTCGATGATGAAAGGAATGGGAGTTCCGGATTGGGCCCGTGACATCGTGAAAGATGGCGCCAAGGCAGCCATCGTCAAAGGCGCCACGTCGCTGGTTGACGCCGCCATGGACCAGACCAGCATGACGACGGCGGAAAAGGAGGCGGTCCGTAAAACCGTGGAGGCTGCCATCCAGGGCGAGCTGCCAAAATGATCGCGGCCTTTGATTCGGAATCCTATCGGAGATGATGCAACGCCATGCTTGTTGAAAACAACCCCGCATCCCACAAGACCTTAACTATCGGCATGGCCACTTACGACGACTACGACGGAGTCTACTTCACCGTCCAGGCCATCCGCCTTTTCCACCCCGAAATCGCCGGCGAAATCGAATTCGTTGTCGTCGATAATCACCCGGACGGGCCTTGCGCCAAGGATCTGAAGGCTCTGGAGAATTGGGTGCCGGGCTACCGCTATATCCCGTTTAACCTCGTCCAGGGCACCGCCGTGCGCGACGTGGTCTTCCGCGAAGCGGCCGCCGACTTCGTGCTCTGCGTGGATTGTCACGTCCTGTTCGTCCCCGGCTCCCTGCGCAAACTGCTCGACTACTTCGAGGCAAACCCCGACACGCCCGACCTGCTGCAAGGGCCGCTGGTCTACGACGATCTGCGCAGCTTCTCCACGCACATGGATCGCATCTGGCAGGCCGGCATGTACGGCGTCTGGGGCACCGACCCGCGGGCCAGCGATCCCGCGGCACCGCCGTTTGAAATCGGTCTGCAAGGCCTCGGAGTGTTCGCCTGCCGGAAGGCCGCATGGCCGGGACTGAACTTGCGCTTGCGCGGTTTTGGCGGCGAGGAAGGCTATGTGCACGAAAAATTTCGGCGCGCTGGCGGCCGCACGCTGTGCCTTCCCTTTCTACGCTGGGTGCACCGCTTCGGCCGGCCCACGGGCGTCCCTTATCCGAATATCTGGGAAGACCGGATTCGGAACTACTTAATCATTGCCGACGAATTGAGCCTGGACCCTGCGCCCGCCATGGAACATTTCCGCGCGCACCTCGGCCGCGATACGGCCGAACGCATCTTCGCCGCTGTGCGCGGCGAGATCCGCAACCCGTTTCATTTCTTCGATGCCATCTACTGCATCAATATGCCGCAGGAGACTGGGCGCTGGCGGGATGTGTCGGCGCGTTTCACCCGTTTGGATATCTCGCACCGGGTCCAGCGGTTTGAGGCGATCCGTACCGAGACCAATCACTATATCGGTAGCGCGTTGTCGCATCGCAGCGTGATCCAAGCAGCCAAACAGCAGGAGTTGGAAAATGTGCTGGTTTTTGAGGACGATGTGCTCTTTACCGCGGATGCGATCCCCGGGTTGCACACCGCCCTCCAGGAATTGCGGGGCCGCGACTGGAAGCTGCTTTATTTAGGCGCCTGCCGGTGGAATCGGAACTTTCCGCCGCTGCCTGGGTTCCAGCGTCTGGCCGAAGTGGGGGCCGTAACCTGTGCGCATGCCGTGGCCTATCATCACTCCGTCTACGATCGTATTCTGCGGGAAGTTCCAGGCGATACCGCTGGGATGGAAGAGTGGCTGCGGATCCACCATGGAATCGATCAGTATTACGCATTCACCATTACAGAGCAGAAATATCTTTTATCGCCAGTGATCGCTACCCAGCGGAATATCCTCCCCATGGAAAGCGCCGAAGTGCAGCAACGGCTGTTGAATTAGCAACAAAGCCCGCCGGAATCGCAAAAATATTGTACACGCGCGTTGAAACGCCAGCCCGCGGACCAATCACTATTCCCGTAAGCCGCAAGAAAAATCTTGCGCAGGCCAAAAATGTGCCTTGAAAACTGGCTTTGCCCACATCATACTTGATGAAAATCAATATGCGTGCAGGGATTCGCATTTGGGTGATTGAGGAACGCGAGGGTTTGGCCGCACGCATTCGCAGCGAATGCCCGGACCTTGGCGTTACGGCTGTACGCCGGGATAGGATCGCGCTCACATCGCACGTCCCCAACCTGGCAGTGGTGGATGCCGCCGAGCGGCGGTCGGCTTGTTCCTCTATTCGCGAGATGCGCTGCCATTACCCAGACGTACCCGTTCTAATTGTGTCGCCAGCGCCGACCGGCGAACCCCTGCCCGAGGACATCGACGATTTTGTCATCCAACCGTTCCAACCAGGCGAACTGAGGATGCGGCTCGTGCGGCTCTCGGGCGTGGAGCCGGAGAAGGCCGGCCTTTCGGAAGAGGACGCGATCCGCGAGATCCGGACCAAATACCGCCTGGATGTGGTAATCGGCGAGAGCGCCGCTCTGCGCGAAGCCATCCGGAAGGTTCCGCGATTGGGCGCGTCGGAGGCCAACGTTCTGGTTACGGGGGAAACCGGAACTGGCAAAGAACTTTTTGCGCGGGCCATCCATTACGCCAGCGCCCGGCGTGCGCATCCCTTCGTTCCCGTGAACTCTGGCGCCCTGCCCGACACGCTGTTTGAAAACGAATTGTTCGGTCACGAGAAGGGCGCGTACACGGGTGCTTCCGCGGCGGGAGCCGGTTTGCTCGGTGTGGCGGAAGGGGGATCGCTGTTCCTCGACGAAGTCGATTCACTCAGCCTCGCCAGTCAAGCCAAGGTGCTGCGCGTGCTGCAAGATCGCGAATACCGGCCGCTCGGGTCACGGCGTACGGTGAAAGCCAACGTGCGGATCATTGCCGCGGCCAACACGCCGCTGGCCCAGCGGGTTTCCGCGCTCGAGTTCCGCGCCGATTTGTATTACCGCCTCAATGTTCTGGCGTTGCGGCTGCCCTCCCTGGCGGAGCGCCGCGGCGATATTCCGATTTTGGCCAGACACTTCCTGGCGCGTTATGCCAGGGAATGCGGGCGGCCGGTGCCCAAGCTCTCCGCCCAAGCCGTCCGCCGGCTGATGGATCACACTTGGCCCGGTAATATCCGTGAGCTGGAATCCGCGATCCAGCGCGCCGTGGTCCTGTCGGATGCTCCGGTGCTGGATGCCTTTTCCTTCGATCTGCCTGAGTCCGCCCAGCCAGCGGCTATGTTTGCCGGATCCTCGCGCCCCATCGAGAAGGCGGTCTATGAATTTCAGCGAGAGTACCTGGCTGGCCTGCTGTCGAGCCTAAACGGCAACATCACGCGCGCGGCGAAGGCCGCGGGCAAAGACCGGAGGACCTTTCAGCGGCTGCTCCGCCGCCACGGTATCGCCGGCCAGATTTTGGTAACTGGTTAGCTGGGCGCCGCCCCTGGCGCAGCCTTCGGATTTCGCCTGCGGCAATTCTGCCGCGCCAGTTCCGATTTCCTATGCCATGTCAGCGGTTACAAACTGGCATCCAGCTTGCACTCACATCAATTTGGCACGATATTGAAAGATCCTGTACGCAAGGCCGAAACAGATATCCTACGCTACCTAATCGCTCACCAGGATGCACGGGATACCATCGAGGGCATCGAGAAATGGTGGTTGCCTCAGTCCAGGGAGTACGGTATCGCGGACATCGCCGCTGCCCTGGTCCTGCTGGAAAACCGCGGACTGATTAGCATCTGGAAGTCGGTGTCCGCGCGACCTGTCTACGGTCTCCGTTCGGGTGATAAGTCGCATTCGCTCGACGATTACCTCGGAAGCCTCGGATGATCGCGCGGCATGTTGAAGTGGAGTAACACATTGACTAACCGCGCACTCCGTGCAAAGTCTCAAAGAATTCTGGAAACGAAACCGCCGCCGCCTCGGCCCCCTGAATCACCGACTCGCCGTCCGCGCACAGCGCCGCCACCGTGAACGCCATGGCGATGCGGTGGTCGCCAAAAGAATCCAGCTCAGCAGCATGAAACTTCTGCTCGCCGCCAATGACGAGCCCATCCGCAGTCTCTTCAAGCCGCACCCCCATGCGCCGCAAATTGTCCGCGATGGTCGCGATGCGGTCCGTCTCCTTGATGCGCAGCTCGCCCGCATCGCGGATCGTGAGCCCCTGTTGGCTGGCCGCGCCCAGCACCGCCAGAACCGGAATCTCGTCGATCAACGCCGCCGTGGTTTCCTTCTCGATCGTTCCGCCGCGCACCGCCGAGCTCTTCACCAACAGCTCGCCGACCAGCTCGCCGTTGCGGCATTCCACGTCCGTGATCCGGATATCGGCACCCATCCCCGTCAGGAAATCGAGCAGCGCCGCGCGGGTCGGATTCAGGCCCACGCCGCCTATGGTCAGGCTCGAACCGGGCAGCAACAGCGCAGCCACGAGGAAGAACGCCGCGGACGACAGATCGGCGGGCACCGTCAAATCGCGCCCGGTGAGCGTGGGGCGGCCTTGCAACGCGATCGTCCTGGCCGCAACTCGCAAATCCGCGCCAAACTCCCGCAGGGCGATCTCGGTGTGATCGCGCGAGCGCACCGGCTCGCGTACCATGGTCGCGCCTTCGGCATAGAGTCCCGCGAACAGCACGCACGTCTTGACTTGGGCGCTGGGCACCGGCAGCGTGTAGTCGATAGGATGGAGGGTCGCTCCCTGGATTTCGAGCGGCGGGAAACGGCCATCGCGGGCGGAAATCGAGGCGCCCATCTGGCGGAGCGGCTCCATAATTCGCCCCATGGGGCGCTGCGAGAGAGATTCGTCTCCTCCGATTCGCGTACCGAAGCGCTGCGCCGCCAGCATGCCGGAGAGCATGCGTATGGTCGAGCCGGAGTTGCCCGCGACCAGGTCCGCCCCCGGTTGCCGCAGGCCATCCAGGCCCCGGCCGCGGATGACTACCGCCGTCCCATCCTCCTCGATCGGAACTCCCAGCGCGCGCATGGCATTCAGCGTGGAATGACAATCCGCGCCGGTGGAATAATTCCGAATCCGGCTGTCGCCTTCGGCAATGGAGGCGATCATGGCATACCGATGCGAGATCGACTTATCGCCTGGCAGACTGATGGCGCCCGAGAGAAACCGGGCCGGAGGAATTCTCTGCGGCATCGAGAATCCCCATTCTAGCCCGGCTGGCGGTTCAAGCGCCGATGGCCATCGCCGGAGTCAATGCGGGCGCACGCCTTGGAGCCCGGAACGGCTGAAATCGGTAGCCCACGCCGAAGATGGTCTCGATGTAAACGCCGCTGTGCTCGCCGATCTTCTTGCGCAGTCTGCGAATGTGGACGTCCAGCGTCCGCGTGCGGATCTGGTTGTTGTAGCCCCACACCCGCAGCAGCAGGATCTCGCGCTCCACGACATCGCCGGCGTTCTGAATCAGCAGTTCCAGCAGGTCGTATTCTTTGCGAGTCAACCCTAGCGGTTTCGTGTCGAGAAGTGCGATTTTGTGTTCAAAATCCAGGTCCAGGTGCTGGTCCTGGTAACGTTCTGAGTGCGAATTGGGCATCTGAAGCGGTTCCATTGATAAATCTCCTTTATGTCTTGCCTCACATTTGATCCTACGGATCTGGTCCCGTAAGGAGGTTTTGGTCTTGTAAAAATTTTGTAAAAGGTGTTAACGCTGACGGCCACAAACGTAAAACGGAGTACATCCTCCGCCATTACCTATGACATAATGTGACGTTTGTAACGGTTGCTGAGGGTGGAGCGGAAGATGCACGAAGACCAAGGGATCACCAGAAGGGCGCTCATGCTCGGCTCGGCGATGCTGCCGGCGCTGGCAGCGGCTCCCGCGCAGGCTACCAGAAGTATCGTCATTTCGAGCGCGAATGGACTGCGCGCCACCGCTCGCGCCATGGAGATTCTGAAGGCCGGCGGCGACACGCTCGACGCCGTGGTCGCCGGCGTGAACATCAACGAAGAGGATCCGGAAGATACTTCGGTCGGCTACGGCGGCTTGCCGAACGAAGAAGGCGTCGTGGAGCTGGATGCCAGCGTGATGCACGGTCCCACGCGGCGCGCCGGATCGGTGGCCTCCATACGCGGCATCAAAACTCCGTCGAAAATCGCCAAGCTGGTGATGGAGCAGACTGACCATCTGATGATAGTCGGTGCCGGCGCGACGAAATTCGCAGTGGAGATGGGCTTTCCCGAACAGGACTTGCTCACCGAAAAGGCGCGCCTGGCGTGGCTGACCTGGAAGGTCTCTCTCCGCGACCCGAACGGCCACAGCAACTGGGGGCCCGGCCTGGATTCTCCAAACGCCGCTCCGAAGCCCAAGACCATGTCCATACTGCGGGAGATGTTCCCCGAGGCGGATGCACCCACGCTGGCCTGGGCCTGGGAGATGGCCGTGCACCCCACTACTGGCACGATCAACTGCCTGTCGCTGAACGCCAAAGGCGAGATGTCCGGGGTCACCACCACTAGCGGGCTAGCCTGGAAGATCGCGGGCCGTGTGGGAGATTCGCCCATCATCGGCGCGGGCCTGTACCTGGATCAGGATGTGGGCGGCGCGGGTTCCACGGGGCGCGGCGAGGAAAATATCCGCATCGCCGGCGGCCACACCATTGTCGAGAACATGCGTCACGGAATGTCGCCGCGTGAGGCTTGCCTGGATGCCCTCAAGCGTGTGGCGCGGAATTTCGACAACGATCCATCCTCGCTGGAAAAGGTCGATCTGAATTTCTACGCGCTGCGCAAGGATGGCGAATACGCCGGCGCGTCGCTATGGAACGGAGAGGTACACGCGGGCCAAATCAGGCCGTCGCACTTTGCAATCAATGACGGCGGCGAAAGCCGTCTGGAGACTTGCGTTTATCTATTGGAGCGAAAGCATTCGTAGCGCGTTTGAAACTTGAAGAAGTTGTCACCTATCGCACCGTGCGAACATCCAAGGGGTTCCGATGGTTCGCATCGCAGTAGTAGGATGATAAGAAATTGAGGCGGGATCTGACGAGATGGCCCAGATCTTTCATCGCAGCACGAACACCCTTTCGCGCATCACGATATACGGCGCGGTGTTCGTCCTGGCCTTTCTGACGTGGGCTTTCGCCACGCTGGACCGCTCCGGCTACGAGACGCGCCAGGGCGACCCGCGCGAACAGCCCGTGCCGTTCAGCCATGCGCACCACGTGGCGGATTGCGGAATCGATTGCCGGTATTGCCATACCACCGTCGAGACCTCCAACACCGCCAATATTCCGCCGACCAAGACGTGCATGAACTGCCATTCGGAGCTCTATCGCACCAGTCCGACCCTGGAGCCCGTGCGGGAGAGTTTTCGCAGCGGGCAATCCATCTCGTGGACCAGGGTGCATGACTTGCCGGATTACGTCTATTTCAATCACAGCATTCACGTCAACAAGGGAGTCGGTTGTGAGAGCTGCCACGGCAGAGTGGATAAAATGCCTCTGATGTGGCAGCAGAACTCGTTGCAGATGGAATGGTGCCTGGACTGTCACCGGCACCCCGAGCAGCATGTGCGGCCCCGCGACGAAGTCTTCACCATGGGCTACGAGCCTAAGGACCAGGAAACGCTGGGACGCAAGCTAGTGGCCGAATATAACATTCAAGACGTGCGCGCGCTTACCAGTTGTTCAACTTGCCACCGATGAGTTAACCAAGAAAAGATGAGTTAACCAAGAAAAGATGAGTTAACCAATAAAAGATGAGTGAATCAAGACAAAGATGAGTGAACCCAAAAAACTCGATCTGCCGGCCGTTCGCGCCCTGCTGGAGAAATCCCACGGGCGCGAATACTGGCGCAGCCTGGAAGACTTGGCTCAAACCGATGCATTCCAGGACTTGATGCACCGCGAATTTCCGCGCTATGCCTCGGAATGGGAGGATGGCGATAGCCGCCGCAACTTCATCAAGCTCATGGGCGCCTCGCTGGCGCTGGCGGGGTTGACCGCGTGTACGCGGCAGCCTACCGAGTACATCAACCCCTACGTCCGGCAGCCTGAGGAACTGGTGCCGGGGCGTCCGATGTTTTTTGCGTCGGCCATGCCGCTGGGCGCGAGTTCCACCGGATTGCTGGTGGAAAGTCACGAGGGGCGTCCCACCAAGATAGAGGGCAATCCGGACCATCCCAGTCTGGGCGCATGCGATGTTTATGCGCAGGCATCCGTGCTGGGGCTGTACGATCCCGATCGCTCTCAGGCGCTGTCGCAGGAAGGCGAGATACGCTCCTGGGGCGCCTTCCTGGGAACCATTCAGCAAGCGGTCTCGACCCAAAAGGGCAAGCAGGGCGTCGGGCTGCGCATTCTCACCGAGACGGTCACCTCGCCCACGCTGGCGGACCAGATCAAGGGGATACTGGCAGCTTTTCCGGGCGCCAAGTGGCATCAATGGGAGCCCGCCATGGCGCACTCGGCGGCGGCCGGAGCGCGTCTGGCCTTAGGGCAACCCGTCAACACAATGTACGATCTGACCGGCGCCGCTGTAATCGTATCGCTCGACGCGGACTTCCTGTCCTCCGGTCCCGGCAGCCTGCGGTACGCGCGACAGTTCGCGGCGGGGCGGCGCGTTCGCGGCTCACAAACCGATATGAACCGGCTGTACGTAGTCGAACCCATGCCGACACCTACAGGCACCAAGGCCGACCATCGATTGCCGCTGCGCGCCGCCGACGTAGAGCAGTTCGCCTGGAGCCTGGCAGCCGCGCTGGGCGCCGACACCGGCGGTCGCAAGGGCGCGTCCAACGCGGCCGACAAATGGATCGGTGCCATCGCGCGCGACCTCCAGCGGCATCGCGGCTCGAGCCTGGTAATCGCAGGAGAGCAGCAAAGCCCGGCGGTCCATGCCCTCGCGCACAGCATGAACGCCCTACTGGGCAATGTGGGCAAGACCGTTCTGTATACGGAGCCTGTGGAAGCCGATCCGGTCGATCAGGTCGCCTCGCTTTACGATCTGGTGAAGGATCTGGATGCCGGCACGGTGGATCTGCTATTGATCCTGGGCGGCAATCCGGTTTACAACGCGCCGGTCGAACTGGGCTTCCGCGATCGCCTGAAAAAGGCCGCTCTGCGCGTCCATCTGAGCCTGCACGAAGACGAGACCTCCGAACTTTGCCACTGGCATTTGCCCATGACTCATTACCTGGAGGCATGGAGCGACTGTCGTACGCACGATGGCACGGTCACCATCATGCAGCCCTTGATCGCTCCGCTCTATGCCGGAAAATCGGTACACGAAGTCCTCACCATGCTCACCGACCAGCCGGAGCGCTCCGGGTATGACATCGTGAAGAGTTATTGGAACAGCCAACACACCGGTGCGGATTTCGAAGCCTGGTGGCGCAAGGCGGTGCACGATGGCGTGGTGCCGGATACCGCGCTGCCTGCCAAGACCGTTGCCGTGCGCGCGGGTTGGGCCGCTTCGCTGCCGCAGCCGGCCGGCCAGCAGGGGCTTGAAATCGTCTTCCGTCCCGATCCGGCAGTCTATGACGGGCGCTTTGCCAACAACGGCTGGCTGCAGGAATTCCCCAGACCGATCACGCAGATCACCTGGGATAACGCCGCCTTCATGAGCCTCGCCACCGCGAACGAAAAGGGTGTGGTCACTTCGGACCTGGTGGAGCTCGAGTACCGCGGCTATAAAATGCGCGCGCCCGTCTCGATCCAGCCAGGCCACGCGGACGGCTCCGTCACCGTGCACCTGGGTTACGGAAGGACGCGCGCCGGCCACGTGGGAACGCGCATCGGTTTCAATGCCTATGGCATGCGGACCTCCATGGCGCTGTGGCAGGACTTCGGCCTGAATGTCCGCAAGGTGGGGAGCGACTACCTGCTGGTTTCCATCCAGGACTATCACGCGCTCGATACCACGCGCCACATTATCGAAACGGCCGCCATCGAAGAGTACCGCAGCAAGCGCAACGTGATCCAGGACTCCGCGAAGGCGCCCGCGCGCGAGCTGACGCTCTATCCGGAATATAAGTACGACAAGTACGCTTGGGGCATGGCCATCGATCTGACCGCCTGCACCGGCTGTGGCGCATGCGTGGTCGCCTGCCAGGCCGAGAACAACATCGCAGTAGTCGGAAAGAACGAAGTGCATCACGGCCGCCACATGCACTGGTTGCGCGTGGACAGCTACTTCTACGGCGATCCCAAGAATCCCAAGATCTACAATCAGCCCGTGCCGTGCATGCAGTGCGAGAACGCCCCTTGCGAGCTTGTCTGCCCCGTGCAGGCCACCAGCCACAGCAGCGAAGGCCTCAACGACATGGTCTACAACCGCTGCGTGGGCACGCGCTATTGCTCGAATAACTGCCCATACAAAGTGCGCCGCTTCAACTTCTTCCTGTATTCCGACTGGAACACGCCCAGTCTGAAGCTGCAGCGCAACCCGGACGTGACCGTGCGCAGCCGCGGCGTCATGGAGAAATGTACCTACTGCGTGCAGCGCATCAACCGGGCCAAGATCGACGCGGAGAAGGAAGACCGTAAGGTGCGCGACGGCGAGATCCAGACGGCCTGTCAGGCGACCTGTCCCACCGAGGCTATCATCTTCGGAGATATCAACGACCCAAATAGCCGGGTCGCGAAGATGAAAGCGGAGAAGACCAATTACGGCCTGTTGGCTGACTTGAATACGCGGCCCCGCACGACTTATCTGGCCGCGCTACGCAACCCGAACCCGGAAATCGAGACCTAAGTCGATCATGGCTGACGAGAGACCAATCATAGACGAGGAGTTACCGCCGGAGCCGGTGATCGCGCCCGGCTATACGTTCGGTACAGTTACCGACCAGATCGCCTCCGTGGTATTGACCCGGCGCACGCCCGCCTTCTGGCTGGCCTGCTTTTCCGCCGGCTTCGCGCTCTTGTTGCTATTCCTGTGGTGCGTGGCCCTGCTGTTCGCCAAAGGCGTCGGGATCTGGGGCATCATGATCCCGGTGGGCTGGGGCTTCGCCATTACCAACTTCGTGTGGTGGATCGGAATCGGACACGCCGGCACGCTCATCTCCGCGATTCTGCTGCTGTTGAATCAACGGTGGCGCAACTCCATCAACCGCTTCGCCGAAGCCATGACGCTGTTCGCCGTGGCTTGCGCCGGCATGTTTCCGCTGCTGCACATGGGCCGGCCGTGGCTATTCTACTGGATGTTCCCGTATCCCAATACCATGGGCGTGCAGCCCCAGTTTCGCAGCCCGCTGGTGTGGGACGTTTTTGCGGTCTCCACTTACGCGACAGTTTCGTTCCTGTTCTGGTTCGTGGGCCTGATGCCGGATCTGGCCACCCTGCGCGATCGCGCGACCAACCGCCTGGCGCGCGGCGTTTACGGGATGCTGGCCATGGGCTGGCGTGGTTCGGCGCACCATTGGCTGCATTACGAGACCGCTTCCCTTTTGCTTGCCGGTCTGGCTACCCCTCTGGTCCTTTCGGTCCACACGGTGGTGAGCTTCGACTTCACTATCGCCATCGTCCCGGGCTGGCACAGCACCTTCTTTCCGCCCTACTTCGTGGCCGGCGCCATTTACTCCGGATTCGCCATGGTGCTGGTGCTGGCGATTCCGCTGCGCTGGGTCTACGGTCTGGAAGGTCTCATCACGGATAAGCACCTGGATAACTCCGCCAAAGTAATGCTGGCAACGGGCTTGATTGTAGGATATTCCTATATGCTCGAAACTTTCACGGCCTGGTATAGCGGCAACGTGTTCGAGAGCGCGGCCCTCTGGAACCGCATGACCGGACCGTACGCCGGCGCCTACTGGTTCCTGATCACCTGCAATATTGTGGCGCCGCAGTTTCTCTGGTTCAAACGCGTGCGGAGTAAGCCGATCCTTCTGTTCCTGGCATCCCTGGTGGTACTGATGGGCATGTGGCTGGAGCGGTTTGTCATCATCGTCACCAGCCTGGCGCAGGACTTTCTGCCGTCTTCCTGGCGCGTCTTCCACCCCACCCGCTGGGATTGGGCAACCTACGTGGGAACCATCGGCCTGTTCACCTTCCTGTTCTTCCTTTTCATCCGGCTGTTGCCGATGATCTCGATCTTCGAAGTGCGCACGCTGCTGCCGCAAGCCAAAATCGAGGAGGAGGGCGAAGAATGAAACCGAGACATCCGATCTATGGCGTCATGGCGGAGTTCAATAATCCGACGGCCCTGGTGAACGCCGCCCGCGAGGCGCGCGCCCGCGGATACCGCAAGCTGGACGCCTACACCCCCTTCCCCATCGAGGAGCTCAGCGAGGCGCTGCACCTGCCCAAGAGCAAATTGCCGCTCATCGTGCTGATCGGCGGCATACTGGGAGGGCTGACCGGATTTCTGATGCAGTATTACGTCACGGTGATCTACTTCCCGATCAACGTCGCCGGACGCCCGCTGGATAGCTGGCCGATGTACATTGTAATCACGTTCGAGCTGACCATATTGTTCGCTGCGATCTCGGCTGTGTTGGGGCTGCTGGCGTTGTGCGGCTTGCCCATGCCCTATCACCCGACCTTCAACGTGCCGCGATTTGCGCGGGCCTCCCGCAGCCGGTTTTTCTTGTGTATTCAAGCGACCGACCCGCTGTTCGATCTTAAGGCGACCGAAGATTTTCTGGAGAGTCTGGAGCCGCGCGAGGTAGCCGAAGTTGCGCACTAGTTTTCCCATCACCGCACGTGGGACAGGCCTCCTGGCCTGTCTATGCCTGGCGGCCCTGCTGGCCGGCTGTCGGCAGGATATGCAGGATCAGCCCAAGTACATCCCGCTGCGTCCCAGCACCTTCTTCGACGATGGCCGCTCCGAGCGTCCGCTGGTGGAAGGCACCGTCGCGCGCGGCCACCTGGATGCCGACGCGGCGCTCTACACCGGAAAGATCGACGGCAAACCGGTGGATACGTTCCCCTTCGCCATCACGCGCGACGTGCTCGATCGCGGGCAGCAGCGATATAACATCTACTGCTCCCCGTGCCACGATCGCCTGGGCAACGGCTTAGGCATGGTAGTCCGGCGCGGATACCGCCAGCCGCCTTCGTTCCATATTGAGCGTTTGCGGAAAGTGCCTGTGGGATACATTTACGGCGTGATTACCGAAGGAATCGGCGCCATGCCGGATTACGCCGCGCAGATTGAGCCCTACGACCGCTGGGCCATCGTGGCCTACGAGCGCGTGCTGCAGTTGAGCCAGAACGCTTCGATAAACGACGTACCGCCAGCGGCCCGCGCCCGGCTCTCGACGGGAGGAGCAAAGTAAATGCCGGCCGCAGCCAACACTCGCTCCTTCGCTATTCCGGCCGAGCTCGCGGGCGAACTGCGGGGCTGGCGCACGCGTTCGTTGCTGATTGGCGCGGCCGCACTGATCTTCTGCATCATCGGCGGCTTTTTCAAAGCGGACCAGTTCTTCCGCTCCTACCTCTGGTGCTACATGTTCTACATCGGAGTGACCCTTGGATCGACGGCGCTGCTGATGCTGCAGTACCTGACCGGCGGCGCATGGGGCATGGTCATCCGGCGACCCTGCGAGGCGGCCGCGCGCACTTTCCCGTGGTTGCTCCTGCTGTTCCTCCCCATCGCTATCGGTATCCCGAACCTCTATTCGTGGTCTCACGCGAATCTCGTCGCGAGTGACCCGGTGCTGCACCATAAGGCGGCGTATCTGAACGTGCCATTTTTCCTGATTCGCGCGGCGGTTTATTTTGCGGGATGGATGATTATTGCGCACTTCTTGTATAAATGGTCGGGCGAGCAGGATAACGGAGACGCAGGCGCCGGAGGAAGGCTGGCGGCCATCAGCGGGCCGGGTCTGGTGTTCTACGGGTTCAGCGTCACTTTCATGGCGGTGGATTGGATACTGTCACTCGATCCGAATTGGTTCTCGACGATTTTCGGCCTGCTGTTCATCGCCGGCGAAGGACTCTCCGCGCTGGCGTTTTTGATCTGCTTACTGGTGATACTCAGCAAGCGCCCGCCGCTGGCCGGTCTGCTGACGCACCGTCACATGCACGATATCGGAAAGCTGCTGCTGGCGTTTGTGATGGTCTGGGCTTACTTTTCATTTTCACAATTCCTGATCATCTGGGCCGGCAATTTGCCGGAAGAAATTCCGTGGTATATCGAGCGCCTGCGCGGCGGCTGGGGCTACATCGGCTTGTCACTCGTATTCCTGCACTTCGCCTTACCATTCGCCCTGCTGCTCTCGCGCGACATCAAGCGCAATTTCAAACTGCTCCGCGCCGTCGCCGTCTGGGTGATCGCCATGCGTTTCGTGGACTTGTACTGGCTGGTGGCGCCGGATTTCCGCAAGGGTCATTTTGGCGTGAGTTGGATGGATTTTTTAGCGCCGATCGGCATCGGCGGAATCTGGCTGGGTATATTTCTATGGCAGTTGGAGCGCCGCCCGTTGATGCCGGTCGGAGATCCGCTGCTGGAGGAGGCTCTCGAACTTGGCGGAGAATAAACCGAACACCGCGGAGGAGCCGCGGAATCCGCACGTCCATTACGAACCCGGGGATGTCAACGCTGTCTCCGTGACGAAGTTCGGAATCGGGATGGCATTTCTGATCCTCGTCTTCCTGTTCAGCATAGTAGGGTTATTCCGGTATTTCGCGAAGCGGGCAGCGGAGGCCCAGCCGCCCGTGCCGCCTATGGGCGCACTGCGGGAGAAGCCGCCGCCCGGGCCACGCCTGGAGCCGCATCCCTCCCGGGACATGCGGGAGATGAAGGCCGCCGAGGATCAAAAACTGAGCCATTACGCCTGGATCGATCCGGACAAAGGGATCGTGCAAATCCCGGTGGAGCGGGCGATGGAGCTGATTCTGGAAAAGGGTTTGCTGCCGGTGCGGCCCCAACCTGGGGCGCCGGTGGCAGCCACCGCCGGAAAGACACCGTCCGGAAAGAAACCATCCGGGAAGACACCATGATATCGCGCAAGACCGTCTTCATTTCGCTTTTTTCGATTGCCACCGTCTGGGCGCAGCCTGGCCAGCCCGCGCCCGCGCAGCCATCCGCCATGCGGGATTCCAATTCCAAACCGGCGCCTCTGCCGGCCGGCTTGCGAGGCGTGAACATCGAACAGAGGCTGAATCAACAAGTGCCGCTCGACCTCGTCTTTCGGGACGAATTTGGCCGGTCCTTGCCGCTATCCACTTACTTCAGCGGGAACAAGCCAGTGTTGCTGGCCCTTGTTTACTACAACTGCCCCATGCTTTGCACTTTGATCCTGAACGGTGTGGAGAGCAGCCTGAAAGCCGTCTCGCTCGATCCCGGCCGCGATTTTGAAGTGGTGGCCGTGAGCTTCGATCCCCGAGATACACCGGAAATCGCCGCGCGCAAGAAGGCTAACTACCTGCAACGCTATCGCCGGCCCGACACGGCCAATGGCTGGCACTTTCTAACCGGGAGTGAGTCCTCCATCAAAGCGCTTACCGAGGCAGTAGGCTACCAATATAAGTTCGATCCGGCAACCGGCCAGTTCGCCCACGCCAGCGCCATCATGATTCTTACGCCGCAGGGCAAGCTCTCGCGATACTTCTATGGCGTGGAATATGCGCCGCGCGACGTTCGCCTCGGGCTGGTGGAAGCTTCTCAGAACAAGATCGGCACGCCGGTCGATCAGGTCCTGCTCTTTTGCTATCACTACGACCCTGGTTCGGGCAAATATGGCGCCATCGCCATGAATATGGTGCGCCTGGGAGGAGCCGCCTTCGTCCTGATTTGCGGCGTATTTCTGTTCGTGGCGTGGCGGCACGACTGGCAGAAAGATCGCCGCATTCTGAGACAAGCTAAATAACGCCATGGGATCGGAACTGCCTCTATTTCCAGTGCAAGCGTCCAGCATCGCGCCGATGGTGGATCATCTGCTTTACTTCCTGCTGGCCGTGGCAGCCTTCTTTTCGATCGGAATTTTCCTCTGCATCTTCTATTTCGCCGTCCGCTACCGGCGGCGTTCCGAATCCGAGATGCCCACTCCGATAGAGGGCTCGATGAGCCTGGAGATCCTCTGGAGCGTCGTCCCCTTCGGACTGACCATGATCATGTTTGTCTGGGGCGCGAACGTTTTTTTCACCATGTCGAGGCCGCCGGACGACGCGCAGCAGATATATGTGGTCGCCAAGCAGTGGATGTGGAAGCTGCAGCACACCGAAGGCCAGCGCGAGATCAACGAGCTGCATATTCCGGTCGGGCAGGCCGTCAAGCTGACCATGACCTCCGAGGATGTAATTCACAGCTTCTTTGTCCCTGCGTTTCGGACTAAGTCGGACGTGCTGCCGGGACGTTATACGACCACGTGGTTCACGCCTACCAAGCCGGGTAAGTACCACTTATTCTGCGCCGAGTTTTGCGGAACTAACCACTCCGCCATGATTGGCTGGATTTACGCGATGGAGCCGCAGGACTACCAGGCGTGGTTGAGCGGCGGCGTAACCGGTACGCTGGCTTCGAGCGGCGAGAAGCTGTTCCAGGACCTTGCGTGCGCCAACTGCCATCATCTTGACGACCAGGGCCGCTGTCCCATTCTGCGGAATGTCTTCGGCAGCCAGGTGCGCCTCTCAGACGGAACCACGATCAAGGCGGACGAGGCCTATATTCGCGAATCGATTTTGAATCCCTCGGCCAAAATTGTAGCCGGCTACCAGAACATCATGCCGACCTTCGAGGGGCTGGTAACCGAGGAGGGCGTCCTGCAACTGGTCGAGTACATCAAATCTTTGTCGCCCAAACCTGGTGTGTTGCCGCCCGCCGCGACAGCCGCGAAACCGTCGAAACGATAAGCCTTATGATTACCGCAGCCGCACAAGAACAGGCAACTTACTTAAACGAGAGTTATGGAATCAAGTCCTGGTTACTCACTAAGGACCACAAGCGGATCGCGCTGCTGTACCTGGGTACTATCACGTTCTTTTTCTTCCTGGGCGGGATCTTCGCCACGCTGATCCGCATCGAGTTGCTGACGCCATCGGGAGACCTGGTTTCCTCGGAGACTTACAACAAGCTATTCACGCTGCACGGCGTGATTATGGTTTTTTTCTTCCTGATACCATCGATTCCGGCGACCCTGGGTAACTTCTTCCTGCCCCTGATGATCGGCGCCAAGGACCTGGCGTTCCCCAGGATCAACCTGCTGAGCTGGTATCTGCTGGTCATCGGTGGCTGCTTCGCGATGTATGCCATGCTGGCCGGAGGCGTGGATACGGGCTGGACGTTCTACGTGCCGTACAGCACCAGTTACTCGAACGGTTACGTGATTGCGACCGGCCTGGGAATTTTTATCGCCGGATTTTCTTCTATTCTGACCGGCCTGAACTTCATCGTCACGGTGCACCGCATGCGGGCGCCCGGCATGACCTGGTTCCGGCTGCCCCTGTTCGTCTGGTCGAATTACGCCACTGCCCTGATTCAGGTGCTGGGCACCCCGGTGCTGGCTATCACCATGGTCCTGCTCATCTGCGAGCGGTCCTTGCACATTGGAATCTTCGACCCCGCCCGCGGCGGTGACCCCGTGCTGTATCAACACCTCTTCTGGTTCTATTCGCACCCCGCCGTTTATATTATGGTGCTCCCAGGCATGGGTGTTATTAGCGAGCTCGTATCCACGTTCAGCAAGAAGCCCATATTCGGATATAAAATGATCGCGTTTTCGAGCGTAGCCATCGCGGTGCTCGGATTCCTGGTTTGGGGACATCACTTGTTCGTGGCCGGCCAATCCGTGTATGCAGGCCTGGTTTTTTCCTTTCTGAGTTACTTCGTCGCTATTCCGTCGGCTATCAAGGTCTTTAACTGGACCGCGACGCTCTATAAAGGATCCATATCCTATGCCACGCCCATGCTCTACGCATTCGGTTTTATCGGGTTGTTTACCATGGGCGGCCTTACTGGATTGTTTGTGGCCAGCCTGGGCATCGATGTCCACGTGACAGACACTTACTTCGTGATCGCCCACTTTCACTACATCATGGTGGGCGGCACGCTGATGGCTTACCTCGGCGGCCTGCATTACTGGTGGCCCAAGATGACCGGCCGCATGTATCCGGAGGGCTTTGCCAAGCTCTCGGCGCTTACCGTGTTTCTGGGATTCAACCTGACCTTCTTCCCGCAATTCATACTGGGCTATCTGGGCATGCCGCGGCGCTACCATTCCTATCCGGATGAGTTCCAGGTGCTGCATGTCATGTCTACGATGGGAGCGTCCGTGCTGGCCGTGGGTTATGCCATGCCGCTGGTTTACTTTATCTGGTCTCTGCGGTACGGCGCCATTGCGGGGCCGAATCCCTGGGGCGCGACCGGCCTGGAGTGGAAGACCGCTTCCCCGCCGCCCACGCACAATTTCGATGAAACTCCCATAGTCACCACGGAAGCCTACGATTACGCCGCGCTGGAGGCGGCGAAAGTTGGATAGCCACACGGAAACTGTCGCGCTGCGGGAGCAGTTCGAAACGCCCGGGCAGCAGAAGGAAGCCTCCACGCTGGGAATGTGGATCTTCCTGGTTACGGAGGTCATGTTCTTCGGCGGCCTGTTTCTCGCCTACATGGTTTACCGCAGGCTGTTTCCGGAGGTGTTCTCGGTCGCCAGCAACACCCTGAACATAGTCATCGGAGCCGTAAATACGGCGGTGCTGCTGTGCAGCAGTTTCACCATGGTGTTGGCCGTGCATGCGGCGCAGATCGGAAGCCGCAAGGCGCTGATTGTATTCCTGATTCTGACCATGCTGCTGGGAGGAGTGTTTCTGGGGGTCAAGGCCTATGAGTGGAATGAGAAGTTCGAGGAGCATCACGTGCCGGGCCCATCGTTTTACCTGGACAAAACTCCTATGCAGGGTCAGGCGCAGCTATTCTTTTCGCTGTACTTCGGCATGACCGGACTGCACGCGCTGCACATGGTCATAGGGGAAGGACTCATGCTGTTCCTCCTGTTCCACGCGTACGCGGGCAAATATACGCCGGAATATTACACGCCGGTAGACCTTGGCGGATTATACTGGCACTTTGTCGATATCATTTGGATTTTTCTGTTTCCGCTGCTCTATCTGATTGGCCGTCACCATCATTAATGATGCACTAAAGATGCACAACATGCGCGAACACATCGACTCTGTCTGGACTTACGCTTTCGTTTTTGCGGCGCTACTGGCTCTGACCTTGCTCACGACCATGGTGGCCGAGGTGGACCTGGGTTCGCTCAATGTGGCGGTCGCGCTGCTCATCGCGGTGATCAAGATGCTGCTGGTGGCTCTGTTCTTTATGCACCTTCGCCACAGCCCCATCCTGACGAAGGTGGTAGTGTGCGCCGGTCTGCTATGGCTGGCCATCCTGATGGTGCTTAGCATGGCCGACTTCGTTTCGCGCAACTGGCTGGCGGTTCCCGGCGTGTAACAGGAGCTGCGACTAACTCGCCGGCACGGCGAACTGCATGGTAAAGAAGACTTCATGCGATTGAGGCGTGGCGCCGGGCTCCGCCTCGCTATCCGCCCGCCACTCCTGCCATTTGGCCGCGCGCTCTAACGCGGATTGGTTCAGGCCGGCATCGGTGCTGGCGACAACTTCCGTCTCGCTCAACGCGCCTTCGGGCGACAGCATCCCGTGAAGAACCACTACTTGAATCGACCGATTCGAGTTCGTGCCGCCGGAACCCACACCGCTGACTACGTGCCAGGGCGGCGTCATAAGCGACCCGACTCCGATCTGGTTGAGGCCGGACGGCTCGAAAATGGCAGGATCGACCTTGGATGGATCCGTCACGCTTTCCGGGTGAGCTTGTATGATAGTCTGGCCCGCCTCCGTGATAGTGAACTTGCCGGGGATAACCTTATTGTGAAAGTGTATGGCGTTGGAGTAGTCGTAGAGCACATACATGCCCGGCGCGGGAGAGTAACTCATCAGCAGACCCGACTTCGGATCGACGCAGTACTCCGACTCTTCCCAGTGGCGGCCCGCGGCGGAGGACTTGCGGGACGTGTGTGAGACCAGCACGCAACTGACTTCGACTCCGTTCAGATTGCCGGCGGCCGTGCGCAGCGAGGCGCGCGGACCAGTCGCGGGATACACGAAGAAGATGGCGGCGCGAACCTGTGCCAGTCGAAGCGGGACCACTCCGGAAGGCTGGTTGCTGTAGAGGAGACCATTGCTGTAGAGATTGACGGCCGAGTAGGAAGGGCCCTGCGCGGTCCAGCGGTAAAGGCCACCGGAGGGAGAAATATCCTCCATGCTCCAGCTGCCGTCGGAAGAAGAAGAGCCGTTGGAGGTGAAGGTTGTCTTCAGATCGTAGGCCCGCGCGCGCACGTTGGATAGCGCCCGTGCGTTTGCCAGCAGAGTCGTGGCCGCCAGCCGCTGCTCGGGATTCTGAATGGGCTGCGCGGCAGTGACCAGCTCCAGCGGATCGTTAGGGACCGCCGGCTGCGCCAGCGCGAACACCGGGGCGAGCGCAATTGAAACCGCGGCCGCACACTGCAATCGGCGGAAGAGCATGCGAAACTCCCTGGGAAAATTATATAACGAACTCGCGCCGCTCGAGCTACAGGTGAGCTAGCGGCGGTCGAGGTTCAACAGCGCTTGCGTAATTTGATTGACGGCGTGCTCTTCGGCGCCGCGGCTGGCTTCGCTGCGCGGCAGCGACGACAACTGCAGATGGACCAGCTCATGCACCACGGTAAACTCCATGTCCGCCAGCATGTCGCGCGTGGAAAGCTTGTAATCCTCGGGGGCCAGCACATGAATCTCGGCGGTGTGCGTCTCCGCATCCCAATGGATATTACCGACAGTCTTGGGCCTCAGCTCTGAGGAGCGGGTCAACTTGAGCCGGATGTTCCAGGAGGTCAGGTTCAAGCGCTTTTGCCAAAGCCACAATCTTTCGCCGAGAAAGCTCTGCGCCATCATGTGGCGTTCCGGCTGGGTGGGCGTGGCGGCGTGGGCAGGCCCGATGGGCAAACACCCTGCGACAGACAGAAATACAGGAAGGAGAAAAAAGCGATTGCGGATCGATGTTCCGGAGGCCGCCCGGGCTTGCATGTAATATACAGTACAGAATCGAAACGCAAATTGCAACAGCGCCAGACTTGACAAGTACTGCCCCGCTATCGGAAAAAGAAAGCTCGTTATGATCACACTGGCAGGCGTCTTCGGTCTAGTACTGTTGATCCTCATTCTCTGGGACGCGTTCGAAGTGATCATCCTGCCCCGGCGGGTCACGCGGCGCGTGCGGCTGAGCCGTATGTTTTACCAGTCCACCTGGTTTGTATGGTCGCGGGCGGTGCGGGTGGTGCGCGCGAGCCGACGCCGCGAGCGCTACCTCAGTTTTTACGGCCCGCTTTCGCTGGTATTCCTGATCATCGTTTGGGCCGTGGGCATGATCATGGCATTCGGCATGGTGCAGTGGTGGGCGGGGCCGCTCCATACCAGCTTTTTCCAGAGCGTGTACATGAGCGGCACAACCTTCATCACGCTGGGTTTGGGGGATGTGTTCCCGCACACCCGGCCGGCGCGCTTCGTGACCGTGGTGGAGGCGGGTACCGGCTTCGGCTTCCTGGCGCTGGTGATCAGCTACCTGCCGGTGCTCTATCAATCCTTTGCGCGGCGCGAGGCCAACATTTCGCTGCTCGATGCGCGCGCGGGCTCGCCTCCGACGGCCGCCGAGTTGCTGCGGCGTTACGCGACGGGTCATGGTCTGGCGGACCTCGATCCATTGCTGCGCGAATGGGAGCTTTGGTCGGCTGGACTGCTCGAGAGCTACATTTCGTACCCTCCACTGGCATACTTCCGGTCGCAGCACGATAACCAATCGTGGCTGGCGGCGCTGACCACAATCATGGACGTGTGCACGGTGGTGATTGCAGGTATCGACGGCGTGGCGCCGTGGCAGGCCCGGCTGACCTTCGCCATGGCCCGGCACATCGTGGTGGACCTGGCGCAGATCATCAATGCGCCGCCGCGCGCGCCGGAACCTGACCGCTTGCCGCCGGAATCCGTAGCACGCCTGAAAGACGTGCTGGCCGGGGCCGGCCTGGTGCTGCGGGATCCCCAGGCATTCGATGAAAAGATCTCGCATCTGCGGCGCATGTACGAGCCCTACGTCTTTGCCCTCTCCGGACGTCTGATGGTGAGTCTTTCCACATGGCTGCGGGTGTCGGATAGGCCCGACAACTGGCGCACCAGCGCCTGGGAGCACAGCTCCGCCAGCATGCCGCGATCCCTGTTCGAAGACGGCGATGACGTCCACACCTGATAGAACTGCCACCTGGAACTCCAGTACTCGAATTAGTGTTTGACAAATCGCGCGCTCGCGTTATGATTTGGATTACTCCCCCGAAACGATCCCTGAAAATCCGTGACCTCCAAACGCATTATTCTGCATACTGAATTGCCTGGAATCGAAAGACACGCACAAGGCAAAGTGCGCGACGTCTATCGCGTGGACGGGCGATTGTTAATCGTCGCCACCGATCGTATTTCGGCATTCGACTACATACTGCCCACCGGCATACCGGACAAAGGCAGGGTCCTGACACAACTCTCCATCTTCTGGTTCGACTTCCTGCAAGGCGTGACGCCGACGCATTTCCTGACCGCCGACGTGGATGCATATCCGCCGCCGCTGCCCGCGTATCGGGACCAGTTGGAAGGTCGCTCCATGTTGGTCGAGCGCGCGCAAATGGTGGAGATCGAATGCGTCGCGCGCGGTTATCTGGCGGGCTCCGGATGGAAGGAATACCGGTCGCAGGGCACGGTTTGCGGCATTCCGCTGCCTGCCGGGTTGAGCGAAAGCGATCGCCTGCCGGAACCGATTTTCACGCCATCGACCAAGGCGGCCACCGGCCATGACGAGAACATTTCGTTCGAGACCATGTGCTCGCTGGTTGGCGCCGAGCTATCCAAACGCCTCCGCGATCTCACGCTCGAGATCTACTCGCGCGCGGCGGCCTATGCGGAAACGCGGGGCGTCATCATCGCCGACACCAAGTTCGAGTTCGGCTTTGTCGGCGAAGAGCTGGTGTTGGGCGATGAGGTACTGACACCGGATTCCTCGCGGTTCTGGCCCGCGGAGCACTATCGGCCCGGAGGTCCCCAGTATTCCTACGACAAGCAGTACGTCCGCGACTATCTGGAGTCCATCCGATGGAACAAGCAGCCGCCCGCGCCGCCGCTGCCGGATGAAGTGGCCGCCAGAACCGGCGAAAAATACCGGCAGGCCTACCACGCGCTTACGGGCAAAGAATTATGAACTGGCTCGACGTGGTGCTGTTGATCCTCCTGGCGGGATCGATCGTCACCAGTTTCTCCGCCGGCTTGACGCGCGAAGTGGTGGGGCTGGTTTCCATGATCGCGGCGCTGATGCTGGCCATCTGGTTCTATGGCTCGGCGGGGGCGGTGCTGTTGCCCTATGTCAGTACGCCCGGCGTGGCGCATTTTTGCGGCTTCCTGATGGTGTTCTGCGTGGTGCTGATCCTGGGAGCGCTGGTGGGCCGCCTGTTGGGGCGCTTCATCAAGGCGGCCGGCCTGTCGTTTGTGGACCGGGTGCTGGGTGCGGGTTTCGGCGTGGTCCGCGGCCTGCTGATCTCGATCGCACTGATCCTGGCGCTGCTGGCCTTCACCCCCGGTAAGTCGCCGCCGAATGCGGTGGTCGACTCCCGTGTGGCGCCTTACGTTATCGACGCGGCGCGGGTGTTCGCCGCGCTCGCGCCGCACGAGTTGAAAGACGGTTTCCGGAAGAGCTACGCGCAGGTGAAAACAATCTGGCGAAATGCGCTAAACAACGGCATTCGGGAATTACCGTATACGGAGAAGGCTGGAAAATGAAAGAGAAATTTGAAGCTCTGGTGGACCACTTAGTCAGCAACGGTTTTTTTCTCGAAGAAGTGGTCGAGCTGCTGGAGCGAACCCTGATCGAAAAAACCCTGGAGCGCACGGGAGGGAACCGTTCGGAGGCCAGCAAGCGGCTGGGGATTCATCGCAATACTCTGCACCGTAAGATGGCCGAGTATCACCTGGGTCCGCGTAAGCCGCGGCGCAAACCCGTTCGCGGCGAAACGCGCACACGCAAGAGAGCCACGGCATAGTTCTTCAGGCAATAAACCAGTTAATGAAATGGACCTGCTGATCTTCGACCTGGACGGCACTCTGATCGATTCCAAACTGGACCTGGCGCACGCCGTCAACGCGACGCGCGGCCACATGGGCATGCCGGCCCTTGAATACGAGCGGGTTTACTCCTACGTGGGCAACGGCGCGCCCGTGCTGATCCGGCGCGTGCTGGGCCCGGATGCCACCGAAGCCCAGGTCGAGGAATCGCTGGAATTCTTCCTGGAATATTATCGCGATCACAAGCTCGATTACACGGTGCTCTATCCGGGCGTGCGGCAGGCGCTCGACCGCCTGCGGGATGCGCGTGTGCAGATGGCCGTCCTCACCAATAAGCCGGTGGGCATCAGCCGCGCCATCGTGGACGGGCTGGGCATGGGCGGACATTTCCGGCAGGTGTATGGCGGCAACAGTTTCGATTTCAAGAAGCCGCACCCCATCGGCATCGAAACGCTCATGACCGAGTACGGAGCCGCGCGCGAGCGAACCATGATGGTGGGCGACAGTTCCGTGGATATACAGACGGCCCGCAATGCGAACGTGAAATCCTGCGGCGTGACCTACGGGTTTCAGCCCGAGACGCTCGAGACCGTGCCGCCGGATCTGCTGGTGGACCGCATGGAAGAACTGGCCGATTGGGTTATCGGTCGCCGCGATGGAGAGGGGAGCTAAAGGCCATGGCGCCGGGCTCGCGGATTGCCGACCGAAGGCGCCCTGGCAATCTTCGATCGATACGTGGCCGGTGAGTTGACCATTGAACAGATGGGCGCGGGGGTTCGAGCGCTGCATGCCCGAGAGTTCGGACCTGTACACATATTCGGGGACTGATGTTCTTCGGAATATTCCGGATATTCGCGACACTGCGCATCTCCAGGCAATTCACAAACACATCTTTCAGGACGTTTACTCGTGGGGTGGCGAATTCCGTACGGTCAATATTTTTCGATCGCCGCATTGCGCGAGAATTTCGCGACCGGCGATTGCTCTGCATTGGCCGCCCTGATTCGCCGCGTGTTATAACGCTTCTAAGGAGACCCAGATGGAGCGCAGAACGTTCGTGCTGAGTTCAGCCGGGATGATGCTGTCCGGGCGCATGTTATCGGGACTATCGGCCAATGACACGGTGCGGGTGGCCGTACTGGGCGTGAATGGGCGCGGCAAGGATCATATCAACGGATATGGGAACCTTAAGAACGTGGAAGTAGCCGTGCTGTGCGATCCGGATCAGAACGTATCGCGCCAGCGGGCTGTGGAGTTCGAGAAAAAGTTCGGCCGCCAGGTCCGCACGGAAACCGATTTGCGGCGCGTGTTCGATGACAAGAGCATCGACGTGGTTAGCATCGCCACGCCCAACCACTGGCATTCGCTGGCTACTATTTGGGCGTGCCAGGCAGGCAAGGACGTATACGTCGAGAAGCCGGGCTCACACAACCTCTTCGAGGGCCGCAAAATGATCGAGGCGGCCGCCCGCTACGATCGCATCGTGCAGCACGGCGTGCAGCTCCGCAGCTCAGCCGCATTGCAGGAGGCGGTGCGCAAAATGCGCGAAGGCGTAATCGGGAATGTCTACATGGGGCGCGCGCTGATCTATCGCTCGCGGAAATCGATCGGGCATTTTACCGATGAGCCAGTGCCCGAAGGTTTGGATTACGACGTCTGGCTGGGCCCCGCGGGGCAGCGGCCGTTCTCGCATCGCTATGTCCACTACAACTGGCACTGGCAGTGGGATTTCGGCAACGGCGAAATCGGCAACCAGGGCGTGCATGAGCTGGACATGTGCCTGTGGGGGCTGGGCGTGCAGTTCCCGCGCCAGATCACTTCATCCGGTGGAAAGTTCCTGTGGGACGACGACAAGCAGACCCCCGAGATCCTCACGTCCTCGTATCTCTATCCCGATCAGAAGAAGACCATGGAAGTCGAAGTGCGGCACTGGTTCACCAATCAGGAGGACGGCGCCACGGTCGGCAATATCTTCTACGGCTCGGAAGGCTACATGGTGATCAAGAACTACGACGCCTACGAGACCTACCTGGGAGAGAAGCGCGAACCCGGTCCGGCGCGCAAAGAGGGCGGCGACCACTATGCGAATTTCATAGGCGCGGTCCGCAGCCGCAAGAAGGGCGAGCTGAACGCTCCCATAGAGACGGGCCATTACGCGGCCGGCATCGCGCACCTGGGCAACATCGCCTACCGGTTGAACCGGCGTCTGGAGTTCGACCCCGCAGCCGAGAAGTTCGTCGGCGATGCGGAGGCGGACAAGCTGCGCACGCGGGAATACCGGGCGCCGTTTGTGGTGCCGGAAAAAGTCTGATCACGCCTCCAACGGTGACGAATCGCAACCGCGATAGCCGCCTCCACGCACGACCGAGCCTATCTATTACATTACGCAGCTTCAATCACGCGCAGGCGGCCTTGGCGGCGCGTGCGCGGGGCTGATTTGACGATGATCTCTACGTCCCGTCCAAGCGCGTTGAGCCAGCTCGCAAGCCGGTCGATGGTGACGCTCTCCAGGCGGCCACGGAATACCTTGGAAAGCGTCGGCTGATCTGTGCCGCAGAGCCGCGCCGCTTCTTGCTGCGTCAGTTTGCGCTGCTCGATGGTGTCCTTGATGGCGATTATCAAGGTGCTTTTAGCGGTGAGTTCCGCAGCCTCGGCCGGCGTGAATCCAATATCGGCAAACACGTTGTCGCTGCTTTTCTCAAAGGAAATCTTGGCCATTTTCAATCTCCGTATCTAACTCCCGTGCGCGCTGTAGGCGTACGGCGATCAACTCTGCGTCCGGCTTCGGCAGGCCTATCCCGGACTTGGATTTTTTCCATGCAGCACATAGAGCGCCTTCTTAAAATTCACCACGTAAGGTGATTTTCAGACCATCGCCGCGGACGAGACCACCGGCTGCCGCTTCCACAGCCGCACCCAGTATGCCGCGCCCAGAACCAGCAGCGCCAGCGAGATCCACTGCGAGGTATTGAGCGGGCCGCCGAAGGGATTGGGCTGCTCGTGGTAACGCACGAACTCCACCAGGAAACGCACTGTGGAATATAGCATCAGGTACAAGCTGATGATGGCGCCCGGCGCATGGGGCTTGCGAATGCGCCAGTATAGAATGCCGAAGATGAGGAACTCGGCCGCCGATTCGTACAACTGCGTGGGATGTAGAGCGACGCCCAGCGGCACACCCACCAGGCTCTTGGCCACGGGGTTTGTGAACGTGACACCCCAGGGCAGTTTGGTCGACACGCCCCAACAGCAGCCCGCCGCAAAGCATCCCAGCCGTCCGATGCCGTGACCCAGGGCGATGCCCGGCGCGAAGACATCGGCTGTGGTGAACGGCGGCAGATGCTTGCGGCGCATGTAGATCGCCGCTGCGATGAGCGCCCCGATCAGGCCGCCATAGAATACGCCGCCGGCCTGCAGGCTCGACAACGAAAAAATCTCGCCGGGATTGCGCGCATAGTAGGGGATATCGATCAGGAACATCATGATCTTGGCCCCCACGATGGCGGCCAGCGCGCAATAGATCGCCAGGTTCAGCACGGCGTCGTAGTTCAGGCCGGCGCGCCGCGCGAGACGCCCGATCACCGCGAGCGCTGCTAGGAAAGCCAGCGCCACCAGCACTCCGTAGGCCGATTGCGCGTAGCCGCCGATGTGGAAAAGCTGTGGAAACATCAGGTTTGCGCCGCTTGGCGCTTGGGTCTCAGAATATCCAGCAGCAGCAAACCGCTGCCGATCACGACACAGGAATCCGCCACGTTAAAGGTCGGCCAGTGCAGATCGCCGATGTAGAATTCCAGGAAGTCGGTCACCTGTCCCCACACGATGCGGTCGAACAGATTGCCGGCCGCGCCGCCTAGGATCAGGGCCAGGCCGATGGCCGTCAGACGGTCGGAGCGCGATGCTTTCCAGAGCATGGAAGCGACTACCAGCATGGCGGCCGACGCGAACACAATCAGCACCAGAGTGCGCCAGGCGGACGGGGAATCGTTCATCAGCCCGAAGGCCACGCCCCGGTTCCGGGAGTGTACGATATCGAAGAATCCGGGGATCACGTTGTGAACGTCGAACGTTGAAACGCGCTGCTCAATAATCCACTTGCTCAGTCGATCGACGGCAAATACCGCAGCGGCCAGGCCGTACGCTTGCAGCCGCCGATCAGCCATGTAGAATCTCGTCTATCGCGCCCGCGCAGGCCGCGCAAATACTTGGAAACCGCGGATCCGAACCGGTATCGGTAGTGTACTTCCAGCAGCGCTCGCACTTGGCGCCGGCGGCGCGCTCCACTCGCACGGAGACGCTCTGGCCGGGTTGCTCGACCTCTTGAGGCAGGGCTGCGGCCTGCTCAAGGGCAACTTCCGAAACGATGAACAGCGCCGGCAGCTCGCGGGCGTATTCCTGAAGCAGCGGATAAAGGTCGCCGTTGGCCGCCAGCCGTACGCGAGCCTCGAGGGGCGCCCCGATAAACTTCTCCCTGCGGGCCTCCTCGAGGCTCTTCAGCACATCTTCCCTCACTTCTATAAGACGGTCCCAATTGAGCGCGCGTTTCCGGTGAGCGTCCGGCAGGCCCTCGGTGAGCTCGGCGGGCTCCGGAAACAGCGCCAGATGTACGCTGCCGGCCTGCCCCAGGTGGGGCCAAACTTCTTCGGCTGTAAACGTCAGGACGGGGGCCAGCAGCCGAACCAGCGCGTAGGCCAGGCGGTAGAGCGCGGTTTGGGCGCTGCGGCGCGCGTGCGATTTGGCCGCCGCTGTATACAGCCGGTCCTTCAGCACGTCGAAGTACAGCGAGCTGAGATCCACGGTCGCGAAATCGTAGATGGCGTGGTAGACCTTGTGAAACGCGAAATCGTCATACCAGCCGCGGCAGCGGGCCACCAGGTCTTCGGCGCGCAGCAGCACCCATTGGTCGAGCTCCAACATTTCGGCGGCCCCGACCGCATCCGCGCGCGGGTCGAAATCCGAAAGGTTGCCCAACGCGTACCGAAAGGTGTTGCGCAATTTCCGGTAAGCCTCGATCAGCCGCGTGATGATGGTGTCGGAGGCGCGCACGTCCTCGTTGAACTCCATCGAAGCGGACCACAGGCGCAGCATCTCGGCGCCGTGATGCTTGATGATTTCTTCCGGCTCGATGGAATTGCCGAGCGACTTGTGCATGGCCCGGCCTTCGCCATCGAGCACCCAGCCATTCAACGCGCAGGCGCGGTACGGCGCGTTGCCCTTCAGCGCCACGCCGACCAGCAGTGAGCTGTGGAACCAGCCCCGGTATTGGTCGCCGCCTTCGATGTAAAGATCGGCGGGCCAGGGCAGATGGTTCTCCGGCGTGAGCACGGCCAGGTGGCTCGATCCGGAATCGAACCAGACATCCAGTATGTCGGTTTCTTTGCTGAAATTGCCGCCGCCGCACTTGGCGCATGTGGTGCCGGGCGGCAGCAGCTCGGCCGCGGTACGCTCGTACCAGACGTCGGCGGTATGCTCGGCGAAGAGCCGCACGATGCCATCGAGAATGTTGCGATCGGTGATCGGCTCGCGGCAGCCATCGCAGTAGAACACGATGATCGGCACGCCCCACACGCGCTGCCTGGAGATGCACCAATCCGGGCGCGTTGCGATCATGTTGGACATGCGCTCCATGCCCCAATCGGGCATCCATTGCACCTGGCGGATGACTTCGAGCGTCCGCTCGCGCAGGCTGTTGCGTTCCATGCCGATAAACCATTGCTCGGTGGCGCGGAAGATGGTCGGATTGTGGCAGCGCCAGCAGTGCGGATAGCTGTGAACCACTTTTTCCTGGGCCAGCAGGGCGTTGTGCTCGCGCAGGATTTCGATCACCACCGGATTAGCCTCCCACACGGTCTTGCCGATCAGCTCGTCCGGCAGCCGGCCCGCGGCGCCCTCGGCGCGATAGAAACGCCCGGCCGCATCCACGGGGCAATAGGTCTCGATGCCGTATTGGCGGCCGACCACGTAGTCTTCCTGGCCGTGCCCGGGAGCGGTGTGCACGGCGCCGGTACCCTGCTCGAGCGTCACGTGATCGGCCAGGATGCCGAGCGAATCGCGCTCCAGGAACGGGTGCTGGAAGACGGCGAATTCCATGCGCGTTCCGGGGAAGCGCGACAGCACTTCGTAGCCGGCCCAGCCGCATTTTTCAGCCGTAGCTGCCAGCAGATCGGCGGCCACAATATAGACGCCATAAACGGAGTCGGCCGCCGGAACCAGGACTGCCACGTACTCAAACTTGGGATTGAACGCAATCGCCATGTTGGCCGGTATGGTCCACGGAGTGGTGGTCCAGATGAGCGCGTAGACCTGGCGGTCGGCGAGCGCGGGATCGATCCTGGCCGGATCGGAAGTCAGCGCGAAGCGCACCCAGATGGATGGGCTGGAGTGGTTCTCATACTCCACTTCGGCTTCAGCCAGCGCCGTGCGATCGTGCAGGCACCAGTGTACCGGTTTCAGCCCCTTGTACACATAGCCCTTCTCCAGGAAATCCACGAACGCGCCGGCAATCACCGATTCATAATGCGCACTCATGGTGAGGTAAGGGTGGTCCCAGAGCCCGAAAATACCCAAACGCTTGAAATCCTCGCGCTGCAGGTTCACGTATTTCCCGGCGTACTTGCGGCACTCGTCGCGGATTTGCGTCACGGTCATTTTGGCCTTGCGCGAGCCCAACTCGGTATCCACTTTGATCTCAATGGGCAAGCCGTGGCAGTCCCATCCGGGGACATACGGCGCATCGAAACCGGCCATGGTCTTAGTCTTGACCACGAAATCCTTCAGGATTTTGTTAAATGCGGTGCCCAGGTGGATGCGGCCGTTGGCGTAGGGCGGCCCGTCGTGGAGGATGTAGGTTGGGCGGCCGGCGCGGGCACTGCGAATCTGGCCGTAAAGATCCTCTTTCTGCCAGCGGTCCAGCAGCTTCGGCTCGGCCTGAGTGAGATTGGCCTTCATGGAGAAGCTGGTGCGGGGCAGATTGAGAGTCTGCTTCAGATCAAGGTTTTGCAAATCCATTTTGCAGGGAAAATACCAGTCTACACGATTGGGTGTTTATCGACCCACTACCGGATTCCCAGCAGCGCCCATCCCGGCAGCGACGCAGGCTGGTTGTTCATAAACACGATGCGCCGCGTCTTCGGAAATGGCAGATTCGGGCTGAACGCCCTTGCGTAAATCGGGATCTGCTGCAGAATCTGCCGGTACGCCGGATCGTTAGTGTCGAGCCAGGCGCTCTTGCTGAGCAGACCGCCGCCCCAGCCCATTGAAATCAGACATTCCCCAGCCGCGCGCGCTTCGGCCAGCCGCCGCTCCAGCTCATCGATCTGGCGGACCAGCAGGTTCAGTCCGGTCCAGGAGGCATATTGTTTGTGTATCGCCAGCAGGCGTGCGGCATACTCGTTTGCGGCTTCAAAGATGTGGCCGCGATCGAACGATTCCTGCCAACGAATAGCCCGCCGGATCTCCGGTTGGGTAAAGAAGGTCTTTTCCTGCCAGTCGCCTTCGAAGCTCGATCCCGGCGCAGCCATCTCGGCGAAGACCGGCGTGCTGTCTTCCGGCCGCGCGCCATCCACCGCGCCGCGCGGGCTCTGTTTCCAGCCGAGCGCAAAGGAGCCTGCGCGAGGCTGCAGCGTGGACACGCGCAACAGATAAACTTTGAATTGCGCGTACCCCACCGGAGTGGAATCGCCCACGCCGATCAGCCGCATGCGGTTGGTCCCGGCGCTCCCTAGGGCCTGTTCTTCGGGCCCTTCCGCCAACCGGCGCGGCGCCCGCTCGCCTTGCATGCGCGCGGCTACGTCACTCAACATGCCGCTCTTCCAGTTGGCGAAAACCATGCCGGTGCGCAAAGCTCCCTTGATGGCTGTCCCCGGCAGGTACGGCCCGGAAGCGCCCGCCGCGAAGGTCGGGATGTGCAGGCTCTCGCCGCTCGCGCGATTCCAATACGCGGAATAAGCCGGCGACTCGAACGGAATGCGGCGGCCGGCAAAGTTCTGCGCGAAGCCGCCCCAGGAAGCGAAATCCAGCTTTTCTGAGCGCTTGAGCTGCGCCAGATAACCGTCCAGGCGCGGCCCCTTCGCCAGCAACCGGAAGATGCGCCACTGGTCGAGCACATTTACCTGGTCCTTCCAGACCATGTAATCGATCGGCGAGAGTCTGCGGCCGTCTCCCACCAGCAGCGGCGTCAGACACGTCAGGCGATATCTCATGCCGTCACCTGCCCTGGAAGCGGAATCGACAAAGCGAACCCGGCACGAAACACGGGGTGCGCAAAACCGTCCGGCGCCACATCGGGGGCCATCCCGCGAATCGTTTCGCCCGCCACCAGGACAGAGCCTTCCGCCACCATTTGCAATTCCTTTTTGCGCTTCCCGAATCCGGCCTGGCTTTCGACGCGCCCGCCCCGCGCCATCACGGTGTAATTGCCACGCTTCCAATCCACGGCATCCTGCGGGCCGGGCGTGAACAGCGAAAGCAGCCAATGGGAAGTTACTCCAGGCTCCGCGGCGGGCGGAAGCTCCGCATTCTCCGTGGCGGGCGCGGCGTGAGGCTCAATAGCCGGCATAGACCGATCCGGCAGAATCATGTCCGGCAGCGTACCCTCGACGAACTCCGGCTCGGCGCATCGTCCCCAACCCCGGGATCGCTCGCCGCCGAATCCCGAATCCGCCAGCAGGCGCAACCCGCCGCGCACGGGCGCGGACCAGCGCGCGTGAGCCTCTTCATCTGCAAAGGAAACGATGGCCCACACCCCCGCATCGCGCCGAAACTCGATGCACGCAGTGGAATGGCGTTCCGCGGCGCCGGTCAGACGGTCCACTGCCGCGCTCCAGCGCACGCCGGTACGGAACGGCCCCAGCCGCCCCACAGGCAACAGGCACTCGCTAGCGCCGTCTATGGTCCACTGCTCTTCGCGCAACGGCTGCCCGCCCAGCAGTGCGGCAACCAGCGGCAGCGGAATGAATCGCGCGCTCTTCCAACGCACCTTGGTCGCGCTGACCGGTGCGCCTGCCGAGGGCGGCCAGATGCTGCGCGGAGGCACGATGAAATCGAACTCGCCGAGGAACGGAAAGCACGAGCTAAAGCGCACCGCCGGACCCTGCGGATTGCGGGCCGTGGCATCCAGCCACTCGTCGCGCCTGCCCAGCGTAGACATTGCGGCAGTCACCGCCGCGTATACCGAATCGCTGTGGTATATCGGATCGACGCGATTGCGCGCGCCCGAATCCGGTCCCGAGCGCCAGGGGCCGGCGGGACGGAGTTTGACGACCAGTCCGGGATTCATCACTCCTCGCGCAGAAACGAGAGGGCCGCCTCGCGGAAACCGGTTTGCAGGGAAGCCAGGTCGACGCCCGCGCCCAGATCCTTTTGCGCGGCGCCCGTGGCATAGTAGCCTTGGCCGCGCCAGGTCAGCTTCAAGTTGGCGAAGCGCACCCGCCCGCTGCCGCGCGAGCCGCCGCCTCCCAGGCTGTCGTCTTCCAGCATCCGCAGGCCTTCCAGCACGCGCTGGAACAGCGGCGCGTCTTCCTCGCACAGCACATCCATCACCAGCCGAACGCGGAAGCGCGCCCCGGCGGGTACCCGCTCGAGCGTGCGCGGATTGGCCTGCGAGGTGATGCGGTCAATGGCGTTTTCGCTCTTCACCTCGGTCAATTCATCGTCCAGGTTCTCGCGCATCTGCGGCGTGATGCTGTCCGGATCGAGCGGAGCGTCATAGACCGCCAGGCGCGCCGGAGTGGCTTGCGCGCTTTCGACCGACTCCCCCGCCACGCGCTCCATGCGCCCCGGATTGCGCCCGAACAACAGGCAGATCTCGTCATCCGGACGGTCGCTCTGATGGATGCGCACTTCCTGTCCCTTGCGCTTGGACAGATAGACCAGCTCGGTCGGCACCGCCAGGCCGGAGGACTGCTCCAGCAGCGATCGCAGCTTTCCGCGCAATGAGCTGCCCGGCACGTATGGCCGGCCAAAAGCGTCTTTCACCACCGGATTATCCGATCCACCGATCTCGAGCGAACCTTTGCCCGCGCCGACGTGCAGTCCGGTTTCGCAGTGCAGTTCGCCTTCCAGGATCAACTTGCCTAAGAACTTCAACTCCGTTTGCGTCGTGTGCGCGCTCATGGTTGATTTACTCGTTGTAGGCCACAATGGCTTCGAAAAGATCGCGAAAACGCTCGTAACCGCGCAGGTCGTTCTTGCGCGTCACCTGCAGCAACAGCCTCTCCAACTGATCCAGACTGCGCAGGCCGTGCCGCGCAATAGTGTAGGCCAAGCGCGCGCGCAGCATCACGAATTCGTGCTGGCGTTCGCTCTCCGGCGCACGCACCGCGCGCCGCACGGCGCTATAAAACCGCCGCAACTGGCTCTTCGTGCCCGAGTCCATATCGCGCATGCGGCTGACAATGCCGTGCGCCTGGTTGTCCAGGTAGAGGCTGTCCGCCATCAGCTTCTCCAATTCGATCTCCGGCGGACCTTCCGGCCGGCCACGGTCGCCGCGGCGATCGTCCCGCCTGTCACCGCGCTCCGGCCCGCGCCCGCCCTCCGAGGGTCCCCGGCCTTCGGGCCCACGCCCGCCTTCGGGCCCACGCCCCTCGCGCGGCGGACGGCCTTCCCTTTTCTGTTCCTGTTCCTGTGGCATCTGCTAAACCTCAGTCATCAATCTGGCCCACTCCAGGGCCACCAGGCCGGCGGGCCTCAACTTCACTTCGGCCGACTTGCGTCCCACCATCTCGTTGATCAAGTGCGTCCGCAACTTCTGAAACTCGCGGTCGCGCGTCCCGCTCAGGATGCGGTTAAAGCGCCGCTGAAAGCGCCAGGTGCGGGTGGGGCTGTCGTCCTCAGCGCCATTTCCGAAAACCTGCCGCTGGTAGAAGCTGCGCAGCTCCAGCAAAAACTGGCGCGACAGCCGGTAATCGCCGATCAGCTTAGTCACCGTGTCTTTCAAATCCGCCGCGTCCGCCAGTTGCTTCCATTCGAGGATGCGGCCCAGCGCGTAGATGCAGTCCTTATCGGCGGCCTTGGCCAGCTCCAGGTTGCGCCCTGCTTCTTCGTACACCGCTGCGATCGGGTAATGCATCTCGGGCGCCAGCGCCACGGCCATGGAGATGGTCTTGCCTTCCGGGCCCGGAAAATCCTTCAAGTTTTCTTCCGTGAAAAGGTGGAAAAGGCGCTGCACCTCGCGCGCCAGCAGCAGCAGCGCGTCCCAGGCTCCATACACGGCGAAATCGTCGCCGCCCGAATAAAGGATAGTAACCTTACGCCAGAACTCGGGCATCGAGCATAGCACCTCCAGCTCGCCGGCGAAGAACTGTTTGTAGAGCACGGAAAGCTGCACGTGCTCCTCGATGCTGGTGAGCCGCCGCAGGCGCACCCCGAAACTATCCACGTCGCCGCGCAGCACGCCCCACAGCGAGCGCCCTTGCGCGCGCCGCGCCAATGTGGGCACGGTGGCCGCCGACCTGCCATCTTCGCTGGGCGCCGCGTGCCGGGCCAGCGTAATGCTTTCGAGCGACAGATTCGTAGTCAGATTCCAGGTGTGCTTGCCTGCGCCCGGATGCACCATGGCCGGCGTCTCCGGCGACCAGCCGACCACGCTGGCCTCCCGCACATTAAGCCCCAGCTCTTTTGAAAAATAGGCGTCCACATCCATCGGCGCCGCGGCGGTGAACGGCTGGAAGGCCTCCGCGCCGCGGTCGGCGAGCGGAGTGGCCCGCTTGCGCTGCAGCTCTTCGTTCAGGCGCTTGCGCACCACGCTCCAGTCGCCCAGGTTCTCCGTGACGCTCCACAGCAGCTTCAGATAACCGCCGCCGAGCTCGGCGATCTGGCGCGCCGTGCCTGCTAGGAACTCTTCGGCCGGGCCGCGCGATTCGCCTGGCAGAACCAGCAGGAACTGTCCGCCGCCGCTCGAACCGAGCAGCACGCGCGCCAATCCGAATTCCGCCAGCAGCGCGCGCGGCAGCACTTCGCACAGCAGCGTGATCCATTGCGAACGCCCGGCCAGAAGCTCCTCGCCGTTCGATCGAGCGGGCGTCGCCCCACCCGGCCGAGACAAGAGGAACTCTTCAATGCCCAGTATTTTCCCTTGCAGTAGGATCTGTTCGGACATCTAGAGGACAAGCCTTGAGAATTTCCCACTGTAACACAGGGCCAGGGCTAGACGCGGACGCGGGCAACCGAACGGGCGAGAGCTTCCATCCGGGCTTGAATGGCTACTATCAGCGCTCTCTTAGATGGCGAATCGGGCATCCGTTCGACAACTGCCATTCTGTACCGCAGGAAAGCCTCTTCGGTCAATTTCGCGCCTCGCTATCGATATAGTGTTTTCAGCCGCCGCGACATTACAGGCGCGTTTCTGAATCATAAGGTCAGAAGGATACTTCCGCAAGTACGGTCGGTACCGCCGTAGTACTTTGATCGCCGCCTGTCTGCGAGGTAGACTCGAAGTTGCATGGCCACATCGACCATCATCCCGGTGGAAGTATACCTGCGAACCAGCTACCACCCCGATATGGAGTACGTGGACGGCGCATTAGTGGAGCGACATGTAGGCGAGCGTAGGCACAGCCGTCTGCAGCTTCTGATTGGAGCACTACTGGCCTCCCGTGAGGAGGGGAGGTTCCATACTTATACGGAACAGCGCCTGCGCGTCTCGGCGCAGCCCCGGTATCGTGTTCCCGATCTGTGCGTGATGGCTCTGCCGTATCAAAATGAGCCCGTCTTCACTCACCCGCCGCACCTGGTCATCGAGATTTTGTCCCCGGATGACGAGCCTGCGGAAATTCTGGAGAAGATCGCCGATTATTTGAAGTTCGGCGTCCCGCGCATATGGATCCCCGACCCGTATCGCCATCGGCTTCAGCAAGCCGACCGTGACGGCCTCCATGATTGTCCCGATCTCATCGTCGAGAGCGAATTGGCCGGCCGGCTGGATTTCGGCGAGTTATTTGCGAAGCTGGACGAGCCGAGCGCGTAACGCCGTACGAGGTGGCATGAGCGCAGGCTAGCGTAGACTAGAAGGTGGCGTGACCCTCGACGATTACAAAGTTGTCTTGTACCGCAACCAACCGGACGGGTGGGTCGCGGAGATCCCCGCCATCCCAGGCTGCTACGCGCTCATGATGACGAGGGAAGCAGCCGTGGCGGAACTTGAACGAGTCTTCGATATGATCGCCGCCGAGTACCGCGACCGAGGTCTATCCCTGCCTGTGGACAGCACTGAAATCGTGCATGCCTAGCGGCCATGCGGAGGAGTTTCGCCGTGTAGCCTTGCGCCTGGGATTCCAGTTGCAGCGTCAGACAGGGAGTCACGAGCGTTGGATTCGCGCAGACGGCCGCGCCGCCACTATCCCGGACCACGCGGGGCGCGAAATCGGACCACCACTCTTTAACAAAATTCTCAAACAGCTCGGAATCAGCGCCGAGGAGTTTCGGAAACTGAAGTAGGCAGGGGCGCACGCGTGCGGATCACCATCGTGGCGCTAGCTGTCATGCTGTTTCGCCGACAGTGCCGGAGCGAAAAGCCGGCCGATCGTACACCAGCCTCTTGTCGGGTAGCACTGTAAACCCGATGGTGCCATGAAGCGATTCGCAAGTGTCTGAAGACACTCTGATCTCCGCAGCCCACTTGCCGACATCCAAGAGATCCACCGGTTCAGTCATATTCTTTGAGGCCCGGTGATTGTTATCGCGATCGATTTGCATCAAGACGAAATAGCTGCTTTCATTTCCGAAGAAGGACACAGACGAACTGATATTACTGCTGACCAGCTTCCCTTCGAGCTCATTCTTTGAGAGCCATGTGGCTTCGTCCACAGTGAACTGTTTTCCATCCGCGTGAATATACCTAATTCTCGCCCTAACATTCATGGCCGTGTTCGGCACCGTTACTTGTGTGTTTCTGATCTCCACCAGCTGTGGATAACCAAGAGGATTGTTTGAATACGAACCGTCGCCGCTAATGCCTCCGTACTCGAGGTGCGGCTCAAACTGCCGCCGAGCCTCACGGATCTGATCGTGGGATTCTGCCCTAACTTCGGCATGCGGCGCCCCGGCACTTAAGCCAGCTTTTCCAAGCCGTACCACTGCAGCTCGTCTCCCGAGGGTTCGCGCACGTTGATTCAGCGCAGCTACCAGCCTGTCGTAGCCGGTTGCACTGTGCAAATCGACATAATGCCTTCGTTTGAGCCTCTCAGGAACGTCGCAGTCATCGAGACGGGCCGGAATCAGGAATATACTGCCCTCGGGTTGCTCGCCAGCGACGTCCAGCGCGAACTCGATCTCTTTCTGGACATATCCGCTCTTACTGATGGACGAATTTGAGAGGCAGACGACAACCGCATCCGAAGCGCGAACTGCCTTACGAATCTCCATTTCCCAATCCTGCCCTGGCAGAAGTTGCTCTTCATCGAGCCAGGGTGCCATGCCGCTCTCGCGGAGCTTCACAGCCAGTGCCCTCACGAAGCGCTTGTCGCTGGACGAGTGACACAGGAAAACTGACAACAGCCTCGCGGTCTCCGCTGGCTGGCGGGCGACAGAACTGGCATACTGAATCCCGAAGGCTGTGGGCTTCCCTCTTAAGAGACCTTGAGCGTTGCGCCCAAGGTCGATCAGCTTCTCGGCAGCCAAGCGCTCGAAGTCGGTGTCGTCCGCAACGATAGGGACAGCGTCACGACGAGGGTAGACCAATCCCGCACCAGTATGGGAGCGCGCAACGAGGAACTCAGTGTGGCAGCCGCTTCGATAGACGCTGACAACGGTCGCCAGAAGTTTCATTTGTTTGTCGGTGAGGTTCAAGTCCAGCACGATCTCCGATGACGGCTCCGCAGGCCGTACGATTTCTCCACCTTCCACGATCCATGGTTCTTCGAGCGGTCCCGGCCGTGCTAGGTCAGTTTGCGAAACACGCCAATGATTGCCTTTATCCAATGAATACACCGCGGTCGCCGACAGCGTGGTCCGTCTCCTTGTCTGCAGGTCCTCGATTTCGAACAGGTACTGCCGCTTCTCTGGAACATCGCCGGCGATGCCCCTCCCCGCTCCTTCTGGCGGGACTGAAAATAGAATGTGGCCGGCGATGGCGGAGTGCGCGTCCAGATTCAGCGGGAACAGAAGTTGCTGTTTTGTTCGCACGCCGAAGGCGGCCAGCAGCCGTTCCCACTCAGGGAGCAGATTCCGGGGCTCGACCGCGAGCTGCGTATGCCCGTAGACTATCAGTAATGTGATGTTGAGGCTAACCCGGTGTGGCGACTTGTTTACGAAGGTGAAATCCCGCGCGATAGCGAAGCGAGCACGACTGCGGAGCGGATCGCCGCGTATCATTGACACGTCGTCCAGGCAGCCGGGATAGCGCACTTCCCATTCGCTAACTCCGCCAGCGGCACCGTCAGCAATTCCATGGCGGTCCTGCACGCGTGTAAACTCACGATTCATTTCCTCAACTTCCGCCATCAAATCGGGAGGGAAGAGATCCGTCGTGATTCCGGCTCTCCGCAGCTCACGCTGCCCGCGTCCCGTGATGTCGGGGTTCGGGTCCAGCATTCCAATCACTACTCGAGCGACCCTCCGCTCCACAAGTCGCGTTGCACAAGGCATCTTCGGAGGATTTCGGGCGATACAAGGCTCAAGAGTCGTGTACACCGTTGCACCGGCCAACGCCAAATCTGGCAGCTTTCTGTCCAGTACGATGTACTCGGCGTGACACCCAGGGATCTCGCCACGGTGCGCTCGGGCGAGGATTTCCCCGTTCTTGACCACGACAGCCCCCACTCTTGGGTGGACTCGTCCGTCTTCCGGAACACTTGACCGGGCTTCGTCGATGGCCAACTGTGCGAACCTTCGATCATCGGGTACGGTATCAGAAGCTCCTGTCGGTTTGCGGTCCGCAAGTTCTTGTAAACAAAGTCGCCCTCGTTCAGTGATGAAGAGTGCCGCGGCGTCGGCAAGGGACGTTCCATCTTCAAGGAACTTGCCGTTCAGCTTATCCTCCGCCCGTAGGGCTTCAACCGCCAATAACCACTCCGGAAGTGGCAGGTCCTGGTGCTCCGGTAATGCGGCGCGCAACTCGTGAAGGTGCAACTTGCTCGGGAATGCGTCGTCCAACTTCTCCAAGATCCTGCGCGCGAGTGTAGTATCGTGCATGTGCCTTGCGCCGTCCTTACTTCGCGTCCCGCCAGTTATCCCCCGCCCCCACATCCACCAGCAGCGGCACTTCCAACCGATACACCCGCTCCATCTCGCGCTTCACCATCACCGCGATTTCCGGCGCCTCTTCCGGCGGCGATTCGAAGAGCAGCTCGTCGTGTACCTGGAGCAGCATCGCCGTGCGGTAGCCGCGGCTTTCGAGCTCATGATCGATGCGCACCATGGCCAGCTTGATCAGATCGGCTGCCGTGCCTTGCAGCGGCGAATTCACGGCTGTGCGCTCGGCGAACCCGCGCGCGTTGGGATTGCGGCTATTGATATCGGGGATGGGCCGCTCGCGGCCGAACAGCGTACGCGTCACGCCCGTGCGCCGCACCTCCGCGATGGTTGCGTCGATGAACTTGCGCACACCCGCATAGCGCGCGAAATAGTTCTCGATATAGGTTTGGGCTTCGCGCTGCGAGATCCCCAATTGCGCCGCGAGGCCGAACGGGCTGATGCCGTAAACGATGCCGAAATTGACCGCCTTGGCGTTGCGCCGCGCCGCGGGGGTGACCATCAATGGAGGCACCCCCAGCACTTCCGCGGCGGTACGCGTGTGGATGTCCTCGCCATTGCGGAAGGCCTCCACCAGCACCGCGTCGCGCGACATGTGCGCCAGCAGCCGCAGCTCGATCTGCGAATAATCCGCCACGATCAGCTTCCAGCCCCCGCGCGGCACGAACGCCGCCCGGATCTCGCGGCCCAGCTCCGTGCGGATCGGAATGTTTTGCAGGTTGGGGTTCGACGACGACAGCCTTCCTGTGGCCGCGCCGGTTTGGTTGAAGCTGGTGTGCAGGCGTCCGGTGCGCGCATCGATCAGCGCCGGGAGCGCATCCACGTAGGTGCCCTTCAACTTCGTGAGCTGCCGATATGCCAGCACTTTGCGCACGATCTCATAATCGGCCGCGAGATCCTCCAGCACGTCCGCGGCGGTCGAAACGACCTTGCCCTTGCCGTACTTGACCGGAGCCGGCAATTGCAGGTCTTCGAACAGCACGCGCCCCAACTGCTGCGGTGAGCTGATGTTGAACGGCTTGCCGGCCAGCGCATGGATTTCCGAGGTCAGGCCGGCGATTTCGCGCTCCATGAGAGCGGAGAGCCGCGCCAGCTCTGCGCGATCGATGCCTACTCCCGCGCGCTCCATGCGCGCCAGCACGCGGGCCAGCGGCAGCTCGATATCGGCGTATAACTTGTCGAGTCCGCGCTGCCCCACCGCCGGCCGTAACAGCTCGTAGATTTCCAGCGTGATATCGGCGCGTTGTTCCGGCGCGCCCCCGAGCTGTAGATCCAGGCGACGCCGCGCCTGCTCGTCGAGCGGGCAGCCCCCGGGGTCAGCGTCAAGCAGGAAGGCGTACAGCATGATATCGTGCGCGAAGCCCGCGCCGGCGATGCCGAGCCGGTCGAGCGCCAACAGCGCCGATTTGACGTCGCACGAGATCTTGGGGCGCGTTGCATCTTCCAAAAACGGTTGGAGCGCATCGCGTAGCGCGATCGAGGCGGCGCGCGCCTCCCGAGGCTTCCAAGCCATGCCCATCATGCCCATGCCGGCATCGCCGCCGAGCCCCAACTCGCCTTCGTCCGATTGCGAAATCGACACCGCCACGGGCGCGCCCTCGGGAATGGCGCCCAACCACTCGCGCACGGCTTCCACCGACGCGAGCTCCTGGTAGTCGCGCGGGCGCATGTCTTCGCTGGGCCCCAGCTCCTTGAGCAGGCTATGGAACTCCAGGTCTTTATAAACCTGCTTGAGCGCGGCCAGGTCCGGTTCCTGTGCGCACGCCGACTCGAGCGCAAACTCGATGGGCACTGTCGTATCGATGGTAGCCAGGCGCTTGCTCATGCGTATGCGCTCGACATTGTTTTGCAAACTCTCGCGATAGGCTTTGCGCTCCACCTCGGCCGCGCGCTCGATCGCCGCTTCCACCGAGCCGAAGCGCGCAATCAGATCTCTGGCGCCCTTGTCTCCGATACCGGGCGCCCCGGGGATGTTATCGATGGCGTCTCCCTTGAGCGCGAACAGGTCCGACACCTGGGCCGGCAGCACGCCCAGAAATTCCTGGACCTTCGCGGGATCGTACCATTCGTCGTCCTTGGCGGGATTCAGCATGGACACGCGCTCTGTGACGATCTGCATCATGTCTTTATCGCTTGAAACGATCACCACCGGCATGCCGGCCCGCTCGGCGCGGCGCGCAATGGCGCCGATGACGTCGTCGGCTTCGAAGCCCGCATACTCCAGTATCGGAATCCGCATAGCTTCGAGGATGCGGCGTATCTGCGGGATCTGTTCGCCCAGATCCGGGGGCATTTCGGCGCGGTTGGCCTTGTACTCGGCGAACTCGGCCATGCGCTCAACCGGCGCGCCGCTCTCGAATACGGCCGCGATATACTCCGGCGCGTAGGTCTTGGCGAGCTTCCGGAGCATGTTATTGAAGATGTACACAGCCTCGGTCGATAGGCCAGTGCTCGTGCGCATGGCCGGAGCGCCGCTGCGGGCGCGCGCATGATAGGCCCGGAAGATGAATCCGAATGAGTCGATCAGGAAAAGTCGCGGTTGGTTCGCCAAAGCCCATCATAGTCTACAGCGGCCTACAGCAGCCTGTGGCAGGGGTGATTCCGCCACAGCTCCGTGGCGAACTGTTGCAATTCCGCTACAGTAGTGAGTTTCGATGTGATTGAAATAAAATGGGTTTCGTCTTGGTGCTCGGCTTGCTATTCCTGTACGTTTGCTATTACAGTTGCGAATGCTCATCGCGGAGATACAGCTTGCGTTTTGAGACGACCGTCCAACGCCCCATAGACGCCTCGGGGATCGGCCTGCATAGTGGTGTCCCGGTTTCCATCCGAATTCTTCCCGCTCCCGTTTCGACTGGCGTCGTTTTTCTGCGCAGCGATCTGGACAACTTCCCGATAGCCGCGAGTTGGCGGCACGTAGCTCGCGTCAGCTATGCCACCAGCCTGATGCGCCAGGGCGTGCTGATTTCGACTACCGAACACCTGTTGAGCGTTTTCTACAGCATGGGCATCGACAACGCCTTTGTGGAGATCGACAACCTGGAAGTCCCCATCCTCGACGGCAGCGGGCAGCCTTTCGTAGAACTGATCCGGGAAGCCGGCATCCGGCAGTACCGGCGCAAGCGCAGATATCTGCGTATCCGGCGGCCTGTGTTCGTGGAAGAGCGGGGCAAACGCATCTCGATCCTGCCGGCGGAGAGTTTCTGCCTGACATGTGAGACCGACTATTGCCACCCGCTGGCCGGACGGCAGTCTCTCGAAATGGAGCTTACCCCCGAGCGCTACGCCGCGGAGATCGCGCCGGCGCGCACCTTTGGCTTCAACTACGAGTTGGACCAGATGCGCGACATGGGCCTGATTCGCGGCGCATCGCTCGACAACGCCGTCTGCTTCACGCACGACAGCGTGATGAACCCCGAAGGTTTGCGATTCCCGGACGAGTGCTGCCGCCACAAGGCGCTGGACTTGATCGGCGATCTGGCGCTGCTGGGCAAGCCGCTGCTGGGCCACGTCATCGCCGAGCGGGCCGGACACGCCATGCACGCCGCCCTGGTGGCGCGCATCATGTCCGACCCATCGCTCTACGAGATCATCAGCTTCGACCAGTTGGCCAGCCGCGTGACCCAGGCGCTGGTGTCCTAGAGTTATTTTGACAAAATCCCACACCATGTTAAACTCTTAGTGGGCCCATGACCAACATCCCTATGCACACACAACGTACCCATATCGTCATCCCCCAGCACTTGGCCACCGAGATCGATACCCTGGTGGGCAAGCGAAGTCGCAGCGCCTTTCTCGCCCAGGCCGCTGAGAAAGAACTGATGCGGCTCAGGCAGATCAAGGCCCTGGAAGCCGCCGCCGGGTCGTGGAAGGACAAGGACCATCCTGAACTGAAGCAGGGCGCCGCCAAGTGGGTGAAGGGCCTGCGGCGCGAGTACGATCAGCGCTTTGAAAAAGCAGCCGCCCGCTGAGATGGCGACGTTCCTCCTCGATACCAGCGTTATCATTGACGTTCTCAACAACAAGCGCAACCGCCCTACCCTGCTGCTGGAAATGGTGAGGGCTGGACATCTGCTATCGTGTTGCCCGATCAACATCACCGAGGTCTATGCCGGCATGCGGCCTAAGGAAGAATCCGCCACCGACGGATTCTTCGCCGGCTTGCAACACTTCCCCATCACGCCGGCGGCCGCCCGTCTGGCCGGTGAGCTTAAGCGCGACTACGCGCGTAAAGGCGCCACCCTCAACCTCGGCGATGTGATCATTGCGGCCGTCGCCATCCACTACGGGCTCACCCTGCTCACGGACAATGTCAAGGACTTCCCGATGCAAAACCTGGCCCTCCAAGCCCTGCCAAGAACTTAACACTTGACACATTCCTATATAGGAATGTAATATGAACGCATGGCCCGCGCAGCCACTACCTCGGATGCCTTCAACGCGGTCGCTGAGCCCCGTCGGCGGGAAATACTGAACTATCTCGCGCCGCGGGAGCGGCCGGTTGGGGACATTGTGGCAACCCTGGGCCTGGAGCAGCCCTCGGTCTCAAAGCACCTCCGTGTCCTGCGAGACGTTGGCCTTGTCCATATGCGCCGCGACGGCCGCCGGAAACTCTATCGAACCAATGCCGAGGCGATCCGGCCGCTCCACGAGTGGACCAGCAATTTCGAGCGCTTCTGGCAGCACCAATTGAGCCGTATCAAGGAACGTGCCGAGCAGAAACGCGATCCGTGAACGCAGTTTGATTCGAATTCACCTCAAGGAGGAATCATGACCCTGACAATACCATCGATCGAAAGTCTGACGCTGAACATTACTCGTGAAATTCACGTCCGTGCGCCGCTTGACACGACCTTCGCCGCACTGCTCGAACAAATCGGGCCGTACAATGAAACGCACGACGGCAAGCCCCTGCCGATGAAAATTGAGCCCTGGCCCGGCGGAAGGTGGTATCGGGACCTGGGCGGTGACAACGGCCATTTCTGGGGACATGTGCAGGCTATTAAACGGCCGACGCTGCTCGAAATCACCGGTCCATTATTCGCGTCCTATCCGTTCGTCTCGAATGTGCAATATCGCCTGACCGAGGCAGACGATGGAACGTTGATCGAGTTCCGGCACACCGCGCTTGGATTCATACAGGACGACCACAAGGAAGGGGTAGGCAAGGGCTGGGCGTCGCTGCTCGAGCACGTCCGGAAACGCGCCGAGGCTTCCTTGTCTCGAACCGCGGCGGAACATCACAAAACAAAGGAGAATCAAGATGGCCGGTAGCAAGATGGAATTACAGCACCCGAAAGTCGTATCGCCAGCCGAGTGGCTTACGGCTCGCAAGGAACACCTGACCAGGGAGAAGGAATTCACCCGGCTGCGCGATGAGCTAAGCCGGCAGCGCCGCGAGCTGCCCTGGGAGAAGGTAGAGAAGCAGTATGTCTTCGACGGACCCAACAGCAAGGAGACGCTCGCCGACCTCTTCGACAAACGCAGCCAGCTCATCGTGTACCACTTTATGTTGGGTCCCGGCTGGAAGGAGGGTTGCAAGAGTTGCTCGCTATTAGCCGACCATTTCGATGGCGTCACCGTGCATCTCGCGAATCGCGATGTCACACTCGCGGTGGTTTCGCGCGCGACCATGCCCGAGATCGAGGCGTTCAAAAAGCGCATGGCCTGGCGCTTCAAATGGGTGTCGTCGTTCGAGAACGAGTTCAACCGCGACTATCACGTGTCGTTCACCAAGGACGAAATGGCCAAGGGCAAGGTGTACTACAACTACGAAATGATCGAGTCCCCCGGTGAGGAAATGCCCGGAGCCAGCGTGTTCTACACCGATGGGACCGGAGATATCTTCCACACCTATTCGAGTTACGCACGCGGGCTTGATATTTTAGTTGGCGTGTACAATTTCCTCGACCTCGCGCCAAAGGGCCGCGACGAAGACGGCTTGCCCTTTACCATGTCATGGGTTCGCCACCACGATCGGTACGAGAAAGGCTACTTCGCCGATCCGGCGCAACCGTCCTCGCCCGCTAAGAGCTCCGACGCCGCGTGCTGTTCAGGGGAGACCCCGGCTGTGACTCGTCTGGCCTAGAAGAGCCGTTCCTGACGCCTCAGGTTGCCGAACGAACCCAGATTGGCCACGGCAAACGCGAAGCGATACTGATTCTCATTGCGCGTGCCGAAATCGAAGCGCCGGAACTGCACGCTGAAGCCGCAGCAATCCGTGTTGTAAGTGGCCTGAATGATGGCGTACTGGAGGATAGCTTCGCGGTAGTCGTAGATAGCTACGAAGGCGGCGTTCCACCCGCGCCGCGTCTGATGGCCGACCCCGAAACTGGTTCGCAACTGGTTCTCGCTGGCTATCAGGGATGTATCGGGATGCAGCTCGTTCTGACCGACCGAGACAAAATACAGGCCTGAAGGACTCCGCCAGTCCGCGCTCGATGAGCTGGCCACGATGCCGTGACGCATAGGATCATAGTCGGCTCGCCACTCGAAGGTAATGCCATTCAGAGGGCTGGCTTTTACTGCGGAGACAATAGGCGAGTAAGTGCGGGGTCCATCCAGGAAGGCAAAGGGCGTCAGATCGAGCTCACTGAGCAGCATGTTGCGCTGGCCATCCAGGATCGCGCCGCCAAAAGTGGGATTGAAGTAGCGCGCCTGGGATAGCTCCCAACTGAAAATCTCGGACACCTCGGTGCCGCGCTTGGCATACAACCGGTTGGTCAGCGAGAAGGTGGCTTGGTTGGTGTTCGAGAGCAGGTCGGTCTCGTCGAAATGGATGATCTTATTGAAATCCTGGCCGATGCCGGTGACATATTCGTAAGTGACGCGAGGCTCGATCACGTGCTTCAACTTGTCGCCAAAGGGAGTCTTGCGGTCGAAGACGCGCTCGAAGGAAGGGGCGATCAGGTCCAGCTTAAATTCGCGGGCGCTGCGCAGCAGGCTGGCCGAAACGGCGTTCTCGATAACGCTGGTCTGCAATAAAGGGCTGAGGTACTGTCCATTGGTCGTTTGGGTTTCGCCATAGAACGTCTCGTCCAAAGAGAAACTGGGCGCCAGGCTAAAGTCCCCGAGGTGCAGAACGCTGCTGATCTCCGGCGCGAAATCCATGCGGGGGACGAACGGGTTCGTTTCGAAGCGGCCCACCAGGACGTCGCTGGAATTGTAGAACGGCTCGCTGCGGGCCATCGCCGCGGCGCTCGAGTCAAACGAGTACCACACCGGCAGATCGTTCCATATCTGATGGTCGCGGCTGGAAAAATCCAGTTCCGGCAGCTTTTGAACGATGATGTCGTTCGACTGCGTGGTGGTCTTTCCGGTCTCCGGATTGGTGGTGACAATTTCCGCGCTCTGAAAGTTCTGCTGGCGCTCGACGACCGTATCGAACGTGTAGGTGGACCAGTCCTTGTTCAGGAACGCGACCGAGTTCACCGTGGTAAAAACAGCTTCGTTAAAGGAATCCGAAAATGCTTCGCGGAAGGTGAAGGAACTCAGGTAATTGATCGAGAAGCGCGCCGTGAAACCGTCGCCCAGGTCGTCCTTGCCAACCACCGCCACGCTGTAGCCGCCCTGCTTAATGGGAGGGCCGGTGGGCTGCGGGAGCCCGCGGTCCTGCACGCCAAAAACAATGGCATCGAAGTCCGAGCGTTCGGTTGGCTTGCCGCGCAGTTCCAGGTGATGCGCGAATCCGCGCTCGGTGTAGTCCTGCACGTGATAAGTGGCGTCGTAACTGCGATTGATTGCCCAAAAAACGCCGGCCCCCAGCATGAAGCCCCGCGTCGAGCTATGGCCGATATTGGGCATCAGCAAGCCGGTGCGGCGGGGGAGTTTCTCGAGTGACTTGTAAAAGAACGGCGTATAGAATAGCGGGAATTTGCGCAGCAGGAATACGGAGCGGTAGGCCCGGGCGGATTCCTCGGGCACGACGTTGAAGCGCGCCCCCTTCAGCCGCCACCAGGGATGCGGCACCTTGCAGTTGGTCAGGAACCCGTCATGCAGAATGTAGTGGTCCACCAGGCGCTCGGCCCAGACGCCCTGGAAATAGTATGGGTTGGTGCTGGTAAGCATGTAGGGGCGCGTGTCGATGCGTGGGGCGGTAGTGCCGCGTACGTCATAGAATCTGCCGATTTGCGTTTCCGTGTTGTACTCCAGGTGGTCGGCCCAGATCTTCTCGTTACGCTCGAACTGCTCGAAGTAGACGTTGCCGCGCGCCTGCACTTCGCCGGTATCATTGTTGTAGTCGAGCTCGTCGGCGCGGAAGAGCATCACGATGTTTTCGAGCTCCGCATGGCCGCGCAGGTGCCTCCACGGCCCATCCGTAGTTTGGTCCACCGCGCGCAGGATCCACTCGCCGAAAGGGGGCGCGCCAGGTCGCGGCTTGTAGATGTGTTGATTGGGTTGCGCCGCCGAGGGCGCTGTGGGCGGCGGCACCAGCACCGAAGAAGGAGGAATCTGACACACCGCCATGGCGGGCAGCAAAATCAGCATCGCCAACAACGTAAGAGCGCAATGATACGTAATGCTCGAAGAAAATTCGTGACAAAAGCACCAGACTATGCTACTTACGTTGTGAGGACGTGTGCGCGGGAGAGACCTCAATCGGCAAAAGTAACACACTAGGGTCATCCTTTGCATGGGAGACGCATTTCCATGACTTGCAGTTATTGTCGTTACCCTAATTTAGACGACGAACACCGCTGCCGCCGTTGCGGCCGGCCGCTTTCAGATTCCTATGCCATAGCGACCAGCGGCGCGCTCGCCACATCGCCGCAACCGGTGCGTCGCGAATCGTCGCCGGTTGTGCCACCGCCGCCCGCGGCATGCCCGCCACGCCAGGCGCTGCTGTTTTACGAAAAGCCGACAGGCAAGGTGATTCCGTTTGAGGCGCTGGCCTCGCCTGAGTTGGAACCGCCGCTGATAGAACCGCCGGCCAGGGCCAGGACGGTGACGCGGACGTCGAGCCGGCTGCAGGCGCGGCGCACTGCGGCTCCCTCCGATCGACAGCCATCACTCGATTTTCTGCCGCCCTCGCCGCCGTCTCGCAAGCTCGGCGCCGCCGTGGAAGGGGTTATCTTTTGCGATGCGCCGGTCGCCACGCCCACGCACAGGGCCTTTGCCGCGGCCATTGACGGCAGCATGATCCTGATTGCCTTTGGGCTCTTCCTCACCACTTTTCGTCTGCTCGGAGGGGTCTTCGCCTTCGACAAGCTCATGGTGTTGATGCTGGGGGCTGCGGCCGCGCTGATCGGAGTGTTCTATGGGTTCGTGTGCGTGTGGGGCAGCGGACAGACGCCGGGCATGCGCGCCACGGGACTGACGCTCATCCATTTCGACGGTTACCCGCCGGATCGCGTCTCGCGGTGGATGCGGTACGTGGCCGCGTGCCTCAGCTACTGCGCGTGCGGTCTGGGCATCCTCTGGGCGCTGGTGGACGAAGAGACCCTGGCGTGGCACGATCACATTTCGAAGACGTTCCCGACTTTTTGCAGACCCGAAACTAACTTCGTGCGCCACCGCTAGGCTGGCGATGAACAGCGGCCGGTCATGAGGCCGGCCGCTGACTGTTATTTCGGCTGCGGCGCGGGAGGAGCCGCGGGAGGCGGCTGGATTGGCGTGCGACCCGGCCCGATCGACGGCGCAGATGGCGGCGGTGTAGGGGGTCCGAAGTAGTTCGGATCCAGGACGACAGGCGTGGCGGCCCTCAGCGCGTCCACCTCTTTTTTCGCCGTTTCCGGCTGCAGTTTCTTTTCGATGTCGGCCCGCACCTCGGCGTAGGTCTTCTCCTGCCTTGACTCAACCTTGATGATGTGATAGCCGAACTGGCTCTTCACCGGTTCGCTGAGCTGACCTATCGGTATGGAAAAAGCCACCGTTTCGAAAGCCGGCACCATGCGGCCGTGACCGAAACTGCCCAGGTCCCCGCCCTTCGAACCGGAGCCCACGTCGTCGGATTCCGCTTTGGCGATAGCGTCGAAGTCTCCGCCATCCGCCAGTTTCTTGCGGATATCCTGTGCCTTGGCCAGGGCTTCCTCTTCGGTAAGCTCTTTCTGACCGGCCCGGAGCGGAACCGGCGATCCCTTGAAGCGGATCAGGATGTGACGGGCTTTCACTTCTATGTAGTCCGATTTGTGCTCATCGTAATAGGCGCGCGTAGCCGCTTCATCGGGTTTGGAGCTGGCCAGAATATTCTGGTAGAGCATCTGCGCGAGCAGGTTCTCGCCCTGGAACTCCAGTTGGTCCTTGAAGGCCTGCGTCTCTTCCAACTTGCGGCGGCGCGCTTCCTGCACCATTATTTTGAGGCGAGCCACGTTGTCGCCGAACTGGCGGCGGCCGGTCGTCCGCGCCTGATTGCGGACCTGCTCCGGAATCATATCGATCAGATGATCCAAGTCGGCCACGGTCATCTTCTCTTCTCCAACCGTGAGGACCACCGTTTCAGGGGGCAATTTCGCCGGAGGAGCGGTGGCGGCGTGGGCGGGGGGCTCCGTGGACAAGGTCACCGTAGGTTTAGGGGGCGGCGGGGTCTGCGCCAGCAGGCACGCCACCGGTGTCAAGCAAAGCAAAAGTTGCAGGGATTTCATCTATTCCATGATACCAGCCCGGCCAAGCCCGTACTTTCCGCACTTTGCCCGCACTTTAATGGATCTGCTAGTATCCGGTTTATGCAAAGAGCGTTGCCCCTGGCGTTGCTGATGGCGCTGGCCCTTTCTGCCGTTCTCCGCGCCCAGTGGATTCCATGGAATCCCGTCACCAGCGTTCAAAAAGAGCCCGCCGGCGTGCTGTTCGCCATGCAGTCCGGCGCCATGCGGGTGGAGGTCTTGACCGACTCCATTATTCATGTCGTATATTCGCCTACATCGTCGTTTCCGAGGCGGCCGGACTACGTCGTCACGAAAACCGCCTGGCCCGCGCCGCGGTGGACACTCGCATCCACCGATACGGAAGTGACCCTGGCAACCCCGCGGCTGAAGGTCGCTGTGAGCCGCAAAGACGGCGTCATCTCCTACAGCGATCTGACCGGCAGGAAGCTCCTGTCGGAAGGTCCGAAAACGATGACTCCCGCCAATGTCAACGGCGAGGAGACCTATCGGGCGGAAGACGACATTTCCATCTACGGTTCTCCGGAGGCCTTCTACGGGCTCGGCCAGCACCAGGCGGGCGTCTGGAACTACCGCGGGGAATCGGTGGACCTGTCGCAGGAAAATACCAGTATCGCGGTGCCGCTGCTGTTGTCCAGCAACGGGTACGGCCTCTACTGGAACAACACCTCCCGCAGCCGGTTCAATAATCGCTTCGTGCATTCCTTATATATCAGCTCGGAAGTGGCCGACTCCATCGACTACTACTTCCTCTATGGCCCTGATTTCGACAAGGTCATCGCCGGATACCGCGAGCTCACCGGCGCCGCTCCGATGTTCGGCAAGTGGGCCTATGGCTTCTGGCAATGCAAAAATCGCTACCGGTCGCAAGAGGAGCTGTTGGGCGTGGCCCACAAGTACCGCGAGTTGCACATTCCGGCCGACAACATCGTGCAGGACTGGTTCTGGTGGAACGTGAAAGGAGAGCACGTATTCAACAAGAACTACCCCGATCCGAAGGGCATGATCGACGACCTGCACCGCCACAACTTCCACCTGATGATCTCGGTCTGGCCGTACTTCGATCGCGGCTCGGCGGTCTACGACGAAATGGACCAGCGCGGCTACTTCATCGATCGCACCCGAGTGGAGTCCTTTCACCACGCGGGGATGGCCGTATACGATGCCACCAACCCGGCGGCGCGGTCCTACTATTGGCAGATGATGGACAGGGCGCTTTTCCGCATCGGCGCCGATGCCTGGTGGCTCGACACCACCGAACCGGAGACGGAAGGCCGCGAGGATAACCTCATGCTGCACAATCGAGTCGCCATCGGCAGCGGGGCGCGCTTCGCCAACATTTATCCCCTGATGACCACCACGGCGGTCTACGAAGGGCAGCGCCAGGAGACGGACCGCAAGCGGGTCTTCATCCTCTCCCGCTCGGCGTTTGCCGGCATTCAGCGGAACGCGGTCACCGCCTGGTCCGGCGATATCCTTTCCGACTTCGAGACCTACAAACGGCAGATACCGGCCGGCCTGAACTTTTCGCTTTCCGGCATTCCTTACTGGACCACGGATATCGGCGGATTCTTCATTGGCAATCCGGACGACCCGGCCTATCGCGAGCTGTTCGTGCGCTGGTTCCAATATGGCACGTTCTGCCCCATATTCCGCGTGCATGGAACACGCACTACCGACCAGAACGAACTGTGGTCATACGGTCCGGAGGCCCAGACCATTCTGACGAATTTCGACCGGCTGCGCTACGAGTTGATGCCCTACATCTATTCCGTCGCCTGGATGACCACCAGCGAGAGCTACACTCCGATGCGCCCATTAGCCATGGATTTTCGCTCGGATTCGAGAGCGCTGAACATTGGCGATCAGTTCCTGTTCGGACCCGCCATCCTGGTGAACCCCGTCACCGAGCCCGGCGCCACCACCCGGCATCTGTACCTGCCGAAGGCCAAATGGTACGACTTCTGGACGGGCCACGCGATCGACGGCGGCAAGACCGTGGATGCCCAGGCCACGCTCGACCGCTTGCCTCTCTACGTGCGAGCCGGCTCGATCGTACCCATGGGGCCGGATGTCGAGTATGCGTCCGAAAAGGCCGCCGACCCGATCGAGTTGCGTGTTTACCGCGGCGCGGATGGCGACTTTACACTGTATGAAGACGAGGGCGACAACTACGATTACGAGAAGGGCGTCTATGCCACCATTCCTATCCATTGGGACGAGGCCGCTCACCTGTTGACCGTCGGCGAACGGAAAGGCCGCTTTCCTGGCATGCTCGAGACCCGCACGTTCCGGCTTGTTTTCGCCGGCGAAGGCCATGGAACGGGCATCGGGCAAACGGTGCAGCCGGACAAAGTGGTGCGGTATTCCGGCGAACGGATTGGCATTACCCTAGGCGGCGCCCCGTAGGTACAGTACTGCTATATGGGGACGAGGGTTCGCAGGGTGCTACGCTGTAACAGTTCAAATGCATCGTATGAAAGCAGTTCTCTCTATGGGCCGCCGCTTGGCGTCCGTGATCGTATTCCTGCTCGCCTCGCCCTTTTTCCTTACGTCTAGCCATGCGTTCGGTCAGGAATATGTCGGCCGCTTTGAAGTGTACGGGGGATACATGTATCTCTGGAGCCCGCACATCAGTCTCCTGGAGCCCGGCTTTCACGTGCAGGCGGGTATGCGCTACAACAGGCACATCAGCGTGGGTTTAGACTACAGCAGAGCCACGGGCAGCACGTCGCTGACGCCCAATCTGGCGACAGCCTCGCTGCAAGCGGAGTTGAATTCCTACCTGGGTCCGTTGAAGGCCGCGGGATTGCTGCCTGCCAGTTACGTGCCGTCGCTGCCGCTGGGCTCGGTAACGGAAACCTTCAGTGCCGGCCCGCAGTTGGTGTTTCGGCACTACAATCGCGTGACGTTCTTTGTGCGGCCGGCGCTCGGAGCCATCCATGAGGTCGCCACCGGGCACCCCAACGACATCTTCACTCAGGCCCTCTTAACCATGATCGCGCCTTCCGGAATGAAGACGGACACAACGGTATTCTATGGATTCGGCGGCGGCACGGCTTTCAATCTGCTGAAGCACTTCAGCCTGGTGGTGCAAGCCGACCTGGTGCACGATCACCTCTTCAGCGACCTGTTGAAGGACGGCAGGAATACGCTCCGGGTTTCCGTGGGTCCGGGTTTTCAGTTCGGCAAGAACGTGCCAAAGACCGACGGTCCGATCTGGGCCACACATTGAATACAGCACGCTGTCGGAAGCGGAGCCCCTTTGGCTATTCCGGTGGCCAATCCGCGACAGCCCCTGCCGACCCGGGCCATCCAATATTGGAAATCTCTTGCAGATTCCGCTTGGCCGAGCGCGCAAGTTTGTAGCTGAACCTCATTTGGCCGTCGAACGGCCAACAGGTTTATTGGCGGACGTGGCAACCAAGTCCTTTGCCAGGTTCCTCAGGCCATCAGCATTGTTTTCGTATTGTCTCAGGCTCGCGTTTCGTTAGGCCAGCTTCGAAGTCGGTGAGCCATGTCCGGGCTCTCTTAGTGGCCTCGCCCTCCTGTATGCGCCGAACCAGCAAAGTCCTTTTTGGACACTGCAGATCCTGCGCTCTTAATAACAGATTCTGCACGCACTCCCGTAGCATTTCCAAAAGTCATAGCAACGTCCCAGAGTTGCCGGACTTACAGCCGTATAGCATTGCTAGAGTACCCGGAGCATGGTGTTATTCAGTACGAAATGGCACTCAAGACGGACAGGTTCTTGCAGTGAGAGACTCTATCAGAAGCCCACAGCCTCTCAATGGGATGGCTGAAGCGTTCGTGAAAATCCTGGATCTTTGATCCACCCCCTCGAAAAGGACAATGATGGTGAAAACGAACGAGACGAACGCCGCGGATAACCCACTGACCCCCGAACTGCTAGGAAAAATGGACGCCTATTGGCGCGCCGCCAATTATCTGTCGGTCGGCCAGATTTATCTCTACGACAACCCCCTGCTGAAAGAGCCGCTGAAGCTGTCGCACGTCAAGCCCCTGGTGGTCGGGCATTGGGGCACCACGCCCGGTCAGAACTTCATCTACGTGCACCTGAACCGGGTCATCAAGAAGTACGACCTGGATATGTTCTACATCGCCGGCCCCGGTCACGGCGGCCCGGCGCTGGTGGGTAACGTTTACCTCGAAGGAACCTGGAGTGAGATTTATCCGAACGTCACTCAGGACGAAGCCGGGCTGAAGGAGCTGTTCAAACAATTCTCATTCCCCGGCGGGATTTCCAGCCATGTTGCGCCGACCACGCCTGGGTCGATCCACGAAGGTGGCGAGCTGGGTTACTCGCTTAGCCATGCCTTCGGGGCCGCGTTCGACAATCCCGATCTGATCGTCGCGTGCATCATCGGCGATGGTGAAGCGGAAACGGGTCCATTGGCCACCGCATGGCAGTCCAACAAGCTACTCAACCCGATTACCGACGGAGCTGTGCTGCCGATCCTGCACCTCAATGGCTACAAGATCAGCAACCCGACCGTCCTGGCTCGCATCGAGCATCAGGAATTGGATCAATTTCTGCAAGGCTGCGGCTGGACCCCCTACTTTGTGGAAGGCGATGACCCCGCCAAGATGCATCAACTCATGGCCGCTGCCTTGGAAAAAGCCATCGACGATATCCGCCAAATTCAAAACAACGCACGGACCACCAACGACACCGTTCGGCCGCGCTGGCCCATGATCGTCCTCAAGTCGCCCAAGGGTTGGACGGGACCGAAAGTAGTCGACGGCCTGCAGGTCGAAGGCACCTTCCGAGCGCACCAGGTGCCGCTCCTGGTGGACCCCGAGCATCCCGATCATGTCCAGCAGCTTGAAAGTTGGATGAAAAGCTACAAGGCCGAGGAACTGTTCGACGAAAATGGCCGTCTCATTCCGGAATTGGCCGATCTGGCGCCGAAGGGCGACCGCCGGATGGGCGCCAATCCACACACCAACGGCGGCCTTCTGCTGCGCGACCTGCGCATGCCGGATTTTCACATTCACGCAGTAAGTGTGCCTTCGCCCGGCGCTGTCAACGAACAGGACACGCACGTACTGGGTAAGTTCCTGCGTGACGTCGCCAAGCTGAATCAGGATCAGCATAATTTCCGTATCTTCGGTCCCGATGAGACACTCTCGAATCTCCTGGGCGCGGTCTTTGAAGTCACCAACCGTCAGTGGGACGCCCGGGAAGTAAAGAACGATGAGTTCCTCGCGCCCGCCGGACGTGTGCTCGACTCGATGCTCAGCGAGCACCAGTGCGAGGGTTGGTTGGAAGGATATCTGCTGACCGGGAGGCATGGGCTGTTCAACAGCTATGAAGCCTTCATTCGCATCGTCGATTCAATGTTCAGCCAGCACGCCAAATGGCTGAAGGTAACATTGGAACTACCATGGCGACGGAAGATCGCGTCCCTGAATTATCTGCTGGCCTCCCACGTGTGGCAGCAGGATCACAACGGCTTCACGCACCAGGATCCCGGTTTCCTCGACCACGTGATCAACAAGAAGGCCGACATCGTGCGCGTTTACCTGCCGCCCGATGCTAACTGTCTGCTGTCGGTCTTTGATCACTGCCTGCGCAGCCGGCATTACGTCAACGTAGTGGTCGCCGGCAAACACGCCCTCCCGCAATGGCTGACCATGGATGCCGCGGTTATCCATTGCACGGAAGGAATTGGCATCTGGCAATGGGCCAGCAACGACCAGGATGCCGAGCCGGACGTAGTGATGGCCTGCTGCGGAGACACACCCACGCTGGAGGTTCTGGCCGCAGTTTCCATCCTTCGCGAGCATCTGCCCAGTCTGAAGATCCGGGTGATCAATGTCGTCGATCTGATGAAGCTGCAGTCTAGCAGCGAGCACCCGCACGGACTGAGTGACACGGACTACGATTCGCTTTTCACCAAAGACAGGCACATTATTTTTGCCTTCCACGGATACCCCTGGCTGGTCCACCGGCTAACCTATCGCCGGACTAACCGCAACCTGCACGTACGGGGCTACAAGGAAGAGGGCACCATCACTACGGCATTTGACATGAGAGTGCAGAATGACCTGGACCGGTTCCACTTAGTGCAAGACGTGGTCGATCGCACGCCGCAGTTAGGTTCCAAGGGAGCCTATCTGAAGCAGATGGTCCAGGACAAACTCATCGAGCACAAGCATTACATTGATAAACACGGTCAGGACTTGCCGGAGATTCGTAACTGGAAATGGATGGAGCCACCCGCAGCAAAGGAGTAACCAGGTACAGCGCGGCCCATGAGTCAAATACCTCTATCTCCCCTGCGATTCGAGCCGATCTATCAGTATCGGCTTTGGGGCGGACGGCGATTGTCCGGCCTGCTCGCCGCGCCGCTGCCAGGCGACGGCCCCATCGGCGAAGCGTGGGTCCTCAGCGACCGCGATGATCATCCGAGCCAGGTTGCCGATGGACCGCTCAAGGGGAGGACCATCGGTCAATTGCTGGAGCAGTCTCCGGAGCAAATGCTGGGAAAGCTCGCCTCGCGTTTCCGCCGATTCCCACTGCTGCTCAAGTTCCTCGACGCACGTGAAATGCTCTCGGTCCAGGTCCATCCCGGGGGCGAGACCGGGAAGACTGAAGCATGGGTCGTGCTGGAGGCGGGGACGGAGAGCCGCATCTATGCGGGCCTGAAGCCAGGCACCACCGCGGACGTTCTGCGGCGCGCTCTCACCGATGGCGCGGTGGCGGACCACCTTGTACACTTCACTCCGAAGCCCGGCGACGCCGTCTTCCTACCGGCTGGGACGGTTCACACTCTGGGCGGCGAAGTCGTGGTTTTTGAGGTTCAGCAGAACAGCGACGTGACATTTCGCCTGTACGACTGGGGCCATGTTGACGCCAAAACAGGGCAGCCTCGGGCGCTCCAGATCGAGCAGGCGCTTGCGTGCATTAATTTCGCGGAGGGTGCGGTCGGTCCTGTAGCGCCGCTGCTGGAGGCGACCACGCCGGTGGAGCGCGAAAGACTCTTTCAATGTGAATATTTCCGGTTGTGGCGCCTGCGCGGACAGTCGCCGTTTACGGTGGGCGCCGCGGGTGCGCCGCGAGTGCTGGTATGCATCGAGGGCGCGGGGCAGGTCGAGCACGAGGGCGTCACTTATGCGGTTGGAAAGGGCGAGGTATGGCTCTTGCCGGCGGTCGTCGGAGCCTGTGCTTTTCAGCCGTGCGGTCGAGTGACTTTGTTGGAAATTGCGATACCGGAATAGCTTACAACTTTGATGAGCGGATTTAATTTGCAGCGCCTGGGCCTGGTCATGGAGCCGGAGCCGGGTAATCCCCAGGAGATCGAAGGCGTCCTGAATCCGGCTGCCGTTCGCGGCCCGGATGGTGAGCTCTACCTGTTTCCTCGGTTGGTCGCTCGGGGTAACTACTCGCGCATCGGCATTGCACGAGTGCGCTTCAATGAGGCCGGCGATCCCGTGGGCGTCGAGCGGCTGGGCATCGCACTGGAGCCGGAAGCCGATTATGAGCGGCGGCCCGACGGCGGTGGCGGGTGCGAGGATCCTCGGGTCACATTCGTGGAACCGCTCCAGCGCTACATGATGACTTACACAGCGTTTTCACCCCACGGCCCGCGGATCGCCCTGGCCCTATCGCAGGACCTCTTCCATTGGCAGCGTCTGGGCCTCGCGACCTTCTGCCCGTATGACGGCATCGAGTTTGCTGGCGTGGATAACAAAGATGCCAGCCTCTTCCCCGTCGCCATTCCTAATCCATCCGGGCAACCGGAGCTGGCCATGCTCCACCGGCCACTTTTTCCTGGCACTCGTCCGGAGGAAACCGCCCGCTGCCCCACGTGCCGTGAGGTGGATCTCGATCGGGAAAGCATCTGGATCTCCTACTGCCCGATGGCTCTCGAAGGCACGGAGCCGGATCGCCTCGGCCAGTTTACTTCTCATCACCGGCTGGCGACTCCGGTGTCGCCCTGGGAGCGGCTCAAAATCGGCGGAGGCACTCCGCCCATCCTAACCCGGCACGGCTGGCTGATCGTTTATCACGGCGTCGGCGAAATCGCGGAGCCGAACAACGGCATACACCAACTTTGCTACTCGGCCGGGGTGATGGTGCTCTCGAAGGAGCATCCGTGCGTGGTCCGCTATCGTTCGACGGAGCCGGTGTTGACGCCGGATCTGCCGGAAGAGCGCCACGGGACCATTGCCAATGTCGTATTCCCTACTGGCATTGACCGGCGCGACGATCGTGGCTTACCCAACCGCTTCGACATCTACTATGGGATGGCCGATAACCGGATTGGCGTGGCGCGCCTTGACATGCCGGATGTCCTGCCGCCGGAAGGCGTCGCCGACCCGCCGGACGCGAAGGTGTAACATCGTGAAACCAAACACAGATAAACCAGAGGCAAAATCCAAGAACGATCTGGAATCCCTTCCCATGCCCGAATTGCAGGCGAAGTTGGGGTCGTCGCCGGACGGCCTCAGTCAAGCCGAGGCTCAGAAACGGCTGACGCAATACGGCCCTAACGAGATCGCCGAAAAGAAAACCAATCCGTTCCTGAAATTCCTCACTTATTTTTGGGGGCCCATCCCGTGGATGATCGAAGGGGCGGTGATCCTGTCGGGCGTGGTCCGGCATTGGCCGGATTTTTTCATCATCCTCCTTTTGCTGGTCTCCAACGCCGTGGTCGGATTCTGGGAAGAACGCCAGGCGGGCAATGCCATCGCCGCTCTAAAGGGCAAGCTGGCGATCAAGGCCACGGTGAAACGGGAAGGGAAGTGGACCACTCCGGCCGCGCGTGAGTTAGTGCCGGGCGACGTCATACGCGTGCGCCTGGGCGACATTGTGCCGGCGGATGCGCGCTTGCTGGCGGGCGATGCGGTGCAGGTGGATCAGTCCGCGCTGACTGGCGAGTCTTTGCCTGTCGAGCGCAAATCCGGCGAGGCGGTGTTTTCAGGATCGATTATCCGCCAGGGTGAAATCGAAGCGATGGTGTACGCCACCGGCGCCCACACCTACTTCGGCAAGACCGCTCAACTGGTCGAGGAGGCGCACACCGTTAGCCATTTCCAGCGCGCCGTGCTGAAGATTGGCGACTACCTGATCATCCTCGCGGTGGCACTGGTGGCGGTGATCATTACCGTCGCGCTCTTCCGCGGCGACCCGATCCTCGCCACGCTGCAGTTCGCCTTAGTGCTGACCGTGGCCGCGATCCCGGTGGCGATGCCCACGGTGCTGTCAGTGACCATGGCGGTGGGCGCGCGTCTCCTGGCGAAGAAAGAAGCGATTGTGACCCGATTGTCGGCTATCGAGGAACTAGCCGGCGTGGACATTCTGTGCTCGGACAAGACCGGCACCCTGACCCAGAACAAGCTGACCTTGGGCGATCCTTTCTGCGTCAACGGCATCCCCGCCGACCAGGTCATCCTCTGTGCCGCGCTAGCTTCGCGCGCGGAAGATAAGGACACCATCGACCTGGCAGTGATCGGCGGCCTGCAGAACGATCAAGCCTTGAAGGGCTTTCAGGTAGTCCATTTTCAGCCGTTCGATCCGGTGCATAAGCGCACCGAAGCCACCGTGAAAGCCGCGGATGGAAAACAGTTCAACGTGGCCAAGGGTGCGCCACAGGTGATTCTGGAGATGTCAGCCGACGCCTGTGAGGTAAAGCCTGCCGTGGAGAAAGCCGTCAATGAATTTGCGGCGCGCGGCTTCCGTTCCCTGGGCGTGGCGCGGGCGGATCAGGAAGGCAAGTGGCAGTTCGTTGGCGTATTGCCGTTGTTCGATCCGCCGCGCGAGCAGGCCAAAGCGACTATCGCCAGCGCCCGGCAGATGGGCGTGAGCGTCAAGATGGTTACGGGCGATCAAGTCGCCATCGCTCGAGAAACTGCCCGGCAACTGGGGCTGGGCACGAACATCCTGGACGCCAGCGGATTGGGCGACACCAAGCGCCACGAGACGGAGCAGTCGGCGAAGTCCATCGAAAAAGCGGACGGTTTCGCCCAGGTATTCCCAGAACATAAGTTCCACATTGTGGATGTTCTGCAGCAGCGCGGCCACATCGTCGGTATGACCGGCGACGGCGTGAACGACGCCCCTGCGTTGAAGAAAGCCGACTGCGGCATCGCTGTTTCCGGTGCGACTGACGTGGCGCGCGCGGCGGCGTCCATCGTGCTGCTGGCGTCCGGCCTGTCGGTGATCATTGACGCGATCAAGGAAAGCCGCCGCATCTTCCAGCGGATGAACAGCTACGCCATATACCGCATCGCCGAAACGCTGCGCGTGCTGTTGTTCATGACGCTGGCGATCCTGGTGTTCAACTTCTATCCGCTGACCGCGGTGATGATCGTCATGCTGGCATTGCTCAACGACGGCGCCATCCTGTCCATCGCCTATGACAATGTTCAGTATAAGGACAGGCCCGAGGCCTGGAACATGCGCCTGGTGCTGGGGATCTCCACGGTGCTGGGCGTGATCGGGGTGGTCTCCGCCTTCGGCTTGTTTTATCTCGGTGAGCGCGTCTTTCATCTCGACCGTGCGCACATCCAGACGCTGATGTATTTGAAGCTCTCAGTGGCCGGACACCTGACGATTTTCCTGACTCGCACGCGCGGCCCGTTCTGGTCCACGCGCCCCGCGCGGGCGCTATGGATAGCGGTGGTCGGCACGCAAGCGTTGGCGACGGTGATTGCGGTTTATGGGCTGTTCATGACACCGCTCGGCTGGGGCTGGGCGCTGTTTGTCTGGGGCTATGCTCTGGGCTGGTTCCTGGTGAACGACCGCGTAAAACTGCTGGCCTATCGGGTTCTTGATCCCGCTAAAGTCCCGTTGTTGGCCAAGAAGGCGCTCGATCTTACACCGCTGATCGCCACACGGGCCTACGAACTCTATCAGCGGCGAGTCCACGGCGAAAGCCAGGCGGATCAAGACTGGCTCGAGGCGGAGCGCGAGATTCGGAAGAATTAGGCGAAGGTGAAGATAAAAATCAAGTCAAAGGATTTCCGGGTGCGGCCGGGAGAAAGAGTCAAACTCGCCGACTGGCCGACGATGGTGAAGCCCTTTTGCAAATCGAAGAAGGATTATCAAAAGCTTCTGGAAGAACACGTCGAGGCGTTGTGCTCGCTGCAACGCCTTCTCTATGCGGCCGACCGCTACGCGCTGCTGCTGATTTTTCAAGGAATGGACGCTGCCGGCAAGGACGGCGCCATCCGGCACGTCATGTCCGGGGTCAATCCGGAGGGCTGCCAGGTTTCCAGTTTCAAACAGCCCAGCGCCGAAGAACTGGAACATGATTTTCTCTGGCGCACGACGCGCCGGCTTCCCGAGCGCGGGCAGATCGGCATATTCAATCGTTCCTATTACGAGGAAGTACTGGTGGTTCGGGTGCATCCAGAGCTTCTCCGCGGCGAGGGACTCTCCGAAGAGTTGCGCGATGAGAAAACCATCTGGGACGAGCGCTATCGCTCCATCGTGGACCTGGAGAGCCACCTCTATCGCAACGGTACCCAGACCATCAAAATATTCCTCCATCTGTCGCGGGAAGAACAGCGAAAGCGATTCCTCGAGCGCATCGATGAGCCGGACAAGAACTGGAAATTCAGCCTCGCGGACATACACGAGAGGAAATACTGGAAGCATTACATGGAGGCTTATGAGGCTTGCCTGAAAGCGACCAGCACCCGTCAGGCGCCCTGGTACGTGGTTCCCGCCGATGATAAGGAGAATGCCCGGTTGATCGTTTCCCAAATTGTTCTGGATGCGCTCAGTGAATTTAAGATGGCATATCCCAGGACCACCGCGAAGCGCCGGCGGGAACTGCAAGCTATCCGCAAGCTGCTGCAGAACAGGCGATGACTTCGACCGGCCTCACCAGCGATGAAGCCCGCAGCCGGCTCGCTAAGGTCGGTCCAAACGCGGTGCCCGACACGGCCGTGCGTCCATTACGCAGGGCGTTGACCAAGTTCTGGGCGCCGGTTCCGTGGATGCTGGAGGCTGCCATCGTGCTCGAGGTTGCACTCGGCAAGCACATCGAGGCTGCCATCATCGCGCTTCTCCTGGCCTTCAACGCCGCACTGGGCTTCTTCCAGGAAGGGCGCGCGCAAGCGACACTTACAGCCCTGAAGTCGCGGCTGGCGCTGAATGCGTCGGTCCTCCGCGACAATGTCTGGGCGACCGTGCCCGCTGCCGGACTCGTGCCTGGCGATGTGGTGAAGCTATCGCTCGGCGCCGTAGTAGCCGCCGATGTGCGCCTGACCGAGGGATCGGTGCTGCTCGACCAATCCATGCTCACCGGCGAATCCGTTCCGATCGAAGCAGGCGCCGGGTTCGAAACTTACGCCGGAGCGCTGGTGCGGCGCGGCGAAGCCGTTGCGGAAGTTACGGCGACCGGAGCGCGCACCAAGTTCGGACGCACAGCGGAACTGGTTCGCACGGCGCACGTCGAAAGCTCCCAGCAGAAGGCCGTTCTGCGCGTGGTGCGCAATCTCGCCATGTTCAATGGCGTCATCATCGTGATGCTGGTGGGGTATGCCTATGCTCTCAAGATGCCGGTTGGTGAGATCATTCCCCTGGTGCTCACGGCGGTTCTGGCGTCGATCCCAGTGGCGCTGCCGGCTACCTTTACCCTTGCGGCGGCGCTCGGCGCGCGGGCTCTCGCGCACTTGGGCGTCCTTCCAACGCGGCTCTCGGCCGTGGATGAAGCGGCCAGCATCGAGGTCCTGTGTGCGGATAAGACCGGCACACTGACGCGCAACGAGCTAGAGGTGACCGCCGTCCATGCCATGTCCGGCTTCGATGAATCGCACGTGCTGGGAGTGGCTGCCCTGGCAAGTTCGGACGGCGGGCAAGATCCGGTAGATGCCGCCATCCGGGCCGCCGCCGCAAAGAAAGCGGCCTCCGATCTGCCGAAACTGATCAAGTTCATTCCGTTCGACCCGGGGACGAAGATGTCGGAGGCGACTGCCACCGATCCGGGCGGCGCCACGGTGCGTGCCGTAAAGGGGGCCTTTGCCGCAGTCGCCGGACTTACGCAAGCGACGCCCGATGCATCCAAGACGGCGAACGACCTTGAGGCGCAGGGCTTCCGGGTACTGGCCGTCGCCGTTGGTCCGCCCACGGCGCTGAAGCTTGCCGGAATCATCGCCCTCAGTGATCCGCCTCGAACGGATTCGGCGGCGCTCATTACAGAGTTGCGCACCTTGGGTGTCCGCACTGTAATGGTGACGGGCGATGCCGCTGCGACGGCGGCCATCGTCGCTCATGCCGTAGGCCTGGATGGCAAAGTCTGCCCACCCGGACCGATCCCCGATAGTGTACGCCCCGAGGATTTCGCGGTCTTCGCCGGCGTCCTCCCGGAGGGAAAGTACAACCTCGTCAAAGCGTTCCAGAAGAGCGGCCACACAGTCGGTATGTGCGGCGACGGCGCTAATGACGCGCCGGCGCTGCGTCAGGCGCAGATGGGAATCGCGGTGTCAACTGCGACCGATGTTGCCAAGTCGGCGGCCGGCATCGTGCTGACTAAGCCAGGACTTGGCGGTATCGTCGCTTCAGTAAAAGAAGGCCGTGTGACCTTCCAGCGGATCCTGACTTATACGCTAAACTCAGTTACCAAGAAAATTGTGCAGGTACTCTTCCTGGCCGTAGGTCTGGTCATGACCGGGCAAGCCATCCTGACTCCCATGTTGATGGTAATCATAATGCTTACCGGCGACTTACTCGGCATGTCATTGACTACGGACAATGTGCGGCCGTCCCCGATGCCCAATGCCTGGCGAATCGGCGCGTTGACCATGGCGGGCGTCTTCATGGGAGTCTCCGAGCTGGTCTTTTGTACTGCCGTCCTGACCTTCGCCAAATTCCGCCTGGGTCTTGGGAACGACACGCTCAGAACTCTGGCCTTCGTGGTTATAGTGTTCGGTAATCAAGCGACGAACTATACGAATCGTGAACGCCAGCGCATGGGGTCCTGTCGTCCAAGCCTGTGGCTGGTCGGGTCGTCCGTAGTCGATCTGCTGATCGCCTCAACGCTGGCGACTTTCGGAATCGCCATGTCTCCTCTACCTATACTCGTGCTGGGAGGAATACTCGTGGCGGCAGCGGTCTTTGCCTTCATCGTGGACTTTGTCAAGGTACCCGTGTTCAATCGCCTCAAGATCTCATAATGGGGCCGCCATCAACGGTTTGGAAGATTGCTCAGCGGCGGAGTGGGGTTGTCGAACTTCCAAACGTCCCGCCATTTCAGCCCGGTGCGCCAATCGAAGGCATAAGTCAAAGACACATAGGAAGTGGTGCTTCGGTAGAGTGAGTAATTGACCTTATTCTCAAACAATTGGAGTTCGAAAGAGGGGGACAAACCAAGGTGGCCATAAAGCGGTACGACAAGCGAGGTTTTTAGATCCAGAGACAGCCGTGTGTCGATCTCGCTGTCACGATGAGTATTCAAAAAGAAGTCCCCGCGATGCTCTACAACGAACTCGTACTTCGGAGCGAAAGGCAGCGGCATATCGACACGGAAATTCAGGTAGAACCCCTGCTGGAAGTACCCTCTGCCGGGGATCGCCGACACGACGATCGGCGGAGTCTGCCCGGCAGGGAAAAGGGTTTTCAAACCATTGATCTGGCCCAATATGCACTCCGCGATATCGCCATAAATTTCACAAGGACCTCCCGGCGCGGCCGTAGTGTTCGCTTCGGCGTCGAAAGCTCTGGTGCCGTTCAGTTGCGGTCCTGCCTCATACCCGAATTCGAGATAAGTGTTGTAGGTTCCGGGCACGACCTGGACACCTTTCACGCTACCTCCGCTGCCGGAGCCGCCCGTGGCCGGCTTGGGAAACACATAGTCAAACCGCAATCCCGGCCGGAGCGCCACGTAGTAGGAGTGTTGCGCGATCACCGTTTGCGGGCTGGTCTGGGTGCAACTTAAGTTAACCTCGACCGATCCCGCGGGACAGGGTGGTTTCGCTTTGGCGAGACTCTGAGTGATGGCCGGGAACGGCACGGAAATTCGCGGAGAGATGACCTGGCCCTGCATGGAGAGCGGGAAGGCCAGAAACTTCCAGCCTGAGGGATTCCGGTGCGCGGGCGCCAGGGCCAACGCGAGCCCGAACTCCTGGTAGGTGAAATTGGCGGTCTGCGACCGCGTGTAAGCCCCGCTGGCGGCGCGCTGCGCTTTATTGCCGAAGTTCAACTCGCTCTGGAAATAGAGAGTCTTTCTGCGCGAAGTTCTTTGCGCCCGGAGGCTGTAATCGAAGGTGAGGGAAGCTGAATCGGTGGGAGTCAGATCCGTAGAAGTGACTCCTGGAAAGTTAGTACCGATCGAGGCTTCGCTTCCATTGTGAGCGAACAGGCTGTAGCCTACATCCATTTTGTATAAATCGAGAGAGAGGAAAGGAGCCTGCTGTGCGGTCATTTCCGCGCTCTTCGCATCGTAACCTTTGAGTTCATCGTTGTCTCCAATCCCCCTGAGCCAGTTGCGAAATGTTTGCTTTGCGGGTGGAGCGGAGGGAGGCTCCGGCAGAGATCTGGCGTCCAGAAAATCTTCGCCCGGAAGACGTGTCAGGATAGGGCCGGTTGGAGGCACCTGCAGGTAAGGCCGGAGGTAATGGCCGGCGACGATATCGGCGAGCGGCAACAGCGTCTGTTTGTGTAGCGGCGGATCCGGATCGGGCTCGGCGCTCTGAAATGAGGAATAACCGGTATCGCCGTAGGCAACGAAATCGGTGGCGGCGAGTCCGTAGATCGCCTTCGAATCGAGATACTGGCCGTGTACCACGGGAGTCTCAAATGCCTGCCCGGCGGAGATCCCCTGCAGGGCCAGAGGCCATCCCGCGGACAGGTCGCCGATCAAGCCAAGATCTTCCTGCTGTTGATATTGCATCGACTGGCGGATCGCCGATTGGATCGCCGCGCCGGGGAAATTTGCGCAGTGAATCAGGTCCCCTTTCCAATAGATCGCGTTCATGATCGCAAAGAAACCGTCCGCGGAAAGATCGAGGCGCAGCATGGTGTCGCTTACAAAAACATCGCGATGCTGCAAAAGCGAAATTTCCGTATGACAGGTCTGGTGCATCTGGTCCAGTGCGATTTGCTCGAGGAACTGGCGGGTGCTATCCGCGCCGGGGATTTGCAGCCATTGGGCGAGCTTCTTGCCCCCGGCGCTGAGATCGGGATCGACGGACGATGGATGGTCAAGCAGGTTGCCACTGGGCCAGGCGCGCAGCTCGTTCCTGACGGTCATGTCGTGCGATCTACCGGACGGCAGCATGATTCGGGCAGTTTGAAGCCGGATATTAACGTCGTACAGATCCTGGCCGCCGGTGTGGTCGGCCGGCACCAGAACCGGAGGAATCTTCTCGTTGTCCGGAAACGTCACGGTGCGATCTCCAGTCTGACGGCTGGGGTCCGCCTCCGCGATTACCACGTCGAGTCGCATGTCTCCCGAACTTACCTGGCTGGACCTTAGCTCGGCGAGCACGTTGTAAATCTTGGATTGCGACATAGAAGCCAGCAACACCTTGCGCTTGTCCCGGCATCCCGGATCGGTGGAGCAATACTGCATAACCTGGGCGAGCGCTTCGGCCGGATCGGAAAAGCGCAGATCGGTTTCGCTCCGGTCGTCGAAGGAAGCCCGTCCCGCGGCGGAAACGTTCTTGGTCATCCACGTGGTGTTCAGCCGCCCGACCAACTGACCCATGTCTCGATCCACAACGCCGAAAACGGCAACGGAACCACCCGCCGCCAGCGGCGAAGCCCAGGGCTTTTGACCACTCGACACGGATTCGAAGTAGGGCAGCTCGACATTAAACGGGGTCTCGATCGAAGACTTTCCGGTCCTGGCGATTTGTAGCTTGAGCGACGCCAGGGGTAATGGAACGTTGGCCGCGGGACCCACAATCCAGAAGTCAACGTAAGTCCCGTTTCCTTCATAAACGGGAACCAGGGTCTCGGGCGGCCGGTCCGGGAAGGCGATGGAGACACTGGAGAAATTCTTCGTAAGAGTGTAGGGTCCGAGAGTCAAATCACGCTGTGCACAACGTCCCACGGGAGCGTGCGAACCCTGGACGCCGAGCCAGGAGTTGAAGCAATCCTCGTCGTCGTTTTTGAATAGCCTGGTCACATCGGGCACGGCAGGCGATGGCGGAGTTATGTTTATAGCGTTCTTGACTCGTATGGCCCTCATCCATGGGAGCACCACGGCAGGGATCACCGGCTGCGGTTCGGGCGCGCCGGGCTTATCCATTTGAAGTTTCGCAGCAGCGGGTGGCTGTTCCGCCTGCCGACGAACCGGCCGCATGGTGAGGTTGGAGCCAAGCATCCGTACGGGACGGTAGAAATCCGGGAGTTCGGGACTGGAGGATTCGAGGAAGCCCTTCAGCTCGCGCAGTCGTTCCGCGCCGAAATAGAAGTCGTGAGCTCCGGGCACAACGGCGTCGAACTGGACCAAGCGGAGAAAGCAGCCGACGTTGTCCGCGGGAACCCGGCTTCCGCCGCGCAACAGCACCGCCTCGTCGGCGGGCTGCAGTTTGTCAGCGCGCACCCATGCGCCCTGCGATTCTGCAAATTCGTACTGTTCCTTGTGGACCCATCGCTCTCCGGCTCTCTGACCGCGGTCATACATCAGCCTGCTGAGGAAGAATGGCGCGAAGGTGTCGCCGACCGCGACGCGGATGGCCTGGTGATCCTGATCAATCTCCGCCAGGCTGTCTCGAAATTTCATGGCGAGCGGGTCGCTCGCTTCGCGGGGAAGGTCACCGGGACATTGCGCCTGGTTGAGTTGCTGAACCTCGGGATAGCGGAATTGGCCTAAAAGGCGGCCGGTGAAAATGACGCTATAATCCTGGGCCTGGCAGTGAGAAGCACTGTACAGGACCCACGCGATGAGCTCCAAGCGAATACGCATATTTTTCTCGTTTCTGGCTAACACCGTTTCAAGAAACCGCTTGCTGACGCGCGCGGCTCGGTTCTGAGCCACTTAATCGTGGCGAGTGAGCTTCACCACCCACACACCGGATTTGTCGAGATGCTTCTGTAGCTTCAGGAAGCTACCCTCGCGCACCGCCTCGACAGGACTGTTTTCCACCAGGTCGGCGGCCCGATAATCGCCAGCGGATTCACGGAGACCGATGCTCGCGTCCACTGGGCCCTGGCCGTGGTTGAACACGAACAGCAGCGTGTCGCGATCCGCTTCGAGAGTGCGCGCCTCCACATATCCGCCCGAGGTGTTCACTGGCAGCTCGACCTTGGCCCAGTCGAGCAATCCGGCGAAGAAACGCTCCGCTTCGCGGCTGGGCGAATTGATATAGGCTGCGCTCACGTAGGAACCCAGCATGAGGGTCTTGCCGCGCCCGTAGGTGGAAGCCACCGCGGCCGCCGCGCCGTCCGGGAACCGGGCGACCACCCGCCCGGAGCTCGAAACAGGCTCCAGAGTCTCCTGGTACCACCGCGCCGGCAAAGCATCGCCGGAACGCAAGCCCGGAATCCGGCTGTCCGCCCATCGCAGGGTAGTACGGCCGCCAACACCCGTTTCAACCGCGGTCTCGCGGCACCCCATCATTTCCCAAAGCCCCATGCCCGGGATGCGTTCGGAAGCGACGCCCCTCTCGTTGTTCCAGCCCAGGCGCGCTTCGGCCACCAGCGTTCCCCCTTGCCGAACGTACTCCTCAAGGGGCGCGACGGAGGATTGCGGCAGCATCAGCGGGTAGGGCAGGATTACCAACTTGTACGGCTTCAGCACGGCCTCGGACAGCTCGCGGATGTGGACATAATCCACCGGGACGTTCTGTGGAAACAACGCGCGGTAGACGCCCATCAGCGAGTCCGTTTCGATGCCGTTCGATTCACCCTGTGCCCCGGCGTAGGCGGTGGCGCGCTCCCGCCCGCCGATGAAGTGCGAGAGCGGATTGTAGATTATCGCAACTTGCGCTTGTGGCGGGCGGGCAGCCAGAAACAGGTTCTGGTTGCGATCCACTACCTGCGCGATGGAGCCGGCCATGCGGGCGCGCGCGGTGACCGTGCCGTCGAGTTGGATCAGGCCGAAGCCGCCGCTTTCGTATCCTGAACTCATGGGATACCAGGCGTAGAAATTCATTCCCTTGGCGCCCCGCGAGAGCGCCGTCCAGGTCCAGACGCGGATGTCTTCCGGAGTCACCGTGGGGCTTACGTTCAGGGCGACGGTACCGAATCCGCCCTGCAGCTCTCCCACGTAGAATCCCGGCCGGCCGTCAGCGAAGCCGAACGAGCGCGCGAAATCGAGGAGCGCGGCGCGCCAGGGCACGTCCCGATCCACGAACGCCGAATGCTTGGGGTAGAAGGAAGTTCCATAATAGTCCACCTGCCGCGCCATGATCCAATCGTCGGGCTGGCCTTCCCAATTACGCGGCGTGGTGAATAGTCCGACGGCCGCGGCATGGCTGGTGACGATCCGATCGGGTGCGATCTGTTTTACAGCCAGGTAGCGGTCGCGCAGGTCGCCGCCCAGTTTATCCGCGATGAACGTTTTCCAGTCGATGTAATCGGTGTACGAAAGGATGGTGCTCATGCGGCCGGGCTCGACATCGTTCCAGCTCTCGTACTGCCGATACCAGGCGGTGTTCAACTTATCGAGATCGACGTATTTCTTCCGCAACCACTCGCGGAATCTGGCCACCGTGTTTTTGCAGAAGCAGAACTCCGGATCCGGAATGTAGGTGGGGTTGGCCCAGTTGATGACGTGGGGTTCGCTCCACAGATCCCAGCCTGCGAAGGCCGGATTGGGGCGCACGTGCGCGGCAAGAGCGGCGTAAAACGCCAGATCGGCTTGGCGCACGCCCGGATGGTCCATGCAGTATCCGGGCGCGGACTCTGGAATCACCACCGCGCCGCTGGACGATACGAAAAACGAATCCGGGTACTTCTCGCCGACCCAGCGCGGGGCCGAATCCATGTAGACCTGCAGAAAAACTTTCAATCCCTCCTCCTGCGCCAGCTCCAGTAGCACGTCGAGGTTCTCGAAGCGATACTCGTGCTCGCGGGGCTCGCCCGTGGCCCAGTCGATCCAGGTGCGCACGGTGTTGAAGCCCAGTGCCTTGATCTGCCGGATATCCTTTCGCCAGAGCTCCTTTTTGGCGCGCGCGTTGTTTTCGAGCATGGGGGCGCGCGCTTTGCCGCCGCCGTACCATACCGAGACAGGGAAGAAGTCCGCCGCCAGGGCTGGGACACAGAGAAGGAGCGCGGTCAGATTCCGGAGGGGGTGATATTGCATATGGTTCCTTGACCCTGCTTGTATTCTGCTCGAAAAACGCGGTAAGTGGGGCTATGCGAACGGGAGTAAGCTCCGGTCGGAGCCCAAAAAATCAAAAATGCGGCGTTGCGAGGCGAAAATCGGCTCGCTAACGACGGTCTACTACCCACTGGAAGTCGTCTAACGTCGGCTCGTCGTCGGTTTCCGGGGAGGGTGATGGGGCGGGTGATGGGTTTTGGGTGTTGGGTGGTGGCGTACTCGTTGCAGGTTGTGCTGATTTGGTTGGGGATATGGGCGGATCGGGTTCCCTTCGTAATTCTTCGGCGACGGGTTTGGCGGCGCGGATTTTCTGGAGTTTTTCGAGCTCCTGACGGGAGCGGTCGTATTCGCGCAGCAGGCCGGTTTCGTAACGCGCCAGTTTGCTGAGGGCGTTGCCGCCGTTGGCATCGCGCAGGTAGGCCCAGGCGCGCTGGCCTTCCTGGCTTAGCGCCGCAACGACCTCCTTGGGCGCCTGATCGACGGAGAGGCGTATGTTGAAGATGCCCGCTTCGAGGGGCATGATCCGGTTGTAGCGGCAGCGGGCTTTGGCCATGCGCTCGATGAAGAAGTCTTCGTCGGTGTCCTGGGGGTTGAATTTCTCGCTGAGCTTATCGACGAGGTCGGTGAGTTCGGCGGGATCTTCGCCGTCGAGCATGCAGGTTTTGGCGGTGAGGCCGTGCAGGAGACCGTTGCGACGGGATTTCGCTTTGCCTTCCGGGGTGCGGGGGCCCGTGGATTTCTGCGCGTTGATGCGATTTGCGTCTATTTGCGATTGCGTGGCCATAAATAGCTCCTTCGACTACACGTTATTCGGCGGGTGTGGTAAAAAGGTGCTACGGATGGCTGGAAGGTGTTGGAAACACGGGCTGAACTTTATTTTGTCGGCGCGTGATCAGCTACGGCGCAGTTGACAGAAGCCGTTGCCGCTTCTACCCTTGGGGCATGGAAGTACATTTGCCTCAAAATCAGGAAGCCCAGCTAAACGAGCTTGCCGCCCAGACAGGACGGGGAACCGACGAACTAATGCAAGAAGCCGTTGCCAAGCTGCTTGCCCATAACGAATGGTTCAAGATGCAAGTGCAGATTGGCATAGACCAGATTGCGCGAGGTGAATTTATCGAAGAGGAAGAAATGGACGTCCGCGTTGAGGGGATGCTTCGATCTTGAGACGCATTCGGTGGGCACCCGCCGCTGCCGATGACTTGCAGGGTATTTCCGATTATCTGCGAGAGCATTACCCATCGTTCGTTCAGACGACCATCCGGAAGCTGTATAAAGCCGCCGGTTCGTTGAAGCAGTTTCCCGATCGCGGGCGCATTGGACGGAAAGACGGCACGGGCGAATTGGTCATGGCTCCGTTGCCTTACATCATCGTATATGGCGTAGAACGGGACATAGTGCATGTCTTCAGGGTGATTCACTCTTCGGAAGACTGGCCTTAGTAGAGGGCCGCGCGGCAGCTGAAGCAAGTCGGGCCATCGCCGCGGAAATCCGGGTCGTGTTACGAGGTGCGGTCGCGGCCCGCTATGGGGAGGCGGTTGCGAATCTTCTATGATGGAAGAAGCAGTCGGACTAGGCAACAAAAAGTAATACCGAATGAGAAGCACCAAAGCCATTTCCATTTCACTACCGCCGGAGCAGCTCAAAGCGGCCGAGCGGCTCGCCAAGAAGCAGAGCCGCACCTTGAGGGAGCTCGTGCGTGAAGCGTTTCGGCTGGAATGGCGAAAAAGCCGGCCAGTCGCTCTCATGGATGATCAGGGTCGTAATCGACACCAATGTACTTGTCTCCGGCGTCCTCACCCCGCGCGGGCACGAAGCGGCTGTGCTCGATTTGATTGCCGATGGCGTGCTCACGTGGAGTCTCTCAGAGCCGATTCTCCAGGAATACCGGCGCGTGCTGCTCGACAAACTTCATTTTGATCCGGCTCAAGCCCAGTGGTACTTTGACCTGGTCTCCAGTTCCCCGTAAGAGTTGACAATGGTCCGAGGAGCGCGACCAGGGGGTCGCGCGCGGACGAGGGCGTCCGCCCCACATTGGCCGGATCGAGTATTGTCAAAAAGTAAGCGGGACAGGACGCTCGTTGCCGAAGCCGGAGAAGCTTACGGAATCGCCTCACGAACCTGATAACCGCATCTACGAATGTGCCGCGGCGGCAAAGGCTGACTACCTCGCCACAGAAGATTCAGGGCGGTAAACCGTGCTAGCTTATTGGCGATGTCCCGAATTATGGCCGTTGCCGCGCACCCCGGCGATGTAATGTTCACCATGGGCGCTGCCGTGGCCCAGCACATTCACGATGGCGGCAGCGGCGTTCTGGTCAGCCTCTCGTTGGGCGAAAAAGGGCATCCTAAGACGCCACCGGCGGAATATGGCGCACTGCAGCGAGCCGCCATGATGAAAGCGGCCGGCATTCTGGGCGCCGATGCGGAACTGCTGACTTATCCGGATGCCGGGGTTCCGAGCGGTGACCAGATCAGCCTGCAGGTCTGCGACCTCATACGCAAGCACAAGCCGGAGATCGTGGTGAGTCACTGGAGCGGAAGCTGGCACAAAGATCACCAGAATACGTTTCTGGTGGTCAGAGACGCGATCTTCTATGCCGGGCTTGCCGCTCTCGCGCGCGATTTGCCGCCGCACAATGCCGGAAGACTTTTCTACGCCGAAAATTGGGAAGACGCCACCAACTACCAGCCAGATGTGTATCTGGACATCACGCCTGCGTACGACGCCTGGGTGCAGGCCTGCGCCGCGTTCCCGATGTGGCGCGGGGAAACCGGGCTGATCCGGTACAACGATTATTATCAGAGCCTGGCAGTGGCGCGCGGGGCGCTGGCCGGTTACCGGTATGCCGTGGCGCTGATGACCGATCCCGAGCAACGGCTGAAGCGGCTGCGGTCGCTCGATGCATGACGCAGGCTGTATTGGCAATCGATATCGGCGGCACCAAACTCGCCACCGCGGCGGTGGAGGCGGATGGGAGAATTCGGGTCCGGCGCAAGGCCGCGGTTGCCAGGGAAGGTGTGGACGCGACGGTGGAGCAGATCGCGGATGAGGCGGAGCGTGTGCTTGCCGAAGCCGGGTTGGACTGGAGCCAGGTGGCCGGCGCCGGCGCGATCGTACCGGGCATTTACCGGGAAGCCGAGGGAACGGCCTGGGCGCCGAATTTGTGGGGAGACCAGTTCGTGGATTTGAAAGCCGCTCTGGGCGCACGCCTCCCGGTGGCGGTGCGCATCGACAGCGATCGCGCCGGGTACGTGCTGGGCGAACAATGGCTGGGCGCCGCACGGGGCCTGACGGATGTTGTTTTTTTAGCCGTCGGCACTGGAATCGGCGCGGGCATTCTCTCCGGCGGCCGGCTCATCCGGGGAGCGGGCGACATCGCCGGCGCCGTGGGTTGGTTCGCGCTGCAACCCGAATACAAAGACGCCTATCGGCATTGCGGCTGCTGGGAAGCGGAAGCGGCCGGACCGGCTTTGGCAGGCCGAGGCGGCGAACTTTCGGCGGAGGCGGTAATGGAAGCCGCGCGAAACGGCGGCCAGCGAGCCCGCGCGGCGGTGGACGAGACGGCTCGCTATCTGGCCATGGGAATTGCAAATCTGATCAGCGCGCTGAACCCGGAGATGGTGGTCCTGGGTGGCGGGCTGATGCAGGCGGGCGGCCTGTTTTTGGAACCGATTCGCCGCGCCGCTCCGCAATGGGCGCAGCCTTACTCGGCCCGTCAGGCGAGGATCGAGCTGTCTACGCTGGGCGAGTCCGCCGGCCTGCTGGGCGCGGCCAGGCTGGCGCTTGAGACCAGCTAGAAGTTAGAGGAGAGCTATGTCCGCAGCCGTTTATTACGAGAAAATCTGCGCGTTGCTGGCGCGCATTCACGATACCCAGATGGCCAGCCTGGGCAAAGCGGGCGAGGCCATGGCAACGGCCATCGCCGGCGGCGGGCGCGTGTACCTGTTCGGCAGCGGCCACTCGGTCATACCGGTGATGGATATCTTTCCGCGCTACGGCAGCTTCACCGGGTTCGTGCCGCTCTACGATCCCCGGCTGATGTGGACCAACGTAGTGGGCCCGGGCGGCGCGCGCGAACTGCTGTGGCTGGAGCGGCGCGAAGGTTACGCGGAGGTCTTCCTGCAGAGCTATCCGCTGGCGAAGGGCGATTGCATGATGGTGTTTTCGCATGGGGGATTAAACGCCGCGCCCGTGGAAGCGGCCATGATCGCCAGACAGAAGGGCTTGATCGTGGTCACGGTGTCGGCGCTGGCCAACGCCAGGATCGCGCGGCCGACGCACTCCAGCGGCAAAGTACTCTCCGATTTCGCGGATATCGCGATTGACAACTGCGTGGAACCGGAGGACTCGCAGGTGGATATCGGGATGCCGGAGAAAGTGGCCGCCGGTTCCACTATGGCGGCGGTTTTCATCGCCATGTCCCTGGTGGCGGAGACAGGAGCGCGGCTTGTCGCGAAGGGAGTCAAGCCGGTGACGTTCGTTTCGCCAAATGTTCCGGGCGTGGAGAAGGATCATAACGCGAAGGTCTTCGAGACCTATGCGAGGATGTTGCACGAACGTGGCTGACTCGCGCCAGACCGTGCGGGTGGAGCTGCTGAGCGCGGCAGCCTATGCCGGCATGCTGGTGTTCGGCGTGGTGATGGCGTTGCTCGGCGCGGTTCTGCCGCCGCTGTCGGCGCGCATCAGGTTCGATCTGGCCCAGGCGGGACAACTGTTTCTAGCGATGAATTTTTGCATGCTGTGGTGCAGCCTGGGAGTAGGTCCGGCGATGGACCGGTTCGGCATGAAGTGGCCGATGGTTTTGGGGCCGCTGGCCGTGGGTGGCGCGCTGATCGTGATAGCGCTGGCGGCGACTTTTCAGGTGCTGCTGGGGGCGGTGGCGCTGCTGGGTTTCGGCGGAGGCGCGCTGAATGGCGCGACCAATACGCTGGTCGCCGATCTGCATAGCGATGCCGGGCGCAAGAATGCGTCGTTGAACCTTCTGGGCATGTACTTCGGCTTCGGCGCGCTGCTGCTGCCGTTCGTTATCGGATCGATGTTGAACCGGCTGGGGCTCGGGACGATCCTGTCGGGGACCGCGGTCCTGTGCGCGGCGGTCGCGGTGTTGTCGGCCGCTCTGCGCTTTCCTGCCGCAAAGCAAAGCAGCGGAATGCCGGGCGCGACTGTGCTACGGTTCCTGCGCATGCCGATCGTATGGGGCTTTGGACTGCTGTTGTTCTGCGAGTCGGGAAATGAGTTTCTGTTGGGCGGCTATATCTCGACTTACCTGACTCGCGAGATACATTTCCCGCTCTCGTCGGCGTCCTATGTTCTGGCGGGTTTTTGGGGCGCCATCATGCTATCGCGGGCGCTATCCAGCCGGATACTGCTGAGCGTTCCCGGTCACCGGATCGTTATCCTGAGCGCCGCTGTTGCAGCGCTGGCTTCGGGGCTGCTGGCGGGGGCGAGAGGCGCGCTGATGGCGATGGTGGCGGTGGCGACGCTGGGGTTTGGCCTAGCGGGAATTTTCCCCACAACGCTGGGACTGGCGGGCGGGACGTTCGAGAAGCACTCCGGAACGGTGTTCGGAATACTGTTCACCATCGCGCTGGCCGGCGGCATGACACTGCCTTGGGCGGTGGGACAGATCGCCAACGGCTACGGCATGCGATGGGGGTTGGCGGTGGCTCCGGCGGCGTTCCTGGTGATCCTGGCGATTGCGTCGGCGATTCCGAAGCTGGGCGTTCGGGAATGAGACGCACGTCGCCAGCAAGCCACAGTCCACTGGGTCACTCCATCACATCAGCCGATTCAGACTGCCGCTACAGCCTTTTCCCACGGGTGAGTTTCGCCTGAAAAAGGTACAGGCCGGAGACTCGCTCAATGATGATGTCAGGCCTCACGCCACAGTTTCGCAGATGGTGGGGAGATTTTCCGAGGATGGCCGGTGAGAGCTACAACCCGGGTTACTGCGGCTCTGCTTTGAGGCCAAGTCGGACCAGTCACTAATGAGAGGCCAGGGAGTCGCTTGACCTGGTACTGTCCGAAATTTGCGCTGACGCAAGTTCTCGAGCGTTAATGGTGCGGGTATTCGGAAGCCCGGCGCGGCATTAATCGCCTACGGCGGGTGGTAGGCTGGGAGCATGTGGGATAGAATTCTGCGCGCCTTCGATCTATTTCGCAAGGCATGGGGACTACGTACCATCCTAGACCTGCTCGGAATTTGGAAATGGATCGCCCTTGGAGGCGCTGCCGTGTTAGCTCTAGTAGTCCAATTCTGGGCGTACATGTCGCGCCTTTCGCCTCCCGTCGTGGCCGTGCTTGGGCTCGCCGCCTGCGTTCTGTTGCTGATCCTTGTTCGTTTTGGTGTAGCATTTTGGCGAGTTGGCAAAACACAAGATTCCCCAGAAGGATTGTGGAGTCCGCAGAAAGGGCGTCCATCCGGATTCGTAATTGCCTGTGCTTGCGTATTAGGGGTACTCGCAATTATCGGATTCTTTACTAAACGTAATCCTGCGCCAAGGGTGGCCAGCCAGGGCGAAAAGCAGCTCGCTGGGCTGTTGCCAGGCACAGAAGAGCCATTAACAGGGGCGTTTCCGCAAGACGCTAGGAGGCTACGACGAAAGCGTGCAGCAGAGACATCCAAAGCGACGACCACGTTACCTGATTCCGTATTACCAAAGCAGGAAGCTGCGTCCACTCTACAAGCCCTACCTGCTTACGGCGTGCAGCATATAGCATCAGGTGGAACGGGGTATCAGGCAAACGGCCCAGGAGCGCATGTCGATGTCAACCCACCGCCTCCACCGGCAATCGTAAAAGTCACGTTAGGTGAAGTATCAAATCGTCCGTACGTGTTTCATGGACGCACTCTATATACTTCGATTTACATCGTAGAGGTTGCCGCAGTGCCGATACCGATATTATCCATTACTGCTATTGGTCCCCTTTTGGCCCGAGTCCAATGTGGCCAAAAGAAACCCGGAACGCTATGGGGAGAGTGGTATGGAGGTTCGGCGACAAATGGAAGTGGATCTTGCAGCATGAGTAATGCGTATGGCCGTGACATGGATTTCGAAGTGGATACCATAGCGCCTATAAAGCAAGAGGATATTACCATCAGCTGGACATGCGCCGGAATTATTTGTCAAAAGTGACTTCGTTATGCCAGTAGTTCTTTCAGGTGCCAGACGTGATCGGTGATCCCGGCTTCCAATCGCGTAACGCGCCAACTCTAATGAATTCGACCGAGGTTGTACCACGCGAAGTGTAAGCAGTATGCGCCCCGCAGTGGCAGCGACAATGTGACTGAGCTCTACAACGGCGGGATCGTCGGCACGTTCACCGTGGGCAACGCTTCCAGCGCGTAGCCTTCGACGGCGCCAACATCCGGGTGACGAACCATAGCAGCGGCTCCGTTTCGACGTGGGCAACGTCTCACCGGGCTTCGAACACCAGGTTGATGTCCATTACGTGATCGCCTGTGCCCTTTTGCGCTACGGCGTTGTGTTTGCGAAAGTTTCGAAAATCGACGACACGCGAGAATGCCTGAAAGAACTCGTTCGGATAGGCATAGTCGTAGGGATCGCCGGGTTTCGGCAGCCATATCCGGCGGGCGCGCTCCTGCAAGTCCGGAGTCAGGCCTCCGATGCGGACTTCGCCAAAATGATAGAGCGGCCCTTTAGCGATGGCGGATGCGGAGGCCCAGCACGTGCGCCGCGTCGTCGTAGGCGCGATCCGGAGAGCCGGCGGCCGCTTCGAAGAAACCTGTGCGCTTGACAACCTTCTCCATCTCCCAGATGCCCTCCTGGATCTGTTTCCAATCGGCGAGCTTATCGGTAGGAAGTTTGGCGGCCGAAAACATTGCATCGACGGGCAGATTGTCACCGATCAGCTCCACCTTGCCTAGCTGGTAGGGTTCGCCTTCCGTGATGGCTACATTGAGTGAGACTCCGGCGTCCGTCCATAGCGGGCTGCCGCGTGTGAACTGAACACGGTACAACCCGCGCTGTTCGTAGATCGGGCGGAGGTTCAGTTCCACGGCCGAGGCGAACCTCCGAGCCGTGTAATCCTGGTTTGCCACGACCCGGTTTAGGGCGGAACTTAGCTCGTCGGAGGTAACCGCACGATTGCCCGTAAAGGCAACTGACTGAATTCGCGGCAGCATTTCCAACTGGAATGAGAGGGTCAACTTGTGGGTCGTCAGGTCGGTCTCCAACCGCACTGTGAGATGCTGACCCCGCAGGCGGCCCGCGAGATGCTGCTCGATCTGCCGGGCCAGATACTTCTGGGCGGCGTCGGCCTGAGGCACCTGATGGTCGAACCGAACGAATTTCGAAATCAGCCACTGCCAGACCTCGTTGTCGTCCGCGCCGGGAACATCGATCACAGCGGCGGAGAGCGGAGCCTGGTCGGTCAGAAGCAGGGTCAGCGCGTATCCTTTCTTAGGGCCAGGGGCGTAGCGGTAGGAAATGGAGGCGAATAGACCACTTTCCTGAAGGTTTGCGCAGGCGTGTTCGATGCCGGCTTTGTCGATGGGGGAAGCGAGGCGGAGCCCAGCGATCTCCAGGATCGTCGACTGAGGAACCGAGGAGCCTTCAATCGTTACGGATTCGAGGGGAAACGCAGCGTTCTGTGATGCGGCCGGACCAGCGCAAAAAACGAGCATCAGTAAGAACGCAACCGTGGACAGAGACGCCTCGCTCAGCTCCGAGAGGCGTGCAGTCTCTTTGCATCAGCCAGAATCCCGCGCATGTATTCGGCGGCCAGTTGGGCGTTTTTGTCGACAAAGTCCAGACCTACCGTCTGACCGTTCTCTACCGGCAGCGGATGGCACAACTCAAAGCCTGCATAACCCTGGTACGCAATGTCGAACAGGCCGAGCATTTCCGCCAGGCACTTCTCGTCGCCCTTCAGCGTGATTCCGCTGGCGCCCCGGTCGTACTCGCCGCCGTAATGCCAGAGCATCTGGAGCGCGCCGATCTCGTTCAACGCCTTGCGCACGGCGGTCTCGTCGAGGCTGTGCTCCAAGCGCGCGTCGAAGCACATTTTGAGATGCGGCGAGGCCACTTCTCTGACCATCCGCAGACTGTCGATGTAGCCCTTGTCGATCACCGGCGGGTGGTTCTGCAAAGCCAGGGTGATTCCGAAATCGGCCGCGAGCATGGCCGACTCTCTCAGGCTCTGGCGGCACCAGGCCCAAGTCTGTTCAGTGGAGAAATCCTTGTGCTCCGCCTTCCATACTGCCTGAGCGATATCGTAGCGGCCGCCGCCCTCGGGCAGCGGGGTTACGCCCGGCCAGGCTAGAAACACGCGCATCAGGTTCGCGCCCAGATCGGCGGTCATGCGCATCAACTCACGCGTATAGACTAACTGGGCTTCACGGTGCTCCGGAATGGGACTGCTGAAATCGTTGTTAGCGGCTACGGCGTAAATCTCGATGCCCTGATCGTTGGCCAGCTTGCGGAGTTGCTGGCAGCGGGCTTTAGGCATGTCGAGCGGATTGCCGTGGGGGCGCTTTCCGTCGATCTCCACGCCCTGATATCCGAATTTCCTGGCCCGTCCGATGACCTGTTCGACTGTCAGGGCATCGCCGCGATACCACACACCTCCGTAGGTGATGCTGTACAGGCCGATCTTCACATCGGCCGCTGGTACGGCTGCGCGAGTCACGTCCGCCATGCCGAGCGCACCGGCGGCGAGCGCTGCAGTTTGGACCAAGTCGCGCCGGCTGATTTGATTTCGATCGTTGTTCATCGTGAAATCCTCACTGAATAGAGTATCAAAAACGGGGTCTAAGCCCATAGCCGGTTGATGACCCGGATCAGGATGGCGCCGGTCACCACAAAGATCGCCAGCAGCGCAATTGCGTATCCCATTCGGCCATACAGGAAGTTTCCCACCATAAAGAGAGCGGACCAGATCGTGGCGCATCCGGTGGACCATCCGAGCAGCGAAAGCGGGATGTTTTCGTTCTGCGCCCAGGCGGCCGCCTGCGCCTCCGAGATGCCCGCTTTGGCGCGCACGCGGCGCCAGCCCGGGCCGAACGGATGCACCTTCTTGTAGAAGTCGATGAGTGTCGCCGTATCGGTTTGGGGACCGAGGTAGGCGGTGGCGATCCAGCAGACGGTGGTGAATGCGACGGTAATGAGCAGTTGCTGATAGGTGTCGATCGAGACGCCGTTCTTGCTTAAAATCAAGAAGACTATGGAGATGCCGAAGGAGCTGCTCATGGCCACAATCTCGCACCAGGCGGTGACACGCCACCAGAACCAGCGCATGAGATAGAGCAGGCCCGTGCCCGCCCCGATTTGCAGGATGATATTGAAGCTCTGCTTGGCGGTATCCAAGGCGAAAACCAGCGCGGAAGAGCAGACGAAGAGCAGCACGGTGGCCAGCCTACCGGCCATCACGTAATGCTTTTCGCCCTCGCCAGGATTGAGAAACCGGCGGTAGAAGTCATGCACCAGGTAGGATGCGCCCCAGTTCAGGTGCGTGAGGATGGTGGACGAGTTAGCCGCGATCAAACCGCCCAGCATCAGGCCCATCCAACCTACGGGGAGAAACCGCAGCATGGCCGGGAAAGCGATATCGTGGCCGATCAGACTGGGATTCAAGTTGGGAAAGGACCTCTGGATGTCGGACAACTGCGGATAGACGATCAAGGACGCCAGTCCGACGAGGATCCAGGGCCACGGCCGCAGCACGTAATGGGCAACATTGAAGAACAGCGTGGCGCCCAGCGCATCCTTCTCGGACTTGGACGCCAGCATGCGCTGGGCGATATAACTGCCGCCGCCGGGTTCCGCGCCGGGATACCATACCGCCCACCACTGGACGGCCAGAGGCATGATGAAGACGGCCACCGCGAGATCCCAATTGTTGGTGAAATCCGGGAGTATGTTGAGGTAGTGCAAGCCGCCGGGTCCACGCATATTGGAAAGCTTGTCCACGAGGCCATGCAGGCCGCCCACCTGCGGCAGCACCACCACGAAATAAGCCGCCGCAATGACGGCCGACATCTTGATGAAGAACTGGATCATGTCGATGACCAGCACGCCCCAGAGGCCCGAGTTCGCGGCGAACACCACGTTCAGCAATCCCACCACTAACAGGGTCTGCCAGCGGTCGAAACCGAATAGCACCGCTGCGATTTTGACGGCGGCGAGGTCCACCGTGGCCATGATCATGCAATTGAAAAAGAAGCCCAGATAGACCGCGCGGAAGCCGCGCACGGCTTTGGCGGCCGTTCCGGAATAACGCAATTCGTAAAACTCAAGGTCTGTCAGAACGCCGGAGCGACGCCACAGGCGCGCATAGAAAAATACGGTGGCAACGCCGGTGAGCGTGAATGCCCACCACTGCCAGTTGCCGGCCACTCCCTCGGTGCGGACGAAGTTGGCAACCAGGTTGGGCGTGTCGCTGGAGAAGGTGGTGGCGACCATCGAGAGGCCCGCCAGCCACCAGGGAACGGAGCGGCCGGAAGCGAAGAACTCAGCCGTGCTCTTTCCGGAGCGCTTTATGAAAAAGAGCGCGGGCACGAAACAGATGAGGATGGACGCCGCGGCGATGATCCAGTCAAGTGGGTAGAGATGCATGGGGCTCCTCCCTGCACTTTAGCGCGCCTGATCCGGGTTCGGCATGAATTAAATGCATGCTGGCATCGAATTCCGGCGATTGCGAATAGAATCGGCCAATCAGTTCCCGGCGCACATCCGGCAGGTCCCGCCGCATGCAGAACACTACGGCACAGCCGCCAAAGCCCGCGCCGGTCAGGCGGGCGCCCAGCGCTCCGGACGCCATGGCAGCCTCGACCAAAGTGTCGAGCGGTTGGCAACTCACACCCAAGCGGTCTCGCAAGCTGGCGTGAGATTCGAGCAGCAGCCCGCCGAAAGCGGCCGCGTCGTGCTGTTCCAGGGCGGCTACGGCGGCGCGAACGCGCAGAGCTTCGGTAACGACATGCAGGAAGCTCAGCTGCTCATCGGCGGAAGGCAGACTCATTGCCAAGGCTTCCAGGTCCGCCGGCGTGCGGGCGCTGATGGCGGCGATGGCGGCGCGGTAGGAGGCGAATCCGAGCCGGCTTAATGCCGTCGTGCCCGCCGCGCGCCGGGCGTTGTATTGCTGCCGCGCGGGGCCGGACTTTTCAGCTACGGTCAGGCTGTGGGCCACGAGGAAGGCCCAGTCTTGCGGCACAGGGATGGGCCGGACAGATAGGGGCTCGAACTCGATCAGCGACGCGCAGCCCTCCTGGGAGGCGAGCGAGGCGGCGTGGTCCATGCCACCTCCGCGCGTTCCCACGAATTGCTCTCCTTCGGGCAGTATTTCCATCAACTCGTAGAAAGATGGCCGGCGCTGGTTGGCTTCGAGCAGACTCAGGGTGAAGGCCACGATCAGGGCCGATGAGGACGAGAGTCCGGCGGCTGCGGGAAGATCGGAAACGATGGCGGCGTCGAGACCATGGCCGACTCCCCATTTTCCTGCCACGGCCTCGGCCGCGGCCCGCAGATAATTCTCCCAATCGCCGGCCGCCGCGGGCACAAGCGCGGGGTCCCAGGCGAACTCGCGGCAACCATAGCCGCCTGCGCTCACGGCGCGGATGGTGCGATCGGCCCTGGCCCGAAAGGCTACCCGCACCGAACGCCGCATGGCCATGGGCAAGACCGGCAAGCCGTGATAGTCGATATGCTCGCCGATCAGGTTGACGCGGCCAGGCGCGGAGATCAGACCTATTTCGCCGCCTGGTCCGCCGCCTGGTCCGAAGGTGCGGTCGAGCAATTCGCGAGGATCCTCAAGACCGGGCATGGTCTCAACTCGATTCCGACTCGGTCTTTTCTACGATTTTTTCGACGTGAACGCGATAGATGGCGGGCTTGCCGTCGCGGTCGCTCTGAAAAAAGATCTGCTGGCTATCGGCGGAAAAGGTCGGGGCGACCGTAGCCGGATCGCTCGAATGGTGCTCACAGAGGGTGAATTCGCGCCGGGTGATGCGCAGCAGGAGGAGGATATAGGGCGCCGATCGGTTCTGGCTGGCGCCCACGAAGACGGACGTATTCGCATTGCATCCGAAGTGCGCGAACTGACTGGTGCGCGCCACCAGCTTGTCGGTGTTCTGGTCGGGGGAGCATTCGCGAATGGCGTGCAATTGCGTGGGATCATCCGGGAAATTGAGATAGAGCACGGTGTGGCCGTCCGGAGACCAGCGGGCAGGGCCGATGCGGCCGTCCGCCAGGGGCAGTTTGCGGTTTTGGCTGCCATCGGAATTGACCAGCCAGAGCGCCTGGTCCGCCTGGCGATAGAGGATCTGGGCGCGCCGGGGCCGCGCCTGCGGGTGCGAGAGAATCCAGGGCGCTTCGATCACGGTGCGTACGGCGCCTTTCTGGAGTCCGAGGAGGCGCAGGCGGGAGGCGCCGGCGCGGCTCTCGCCAAGCAGGGCGAAAGCGCCATCGTCCGAGAGGCTCGAGCCTGGAGAGCGCTCCCAATCTTCGGGTAGTTGGTAAACCTGACGGTCGCGCAGGTTGGAGAGATTGGTGTGATGCAGCCCGGGGCCGTCGAAATAGCAAAAGCTGCGCTCGTCGGGGAGCAAGCCGAGGGAGGATGCGTCGAGGCGCGCGGCATCGGTCAACTGGCGCGACTCGCCGGAGCTCAAGTCCAAGCGGTAGGCCTGGGGCGCGCCGGAGCGATCGCCCGCATAGAGCATAAATCCGCCGTGCCGCGAAAGGAACCGGCCGTAGTATGCAGGGAGCCAACTGGAGGAGGCAGGATCGGTCAGCCGGAAGACTTCAAAGTCGGTGGATGGGTCGGGATACTGGTGCTCGGCGGACGGGGAGAGGACGCCTTTGCCGCGCTCTTCGGAAAACGCGCAGGATGCCAGACTTGAAACCAGGAAAGCACGGCGCGTCCAACGGCCCAGAACGGCCGGCCCAGCCCACATAAAGAAATGGTAGCAGAGGCGGGCGCGTGGGACCGCTTCCAGAGGGGCGCGGCTCGGTATCGGCTTCAACGAGAGCGATGGATTTCGGCAAATCCGGACAGAACGACGGGCGGACGGTCGGGGAATTCCGCGACAAGCGACAGGCTTCCTCCCATGGCGCCGACGGTCTTGCGGAGCGTGGAGAGCAACAGATCGCTGCGCTTTTCGAGGCGCGAAACACTGTCCTGGGTAATCCCGAGAGCCTTTGCCATGCGCGCCTGGGTGAGCTTGCGTGCGTGGCGCAACTCGCGCAGGGTCATCTCTTCGGCGATCAATTGGGCAGCGCGGGCCTCGACCTTCTTGCGTTGGGCGGGGCTAAGTGCCGCGATGATTTCGTCAATGTTCGTGGGCATGATTATCTCCCTTGTGACCGCGGACCGAATTGCTGGAGGCACAAGTCAGCGCCAGAATCTCGATTCGCACGTTCTTTTATTATGACATGGAGGACATATGTTGTCAGTACCATATTTGGAGGATCGCAGTTGAGCGGAAATCCGTGTTCATCGGTGTTCATCGGCGGCCTATTCTCTTTTTACCTCGGGATACGTTAGGGACGCTTCAACACAAGGATATTGGCCGCCGATGAACACCGATGAACACGGATTTCCGGACACAGCACCAGCATAGCGAGTGACCAAGCCTTTAATGGCTGGTCTGGTAATGAAGCTTGAGCAGGTCCTCGCCGAAATCGCCGTTGAAGTCGCGCCAGACCGAATGTATATGGTTGGCGTCGTTCTGCGTGTCGTCGTACTCGATGAGGATGGCGGGGGTCTGTATACGGTAATAGTGCGGCTCGCCTTTTTCCACGCCGCCGGCCCAGGCGAAATATATGTCCTTGCCGGCCTTCTTGATTTGCTCCTCGCGGGATTCGGCGATCTGCTCGGGCATGTTGCGCGCATAATCTTCGAGCAAGGCCATCAGCAGCGCAAATTGTTTGGGGTTCATTTTGGAGGCCGGCAATCCGGAAGGCTGGCCCTTCAGCGCGGCCTGGCGGTCGGACAACGTCAGGATTTCTTTGTAGGCATCCGGACTCACTACGGCGATCTTACGCTGCTCGGGATCGAGCGACTGGATCACTTCCCGTCCGAGGTCTTCCTCCGCCGCGAGCGTGCGCAGGCCTTTGCGCGGCCCTTCCTTGACCTCAGCGGGATTGGCGCCGAAGAAACTGGGGGAGCCCGCCACGCGGCCGTTTACCACGGCATAGTTCTGGCTGAGATGGTGGCCCTCCACGCGATAGCCCCAGGTGCCGGCGGCAGAGGGCACGCCGAAGATCGTGAAGTAATACTTCTCCGGGTCCCGCTCCGGGCCGGTGCCCTTTTCGAGGAGGCGCAGCACATCCTCGAGGCTCATCACCGTTTCCGCCTTGATGTAGCCTTGCTGGCTAAGCCCGGTGCTGAGAAGCGCCGAAGCCAGATGCTTTTGCGCCGGCGTCATTTCGCGCAGCGCCAGACCTTTTCGCTCGATGGGAATAAAGTGCCAGTTCTGGCGTTCATCGTCTTCGAACGTGAAGGTGGCACGGGCGCGCTGCTCAGGGGTAAGAGAAGCCAGCCAACGGTTGGCGGCTTCGGCCATGACGGGAGGAGAGTCGAGGCGGTGATATGCGGAGGTCAGCAAGACGGCACCAATGGAAGCCGCGATCAGACGCGGAAAAAAGGATTTCATATTACGCACCCGCCAAAGCCGATTCAGAACGGAAGATCCTTCTGGACCAATTGTACGACGCCAGCCTTGGCGAGGTAGCGATAGGGATTCATGGGAGAGCCGCCTAGCCGGACTTCGTAGTGGAGATGCGGCGCCGTCACGCGGCCAGTGGCGCCGACCGCGCCGATCTGCTCGCCACGGCGCACTTCCTGGCCTTCGATCACACCGATGTGTGAAAGGTGCGCGTAATAGGTTTCCGTGCCGTTGCCGTGATCCACCACGATCAGACGGCCGTAGCCGTTGCTCCACCCGGTAAACTCCACAATGCCGTCCGCGGTGGTGACCACGGCCGTGCCCGTTGGCGCGGAGATATCCACGCCCGTATGCATAGCGCCCTCACCGGAAAAAGGATCCGTGCGCACGCCGAAGCCGCCCATCAGGCGGCCCTCCACCGGCCAGATGCTGGGCTGCACGTTGGTATGAAAGCGCCGCGGGAAGTTGTTCACAACGCCGCGGTGGGTGCGCAGCACATCGTATTCCGCCAGCGACTCGAGAACGGTGGGCACCAGGCGCCCCTCCGACGCAATGCCGGGCGGACCTTCCAGTTTTTGCTTGATACCGTAAGCAATCGAAACTTCGTTGGCGAACAACTCGAGGCTGGCCATCTGCTGGTCGGTCTGGTTGACCACCTTCTGCAGCTTTTGATAGCGCGTGCGCAGCGAGTCCACTTCCTGGCGCAGGGCGTTGTAATTGGCAACCTTCCACGCCATCCGCGCGTAGCTGGAAATAAGGCCGAAGATGGAGAAACAGCCGAGCAGAGCTAACCCCATAACGGCGTAAAGCACGGTTAGCGGAACGCGGATGCGGCGCAGCTTGCCGCGGAGGGAATGGGCCAATACAACAATAAAGTAATTTTGCTGCATAGTCTTCTTAAGCCGAACCTCATGGGACTACGCCCTTGGGGCACAGGGGGCTATTTAGATTGGCGAACTGTGACTTTAACAAGAGCTACACAGGGATGTCAAGCAGTAATCATGCTTGCAAGTGATTGAAAAAATTGGTAGTGTTTCGGTTTGGCTCGATCTTCCAAGATTCCTGGCGCGCATTTCCTGCGAAATCTGGTGGAGCGGCGCAGTTTACTGTTCCAGCTGGTGCGGCGGGATTTCGAGCAGCGCTTCGTCGGCTCGGTGGTGGGCTGGGTCTGGGGGATCATTCATCCGCTGGTGATGCTCGGGAGCTGGACGTTCGTGTTCAGCGTCTGCCTGCATAGCAAACTCGATCCGGGGGAAGTGACTCTCAACTACCCGCTGTTCCTGTTCGCGGGCATGCTGCCGTGGCTGCTGTTCACCGAAACGGTGCAGCGTTCGTCGTCGAGCCTGCTCGATCAGGCCAGCCTGATCACCAAGACGGTGTTCCCGGCGGAGATTGTGCCGGTCTCGATTTTTCTCTCTTCGCTGGTGAGCCACCTGCTGGCGCTGGGGCTGGTGGTGGCGGCGGTGGGAATCTGGCTGAACCGCATCAGCACGGGCCTGTTGCTGTTGCCGATATACATGGTCCTGCTGGGGATGTTTGCGGTGGGCCTCGGATGGATCCTGGCGAGCTTGCAGGTTTACCTGCGGGACACCGCGCAAGTGTTGACCGTGATCCTGACGTTCTGGTTCTGGCTGACGCCGATTTTCATCACCGAGAAGCAGTTTCCGGCGCGGGTGCGGTTTCTGCTGGCGGGCAATCCGCTGGCGTACCTGGTGCGGGCTTACCGTGAGCTGTTGCTGTCGGCGCGATGGCCGAGTCTGGACGATTTAGGCATCATGGCGGGTTTCGCGGTGGCGACGTTTCTGGCGGGCGGGCTGTTTTTTCGGCACATGAAGCGGGGCTTTGCGGACGTGCTGTAGGGGGGCGACAGAGGGACGGGGACCCATGCATTTAAAAACGGTACAGGAAATTGAACGCGCGATAGACACACTCACGCCGCAGCAGATGGAAGAGCTATACGTATGGCTTGACCAGCGCCATCCGCAGCCCATCGACGCGCAGCTTAAAGCCGATCTTGACGCCGGGCGCATCGACGACCGCATTAATCGCGCCTTGGCCGACCACAAGGCCGGAAACACACAGGCCCTCTAGCGTCTAGCGGCCCAAGTAATGATCCACCGCGCGAACGCGGATTTCTGGAACGACTATCGTGCCCTGCCCGCCGACATCCGCGCACGGGGTGATCAACAGTTCGCCTTGCTAAAAAACAATCCGCAACACCCTTCTCTGCAATTCAAAAAGCTTGGCGACCGCAGCGGGCAGGAAATCTGGTCGGCGCGGGTCACGCTGAAATACCGCGTCTTGGCTGTCAAGTTGCACGATGAGTACGTGTGGTTCTGGATTGGCGAGCATAACGTCTATGACGCTCTCGCTCCCACGCCCTGGCAATCAACGCCGGTACTTCAGGAGCGTATAATTATCAGATAATTGATTGATGGAGGACTCCCCGTGCTCGATGCTCGTGAAATCCACTCCCTGACCGACTTCCTGCGGAATCATAAAGCCCATGTCACGCGGCTCAAGGAGACGCAGGCCCCGGAAGTCCTGACGGTGAACGGCAGGGCGGAGATAGTCGTGCAGGACGCTGAGAGTTACCAGCTGATGCTCGATCGCCTGCACCACATGGAAACCCTCGCGGCGATTCAGGAAGGAATGGCGAGCGCGGAACGCGGCGAACTCAAGGACGCCGCCCAGGTGCTTAACGAGATGCGGGCCAAGTATGGCCTATCGCGTTAGTCTTGCCTCTCCCGCCGAAACGGACGCCTATGCGGCGTTTGAACGCATCCGCGAAGCGGCTCCCATGCACGCGGAAAAGTGGCTCACAGGTCTATTTAGGGCCATTTTCAGCTTGGAGGAGATTCCCGCCCGCTGCCCGTGATTCCCGAAGCAAAAGAGCTTGGCTATCCCGCCCGCCACTTGCTGTACGGCAAACGGAAGGGTGTTTACCGAATCATCTTTCATATCCGGGAGGAGGAGCAGCATGTGCGTGTGCTGCGAATCTGGCATGCTTCCCGCGATGCCATCACCGCCGCCGACGTGGAGGACTAACGATGCCTTGCAGCTGTCATCCGCGTTAGCTGAAAGGAGGGAGACTCACGCAGCGCCGTGCCACTCGCTCCGCTTATTTCTTCGCGCCGCTCCACTCCAGGTAGGACGTCCATTCTGCCTTTCCCGGCATGCGCATTTGAAATTTTCCCGACATGACGGCCCTCTTCAATTCGTACGCGAGTCGAAACTGCGGGCCGGGCGCGGACGGGTCGGAGAGGAAAACCGCACTGGCGGGCGTGGGCGTGGAGACGCTGTAATGGATGACATGGCCCTCGTTATCGAAATAGATCGCTTGAAGGGGCAGACCCGGCATGTCCTGATAGACGTAGAGTAAATCGGTATGCTCACAATCGAAGTCGGCCGGTCCTTTGCATCCGGAGGCGCTGCTATGCCGGGCGAGAACGTGGCCAGCAAGCTCCTTTCTAAAGCTGTACGTTCCGTTGGCGTTTACCCCTGACGCCTCGCCTTGCGTTTTGGCGTCCCACGTTCCCTCAAGGAAACGGAGAGCGTTCCATGGTCCATCGCCCGTTGACGCGGTTTGAGCACTGAGCAGGCTTGTGCACATCACTGCAAATACGGCCATCAGTCGCATGATTCTGGTCCTTTCGCTTAGGATCTCTCATCAGGTAGGGCGGCCAGGAGCGTGGCGGGACTGGCGTTATCGCCGAAGGTCCGGCTCAGGTGGGCAAAGCGGTCCACGTTGCCCGGACCGAAGATGAAACTTCCGCCCAGCTGAAACGGATTGCGACCGGTACGATGCTGGCGGTAGCCGGCCAAGCGGGCACGCTCCCTGGCTGTCTTATTGTCAGCCCGCAGCAAATGCAGAAGGTTGGCCTGGCGCAGGCCGGCGGCGCGGTAAGCCAGCCGCTGCTCGTCTATGAGAAGCGGGAAGGCGATGCCGGTCTCCTCGCGAAAGAGCCGCGCGTAAGTGTGATCGCCCAGGCCCACCGCAGCCAGGCCGGCTCCCCGATCTTTAAACGCCTGCTCGTGTTCACGCAACTGCGCGACATGCTCGCGGCAGAAGAGTCAGCCGTAGTGCCGCAGGAAAACGAGTACCGCCGGCTGCCGCTCCCAAAGCGATCCGAGGCGGACTTCCCGGCCGTCGACGTCCGGCAGGGCTATCGGCGCGAGTGCTTCGCTGAGCGCGCGGGCCATCAGGGAGCCGTAACGGTAACTTTGAAAGTGGCCAGGGCCATGGTTTGAGGATTCCAGACTTTGATGGCGAGGTGGTCCAGGGCCGCGAGCGGGCACGTGCCGTTCTGACTGACATTGGCCACCAGCTGAATTTGTTGGTTATCCCATGAGTTGATGGATACGGTGCAGGCGTTGCCAGCGTAGCCAGCGGACCATTTCCCGGTTGCATCGACGATTTGGAGATAGCTCGAAGTGCCGGTAAAGGGCTGTCCCCCAGGGAATTCGCCAAAGCCATCGCCGTTTATGGTGATCGGCGGATCGGACTGGGCGACAAACTGATTGCAGCCCGGCGCGGGGCATTGGGTGACTACCGAGGTAATCTTGGGTGCAGACGTCGGAAGGACTCCGCAGCTACCGCGGACGCCGGGCTGACCCACCGGAAAAACGTCGCAGCCGCCGGATCCTATGAGCGGAGAGGCCACCTGCGGGAGCGTGGAGGCGACCGGATAATCCACCACAGGCACGTAGTCACCCATAAGGCTGCCGGCGGCGGTCGCCGGAGAGGTCCCATATGGAACAAACTGACCGCTGCAATTGAAGCCGCCCGACGGGATCATGTGGCGGAGATCGAGCAGGCTCAACTGCTGATAGCCCGAAAGCGGGGTCAAGTTCAGGAGCGTGTAGCCATTGGCCGGAGTGATCCACGAAGGAATGCTGGCGCCGGTGCCGACGATCAGCGTGGCATAGCCATTGGGATCTTTGGTAAATGCCGAATCCGCGACGCTGGCGATGGTCGTTCCTCCCGGGGTAAGAAACGACAGGCTCATGTAGCGCATTTGCTCGTCGCCGGATCGCGAACAGCCGTCGGTGCAAGGCGTAGGCGGCGTGGTCGGTACTTGAACGCGAATGCGCATCACTTCTCCCGCCGCGGCGAGGGTGGCAGGCGTGCCGGGCGGCACATTCGCGGTCGTATAGGAGGCATTCGGATTAGTGCCAGACACGTACACCGGCTGCCGCCACCACGACATTTGATTCGGCGGCGGGGTATTCGCATTGCAGGTTTGCGGTAGATAAGAGCTGGCGTAAAAGGCATGGGCCGCAGACTGAGTGTGATCCAACCACGCGCCGCCGGTATTCTGGTTGCCGGTAATCTGCAGCGTATTGGTCGCATACGCCGCGGGATAGGCGCACCCCGAGGCCACGTCGCGGACGATGAAATGCGGAAGGGTCTGGTAGCTCGGAGCGGTGATGTCCAGGTAGGCCCGAACCAGCAAGACGCCGGCCGTGTTCGGATTGGTGTGCTGGGGCGTATCTACGATGTGATCGACGAAGGTCGGGATGGTCTGGAAGAGGCTGGAGTCGCTATTCCAGTCCATCCCCGGATGCCGCTGGGTGGCGTCCAGGCCGTTCACGCCGACGTTGTACCCGTTCATCATACAGCCGGTCTCGAGCGTACCCGGAGTGCCACCGAAATTGATGGGCACCGCATACTCCTGACCGCTGACGTAGGGAACTCCCTGGAGGTACGGATTCACATACTGGGAGGTTAACGGGATAATGCTGGTGTCCAAAATGGTTTGCGATAGTGCCGAGTGTGCGTCGTAGAGGGTAACGGAGAAGTACCGTGCATTCGGGAAAGAACCTACGAGGATCAATTGATACTTCGGGTCAACCTTAAAATAGATCTCATAGTATTCGGCGTTCAGATCGCCGTATAACCCGTTGCCATTCCCGCTCCCTAGCGGAATCGTATAGCAGGGGTTGTTGTTAAAATTGGTGAAAAAGTCACCGTTAGGAAACTCGCCCCCGGTGAAAGAAGTCGGAAGTCCTGAACAATCAACAGCATACGCGGTACCAGGCAGAAGGCAGAGCACCGCTAAGAGCAGGCGCACCTCAGCGCCTCGTTTTATGAACATAGGTTTTTTTGGTCGGCTAGAGTGGAGCCGATCCGTCTACTGTAGCGAACGCCGATGTGTTTTACAACACAAATCGTCACACAAATTTTACAACACGAAAAGCTTTCGAACCCAGACCGAATCCATCATGATCGGCACGGGAATCATGGTGTCTGGCCTGGGGACAACTCCCGGCAAACCCGAGATCCCGTAGGACTGATCGACGGCTTCGAGGCGCCAGGCGAGGGCGGGGCCTTTCAGGCGAATGCGCAGCTGGATGCCTTCCGGGGGCACGTTGAGATAGCTGAGCCCCCAGCGATGCATGCGGTAAGCGTAGGCTTTCTGTCCGGGCTTCAGACCGGCGAAGGCCTTGCTGGCGTCGATGGGCACGCCATTGACGCTGGCCTCCAGGACTTCGCAGCGCTCATCGCCATAGAGGTAGATGCGGGGCGCCAGGCGCGGCGAGCTTACGCGCAGGAGCAACGTCCGGGACACTGCGTCGCTCGAATCCCGCAGCCGCTCGATGAGCGGAGGGGGAAGGGCCACGGCGGGCGCCTCGTGAGTGAGGTACTGCCATGACAGGAACGGCACGTACTGGGGCAAGGCCGCGCGCAATGGGTTGGCGCCGAGATAATGCGCGGTCCAGTCGTCCTCCTGGCCATCGAGGCTGAACCAGACGGCCTTGCCGGTGTCGGCGTCCAGGCCGTAATAGATGCTGTCGGTGCGGGGAGCTTCGCGGTCGAAGCCGGACATGGAGGCGCCCGCGATCACGCAGCCGGCGCAGACCAGCGCCGCCGTAGCGGGCAGCCACCACTTTCCCGGCGCGGCGATCAGCTTGAGGCAGGGAATCAGCAGGCCCAGCAGCAACATGGTCGCGAGGGCCGCCACGGGCGCCAGACGCATGGTCAACGACTGGAATAACAACTGGATCGTGGGGGCCATCATGATCAGCCCAGGCACGGCGAACACCCATAGCAGCAGCACGCCGGCGAAGGTCTGCCCCGGGTCCTCACCGATGGCCACAATGATTCCCAGCGCCACCGTGGAGGCGAGCATAGGCCAGACAAACAGGTAAGTGGCGCCGGGCATAAATACGCCGGTGGCGACGGCCAGAATGAGCCAGACCAGCAAGGCTCCAGCCCACAGATTCAGCACGCCGGCCCTTTTGCGAAACAGGGCATAGTAAGCCGAGGTCAGGGCCAGCGCGAGGGCCACGCTGGCTACGCGATAGACGCCCGGATGATACGGATCGCCGGCGAAGGCCTGCCAGAATCCGCCGCCCTGCCCCCGGGTGAGCGACCAAAGCGCCCACACCGCGGCGCTCGCGCCCACAATGGCCAACAGAAACTGCAAAAGCCCCGCGAGCGTTCCGCCCAGGCTGAGCCGCTTTCTGGAAATGCCAAAGGCCAGGACAGCCGCAAACAGCAGCGCGCAGGACACCGCCAGCGGGATGCTCCAACTTACCGGATAGACCACGCAGCCGAAGATGGGAAGCACGAAATAAGTGGCGTCGGCGCTCTTGAGATAGCGCAAATCCAGGTTGCCGAAGCGCCGCGACAGGGCGAGCGCGTAATCGCCCTCCTGCTGCAGGCTGCGGGGATCCAGATGGGCCACATCGTCGTACTGCGTGTGGTAGTAGATGACGTCGCCGACATAAGCGAAACCCAACCCGGCGAGCCCGGCCTGCTTGTAGAAGGTCAGGTCGGTATCGTTGGGCAGCAGCTTGTAAGCCTCGTAGCTCAGCGACGAGGTAACCGGGTGGGGCGCGGCCGCGGCAAACTCGCGGACGAGCTTGCCATTACCCTCGCTGGTTTCGAACATCATGCCGGGTCCGCTGGTGCCGCGGGCTTCGAAATTCAGCACCAGACCTATTTGCCTGGCCCAGGGATGCTGGTCGAGGAAGGCCTTGGCGCCCAGCAGGCCGCCCTCTTCGCTGTCGGTGAACAGAAAGATAACGTCGTTGCGCAAGCGGGGGCCGGGACGCAAAGCGCGCAGAGTCTCGAGTTGCAAGGCCACGGCGTGGCCGTCGTCACTGGCGCCGGGGCCGGCCGACACTGAGTCATAATGGCCCGACAACATTACGGCCCGAGTGTTGGCGGTTCCGGGCAGCCGCGCCATGATGTTGTACACGGCGGCGGCGGCGTAGGGCGAGCCCCACCGGGAGCTGACCACCGTGGCAGCCTGCACTTCCGGCTGCACGCCCAAGGCGGAAAGCTGCTGGAGGATATAATCGCGAACCTGGTCGTGCGCGGGGGAACCGACGGGGTGAGGCACGCGGGCGAATGCGCGCAGGTGTCGGAGCGCGCGTTCCGCGGAGAACTCGGCGGCCGGCGCGGTGGCGGGCACGGTCGGCGGCGGGACGACCTGTCCGAAGCCCCACCAGCTAACGGCGGCGATAAACCCAGCCGTGAGCAATGCGGTCGACCCCGCGGAAACGGTCCTTTGGTGATGCATGCAGTTACCGTAAATTGAACTTCTTCATTTTGTAGCGGAGGGTGTCGCGGGTGATGCTGAGGAGGCGGGCGGCCTGAGTCTGGTTTCCGCCGGTTTTTTCAAGGGCGCTCGACAGGAGCATGCGTTCGTGGTCCTCGAGCGAGATGCCCTCGGCGGGGATCTCCGTGCGGGGCGCGATCTGGCCGTCCGGGGCGGTGATGGCGATGGGCAGGCTCGAGGGCGTGATGTAGGCGGACTCTTCCAGGATCATGCCGCGCTCGACGGCATTGCGCAGCTCGCGGACATTGCCCGGCCACTGGTGCGCCAGCATCAACTGCGCCGCGGCCGGGGAGATGCCTTCGATGCCGCGCCGGAACTTGCGGTTGTAGTGCTCGATGAAGAAGCGGGCCAGCGGCAGGATGTCTGCGGGCCGCTCGCGCAGCGGCGGAATGACGATCTGGATCACGTTGAGCCGGAAATAGAGATCCTGGCGGAAGGCGCCCTCTTTGACGGCTTCGCGCAGGTTCTTATTGGTGGCGGCGACCACGCGCAAGTCGAGCTGGATATCCTTGAGGCCCCCCAGCCGGCGGAAGTTCTGGTCCTCGAGCACGCGCAGGAGCTTGGCTTGCAGCATGAGCGGAATTTCGCCGATTTCATCCAGGAAAAGAGTGCCCTTATCGGCCAGCTCGAAGATGCCGCGTTTTTGCGCGCGCGCGTCGGTAAAGGCGCCCTTCTCATAGCCGAACAGCTCGCTTTCGAGGAGCGTCTCCGGGATGGCGGCGCAGTTGATGGCGATGAAGGGCTCGACCTGGCGGAGGCTCTGGTAGTGCAGGGTTTTGGCGATCAGGTCCTTGCCGGTTCCGTTTTCGCCTTCAAGCAAAATGGTGGAGGCTTCGCTGGCGGCTACGCGGCGCACGAACTTCAGCAGGTCGCGCATGGCGGCCGATTCGGCGATGACCTCGTAGTTGCGAGGGGCGGCCTCTTCGGTGATGTCTTTGATGGTGGCCACCACGCCTTCCAGGCAGCCATCCGCCTTGAACATCTGGGTGGTGCGCATGACTACCAGACGTTCCATGCCGTTATCGCCGTGCAGCCGTATGGCAGCGTGGGGCGCGCCGGGCGTCTGGTTCAATCCGACCAGGACTCCGCAGCCGGACTCGCAGACGCTGCAACGAAAGACGTCCTGACAACGACGGCCGATCATCTCTTCGGAGGTGCGGCGGAAGAGCTTTTCGGCGGCGCGGTTGACTCCGGTGATGACCATGTCCGGCGAATATAGGAGCAGCGCGTCCGATAATTGATCGAACACGGCTTCGAGGATGCTGGTCCGTTGCCAGTCCGGGGTGAGCTTGGACATGGTGGGAAATTTGTAACGCTTCAATTATAGACCCGCTTGCGTGGTTATCCAATTGCTAGATACTGGCGCGTGGAGCGGCATTTCCCCCAAGAAGCCCAAGCACTGCTGCGTCAAAATCCCCGAAACCCCCTGCGAGCGGCGGGCAACGCCTCGGAACGCGCCAGTTTCGGAGTTCCGGAGCTTGGACTCCGGCGTGCACGATTTCTTCCCCAGGAGGTGTTTCCATGGAGCGTTCCTTGGCCGAGGTAGAAGCGCTGGTCCGCAACCGAATCTGCGGCGTGTGTTCGGATCGCACGGTGGATGGCACGTGCGGGTTGGAGGAGCCGGCCGAGTGCGCTCTATTCCGGCTGTTTCCGCAGGTGGCGCAAGCCATCCAATCCACCCACAGCGACGACATACAGGATTACATCGACGCGATCCGGCGCGACGTTTGCACCGTCTGCGCGGCCCAGGACAACGAGGGCCATTGCGGGCTCCGCGAGCAAGTCCGGTGCTCGCTCGACGCGTACCTGCTGCTGGTCGTCGAAGCGATTGAGGAGGCGACTGGAAAGACTTTCAGCCCTATGGGTTTTGTGCAGTTGGCGGGAAAACGCTGACCCATACAGCCCGGTTCAGGGCATCCACGGCGTCACTGCTCGCAATGCCGTTCTTGCGCGCCACGGTCTCGATATCGCAATCGTCACAACTGGCGCGGAAACCTAACTCCTCGAAGACCGGAATGGTCTCCGGATGCGACTGTTTCACGTCGCGGACGATCATGTCATGGCGGATTAATCGATCGAATCGAAACATAGGCATCACCTTCACTGTGGGCTGCTTGCAACGCGGTCTCCAAAGTTCGCCGATTCGATACGGTCACGGCTCGGTAAGAGCGGGATAATACCCAAATGAGCGAACCGCGCACAACGGGCGGGTGGCCCGCCCTTTCCCCCCTTGTCCATCTTTCCAATAACTGGATCAGCCTGATCGGAGTCGTGGTGGTCACTACCGCGACGGTCTTCTGGCTGTTCCTGCTGCCCACCACGTTACGCGGGGATGTACACAGCCCATATAACGGCATCCTGGCGTTTCTGCTGCTTCCGGTGTTCTTCCTTTCAGGACTCATCCTGATTCCGCTGGGAATCTTTCTGCGAAAGAAATGGGAGCATCGGCAAGGACTGTATCCGGCAACCTTTCCGCCGCTGAATCTCAAGAACGTGGAGTTCCGGCGGCTGGTCACGTTCGTGGGTGTGACTACGTTTGCGAACATCGTGATTGCGAGCCAGCTGGCCTATGGCGCCGTATCTTACATGGAGACGGGTTCCTTTTGCGGGCAGACCTGTCACACGGTGATGCAGCCGGAGTTTACCGCCTATCAGAATTCGCCGCACTCGCGAGTAGAGTGTGTCGAGTGTCATATCGGTCCCGGCGAACCGTGGTTTGTGCGCAGCAAGCTCTCCGGCATACGGCAGGTATTCCTGGTCACATTCCACACTTACGACACGCCGATTCCCGCGCCGGTCGAGAGTATGCGGCCGGCGCGGGAGACTTGCGAAGCGTGTCACTGGCCGCAGAAGTACGACCAAGATCGCCTGGTAGTGATCAACAAGTTCGGCGACGATGAGAAGAATTCGCTTACCAAGACCGTGCTGATGTTGAAGATTGGCGGCGGCAATAAGGGGATTGGAATTCACGGGACGCACCTGGGGCCGGGGGTGCGCATACGGTATGGACATTCCGACGCGGCGCGCCAGACGATTCCATGGATCGAATATAGCGGTCCGGCCGGAAAGACGGTGTACCGGGCGGCGGGCGCGGCGGCGGACGGCAAGGGTTTGTCGATGCGCGAGATGGATTGCCTGGATTGCCACAACCGGCCAGCCCACACTTTCAAGCTGCCGGAAAAGGCGGTGGACGAGGCCCTGTTGGCGGGGGACCTGGCGGCCGATCTGCCGTTCGCCAGGAAGAAGAGCGTGGAACTTCTGCGGATAAACTATGCGAGCCGGACGGCAGCGGCGGAGCGCATTCCGGCGGACCTGGAAGCGTATTACCGCGGCAGTTATCCGGCCATTTACGCGGCGCGCCAGGCTGCGGTGACGAGCACCGCGCGCGGCTTACTGGCCATTTACGACAGCAACGTATTTCCGGAGATGAAAGTAACATGGGGCACTTACGCCAATAACATCGGGCACACAGACTCTCCGGGGTGCTTCCGCTGCCACGACGACAGCCACGTCAGCGCCGACGGGCGGAAGGTGACGCAGGATTGCGGCGCCTGCCATAATCTGTTGGCGATGGACGATCCGGCGCCTAAGGTCCTGACCGATCTGGGGAAGTAGCGGGCGGGAGACGCGGAGACGCGGAGAGGGGAGACGCGGAGACTCCTAACGGTTTGATAGTCGGCTCGTCGGAGAGGTATATTCAAGTTTCACTCAAGGAGATGCACCCAATGCTACGATCCGTGCTGATCTGCACCACCCTTGGCGTTGCTGCCGTAGGGTTCGGCTTCGCCCAACAGAGCCCGCCCGCACAGACTTCCGTCACCATCGGCGGCAAGACCATTTCGATCAAGTACTCGGCCCCGTCCGTGCGCGGCCGGAAGATTTTCGGAGACGGCGGACTCGTTTCGCACGATCCGCACTACCCCGTCTGGCGCGCGGGCGCGAATGCCGCCACGGCCTTGCATACGGACGCCGATCTCGACATCGGGAGTCTGCACGTGCCGGCCGGCGACTACACGCTGTTTGTGGATGTGTCCAATCCGGACCAGTGGACGCTCGTCGTCAGCAAGAAGACCGGTGAATGGGGCTTGGCGTACGACGACACGGCCGATCTGGGGCGAGTAAAAATGGACATGAGCAAGCCGCCGGCGCCGGTGGAGAAGTTTCAGATCTTGCTTTCGAGCGCGGGGGCGGGCTCAGGCAAGCTCCAGATGCAATGGGAGAAACATATCGCTTCCGTTGATTTCCACGCCAAGTGACGCGCCTGCCCTCTGGCGGCTGCAAGTAATTGTGCGCTATAAGGTTGCCGGAACGTTTCGTTTTGGCTTAACGTATCAAATTACGGATGCCTTATTGCAGCCAGTGCGGAAATCAAGTGGACGATGCGGATGTCTACTGCGCGCGGTGCGGCACGCGGCAGCCGACCGTTGCGCCGCCCGCGGGCAGCGATCCGTTCCACTCGATTTCGGCGCGCACGGCATCCATTCTGTGCTACATCCCGGGCATCGGGTGGATCGGGTCGATCATCGTGCTGGCCTCGGAGAGGTTCCGCACCAACCAAACGGTGCGCTTCCACGCGTTCCAGGGCTTGTACCTGTTTGTGGCGTGGCTGATTGAGGACTGGGTGCTCACGCCCATCTTCAGCGGCATTCCGCACATGCATGTGAACGGCATTATCAAGGTAGCGCTGCTGTTCATGTCCATCTTCATGATCGTCAAGGCCAGCCACGAGGAGCGCTATTCGCTGCCCATCATCGGCGAGCTCGCGGAAAAATCCGTATCCGAGCGGTAAACGCGAGTATAATTGCCATATGGCAAAAGGCAAGGATAAGGGCAACAAAGAAGTCAAGAAGCCCAAAAAAAAGAAGTAAACCAAGTGAGGCAACGCTGG
>Ga0302324_100000181_pt1 | contig 166506 bp, 152 predicted proteins | sample Palsa_T0_1_FD_201949 | JGI IMG/M metagenome (GOLD analysis project Ga0302324, IMG submission 201949) | Peat permafrost microbial communities from Stordalen Mire near Abisko, Sweden - Palsa_T0_1 | ecosystem: Environmental > Terrestrial > Soil > Palsa > Peat permafrost | place: Sweden: Abisko...
GCCTATTGCCCCAGCTCCAATCTCTACCTGGGCAGTGGCCTGTTCGACATGCACGCCAGCGATGCGGCCGGCATGCGCTTTGCGCTGGCGACCGATATCGGCGGCGGCAGCAGTTTCAGCATGCTGCGCACCATGGGAGAGGCCTACAAGGTCGGCCAGCTGCTGGGCCAGCCCCTCGCCCCGCTACGGGCCTTCTACCTCGCCACCCTGGCCGGGGCACGGATTCTGGGGCTCGAGAATCGGATCGGACAGTTCGCGCCAGGCATGGAGGCGGACTTCATCGTGCTCGATCCACAGGCGACGCCGTTGCTCGCGCGCCGCATGGTGCAGGCCCGCAATCTGAGCGAGCGGCTGCTGCTGTTCATGATACTGGGCGACGATCGCGCCATCGCCGAGACCTATGTGCTCGGCCAGGCCGTGCGCCCGGCGACGTTGGGTTCTGGCGCTTCGGTCCAACGTGGGCTATTGTGAAACCCGATGTGGCGCCTGGCGCCCGAGGGAGATAGGGATTTTTTATGCGGTGGGACCGGATCGCACTGCCCGTGACGGCGCCTGCTACGCCGCGTGCCACGGTGCTGTTCGCGGATCTGCGCGGTTATACCGCCATGGCCGAGCAGCTGGCGCCCGCCTATCTGGCGCGCCTGCTCGATGAGTTCTTCAGCGCGCTTACGAGCGTGGTCGAGTTGCACGGCGGCCAGGTGTTTCACACCGCCGGGGACTCGCTGATGGCCGGATTCGGAGTCTCTGATCCGGTTCAGGATGGAACGCAGGAGGCCGTCGCGGCCGGCCGCTCCATGCTGGCGCGGTTCGAATCCCTGGGCGAGCGCTGGCAACGCGACTCGCACGTGGAAGCCGGCGTGGGCATCGGCCTGCATCTGGGCGAGGTAGCACTGGCCGCGTTCGGACCGCCGGCCCGGCGGATCTTCACCCTGGTGGGCGACACTGCCAATGTGGCCGCACGGCTGTGCGGCCGAGCGCGTGCCGGAGAGGTGCTGTTTTCCTGCACGGTGGCGGCGGCATTGGCCGCGCGCTCACCGGACAGCGCGCTTGCCGAATCCAGCTCCGAGCCGCTCGCCTTCCTGCAGCTGCCGCGCTATGAGCTGCGTGGCCGTCGCGCACCGCTCGATATCTGGTGCATCCCGGCCAGCAAGCGCATTGAACTGCCGGGCACCCCGCCGGGGGAAAACAGCGCGCTCGTGCGCACTCGCCGGGCTACGCTTCGTATTTGAACGACAGCGCGACGCGCGCGCGATAGGCGACGATCTTGCCGCCATCGACCTTCAGATCCAGCTTGACGATTTCAGCCACGCGCAGATCGCGCAGCGTCTTGGAAGCGGTTTCGACCGCGGTCTTCGCCGCCTCTTCCCAGGACACCGTGCTGGTACCGATGATCTCGGTAACGCGATAGATGCCGGACGACGCCTTCTTGGTAGCCATGGCTCTTTCCCCTACGATTTTAGGTGTTGGAGAGGTGGGGCGCAGGCCCTTATCCCCCCAGGCGGCCATCTTACGCTTTTCCGGATGCGGCTGAAGTCGACCAACCGCGCTGCTTAGTAGGGCAAGCCGACGTAGTTCTCGGCCAGCACGCGCATGGCGGCGGGGGAGGAGACCAGATATTCGAGTTCGGCGCGCTGTATTTTCTGATCGAAGCCACTGCCCTCGGGAAAGCAATGCAGGATCGAGGTCATCCACCAGGAGAAGCGCTCTGCCTTCCACACGCGCTGCAGGGCGCGCGTGGAATAGGCCTCCAGCGCGGCGCTGGAGTGCTCGCGGTAATACTCCAGCAGGCCCTGCCAGAGGTAGTAGACATCGCTGGCGGCCAGATTCAGGCCCTTGGCGCCGGTGGGCGGCACGATGTGGGCGGCATCGCCGGCCAGAAATAGATTGCCGTAGCTCATGGGCTCGGCCACGAAGCTGCGCAGCGGGGCAATACTCTTCTCGATCGAGTCCCCGGGCAGCAGCCGGGCGACGGCGTGCGCATCCAGGCGGCGGCCCAGCTCCTCGTAGAAGCGTGCATCGGGCCAGTCCTCCACGTGATCGTCGAGCCGGCACTGCAGGTACAGCCGGCTGCGCGTGGCCGAGCGCATCGAGCACAGCGCAAAGCCGCGCTCATGGTTGGCATAGATGAGCTCGGCGGATACCGGCGGGCGATCCACCAGGATGCCCAGCCAGCCGAAGGGGTAGACGCGCTCGTAGGCTTTGAGCACCGACTCGGGGATGCTCTTGCGGCTGATACCGTGAAAGCCGTCACAGCCGGCGATGAAATCGCAGGCGATCTCCTGCTCAACCCCGTGCGTGCGGTAGCGCACGCTGCATTGACCGATGCGCTGCTGCTGCAGACTGACCTCGGCGGTCTCGTACAAGGTCTGGGCGCCGCTGGCCTGGCGGGCATCCATGAGATCGCGGGTGATCTCGGTCTGCCCGTAGATGATCACGCTCTTGCCCAGCAGGGCCTGAAAATCGATGCGATGACGCTGCGCCTCGAAGCACAGCTCGATGCCCTGATGAATCAGACCATCGCGCTGCATGCGCTCGCCCACCCCGGCCTGAGCCAGCAGATCGGCCGTGCCCTGTTCGATGACCCCGGCGCGAATGCGGCTCAGCACGTACTCGGCGCTGCGCTGCTCGAGGATCAGGTTGGCGATGCCGTGCCGGCTCAGCAGCTGGCCCAGCAGCAGCCCGGACGGGCCGGCGCCGATGATCAGCACCTGCGTGCGCGTCATGGCTCACTCCGGAAGAGGGCGCGCGCAGCGCCATGGGCGATGCGCCGCGCTGCCACGGGCGCCAGCCCCAGGGCGCGCAACATGCCGGCGGCCATGTTGGCGGCGATGGCGGCGGGGCTGGTGACCACTCGCTCCTCCAGTACATGGCGCATGGCAATGACCACTGCCCCCATCACCAGCAGTGTGCCGGTTTCGACATCGACCTCGTGGAAGCGACGCGTGCGAATGCCGCGCGACAGATCCTCACGCAGCACACGATTTATGGGCGCCTCGGACATGGTCGAGCCGGGATTCAGTCGCCACAGCACCCGGGCACTGTCGCGGTGTTCGATCGCGAAACGCACGAATGCGCACAGGCCGCGCGCCAGCCGCGCGCCCGGATCGCTCACCCCGGCGTTGGCCAGGGCCGCGGCGCGTTCGGCCTGGCGGCGCACCACCGCGCCGATCTCGCGCGCGAACACGTCCTTGTCGGCAAAATGATTGTAGAAGCTGCCCTTGGCGACATCAGCCACCAGCACGATCTCATCGATGCTGATGCCGTCGATGGCGCGTGTCGCCAGCAGCGTGCGGCCGGCATTGAGCAGGGCCGCGCGCGTCCTGAGCTTGCGCCGATCAAGGCGGCGAACGCTATCGGCCTGCATACCATCGCTCCATTTGACTAGATTGTTCATTAATGACTAAATAGTCAATATCGTTCCAATGAGGCGACGAATGGCTCACAGCAGCACCGTCACGCTGGTGACCAGCGGCGACATCGCGCTGATCACCGTCAACAACCCGCCGGTCAACACCATCACGGCGGCCGTGCGCTCGGACCTGTCGCGCGCGCTGGCGCAACTGGAGCAGCATATGCCGGCCAGGGCCGTGCTGCTGCAGTGTGAGGGCAAGACCTTCTTCTCGGGCGCGGACATCGGTGAATTCCACGGGCCGCCAAAGGAGGCCGAGTACCGAGCGCTGTTCGCGCGACTCGAGGCGCTGCCGGTGCCGGTGATCGTGGCGCTGTATGGAACAGTACTGGGAGGGGGCCTGGAAATTGCGCTGGCCTGTCATTACCGCGTGGCTGCGCCCAGCGCCCGCATGGGTCTGCCTGAAGTTACCCTGGGCATCATTCCCGGCGCCGGCGGCACCCAGCGGCTGCCGCGGCTCATTGGCTCGGAAAGGACGCTGGAGATGATTCTATCGGCCAAGCCGCTCAGCGCGCAGCAGGCGCTGGAGTGGGGCCTGCTCGATGCGGTGCTCGACGGTGATCTGCACGCCGCCGCCATGGCTTACACGCGGCAATTGCTGGCCGAGGGGCGCGGGCCGCGTCGCACCGGCGAGCGCGCGGTGGATCCCGCCAGCGCGGGCGAGCAGATGTTCGCGCGCATGGCTGCGCAGGCTGCGCGCCAGTACCCGAATCGCCAGGCGGCGCTCACGGCCATCGAGGCCGTGCGGCTGGCCGCGACACTGCCGCTGGCCGAGGGACTGCAGGCGGAGGATCGCCTGGTCAACGGCGCCAAAGCCACTGTGGAAAGTCGCGGCGCCGTGCATCTGTTCTTTGCCGATCGGGAGACGCGGCGCGTGAAGGATCTGCCCGCGGGTGTCTCGGGGCGGCCCGTGTCCAGCGCCGCTATCGTCGGCTCGGGCACCATGGGCGGCGGCATCGCCATGTGTTTCGCCAATGCCGGCCTGCCCGTGACCGTGTTGGACGCCGAGCGCGCGGCTTTGGATCGCGGCCTGGAAGTGATCTCGCGCAACTACGATTCCATGCTCAAGCGAGGACGCATCGACGCGCAGGACAAGGCGCGACGCATGGCTCTGATACGCGGCTCGCTCGACTACGCCGCGCTCGCCGACGCCGACGTCATCGTCGAGGCGGTGTATGAGAACATGGATCTGAAGCAGAAAGTCTTCGCCGCGCTCGACCAGGTGGCCAAGCCCGGCGCGGTATTGGCCAGCAACACCTCGACGCTCGATATTGCGCAGATTGCGCGCGCCACCGCGCGCCCCCAGGACGTCATCGGCATGCACTTCTTCGCACCCGCCAACGTCATGCCACTGCTCGAAGTGGTTCGTACCGAATTGACCTCCGCGGCCACGATTCAGACGGTCATGGATTTGTCCAAGCCGCTGCGCAAGACCCCGGTGCTGGCCCGCGTGTGCTACGGCTTCATCGGCAATCGCATGATGGAGGGCTACGCCCGTGAAGCCGAGCGCATGGTGTTGGAGGGGGCAACGCCGCGCCAGATCGACTCGGCATTGGAGCAGTGGGGCATGGCCATGGGAATTCTGGCGGTGTTCGACATGGCCGGAGTCGATGTCGGGGTCAATGTGCACAAGGCCAACGCCGAGCGCTATCCGCCCGATCCCACGTATTATCAGGCCGACTTCGCGCTGGTCGAAGCCGGACGCCTGGGGCAGAAAAACGGCAAGGGGTACTACCGCTATCTGCCCGGGGATCGCGCGCGCCACGATGATCCGGAGGCGATCGCGATTCTGCAGCAGCGGGCCCGGCAGCTGGCCGTGGCGCCGCAAGCGCACAGCGAGCAGGAAATCATCGAGCGCTGCCTGTATCCGCTGATCAACGAGGGATTTCGCATCCTCGAGGAGGGGGTGGCGCAGCGCGCCAGCGACATCGACGTCGTCTGGAGTGCCGGCTATGGATTTCCTCGCTATCGCGGTGGGCCGATGTTCCATGCCGAGACCATCGGGCTTCCCGCTTTGCTCGCAGGCCTTGATCGCTACCGTGCGCGCTTCGGACCCATGCACTGGCAGCCGGCGCCATTGCTGATGCAGCTGGTGCGCGAGGGCAAGAGCATCGCCGACTGGGAAAGCGAGCGCGCAGGCTGATCATGACGGCCGAGGCAGCGGCCTGGCACACGGGCTCCTTTGCGGTCGATGTTCAAAGGCAGGCCGACGGTTCCACCGTGCTCACGCCGCGCGCCACGCTGGGCGCGTACCCGCGCCGTGTGACCGATGCGCTGGAGCATTGGGCCGCGCTCGCCCCGGATCGGATCTTCGTCGCCCGACGCCGCGCGGACGGTGCGTGGCAGCGCCTCAGCTACCGGCAGGCGCTGCAGCGTGTACGCGCGCTCGCCTCCGGACTGGCCACGCACGCGCTGTCGGCACAGCGTCCGCTGGTCATCCTGTCGGGCAATGGCATCGAGCATCTGTTGTTGGGTCTGTCGGCGATGTACCTGGGCGTGCCGTACTGCCCCATGTCTCCCGCGTACTCACACCGCGGCTCGGATTTCTCGAAACTGCGCTACGTCATGGGACTGCTCACGCCAGGCATGGTGGCGGCGTTCGATACCCCGCAATTCGAGCAGGCCATCGCCGCCGCGGTCCCGCTCGATGCGGTGCTGCTCGGTGATGCGGGGCTGAGCTCGGGCCGTGCGGTGCATCGCCTCGAGACGCTCGAATCCGGCGACCTCGAGGGCGTCGAAGCCGCGCATGCGCGAGTCGAACCGGACACGATCGCCAAGCTGCTGCTGACCTCCGGCTCCACGGGACAGCCCAAGGCCGTCGTGACCACGCATCGCATGCTCTGCAGCAACCAGATCATGCTGCACTCGGCAATGCCATTCCTTCTGGACGAGCCTCCCATCGTCGTGGATTGGCTGCCCTGGAATCACACCTACGGTGGCAGCCACAATGTCGGTGCCGTGCTATTCAACGGCGGCTCGCTCTACATCGATGACGGCAGACCCATAGGTCAGGCCTTCCAGGAGACGGTGCGCAATCTCAGCGAGATCTCGCCAACCGTCTACTTCAACGTACCCAAGGGCTTTGAGATGCTGGTCGAACGCATGGAGCATGATGAGACCCTGCGCTGCAGCTTCTTCCGACGACTGCGCGCCTGTTTTTTCGCCGGCGCGAGCCTGTCGCAGTACACCTGGGATGCGATGGACCGACAGGCCATGTCGGCCCGGGGCCGACGGCTGCCGATGCTGTCCGGGCTCGGTGCCACCGAGACCTCCCCGTCGGTGACCTTCACCACACCGGAAACCGATCGCGCCGGCGTGATCGGACTGCCCGCGCCGGGCTGCGTGGTCAAGATTGCCCCGGTGGCCGACAAGTTGGAACTGCGCGTGCGCGGACCCAATGTCACGCCGGGCTACTGGCGCGCGCCCGAGCAGACCGCGGCCGCCTTCGACGAGCAAGGCTACTACCGGCTCGGCGACGCCGTGCGGCTGCTCGATCCCGAGGATCCGACTCGAGGCCTGGCATTCGACGGACGCATCTCCGAGGACTTCAAACTCAGTACCGGCACCTGGGTCAGCGTCGGGCCGCTGCGGGCGAGCCTGCTGCAGGCGCTGGCGCCGCTGGCGCTCGATGTGGTCATCGCCGGTCTGGACCGCGACTATCTGACGCTGTTGATCCTGCCCGATGTGCGGGTCTGCTCGCTGGCAATCGGTGCCGCGCAGCCGCTGTCGCCCGCAGAGCTGGCCCGCGAACCACGCCTGCTGCAACAGCTGGCCGAGCGCCTGGCCGCTCACGCGCGCACGCAGTCCGGGAGCGCCACGCGTGTGCGGCGCGCGCTCGTGCTGCCCGAGCCGCCATCTCTCGATCGCGGCGAGATCACCGACAAGGGCTCGATCAATCAGCGCCTGATGCGTGAGCGTTGGGCCGCATTGATCGCGGAACTGTACCGCGACACAGTGCCCGCGCATGCGGTGTGCGTCGTGTGAGCACTGAGGCGCGATCAGCGGCCCCGAGCAGTCGGCGGCAGCCGCGCGGCAATCCACAGCGCAGCCGACAACAGCAGCGCGGCACTGCCGAGAAATACGCTGCGTAGCCCGAGCTCAGCTGCCAGCACCCCGCCTGCCGCCGGACCGAGAAAGGCACCCAGAAAACTCGCGCTGGCGGTGATGCCGTAGACCCGGCCGCGACCGGCGTCGCCGACGCGTTTGCCGATCAGGGCATTGACCGTTGGGATGATGCCGGCGAGGAATAGCCCCGCGAGAAAGCGCTCGGCGACGAACCAGCCGTAACGCGTGGCAATGGCCTGCGGCAAAGTACACACGGCCGCCGCCACCACGCTCAGCAGCAACACTCGCCTTGCGCCCATCGAGTCCCCCAGTCTACCGAGCAATGGCGAGCCGATGAGTCCACTGAGCGCGACCACGGAGAAGGCAAAACCGGCCAAGCTCGCCAACTGCGCTCGTTGTCCCACCAATTCGAGTACCAGCAGGGAGACGATGGGCTGTGGACTCATGATGGCGCATTGCGCCAGCAGCAGCACGATGATCAATGTCCACAGTTCGCGCCGCGGCCAGCGCGACGCCGGCGAATCCGGCGCGCCGTCGGCAGCAGGGGCCGCGGCAGATCGCGCCGGCGATGGCACCAGCAGGATCGCGGCTGCAACCAGCAGCGTCGCGAGGCTGGCTCCGAAGAATGGCGCACGCAGGCTGCTGAAGGCGTCGGCGATGGCGCCGCCGATCAACGGACCGAGCAGTGAGCCGGCGAGCTGCGCGGTGGCCAGCCAGCCCAGTGCGAGACCTAAACGAACGGCGGGCGTAACGGCGCAGACCAGTGCCATGGCAGCGGCGACGTGTCCGCCAAAGAGTCCCATGCAAAAACGCAGCGCGAGCAGCTGCGCGGGGTGCGTGACCCGACTCATGAGTGCCGTGCACACGGCCACAGCGGTGCAGGAAATCAGAATGATCAGGCGACGATCCACGCGGTCCGAGAGATTTCCCCACCAGGGCGACATCAGCGCCGCGCCCAGCGGCGTCACGCCCAGCACCGCGCCAGCCCAGATGCGCACGGCCGCCGGCTCGTGCACCCCCATGGCGGGCAGAAGCAGAGGAATCACGGGCGGAATGATCGAGAACGCGCTGCTCAAGATGAACTGGACCGCCGACATGGCCCAGAGCGTTCGCCTCGCGCGCGCAGCCTGCGTGAGCGAGCTAGCCTCCCGTCTCGCGCGCGCCAGCTTCAGAAAGCCTGACTCAGCCGAGCTGCCCGTTCGATGCTTTGGGCCTCCTGAGGCCGCAGCCAGCCGTGCTGAACCTGCGCCCGTGTGGCCTCACGCAGCCGTGCCAGATAGCGATCGCGACTGCCGTACAGCGAGCGCATGCGATCGGGCCCGTAGGGCAGCCGATAGCCGAACAGGAAGCAGGCACCCGAGCCCGCGCCATAGCTGGCGGCTGGAACCACGAGCTCGGGCAGGCGCAATCCGCCGACGGCGTTGCCGCTGGCATCGATCGCGGGCGAACCGTCGGCATTGGTTTGTATGCGCGCGGCGCGCGGCGGGGGCTGCCCGCCGCGGACCCAGGCGTACAGGTGCTCAAAGGCGCTGACCATGACGTAGGTCAGCGGCAAGGTATCCGGGCCGGATCCGCTCGGAAACGTCTTGCTGCAATCGCTGGCCGAGAACTGCGGCAGGTTGGGCGGCTCGACCAAGGGGGTTGCCGCAACCCAGGGCTCGGCGCCCGGCGCAATGACGGGCGAGGCGTTGAGATGCGAGGCGCCCGCCACTTCCCATAGACGGAAGCGGCTGTGCGGGGCATCGCTGTCCTCGCGGCGATTGTTCAGGCCGCCAAAACTGTTGAAGTCGCTCTGTGTCATGACGCGGATGACCGGCACGTCGATGGGACGCACGTACATGGAGTTGGCCATCGGCAGATAACCGTCGAACACGTGGCGCCCATCGGCCAGCACGGCGCTGTCGTGATGAAAGTTCGCGAAGGTCGTGGCCGCCACGCCGGTATACGAATAGCCGGTCAGAAACAGGTGGCTGACGCGATAGCGGCGCAGCGGGCTGGTGCTGCCGGCGCCTTTGATCAGCGCGCCGACCTGGGCGATCATTCCCCAAAGCTGCGTCGGATCGACCGCGCTGAGTTGGCCATAGCGCGCGGGATTGCTGTGTCGCAGACTGTCGAAGGTGACCGGATGCGCAATGCCGACGTAGATGTCACCGTGCTGGGCGAAGTAGCCGCTGAGCAGCGACCAGACGATCGCCAGTCCGCCCTGCAGCGGATGGGCGGTCTCGACCACCACGTTGCCGCTGAAGCGCTCCGGTGCCTTGGGACGGTAGACGATGATTCGCGTGACATAGGGTTGGGCAGCGCTCAGTACCGGACGCGAATAATCGTCCCGCCTGGCCATGTCCCGCGGCATGTCGCGCGTCAACATGTTTACCGCATCGGCCATCGCGACCGCGTCATAGACGTCGGCCGTGCCCGAAACCAGGTACTCCTCGGCGACGTAGCCCAGCTTGGCGACGTTCCACACCAGGGTGCCCTGCCGCGCGGAGTCGGGCAGCGGACCGACCACGGTCGGCGTCGGCACGCCATCGGCCGCCGCGATCGTGCTCACCAGAGCCATCACTGCCGTCAGCAGTCCCCGGATCATCGCCGAGCCGAAGCGCTACTTCGCCGACGATCCGAAGCTGTAGTTGACCCGCACGCCAAACTGTCTGGGCGCGTTGTACATCAGTCCATTGGAGCCCAGACCGATATCAACGGTGTTGGCGACATAGACCTTGTTGGTGGCGTTGAGCACATACGCCGCCGCGGTCCAATGCTGCGCAGCCTTGTAGGTCAGATTGGCATCGACGATGCCATGGGCTTGCAGCACGTTATAGACGGGCAGTGTCTGCGCGGCGTATTCCGGGATCGTGGTTTCCGAGCCCTCGTACGACCACTGCACGCGCGGGGTCAATTTGCCGCTGCCGAGGTGAAAGTCGTATTGCGCCCCCAGAGTGCCCTGCCAAGTCGGTGAATACGGCGTGGGCGAGCCCGCCAGGGTCGGTAGTGGATTGGTGCTGTAAACGAATGCGCCGGTGAAATAGCCGTGCAGGTAGGCGGCATTGGCGTCGAGGCGAAAATCACCGAACAGACCGGTCAACTCCAGTTCTCCACCATCGAATTTCGCTCCGGCGGCGTTGCTGGTCACTGGCGCGCCGCCGATGAACTGCTGCAGCTGGATGTGCTGATAGTTGGAATTGAACACGTCGGCATCGACGCGCAGGTGGTGATCCAGAATTGTGGATTTGACCCCGAATTCCGTGACCACGTTGGTTTCATCCCCGTAGGCCGCGCCGACCAGGTTCTGACCGCCGGCCTTGTAGCCGTTGGCCAGTGACACGTACAGCAGCGAATCTTCCGTGACGTTCCAATTGATCGCGGCCTTGCCGGTGGGCTTGTCCGAAGTGGGATCGGCGCTGGTCACGACGGTGTTGGGTCCGAGGAAGCTCAGGGCGTTGTAGGGCAGGCTGTCCTCGGTATAGCGCCCGCCGAGCGTCACCGACCAGCTCGGCGTGAAGTTGTAAGTGACCTGACCGAAAGCGGCTCTGGAGAAGTGCTTGGCGACGCCATAGGGACTGACGAAGAAGCCAATCGGTGCCGGCACGCCTGCCGGCTGCGAGGTGAATGCCAGCTCCAGCGGCGTGCTGGTGTCCAGGTAGTACACGCCGACCACCCATTGCAGTGGTCCGGATCCGGTCGACAGCAGATTCACTTCCTGCGTCACGGTCTGCACATCGGTGCGACGCTGCAGACTCACATTGGCGACATCGCGACCAAAATCCTGGTCCTCCTCATCCGATTCGTGCCCGTCCTGCACGCTGGTCACGGAGCGAAGCTGCACCCCGGGCGCAAGATCCCACTTGATCTCGGCCGAGCCGCGCTCGCCATAGATGTTGAAGAACGTGGCATGACTGTAGGCCACCACATAGGGCTCATTTTGAATGCTGGCGCTGAACGGATCGGTCGCCGGATCCGCCAGCGGCTTGACTGCCGGGCCGTCGGTCAGGCTCTGGAACTTCTCCAGGCGCAGTGTCGTCTGGAAATCCGCGGTCGGCTGCCACAGCAACTGCAATCGCACGGCCTTGGTATTGAGATTGCCGGGATTTTCGAGATTGAACGTGCCGGTCACGCCGCTGCCCAAGTTCTTGGTGAAGCTGTCTTCGGTTTCGCTGACCACCGCCGCTCTGGCGGCCAAGGTGTCCGAGATCGGCAGATTCAGCGCCGCCTCCTCCTTGAAGTCGCTGTAGTTGCCGATGGTCTGGGTGTAATAGCCCGATGTGCTGTTCAATTCCGGTTGCGCGGTATTGACCAGAATCGCCCCGCCGGTCGCGTTGACGCCGACCAGCGTTCCCTGCGGGCCGCGCAGCACCTGCACGCTGCCAATATCGAACAAGCTGAACAGGTTGGTGAAATTATCCGGAATGTATTGGCTGTCGACGTAAAACACCACGCCGTTGGAGGAGGTTGGTGAGGTGGCCTGTACGCCGACACCGCGAATGTTGATGAAACTCTCGCCGGTGGTCTGCGGCTGTATCGACAGCCCGGGGGTGACATTGCCGAGGTCCTGCAGCGTGCTGACGCCTTTTTGCGCCAGTTCATCGCCGCTCAGGACCGTGGCCGAGATGGCCACTTTCTGCAGGTCTTCCGAGCGCTTCTCGGCGGTGATGACCACCTCCTGCAGCTGATCGCTTTGCGTATCCGTGGCTAAGGCAGCCGATTGCGCCGCGGCTTGCTGCGGATGCAGCGCCGCGCCGGCCAGTGCGAAGGCCACGGCAGTGGCGACGCCGGCGGTGTGATTGGCGTAGGACTCTTTCCGGTTCATGGACCGCTCCCTGGCTTGCGATGGTGTTTTCCGGGATAAATCCGAAATTATTTCAATAACATGCGTCATATAGTTTTTGTGACTTACTAATGTAAACGCTTGCAAGAAGCGCCGAAGTCGATGCCGCTGTCTGATGCCATAGCTTGAATCCCCCCAATGTCCGTTTAGCGTGCGGCTCGATCCATCCGCGGTGCCCACAGCTTTTCGTTCGTCGGCAGCAATACTCGCGCATTTGCAATTCGTTGGCAAGATCACCGAAACGCTTTATGCAGGAAAGCAACACGCGGCGCTTTGGGCGCCGGCGCGTGCCGCCGGCCGCGCGCCGCGAGCACTGCGCATAACAGGCGCAAATAAGCCGTGGAGGATGAGATCGGGTCAGCTTAGGGCGGCCGCCGCTGGCTCTGGCGCGCATCGCGCAGGTCGAAAAAATTTGGTTGATAGGACAAACGACATTGCGGGTCAGCGCGCCGGATGAGCGTTCAGGCAGCGAACCTGGCCGCTGGCTTCGATGCTGCCGGCGATTGCGCGCGCATCGAGAAAGGTCTGCTGCGCGGAAATGCCGTAGCGCTCGAGCTGCAGGGCGCTGCGCGCGCTGTCGGCCTCGTACAACGCATCAAAGCGCTGCTGATCCTGCGGCGCCACCGGTGTGAACACGACCCCTTGTGCGCGACCGGCGATTTCCCCGGCCTGCACCGCCGCCAGGGTTTGTGCCGCGAGCGCCTGCTCCCAGATTGGCGTCGATGCCTCGAGCACGGCACGGTCCTGCTCGGACAGCTCGAGCCAGCGCCGCATGGCCATGGCGCGCGCGGGATAGGCGCCGCGCGGAATCTCCAGGCGCCAAAAGTGCTTGGCGACTTCGGCAAAATGCAGCGATTTGAGCGTGTCGGCGGGGGCGATGACGCCATCCAGAACACCCTTGGCCAGCGCCGAATACACCTCGCCCATCGGCATGTTGACCGGATCGGCGCCCAGGTCGCGCAGCACCCCGAGCAGTTCTATGGGTGCGCGCAGACGCAAGCCACGTAAATCGGCCAGCGTCGACACCGGCCGCGTGCGCGTGAGCACGCCGGGCAGCGTGCCGCCCTGAATGGCCAGAACTTTCAGGCCGCGCAGCTCGCGTTCGAATTCGGCGGAGTCGGCGGAGTCGGCCGACAGACAGCGATACATGGCGACCTGTTGCTCGAAGGTCTTGGCACCGCCATAAAAGCCGGCCTGAGCCCGAATCAACTGCACACCGCCGCGGGTGTAGATCGGTGTGATCAGGCCGATGTCGGCGATTCCGTGACGCAACTCGAGCATCGACTGGTCGGAGGACAGCAGCGCGCCCGACCATATGGGCCGGATGCGCAGGCGAGCGTTGGAGTGCTCCTCGACCCATTTCATCCAGATCCGATCGGCCATGCTGAAGGTATGGTTTGGCGAATAGGGACTGGCATAGATCAGCGTCAAAGCGGGCTCGGCGCCCCACAGCCTGCAGCTGAACAGCACACCGGCGAGCAGGATTGCATGGCCTCTCAAGTCAAGCCTGCCTGGCTCAGGAATTGCGAAACGTGATCGACGGTCTGTTCATGACGCCAACCCTTCGCATCCACCATGTCTGCATCCAACGTCAAGGTCGGCACGCCTGCGGCCTGCAACGAAAGCTGTGTCAGTTTCGTGCCGGACTGCGATAGCCGATTTCCAGGCGGTGCCAGCATGACGGCCGCATCAATGCCGCAGCGCTTGGCCTCACTGACCATCCAGCTGTTCATCCACGGCGGCAGATGCAGCACCTCGTTCATGGAACAGATGCGGCTGGCCAGCGCGCGCATCGGCTGGCCTCTGAGGGATCGGATGTACTGCGGCCCGGCAAACGGCGTGTACATGGACCAGACGAACACGGCGCCGTGACGCTGCTCGAGGGCGTTATAAAATCCCGGGTCGTGCCACAGTCCGGCGCCGATCCACATCAGCCGCACGCGCTCGTTGGCAGTCACGCCGATGCCGGCCCCGACCCGTTGTGCGACTTCATCGCGAAAGCGCTTCGCGTGTGCCAGCGCCCACGGCGAGCCGCGATGCCATTGCGGAATCATCGTGTTGGGCATCTGATCGGCGATGGACACCGGACAGGGGCGCGCCGTGCCGATCAGATCAGCGGCCTCGGCAATATACGCCTCCTGTTCATTGATGCTGAGCATGAGCGCCTCGAGCTTCGCCTCGTCGAAACGGCGGTTGGTCTTGCGCTCCAACACCCCGATCAACTGGTACATCTCCGCAACCAGCAGATCGATGCGCGGGGCTTCGAAGACCTGCTCCCAGCCGTCGCGGGCATTTTGAAACCAGTTCGGGTCCTTGTGTGTCCAGCCGGGCGCCTCCAGCGCAAAGAACTCCGTGCCCAAGGCCTCAGCCCACTGAGCGAAGACTTTTTGTATGCAATCGCAGGTCAAGCGTGCCACCAATGCCACCGGCCTGGGCAGCCCGCCCCAGGGGGCCGTGCTTGGATCGTTGGCCAGCGTGCAGGCCAGTCCGAGCGAGCAGTAGCGGCAGCTGTTGCTCGGAAAGCCGCTGCGTTCCAGCACCGAAAAGTAGCTGCTCGAGAGCTGCTTGGCCGAGATGTAGGCGGACCACCACTGATTGGTGATCAGCGGGATGTCCATGACGTGGAACAGTTCGTGCGGCGTGTCGGCCTGGGCGACCACGAACGGCTCACCCTGCTCGATCACGCGACGGCGCAGCGTCGAGACGAAACTGCGCTGGAAGGCGGTGGCTGCCGCCGTGCACAGCAGGTCCTTGCGACTGCGCTGTCCTTGTGCATCGATCATCGCAATACTCCCAATGCATCCAGCGCCTCGAGGCGCTGCGCGGGCAATCCGGCCAACTCGCGCGCAATCTCCAAGGAGTGCTCGCCTATTGCCGGCGGCCGATAAGGCTGCACTGTGCTGCGTGAAAAGCTGATCGGCGTGCGCATGTGGCCAAACGTGCCCAGCAACGCATGCGGCAGCGGCACCAGCGACTGTCTGAACGCGATCTGTGGATCGTGCTCGATCAGATCCTCGATATCCTGCACGACGCCGGCGGCAATGCCGCGCTGTTGCAGGCGCTCGACCAGCGCCTCGCCGGATTGAGCGCTGGTCCAACTGGCGATCATCGCATCACGCGACTGCGGCGGTGCGCACTCGCTCAAGCCGGCCAGATCCAGTAATAGACGCCAGTCGGCCGGGGTAGGGCAGCTCAGCGCAATCCACCGATCGGTTCCGGCGACCGGATAGACGCCCTGATGGAACACGCCGATGTCCTGATTGCCCATGCGCTGAACGCTTTCTGCGCTCTGCGTGCGCGCCATGGCCTGGTAGGTCTGCTGCACGCAGATCTCGTACATGGCCGCATCGATGTGAGTGCCGCGGCCGGTTTCGCGCCGGTATAGCAGGGCCGCTGCCGCGGCGGCGGCCATCACGTAAGGAACGATCACATCCCCGTAGGGCACCGCCCCTGGAATCACCGGGTCGCGATCGGGCCAGCCGGTCAGGTAGGTGCGCCCTGAGAGCGCGCCACCGGTGCCATCCACACCCCACTCCTGCGACAGCGGACCGCTTTGTCCGTAGACGCTGCCCGAGACCAGAATGATGCCCGGATTGAGCTTGCGCAAAGACCCGAAGTCCAATCCCAGCTTCGACATCGTGCCCGGCGAGAAGTTTTCGACGATGAGATCGGCCCAGGCAATCAGCGGATCGAGCACCTCACGACTCTGCGGCTTCTTCAGATCCAGCGCGAGACTTCGCTTGGAGCTGTTGAGATGAGCGAACCAGGGTTTGTCGTCGAGGTTGTCCGCGCGCGAGGCCGAGACCTGCGCGTCCAGGCGCGACAGGCACGGACGCGTGCGGCTTTCGACCTTGATGACCTCGGCACCCAGGTCGCCCAGAACCTTGGTGGTGATCGATCCGACCAATGCCCAGGAAAAATCCAGCACACGTACGCCGGCTAACGGGCCGGGCCGGGCGCTCATTGGCGCTGCGCTCATCGGCGCCGCGCGCTGCGGTGCCGAGTCGCCTTCGGTCAGTCGCACGAAGTGGCCCGGAAGCTGTTTGCCGCCCACGTCCTGCCAGTACTCGCGGGCAGTCAGGTGCGAGTCGTCCAGAACATCCTGCGGCGAAGCCACGACCGTGGCATGGATGCCGCGCCGGCGTCCTTCGGTGAGGATCTGCTGCTTGCTGCGGCTGCGGAAGAACGCGGCGATGGCCGACTCCCACTGCGCGCGCACGCCCAGATCAAGCGTCGATCGGTTATAGCGCAGCCAGTCCGTTGCGCGCAGCGGATTGGGCAGGCCGAGCTCATCGATCCAGTCGCTCAATGCCTGGTTGGCCGGGGCACCAAAGCCGCCGGTCATCAGCGTATGAAAGCACCAGCCGTCGGCCAGCGGCCAAATGCAACGCACGGTGGCGCGGCCGTAATTCAACGCGCCGCCCACGCGCTGCAGTTTGCGACGATCGAACTGCCACACCAGGATGCTGTTGATGTTGCGTGACAGCGCCACCTCCTGCACGGAGACGTCGACATGCTGGCCAAGACCGGTGCGGCCGCGCTCGAAATGCGCGGCCATGGCGCCGGCGGCGCCCACCATGTCGGCGTGAAACAGGCAGGCATCGAGCGCCTCCTTGACCGGTGGACGATCCGGCTCGCCGGTCAGGCGCAGCGTGCCGCCCATGGCCGAGGCGACCAGTTCCGAGCCACGCCAATGCGAGCGTGGTCCGCCGCTGCCAAAGGCGGTCACCGAAACATGCACGATCGCGCGATTGCAGCCGTCGATGCGTTCGCGAGTCCAGCCTGCCCGGGACAGCTCGCCGAGCCCGAGCTGATCAATCAGGAATGAGGCCTGCGCCAGCTCTGCTTCCAGCCTCTCGAGGCTGATAGCTCGCAGCTCGGCGCCCAGGCTCGACAGCAGCCGTGCCAGTGCGCCGTGCGCCGAATCTCCCAGCGCCAGAACGATCTGACCGCGCAGCGGGCTCATGCCCGCTTCCCCAGTTCGGCGGCAAAGTCGCGCACAGCGGCCAGCGCTGCCTCATCGATGTCCCACCGGCATCGGGCCAAGGTCAGCATTGGGATGCAGCGCTCGCGCAGCGCGCGCTGTTGTTGCGGCAGATCCCACACCAGTGCTTCCTCCTCTTCCAGCAGCCAGAATATGACGCCGTCGGCAGCGCCGCTGCGCACCAGCTCGAACAGTCCGGCCGCGCAGTCCGCAAACATCCGCGGCCCATGGGGCAGCGTGTGGTAGTGGCTGGACAGGGCCTTGATCGGGTCGCTGCCGCAATCGATCGGCGCGCCGAGGCGAGTGAGCGCGTGATCGCCCCACTCGGCGATGACGAGGCCGCCGGCCTGTTCCACCGCCTCGTGCAGGCGAGCGTCCGGAGGCGCGCTGCCGGCCAGAATGAGTCTCGGGCCGGAATGCGCAGGCCGGGGCAGGTTGAGCCATGCCGTCAGCGCCTGATCGAACTGCCCGGCGTGACACCTGTCGGCAGCGCGTTGCACGCGCTCGACGACAGTCCCATTGGGCGCCGCCGGCTGCTGTCGCAGGCCCTGCAGCCGTCGCAGCAGTTCGCGACGATGATTTCTGATCTCGATGCCGGTGCGCACCCGGCCGGCGTCGCTGCCCAAGGCCTGCGCCAAGCGGCTGGTCGCCAGCTGCGCGTAATCGGCGCTGCTCGCGCGAGGGATTTTGGCCAGGTCGTACAGCAGCGGTACCGGCCCGTCGCACAGCTTTCGGCGCTGCAGCTCACACAGGTAGTAATACAGCCGCTGCGCGCTGTCGGCGGCGCGCGTGAACACGACCGACTCCACGAAATCAAATTCACCGCCGAGCCACTGCTCGGCGATCGAGCGCTCCAGTGGGGCAAAGCTCGGCTCGAGATAGGCAGCGGCACGCAGCGCCGGGCGGTGCGTCGCCTGGGCGGGCAGCAGCAGAGGAAAGGCGTCGGCAGCCACGATCAATTCCACCGGCACGTCGGTACCGACGAAGCCGATGACGCGTCCACCGGCCGCGCGCACGGCGCGGGCGCACGCCGTCGGATCCGACAGGGCATCGTCGACCAGGCTGAGCAGCGAATTCATACGCCCATGATCCGCGGCAGCGCGAGCGCCATCGCCGGCAGCAAAATCAACAGCAGCAGATGCAGAAAATCCGCCGCCAGGAACGGCAGCACGCCTTTGAAGATCCGCCCGAGCGACACGTCCTTGGCGATCTGCTGAATCACGTACAGGTTGAGGCCGATGGGCGGATGTACGAAGCCGATTTCCATGGCGCGCACCAGAAAAATACCGAACCAGATAGGGGAGAGGCCGAGCTCCTGGATGACCGGCAGCAGGATGGGCGTGGTCAGAAGCATCAGCGCCAAACCGTCCAGCACCGAACCCAGCAGCAGCAACACCAAAGCCATGACCAGCAGTGTGACGATGCGATTGCCGCTGACCGCCGTCAGCAGGCCGGTGATCTGCGCCGCCAGTCCGGTCAGGCTCACGAACACGGAGAAGATCAGCGCGCCGATCACTACCAGATAGACCATGCCGCTGGTGCGCAGGGTTTCGGCAAGCGCGTGCCGCAAGGAATCCCAGCTCAAGCGCCGGCGCCAGGCGCACAGCGCGAGCGCACCGACTACACCGACCGAGGCCGCCTCCGGCGGTGTGAACCAACCAAAGGCGATGCCGCCGATGACCAGCAGCACCAGCAGGCCCAGGTCCGCGACTTTTGCCAGTGCCGCGCGTCGCTCAGCCCAACTGGCGCGCTCGGTGGGCGGCGCGATCTCGGGACGCAGCTGGCACAGCACCACGATCACCAGGCAGTACAGCAGCAGTTGCGTCATCGCCGGGACGATGGCAGCGACGAACAGCTTACCGATGGATTGCTCGGCAATGATGCCGAAGACGATCAATGCGCCGGAGGGCGGGATCATCTGGCCGAGAGTGCCGCCCGCGGCCACCGCGCCGGTTGCCAGTGCGCTCGAATAGCCACGCTGACGCATCTCCGGCAAAGCAACCAGGCCGATCGTGGCTGCCGTGGCCAGGCTCGAGCCGCTGATGGCGCCGAAGCCTGCGCAGGCGCCGACCGAGGCCAGCGCCAAGCCGCCGCGGCGATGACCCACCATGCGCGCCGCGGCATCGAAGAAATCACGGCTGGCATTGGCGGCGAAGCACAGATGCGCCATCAGTAGAAATAGAGGCAGGACACCGAGTTCGTAGCGAGAGAGCGTTTCGAACATGATCACGCCCGACTTGATCAGGGCGGGTTCGAAACCGAGCAGCAGTGCCAGCCCGCCGAAGCCGACCAGACCCAGCGCGACACCAATGGGTGTACCCACGGTGAGCAGCACCAGCAGCACCAGGACTCCAACCATGCCGGCCAGCGGCGCGCCGCTCATGGCTTGCTCCGCCGCAGCAGTCGCCGCAGCATGACGAGCGCGCCCAGCAGTGCCGCCGCGACAGTGGCCAGACGCAGTGGCGCATACGGAATATGCAACAGCTCGCTGTCCTCGTGGCCGCGCCATAGATCGGCGGCGATCCAGATCTGGCCGATGGCCAGCATGCTGAAGAACAGCAATGTCAGCGCGGCATTGAAGCGCAGCAGGATGGAGCGCGCTCGCGCTCCGATTCGATCCAGCAGAAACCGGGCGCTGGCATGTCGGTTCGCAAGCGTCGCGGCGACCAATGCCGCGGAGGAGGCCAGCAGAATCGCCGCCTGCACCAATTCCAGCGACCCGAGCAGCGGAAAGCCGAGATGCCGGCCGGCCACGGCGATGGCATCGACCGCCATGGCGAACAGCAGCGCGCTGGCACCGATATAGAACAGCGGGCCGCGCGCCGCGCGTGTATCGCCGGCGTTGTACTGCGGCTCGCTCAAGCGATTACAACCATATCATCACGCTGAGTCAGCGACAGCGACGGCAGGCCCGCTCGTTCGCTGATCCGGGTGATGTAATCGATGACCTTTCGGCCAAAGGCCGCATCGGCCAGCATCGGCCGTCCCGGGGGCTCGACATAGACCGGGATGAAGCCCGCTTCGATCTGTCCACTGTCCAGGCATTGCACGCGCGCCAGCATGGCGTGAATCGCCTCGGGATGAAACGGCGCCAGGGTGTAGGCCGGATCCGGCTCAAATCCGAACATCTGCCGGCGGCGCCGAGCCCAGGCGGCGCGCGCCGGATGGGTTTGTTCGAGGCTCAACGCGCGCGTGACGACACAGCCGTTGCCCAGGCCATGGTAAATCGGTTTGCCGCGGTACAGTTCGATGCCGCGAACGATGTGGGCATGGTGGCTGACGACGATCCCCGCGCCCGCGTCCACCGCGACATGCGCGACGCTGCGTTCGTACGGAGCGAGGCGGGCAGGGGTGTGGACGATGCCCTTATGCAGTGCCACCACGACCAGATCACTGTCAGCGCTGGCCGCGGCGACGTCCTGTGCCAGCAGCGCGAGCGAGGCGGGATCGGCTTGCGTCAACGGGGCCGCCGGAGCGATCGCACTGCCGTCGGCGGTCTCGATCCTGACGTAGGCACAGCCGGCGTGCTCGGCTGCGGCCCAGCTCGCTTCCGGTCCAACGCAGTTGTAGCTCAGCAAGGCGACGCGCCGGCCGCCGCAGGCGAGGTACGCCGGCGCGCGCGCCGCGGCCAGGTCTGGGCCGGCGCCGCAGTACTGGATACCCAAGCGGTCGAGCTCATCGCGGGTATCGGCGATGCCCTCCGGACCGCAATCCGCGATGTGGTTACCGGCCAGTGTGAGGGCGTCGAAGCCGGCCCGCTGTAGCGCTGCGAGGTATTCGGGTTCTGCCCCGGGTGCCGGTACATCGGCATTGAGTTCGGCACCGCGGCGCGTATGCGGTACTTCCAGGTGCCCGATGGTCAATTGAGCCGAGCGGGTCATCGGCGCAATGCCGCTCAACCAATGATCCGGATCCGGCGCATCGAGCACCAGATCACCGGTGAACAGCAGATCGAGAGTCGTGGCAATCACGGCGCGGCGGCAATGTTAACCGTCGGCAGGTCCAAATAGGCTGGCCGCGCCGGGTCAATGAGCAGCACGAGCCGGGCGCCCTCGGCGTCGGCATTACGGTTGCGCTCGCGGTAGTCGGCACCGGTGAGCGTGAGCTGCAGGCGATGCCCGGCCGCGAACAGGTAAGAGGTGGGCAGCAAATCGAATTGCAGATCGACGGGCACGTCCGGCTGCAGTGGGCGCGCATCCTGTTCGAATGCGCGATGCCACGGGGTTCCCGGAAGCTGGAACGGGGCCTGGCCCGGCGTGCGCAGTGAGGCCTTCAGGCGCCCTTCGGTGACGACGACAATCTTGCCGTCCGGCCCGACATCCTCCAGATACGCGAAGATATTGGCGTCGCGGCGATCCACCGCGATTCGCAGATTGATCAGCGCATTACCGGTCACCTCCAGATCCTGCGCCAGCGGCGGGCCGGAGAAGCTGACGCCCTCGCCAGCCACATGGCAGGGTTGAGCCCAGGGTCCGGCATTGGCGTCGGGGCAGGTGATCGCCGTGTGAACCGTCAATTGGGCGCGGGCCGCGCGTTCCGGTAGCGCTGCGCGCAGCGCATTGCGATCCGCCAGGTACAGCCGGCGCAGGCGCATGCCCGGCACGGGCCAGCTCGATGCGCTTCGCCACTGTCTGCCGGCCGGTGCATTGATCGTGAAGTAGTGAATCCTGGGCTCGTGGCTCAGACCGGTATCGATGGCCTTCAAGTGCAGGTCAAAGAACCGATGCATCTCCTGCAGCAACTCGAAATCAGGATTGAGGCAGTGCGTCCACGGTCCAATCAGGATCCGCGATCCCGGCATGTTCAACAGTGCAATCAAGCCCTGGTCGCGGAATTCATCATGCCAGCCGCCCTGAATGTACAGTGCGACGCCGGCGTGCGACAGGGCATCGGCGTAGCTGCTGACACTGGTCTCGGACCAGAAACGGGTGCCTACCAGCGGTGACCAGGAATCGCGGTAGGGCATGCTGTTCCACAGCTCGTACAGGTTGGTCGACTTCTGGTGCTCCTCGGCCGCCTGCCGCAGCAGCGACTTGTCGGGGTCCGCGTCCACCGGTTCCACGCTCATGTCCTGTTCAATCGTGCGCTGCGGTCCGGTGCCCCATTGGGCGAAGATACCGCCGCGATGCATGGCATCGTATTTGCTCCAGGAGAAACAGCCCGCAAACACCGCCTTCAGGTGCGGTGGCCGGGCGCTGATGACATGCATGGCCGCATCGCCGGTGTTCGAGCAGCCGTACACCCCGATCGCACCGGTGGACCAGGGCTGAGCAGCCAGCCACTCGGTGATCTCATAGGCATCATCGGCTTCCGTACGATCGTTGTAGCCGCGGCGCTCGCCGAAGGATTGGCCGTTGCCGCGCCGCGCGACCTGTACCACCACATAGCCGTACTGCGTCAGGGAGGGAACGCTCCAGTAGGCCGCGGCGGGCACCCCGGGCGGAGTGCCTTCACTGACGCTCAGCGCCGCCTGCCAGATGACCGGAAAACGGCCTGCGACCGCCTCGCCATGGCTTGCCGGCGCGGAGACGCGAACCGCCAGGCGCACGCCGTCGCGCATCGGCAGATAGAACGTGCGTGAAATGCGTTCGCTGTAGAGCGGCGCCGGGTGGTAGTCGCCGAAAGCCGCGGCCGGCGTGGCGTCCGCGGTGGCTTCCGGGATCGAGTGCAGCAACGCGCCCGAGCACAGCAGACCGGCCAGTAGGGCGTGCAACTCTCGCATAGCGCATTTCCCGGAAAGCGGCGCCCGCCCATGCAGCCTGCTGGCAGCGCATATGAATTCTTGTCGAACGCCGCAAATACTCGCCCATTATCCAGTCGTTGGCAACATCATCCATATCAGGGCTCATGCACGGCCGAAGATGTCGCTGTGAATGGGCCATTTTATGGTTAAAACATCACTGAATAGCCGGTTTCCGATGCCGTCTCGTGACCGGCGTGCTTGCGCTGCAGTAGTTGATCATCCAAACTAACTGAAGAAATAATACTGACCCTCGCCATGCCGCAGCCATTAGCCGGAACCAGGATCGCCGATTTCAGCCATGTCATGGCTGGGCCATTCTGCTCGCACATGCTGCGCATGCTCGGTGCCGAGGTCATCAAGGTCGAGTCCTTTGCCGGCGATGCGCTGCGCAAGTACGGACCCTTCCGAGCCTACGACGGCATCGCCCCGGCCTTCATCGCCGCGAATGTCGGCAAGAAGTCGATCGCGGTGGATCTGAAGAGCGCCGGTGGTTATGAGATCGCCTGCCAGTTGATTCGCGAATCCGACGTCGTGCTCGAGAACTTTCGGCCCGGGGTCATGACGCGCCTGGGCTTGGACTACGAGGCCTGCAAGCGTCTGCGCCCGGGCATCATCCAGTGCTCCGTCACCGGTTATGGCCAAAGCGGCGCGCTCCGGGACTATCCGGCCATCGACAACATCGTTCAGGCGACCAGCGGCATGATGGCCTGCAATGGCGGCCCCGATGATCCGCCCTCGCGGGTTGGCTGGCCCGTGGTCGACACCTATACCGGCACCCTGGCCGCACTGGCGGTGCTGGCGGCGCTGCTGCAGCGGGAGCGATTCGGTGATGGGCAGTACATCGACGTCTCAATGCTGGACGCATCGGTGGTGATGCTGACCTCGCTGGCGACGCCCTATTTTGTGACCGGGCAGATCCTGCCGCGCACCGGCGACACCGGCTACAGCGGCGCGCCGACCGCGGGGCTGTTCTGCGCTGCCGACGGTGCCAGGATTTCGTTGGGCGCCGTGCAGAACAATCAATTCGCGGCGCTGTGCCGGGTCATCGGTCATCCCGATCTGATCGCCGATGCACGCTTCGCCGAACCCGAGACGCGCGCGCTGGCGGAGAATGCCAGCTATCTGCGCGCCTTGTTGACCGAGGTGTTTGCGACCCGCGACGGCGCGCAATGGGAGCGGACCTTGAGCGCCCAGAACGTTCCGTGTGGGCTGGTGCGCGACATCGGGCAGGTCTGCGAGCAGGTGCGCGATGGCGGGCGTGGACTGGTGCAGCCGACGCAGATTCCGGGGCTCGCCTCGTCCAGCCCGGCGGCCTATGTGAACGCCGGTTTCGTATTCGAGCACGATGGACCGGGTGCGGCGGCGGCCGCGCCGCTGCTTGGCGAACACACGCTCGAGGTGTTGCAGGGGCTCGGTTACGACGGCGGCAGGATTGCCGAATTCGTGGCCAGCAAGTCGGTGCTGGCGCGGCAGCGCGCTCAGGGGTGAATGCGGCGCAGATAGGCAAACAGCTGCCCAAGTTCCTCGGTGGAGAACAGCCTGGTGAAACGCGCCTCGTGTTCGATCATGATCTGTCGCAGCCGATGCAGCTCGCGTTGACCCAGCGCGGTCAGGAAGATGCCTTGACGTCGCCGATCGACCGTGGATTGTTTGCGCGCCACCCACTTCTGTCGTTGCAGCTGATCGATGACGCCCACGATCGTGGCTTTGTCGACATCGAGCTGCGTTGCCAGCTCGATCTGGGCAATACCGGGATTGGCCTCGACCAGAATCATCAGGCTGAACTCGGCCGGCCGCACCTTGATCTCGCCCAGAGAGCGCGTCAGGTCGCGCCACAGGGCGATCTGCGCGCGGCGCACGTTGTAGCCCAGAAGATTGGGCAGCAGACCGACGTTGATGGGCGGCGCGGAGGCGGCACTTTTCGGCGTGCGTCTGATGCGAGCGGTGCTCGGCGAACTCTCGCTATGCGCTTTCTTTCTTTTGGTCATAGTCCCTACCTGGCCGGCGCCGACAGTGTAGCGCAACACTTGCGGGCCGCTCGGGGCGCTGCATCGGCACAGCGGCTTGTCACTGTAAGCGCTTGCATATAATGTTGCACCTGGGGCTGCAAGCGGCGAGTCAATCGATGCTGCCATCTGTGCTACGTGTGGGTCGCCATCGCGCGCTGCGCCGTCCTCTCGGGCTCGGCGCCGCTGCGCTGCTGACGGCGGTGGCGAATGCATGGGCGCAATCGCCCGAGGCATCGTTCGTGCGCTCGACGCAGCCGGGTGCGATCGGCGTGATTTCCGGGCAAACGCCGTCGCAGATTACTCAGGCCGACCGGGCGCCGATCGCGCCAGCGGCGATCGCGCCGGCGGCGAGCACGGAGGGCTATTCGGGTTGGTGGAATCCAGGCAATGGCGCCGAGCTGGGTGCCAGCAGCGAGTTCGACGACCCGGCCGGAAAAATCGGACTCATCAATGCCACCGGGCCGATCGATACCAAGGGACATCCGTTTTTCGAGCCCATAGGCAGGAATGGCCGGGCCTGCGTCAGCTGCCATCAACCCGCCAATGCCATGAGCGTCTCGGTCGCTGCGATCCAGGATCGTTGGCAGGCCACCGCAGGCAAGGATCCTCTCTTCGCGGCGGTCGACGGCTCCAACTGTCCGAGCGCCGCGCAGGATCAGGAGGCCTCGCATTCGCTGCTGCTCAAGCACGGGCTGTTTCGTATCTTCCTGCCGTGGCCGCCCAAGGCGGCTGACGGTTCCTCGATCGCGCCGGAATTCGATCTGGAGGTGGTCAGCGATCCGACCGGCTGCAACACCGATCCGGTCTATGGTCTGCACAGCGCCAATCCGCAGGTATCGGTGTTCCGCAGGCCCCGTGTGGTCGCGAATTTCAAGTATGTGACCTATGGCTACGGTGCCGCGTTCAACATCAAAGACGGCAGCCCCATGGAGCGCGATCCCGAGAGCGGGCAGTTCGTCAACATGAACATCATGGCCGATGCTCGCGAGCCGACGCCCAAGACGCAGGCCACCAATGCGGCCTTGACGCATCTTCAGGCCGCGACGCGTCCCACGGATGCGCAACTGCAGCGCATCCTTGACTTCGAAAACCACTTGTACGTCGCAGCCAGCGTTTCCAGGCTTGGCGGCAAGCTGACCGATGCCGGCGGCCCGGATGGTCTTGGACCAGCCGCCATGCTCAATGGCGCGCCCGGCTTGGGAGACAACTTCTACAAACCCGTGTTCGGCTATTTCGATCAGTGGGCGACACCGCAGAGCGATGATGCCCAGTCGCTGTTTCGCGCCTCGGTTGCCCGCGGCATGGAAGTCTTCTTCACCCGGCCGTTCTATATCAGGGACGTGACGCACCTGAACACCGTGGGTCTGGGCAATCCGATCAAGCGCAGCTGTGCCACCTGCCACAATGCCCGCCTGACGGGCATGGATCTGGCGCCGGGTTGGATGGATCTTGGAACAGCCAATCTGCCCTGGTCGGATGACCTGCCCATGACGGCCGAGCTGCCATTATTCAAGCTCACTTGCCGGCCCTCGAACCGGCCTCATCCCTACCTGGGCCGCGTGATCTACACCCACGATCCGGGGCGGGCGCTGATAACGGGGCGATGTCTGGACATTGGCGCGATCATCATGCAGCAATTTCGCGGGCTGGCGGCGCGGGCACCGTATTTCTCGAATGGCTCGGCGGCAACGCTGCGCGATCTGGTGGATTACTATGACAAGCGCTTCGAGGCCAATTACACCGAGCAGGAAAAACAGGACCTGATCAACTTTCTCGGCGTGCTGTGACCACCGAGGCTAAAGCGGGAAGATGAATTGATCCGATCCGCAACAATACTTCTGGCGGTGTGGGCGGCGGCGGCCGCCGCTCAGGGTGTGGGCACGCCACTGGTATTCGTCGGCTGCCCCATATTGCGCAATACGGATCTTCCCTGCTGGCTTGGCGAGAGCGGTGGCGAACTCTACTATCTGGGCCCGCAGGGGGATCTGACCGCCGATTTCTACCCGCCACAATTCCGTCACAAGATGCTGGTGGAAGGCGTGGTGTCGGGCGGCCCGCGAATCTGCGGCGGCATCGTGCTCAAGCCGGTCAGGGTCTCGGTTCTGCCCGATCTGGACATCAACTGCAACATCATGCTGCCGGCCGCGGCCTATGCCGATCCGCCCCATGATCGCGGCACCGGACCCTCGGGCGCGCGGGGCGGCACGCCTGCGCCACCGCCGGCCCGGACGCAGCCGATACAGTTCACCGCACCCTTCAAGCCTCAGACTTTCACCGCTGTCTTCAATGTCGACAGCGAGCGGCTATGGCAGCCGGCTCAAACCGCCATTACGACCGCCGCCCGTTTTGCCAACGCTGCCGGAGCCTCAAGAATAGAGATCACCGGCTATCGCGCGGCGATCCGACTCTCGAATGGACAGGACTACGTCGAGAGCCAGGCTGTGGCGGAAAGCCGCGCCAAGGCCGTCGAGCAAGCCCTGCGCACCATCGGAGTTCCGGCGCGCACAAAGATAACTGTTCGATGGCAGCGCGCCGCCATCGCGTCCCACGACCTGGATCAGAACCTGCAGGCGCGCCGCACCTCGATCCTGGTGCTGCCCTAGCGCGTTAGAGGAAACGCAAGGGCACGGACAACGCCCCGATCTCGGGGAATCGAGTTTGTTTGATCTCGCCGGCCAGCTCAAAGCTGCGGGTGCACTTCAACAGCTCCTCGATGGCCACGCGCAGTTCCAGTCGCGCCAGCGGCACGCCCAAGCACACGTGCGGCCCCATACCGAAGGCCAGATGATCGGCGATGTTCGCTCGATTGAGCACGAACTGATCAGGGTTCTCAAAGATGCTCTCATCGCGGTTGGCCGAGGCGTACAGCAGGGCGATCGGCTCGCCTTGTTTGATCGTGCGGCCCTGGAACTGCACGTCACGATTGGCTGTGCGGGCAAATCCGCGATACGGGGTGTACAGGCGCAGCAGTTCCTCGAGAGCGCGAGGCATCAGCGCCGGATCCTGGCGCAGTTGCTGCTGCAAGGCCTGGTCTCGAGCCAGATGCACAGCGATGCTGCCGACCACGATCGTCGGGGCGATGATTCCGACCACCAACACCTGGCGGATCGTGCCGAGAATCATGTCGTCCGGAAACGGTTGTCCATCCACGCGCGCGGCCAGCAGCGCGGCGGTCGGGTCCGTGGCCGGATCCCGCGGTTCACGACGCCGGCTCTCGATCATGTGGCGGGCAAGCTCGTATAGCTTCAGGCTGGTCTCACGCACCATTTCGCCATCCGCCGACTGCACGGCAATATTGTAGGCGCGGCCGACCTGCTGCAGATCGGCCACCATCTCCTGCGGCACATTCATCCATTCGGCAAACACGCGGATGGTCAGATGGCTGGAGTAGTCGGCGCACAGGTCGCCACCGCCGCGGGCAACCAGCGGCTTGAGCAGATCGGCCGCGATCTGCCGGACCACTGGCTCGAGCGCCGCGATTCGCTCGGGCTTGAGCAGCGGGTTGAGGGCGCGGCGATAGGGCGTGTGCTCGGGCGGGTCCAGATGCAGCGGCGGGCGTCGGCCGGTAAAGGCCAGCTTGGGCACCACGTTCTGTTTGGAGGTGATGAACACCTCCGGTTCCATCAGTACGCGATGCACGTCGCGGTAACTGGCCAGCCCCCAAAATCCGCCCCAGGCGTTGGAGTGCGCCACCGGGCAGCCCGAGCGCAGGGCATTGAAAACCGCGTACGGACTGTCAAAGCTCTCGGCTGCGAGCGGATCGAAATCCTGTCCATCGGCGGCGCCGAAACCGGGTTTATCCATGGCGCGAATCTAACAGCAAACCGAAGCTGATGAAAGCGCTTGCATCCGGCATCGTTTGCGGCCGGCTCAGGCCACGGGTGCCATCGGCACGCGCCGGGTAAGCGCCAGCCGTATCGTCACGACCAGGCAGGCACCGAGCAACAGCACGGCAGCGATCAGCAGCGTCGGGCCGGAGAATTGGCCGGTTTTTTCCAACGCGAAGCCGACCAGGTGCGGCATGACCAACCCGCCGGCGGTGCCGACAATGTTGATGGCGACGGCGCCGACCGCCAGCGCGCTGCCTTTGAGCAGTGTGGTCGGCAACGCCCAGAACGCACCCTGCGCACCGCCCAGCCCCAGCCCGGCAACAAACAGCGCCGCCAGACCCATGGGGCCGGCGCCCGCCAGCCACGCCAACAGCAATGCTACGGCGGCCAGCGCCGCCGGCACACTGATATGCCAGAAGCGCTCGCCGCTGCGGTCTGAATGCGCCGCGTTGAAGTACATGCCCAGCATCGCACCGAACCAGGGCAGGGCGTTGACCAATCCGATCTGAACCGGACTGAGTCCCGCCAATCGCTTGATCATCTGCGGCAGCCAAAACATGATGCCGTACGATCCCGAGAGCAGGCAGAACCACAGCACGGCAGATGCCCAGACCAGCGGGTGTTTGAGTACCCGCCAATCGTTGCGCTGGGATTCGCGACCACGCAGCGCCGCATTGCGTTCGAGCCAGCCGCGCTCCTGTGCCGTCAACCATGAGGCCTGCGCCGGCCGATCCGGAAAATAGAACCAGGCCACCAGTCCGAGCAGCACCGTGGGCAGTGCCTCGGCGATGAGCATCCAACGCCAGGCGGCCAGTGGGCCCGCCAGTGTCAGACCCATGAGCCAGCCGGACAAGGGACTGCCCAGTACGATCGACAGCGGTATCGCCAGCATCGGCAGCGCAAAGGTCGAGGCGCGCGCGCGCTCGGTCGCAAACTGGCTCAGATAAAGCACGATGCCCGGCGCCAGGCCGCCTTCGGCGGCCCCGAGTACCACGCGCAGCACGTAGAACTGCAGCGCGGTATGCACGAATGCCGTGGCGCAGGCTGCGCCACCCCACAACAGCGCGCAGCCGGCGATCCATCGGTGCATGCCCAGGCGCTGCAGCAGCATCACGCTGGGATACTGAGCCAACAGAAAGCCTGCGAACAATACGCCGGCGCCGAAGCCATACTGGCTGGGCGTGAACCCCAGCTCATGGTTCATCTGCAGAGCGGCGAAACTGATGTTCACTCGGTCGAGCGAGCTCAACAGCATGAACAGGATGGTCGGAAACGCCAGGCGCCAGCGCAGTTTCGCAGCCAGGGCGGCGGATTGCTCGCGCATCATCAGCCCGCTGTCAGCCACTCTGTCGCACGATGAGCGAGAAACCGATATCGACCAGCGGCTGCTCGATCCTCTGTCCGCGGGCGCGAAGCATCAGGAATCGCGCCGCATGCTTGCCCATCACCGCCCCATCGATCTTGACGGTCGTCAATGACGGGTTGAGCTCGGAGGCGAAATCGAGATCGCCGAAGCCGATCACGGCGATGTCCTCGGGTACCCGCACGGCGCGCTGGCGCAATTCATCGAGCACGCCGTGCGCACCCCAATCCGACGAGCAGACAATCAGGTCAGTGCGCTGCCGGCTGTCGAGATGAGCCGCCACCGCGCGCCGCGCGCGGCCGTAGGTCGTGGGGCCGGTAAAGGTCGACACGATCGGTTCGCGCGCGCCGCTCTCGAGCATGGTGCGGGCAAAGCTGTAACGTCGGGCCAGAGCGCGCACGCCGGTGGCTGACACCACCAGCGCGTGGCGACGACCCAGGGCGAGGGCGCGATGTGCCACGGCAACGCCGACCGCCTGATGTGAAAATCCGACCACCAGATCGATTGGATCATCGGGCAGGTCCCAGGTTTCTATGGTCGGTATTCCGGTGGCTTTTAGCTGTTTGCGCGCGGCCGCATCGAGCATCGTCCCGGTCAGGATTATCCCGTCCGGACGCCTGCCGATGATCGACAGCAACTGGCGCTGCACGTGTTCATCGGCAGTTCCGGTAAGCCCGAGCATCACGCTGTAGCCTTCATCGGCCAGCGAGTCGGTCAGGGCCTGTATGGTGCTGGAGAATATCGATTGCGAGATAGCCGGAATGGCCGCAGCGATCAGCCGCGATCGGCTCGAGGCCAGACCGCCGGCCAATAGATTCGGGACGTAACCGATCTGTTTGACGGCATCGCGCACGCGCTGTGCGGTATCGGCGGTCAGCATCTTCGGGGAATTGAAGAAGCGCGAAACCGTGGCCGACGATACCCCCGCCGTGGCAGCCACCTCATCGAGCGTGGTGCCGTTGAAATGCGAACGCTGCGGTTTCGCAGCATGGCGCGCCGGTTTGCTCTTCGGCTTCTTCAAGATGGCACCCGACATGATCCGATAACGCGCAGCAGAGCGGCTCTGCGCCCGCGACAATGTAGCAGTTCGCCGCGCCCGGGGGAGCACAGCGCCACTAGATTTCACCGTCGCGGTCGGGAAACAGGGCAGAGCCCACGTCATCGATCGCCTCCAGATTGCGCACCGCTGCGATCAGCCGCGCCGACTGCGCCGGCGAGGGCGGGCGCACGGCATGAGTGGCGCACATGTTGAATTTGGCGACCAGATCCTCCCAGGAAAGGGGCTTCGAACCATGGCCGCGCGGATGGACAATGCGCATCGCGAAGCACTGGCGGTCATGCAGCGTGATCTGCAGCTCCCCGGCCGTGCCCTCGGCACTGTCCACCGCAGGGTCGATCTCGAAGCTGACCCGCCTGGCCAGGGACAGCACGCGTTCATCGCTCAGTGCCGCGCTGGTGAATCGCTCCAGGGTCACCTCGCCGTGGATCAAGGCGGTCGCGACCGTGAAGGGGATACTGAACTTGGCGTCGATGGCGGTCTGGGGCTGCAGCTTCTGAGCGCGTGGTTCCGCGAGCATGCGCTGGATCGGACCGCCGCGTGCGCGCACGCTGTCGATGTCGGCAACTGACCAGTGATGTTGTCGGCGCAGCTCTAGCGCCGCTTCGATCAGCGCGTGCGTGCCGCGGCAGCTTGGCCAGGGTTTGAAGCTGACCTGCGCGCCATGGAAATGTGATCCCAGCCGCTCGATCAGGGTGCGCGCGTCCCAGGCCCCGCGCGCATACAGCGCATACAGGCCCGCACGACCCTCGAAGGGCTGCTCGAAGCCGGCGACACCGCGCTGAGCCAGCAGTGCCGACAGCAGGCCCGCCTGAGCGGAGAAGCCGTCGCGCACCGCGCGCACGAGCGAACGACGACTGCTCTTGAGTTCGGCGCTGCAGGTGGATTGGCACAAAGTCAGGGACAGTGCATCGCGCGTGGCCAGCGGCGTCAGATTCAACAGTCGCGCGGCCGTGGCGGCGGCGCCGAATGCGCCCAGAATGGGCGGTGTATACCAGCCGAAACGGCCCGGGTCCTCGCGCAGCGCCAGCGCCAGCCGACACACCAGATCGCAACCGACAGCCACCGCGGTCAGCAGCGTGCGCCCGCAGATCGGCGCACGCGCCTGCGCCAGCGCCAGCGCCACCGGCACGAGCGCGGCGTTGGGATGGCACGGCGCGGCATCCAGGGCGTCCTCGAAATCCAGTGCATGGGCCAGCGCGCCATTGGCCAGCACCGCCGGCAGCAGCGCGGCTTTGATGCCGTAGCCCAGCAGTGTGCACTCGCCAGCGCCTGCGCCCTGCAGTGCCAGGTCCGCAAAAGCGGCGCAACCTTCACCCAGAGCGCTGGCAGCGAGCATGACGCCGATCGCATCCAGCAGCGAGCGCTTGGCGGCGTCGATGGCCTCGGCGGGCACCTGCTGGTAGTGGCTTGCGGACACATGCGCCGAGATCAGATCGCTGACGGCCGGGGTGTCCATGTCGGGATTGTACGCGTTGACACTCCAAATGAAAGCGCATACATTTCCAGTTCGCACTCGCGAAAATGGGACTGCAAGCCGCGTGCTGGAACTGAACATTTCGGTAACGGGATCGTGGCGGCATGTCTGAATCTCCCGCGAACGAGCTATGGCTCTATGCGGTGGGGGATATCGGTCCCAGTCGCGAGGATCCGGCTTCCCTGTTCGTACACACACGCGCGCAGTTGCAACGGGCCGATGTGGCCTTCTGCCAGTTGGAATTGTGCATCACCAGCCGCGGCTCACGATTGCCGCAATGCCGTCATACCGATAGAACCTCGGTCAAGTCGGCGCACGCCATACGGGAAGCGGGCTTCGACGTGGTCTCGTTCGCGGGCAACCACTGCATGGACTGGGGCACGGAAGGCTTTTTTGACACGATCGAGGCGTTGCGCAGCGCCGATCTGCAGGTGGTAGGGGTCGGCCCGAACATCCAGGCCGCGCGTCAGCCGGTGTTCGTGAACAGCAAGGGCCGCCGGATCGCCTTCCTGGCCTACAGTTCGATTCTGCCGATCGGCTATTGGGCGGAGGAGAATCGCGCCGGCTGCGCGCCCATGCGTGCCTGGACGCTGTATGAGCAGATCGAGCACGATCAACCCGGCACACCCAGCCGCGTGCACACGTTCGCCAATCGTGAGGACCTGCAGGCGCTGCAGGAGGATATCCGCAAGGCCAAGGCGCAGGCGGACTTCCTGGCCGTGTCGCTGCACTGGGGCATTCATTTTGTGCCGGGGGTGATCGCCGACTATCAGCGCGAGGTCGGACGTGCCGCCATCGACGCCGGCGCAGACATCATATTCGGGCACCATGCCCATATCCTCAAGGGCGTCGACATCTACCAGGGCAAACCCATCCTTTACAGTCTGTGCAACTTTGCCATGGATCTGCCCATGGATGAGAAGCACGCGAGCAGCAAGGGATTCCGCGAGATTCAAAAACTGCATCCGGAGTGGCAGCCGAATCTCGCCATCACCTATAACTTTCCGCCCGACTCGCGCTACACCGTGGTCGCGAAAGTGGTGTTGCCTGAGCACGGGCCCGCGCGCGTGAGCCTGCTGCCGGCCTTCGTCGGCCCGATGTCGCAGCCCGAGATTCTCAGCAGCGATGATGCGCGCTTCGGTGAAGTGCTCGCGTACCTGGAGCGCCACACGGCAAGCCAGGGCTTGAACGCGGTCTACCGGCGCTGCGACGACGAACTCGTCCTGGGCGCCGGCGAAACCTGCCGTCAATGATTGCCCGAAGGCCGGCTGTGCAGGCGGCGGCCGAAAGACAGCACCGCAATGGCCGCGATCAGCAGCGCCGCGCCGATCATTTCCGCCGAGGTGGGCCGTGCTCCGATCGACATGTGCGACAGCACGTAGGCGGCGGCGATTCCGGCCAGCACGCTGGCAGAGCGCTCGATCGGAACGCAGAAGGTGTTCTCGCGCGCATCCAGCAGGATCAATATGGAGAAGATCGACACCAGCACCAGCAGCACCGATAGGATCGACACCCAACCCATCTGATTGCTGGTCCACACGCCCACAAAGCCGAAGCTCAGTTGACCGCTTTGGGGTCCAAAGTCCAGGGCCGACAACAATGCCAGCGCCAGCGTCGCCACCGGAAAGGCCACGATCTTCTCCTCGATGAAATAGCCCTTGACCGTATTCGGGTCGCCGGTTTTTCCAACCTTGGTCATGACGGCCAGCCGCACGAAATAGCCGACGGTGTAGAGCAGCACGGTGGCTATCGCCAACGGCGGCAAATACAGGCCGCCTCGGGTGCTGATGGTCAGGAACAGACCAATGCTCACCAGCACCAGTGCCACCCAGGAATACCAGCCGACACGACGGCCGGAGAGCATGTCGACCAACGGGGCGATCAGCAGCACATCGCCGCGCATCAGCAATTGCATGAATGGAATGCTGACGCCCTTGAAGGTGAACGACAGCGGTACCGTGAACAGCAGCAGGGCGGTGCCGATGCCCGATGCCACAGTCCAGCGCGTCGGACAAGGCAGCGACAGGCCAAAAATCCTGACGTGGTGAGCCTGTCGCGTCCAGCCGCTCGAGCAGACGAACACCACGGTCAGCAGCGCGCTCACAATGGTGGATGCCGGCAGAATCTCCAGGCCGGTCAGCGCCCGCCCGAACGGGGGATAGGGGATCGTCGCCAGCCATCGCACCAGTACCGCATACGGCAGATAGGTCGCGAAATACAGCAGCGCAAATAATTCGATTGGCGCACGCCTACGCATGGTCGCAGCTCAGCGGTGACCTAAGGATTTTGGCTGATTGTAAGCGCTGTCATAGATCGATGCGATCGAAATCTGGCACCGGCGCTCGCGCTCGCGCTCTGTAGGTGCGCGCCCGCCCACGCATGCGCCACCGACCGATCACCCGCGTGTGTGCGCGCGACTAACCTCATGCACCTCGATCGCGAGCAATACATTCTGGTGTGCAACCTAAGGAGAGCATATGAGCTTGATGACAGACAACATTGTCGGCCAACGTACTCATGGCGACGGGCCTGGTCCGGAAGTCATGGGCGCCTCGACGCTGTCGGGTGATTCGGTGGTCGATCGCAATGGCGAGAGCGTTGGCGAGATCAAGGAAATCATGGTGGATGTGCCGACCGGACGGGTGGCCTATGCCGTGCTGTCGTTCGGTGGCTTTCTGGGAGTCGCCGACAAGCTGTTCGCCGTGCCGTGGTCGGCCTTGACCCTTGACACCGACAACAAGCAATTCGTCCTCGACGTGGACAAGAACCGGCTCAAGGATGCGCCGGGCTTTGACAAGGATCACTGGCCAAGCATGGCGCAACCGACCTGGGCCAGCACCGTGTATAAATTCTACGGTGTCGAACCCTACTGGCATTGAAATAGATTCGAGTGCCGTGATGGCCTGAAGTGTCCGGCGGCGGTCCAAAGGTGCCGCCGCAGGACACGACTGCACCCCACTCATGGCCCTAGCTGACGCGGCGCCTGGTTGCGGGCAGCTTGCGATGCGCCGTGGCGCGTGATCGCGCCGGCGCGCCATGGCCCGCGCCATGGCCCGCGCCATGGACCTTGGCCGCCAGACTTTTCTTCAGCAGCGCGGTGAAATCCACGACATTCGTTGCCCCCTCGGGCACCTCTGCCGGCTCGCTCTCGCGCACCTTGCCTCCGCCGGCCTTGGCGACGCGCTGCGCAATGAACTTGTGCAGTTTGTCCCGGAAATCGTCGCGGAAGGCGGCGGGCTTCCAGGGCGCCGTCATGGATTCAATAAGCTGCGCGGCCATGTCGAGTTCGCGGGCCGAAATGCGGTAGTCCGCGGACTTTCCGGCAGGCAGCTCGAACTGATCGGGCGGCACCAGTTCCTGAGGAAATCGCATCAGATTGAGAAGCAACGCCTCATCCTGCGGCAGCAGCGCGCACAGGTACTGTCGCGTGCGGATCACGACCTTGCCGATGCCGATCCGTCCGGTCTTCTTCAGCGTTTCGCGCAGCAGCACATAGCCCTTTTCCGCTCGCTTGCCCGGCACCAGAATGTAGGGCTTCTCGAAATACGTCGGGCTGATCGCCTCGCGATCCACGAACACCTCGATGGCCACAGTCTCGGTGGCTTCGGGGGCCGCGGCGCGCAATTCCTGTTCGGGAATGACGACGTAGTTGCCCTTCTTGTATTCAAACGCCTTGACGATGTCCTTCCACGCCACTTCCTCGCCGGTTTCGGCATTGACGCGCTCGTAACGGATGGGTTTGCGATCGCGGCTGTCGAGCATGCGAAAGTGCAGGTCGACGGTGCGCTCGCCCGAATGCAATTGCACCGGCACATTCAGCAGTCCAAATGAGATGGTGCCGTTCCAGATTGGTTTTGCCACAGTATTCCCCGCAATGCAGTGTTGATTGCCAAAGACACAGCAATTGTTGTGCCGCTGCCCGCCGGCGTCGGAGTTCTCGCACACGCAATCGGGCTGCAGGCGAAGTGCTTAGGGCGAAAGAAGTTCCAATAATGGCGCGCGGTGTGCTCAGCTTAGGATCGCCCAATTGCCCAGCGATGATACACGGCTTCCGATTGCCACGGCGCCCGCCACCCAAGCGCTCGAGCGTGCTTCTCAGCCGGTGAGCCGCCGGAGTTTTCTATTGAGTGCTGGAGCGGCGGGCGTCGCGGCACCGGTTTTCGCCGCCGCCGAGGCGAGCAGCGTCGCACCCGTCCAAACTCGGCGCAGTGCCGTGGCCGCTGTGCCCACGATGCTGACCGTCAATGGTCAGACTCGAAGCCTATCGCTCGATCCGCGCACGACGCTGCTGGACGCGCTGCGTGATCATCTACAGCTCACGGGCTCGAAGAAGGGCTGTGACCACGGACAGTGCGGCGCTTGCACGGTGTTGGTCGGTGGAACGCGGGTGCTGTCCTGCCTGACCTTGGCGCTCGCGGTGCGGGGGCCGGTCACGACCATCGAGGGTTTGGCTCGGCCAGATGGGACGCTGCACCCCATGCAGCAGGCCTTCATCGATCACGACGCCTTCCAGTGCGGTTACTGCACTCCGGGCCAGATCATGAGTGCCGTAGCCTGCGTGCGGGAGCGCAAGACCACCGATGCGCAGCAAATTCGGGAGTACATGAGCGGCAACCTGTGCCGCTGCGCGGCCTATCCCCACATCGTCGCGGCCATCCAGGCCGCGAGCTCCGACATGGCGTCCGATTCCTAGGAGAGGCGAACATGCGTGCTTTCAGTTACCAGCGCGCACCGAATAGCGCCGCGGCGATACGTGCCGCCGCGGGCCAGCCCAGAGGCGCGGCGACCTCGGCGTCCGTCCAGTTCCTCGCCGGCGGCACGACGATACTCGATCTGATGAAGCTCGACACGATGCGGCCGCAGGTGCTGGTCGACCTTACGGATCTGCAGTCGAGTTACGCCTACATCCGCAGCGATGAGCGCGGTCTGCATCTGGGCGCCTTGACGCGCATGCAGGCCGTGGCTGATGACCCGCTGATCGCCTCACTCTATCCAGTCATCGCGCAAACCATGCTGCTCGCGGCCAGCCCCCAGTTGCGCAACATGGCAACCCTGGCCGGAAACGTCCTGCAGCGCTCGCGCTGCAATTATTTTCGCAACAGCGATTGGGGGGCCTGCAACAAGCGCGATCCCGGCTCGGGTTGCTCGGCGCTCGATGGCCTCACCCGCAAGCACGCGGTGTTGGGTGTGAGCGAACAATGCATCAGCGCCTATCCGGGCGACTTCGCTCAGGCGCTGGTTGCGCTGGGCGCGACGGTGGAGATTCTCGGTTCGAACGGTGCGCGCGCAGTGCCGTTCGAGGCTTTGCATCTCGGGCCGGAGCATCCCGAGCGCGAAACGATTCTGCTGCCGGGCGAACTGATCACCGGCTTTGTGGTGCCTGCCGGACCGTGGACCCGCCGCTCCACCTACGTCAAGGTGCGTGACAGAGAGAGTTATGAGTTCGGGCTCGCCACGGCGGCGGTCGCGCTGCATATGGAGGGCTCCAGAGTGCTCACGGCGCGCATCGCTCTGGGCGGCCTCGCCTATCGGCCCTGGCGCGCCCATGAAGCCGAGCGCTCCCTGACCGGGCAGACGCTCGATGAGACGACGGCGATGGCCGCGGCCCAGGCGGCATTCGCCGGCGCTGTGACACACGGGGAAAACGTGTTCAAGCCGGTGCTGGGTCGCCACACATTGGTGCGCGCCCTGCTGCAGGCGCAGTCCATGCGGGTGGCGTGATGGCGCCGGGTGACCCGAATTCGCTGCGCGGACCGGCCACAGCGCGCATCGACGGTCCGGAAAAGGTGACCGGAGCTGCGCGCTACGGTTCAGATTTCGCGCCCGGCGCGCTGGCATGGGCCTTCCTGCGCACCAGCGCGATCGCCAAGGGCCGCATTGTCGATTTCGATCAGCGGGGCGCCCGGGCGGTCCCGGGGGTGCTGGCCATTCTGACCTACCGCGACGTCGGTGAGCGCGTGAATCCCGGAAAGATGGTGATGGACGAGGGGTACATGGGCAGCACCATTCAGCCGCTGCGCGACGCACAGGTCAGGCATGCCGGTCAGATCGTCGCGCTGGTGGTGGCAGAGACCTTCGAAGGTGCGCGCGAAGCCGCGCAGCGGCTCGGCGTGCGCTATGAGGCCGAGAAACCATCCGCGAGCTTTGATGACCCGGGCGTGACCGTTGGTTCGAACGGCAAGACAGACCCCCAAGTCGGGGACTTCGCCGGCGCGTTCGCCGCCGCAGCGATTCAAATCGATGCCGAATACGAGACGGCGACACAGCACCACAATCCCATTGAGCTTTTCAGCACGATCGCGAGCTGGGACGCCGACAAGCTCACGATTTGGGAATCCAGTCAGAACGTCTGGGGCTACAAGAACGGGCTGGCCGCGCAGTTGAACATGTCCGCGGATGACATCCGCGTGATCTCACCGTTCATCGGCGGGGCATTCGGTTCCCGCGGCTCTCTCACGCAACGTACGGCGTTGATCGCGCTCGCGGCCCGCAAGGTCGGGCGGCCGGTCAAGCTGGTCGCCACGCGTGAGCAGGGTTTCAGCATCGCCACCTATCGAGCCGAGACGCGCCACCATCTGCAGTTGGCGGCCACCGGCGATGGCAGGCTCGTGGCGCTTCGTCACGAGGGCTGGGAGGTCAGCTCGCGTCCCGACGCGTATTCCGTGTCGGGCACGGACGCGAGCACACGATTGTATGCCTGCGCCAATGTGGACTCTAAGGTCAGCATCGTGCGCGCCGATCGCAATACGCCAGGCTTCATGCGCAGTCCGCCGGAGACCCCGTACCTGTTCGCACTCGAGAGCGGCATGGACGAGCTGGCGTATGCCTTGAAGATGGATCCGGTGCAGCTGCGTCTGAACAACGATACCGCGGTCGAACCCATTCACGGCCTGCCTTACACCAGTCGGCATCTGCGTGAATGTTTCGAGGCCGCCGCCAGCGCCTTCGGCTGGTCGCAGCGCACGCCCGCGCCACGCTCCATGCGCGATGAGGATTGGATGGTCGGCTGGGGCACGGCGAGCACCATGTACCCAACACAGGCGGCGCCAGCGGCCGTGCGCGTGCGCCTGACACCCCAAGGTTCGGTTCGCGTGCAGAGCGCCACGCACGAGATTGGCAATGGCGTGCGCACCGCCATGGCCATCACCGCTGCTGAAGCTCTAGGGCTGCCGGTCGCTCGCGTCGAGGTGGAGACCGGGGACACCCGTCTACCGCCGGCGCCGGTGGCGGGCGGATCGAATTCCACGGCCAGTGTCTGCAACGCCGTGGCCAGGGCGTGCGAGCAGATTCGTGACCGATTGGCGCGCGCCGCGGTGGCTGAGCAATCGAGCCCGTTTGCGAATGCCGATCCCGCGACCCTTCGATTGCAGGACGGCGCCTTTACCGGACCCGGCAACGCGAGCGAGTCGTTGCAGCAGGCGGCCAGCCGGCTCGGGCAGGGCGCGATTGAAGTCTATGTAGAAAACAACCCACCGGGGGCCACGCCCGACGCGCCCTCAAAGCTCTACACCGGCAAGGCCATGCTCGTGGGCGGCGCCAATCTCAAGGACCGAATGCAATTCGCCTTCGGCGCGCATTTCGTGGAGGTGCGCGTGCATGCCCGCACGCGCGAAATCCGGGTGCCACGCGCCGTGGGTACATTCGCCTTCGGCAGAATAGTCAATCCGATGGCGGCGAAGAGTCAGCTCATGGGCGGACAGATTTGGGGCATCTCGGCCGCGCTGCACGAAGCGACCGAGATCGATCGGCAGCGCGCGCGCTACTACAACGATGATCTCGCCGAGTATCTGGTCCCGGTCAATGCCGACATCATCGATGTGCAGACCATCATGCTGCCGGAACTCGACACTCAGGTTAACCAGCTGGGCATCAAGGGCGTCGGCGAACTCGGCAACGTCGGCATGAATGCGGCCGTGGCGAATGCCGTATTCCACGCTACCGGTGTCAGAGTGCGTAAGCTGCCGATCCGACTGGAGAAGCTGCTCGAGGCGTAGTGCTCGGCAGCTGCCCGGGCAAGCTCAGCGCGCTGTCTGGCTGCCCCGGCGAGCACGAGCGCGCTTGCTGACGGGCGCGGCGCTGCCGGCCTTGGCGAAGCGCGTGATGGCAGAGCGCAACGATTGCGCCGCCTTGGCGTAGTCGCTCCATGGCTTTGTCTGCGCCAGCAATCCCGGCGCCGTTCGCAGCGTGAAGCGCTGCGGATGAAGACCTGCGCGCACCTGCGACCACAGCAGCGGCATCGATACGGGGGCCCCCGCGCGCGCGCGCGGAGACAACGGCGCGACCGCGGTGGCCATGCGATCGTTGCGCAGGTAGTCGAGAAAGATCCGGCCGGCGCGCGCCTTCTTCGCCATGGTCGTCAGAAAGCGTTCGGGACTGTCCTGCGCCATCTGGACGCAGATGGCTTGCGCAAAAGTCTTGGCGGCGGACCAGTCGAGCCGGCCACGGCCGCCCGACAGCGGGACCACCACGTGCAAGCCCTTGCCACCGGTGGTTTTGCAAAAACTTTCAAGGCCTATGCTCTCGAGCCGATCGCGCAGCTCGAGCGCGGCGGCGATGACCGTGGCGAAGCCGAGTTCCGGTGAGGGATCGAGATCGAATACCAGCCGACCGGGCACCTCGGGCTCGTGTGCGGCGCAGTTCCAGGGATGCAGTTCCAACGCGGCGCTCTGCGCGGCAGCGATCAACGCCTCGACGCGGTCGATTTCGAGGTAGGGCTGGCGATCATCGCGGATCGTGACCAGATCGAATAGATTGGATTGGCCGGGCATCGCGTGGCGCTGGAAGAAGCGTTGGCGGCCGATGCCGTCCGGTGCCCGAACCAGCGAGCAGGGACGCCCGGCAATATGCCCGATCATCCAGTCGCCGACCGCCGCGTAATACTGCGCGAGTTCGAGTTTACTGACGGGGCGCCCATCGCCGGCATCGGGCCACAAACTCTTGTCGGGCTGGGAGATGCGCACGCCCAGGACCAGGCCCGCGCTGCCGCCCAGCGCCGGTACGCTGGCGCGTCGAAGTTTTGATGGCCGCTCGGCCTGCACGCTGCGGGCGGGCTTGTCCTCGCGCAGACCCTTGAAAGCGGCCTGGCGCACCATGCCCGACTCGGTCCAGCCGGCGAATTCGATCTCGGCCACGAGCTTCGGCTTGACCCAACGCACGTTGCTCTGGCTGGCCGGTGCGCCCGCGCCGCCAAACGGGCTGCGCTTCGCAGCCACCGCCTTCAGACGCGGCAGCAGAGTTTGCACGGTGCGCTGTCCGAAGCCAGTGCCGACGCGCCCGACATAGACCAGGTGGTCATCGCGATTGACGCCAACCAACAGAGATCTCGGCAGCCCGTCACCCGTGGTGTACCCGCCGATGACCACTTCATGCCCAGCACGACACTTGGCCTTGGTCCAGCCACCGGCGCGTCCCGATGCGTAGGGTGCATCCAGGCGCTTTGATACGATCCCCTCGAGCGACATTCGGCAGGCCGAGCTCAGCACTGCGTCGGCCTTCGCCGCAAAATGTTCCAGGTAGCGAATGCTCTTCGACCCGAGGCGCTCGAGCATCGCACTGAGCCGCTGCTTGCGCGCCGACAGGGGCAGAGTCCTCAAATCCTCGCCCTTCAGAAACAGCAGATCGAACGCGAAATACACCAGCTGCGCGGTCTTGCGATCCGACAGTGCCGCCTGCAGGTCCGCAAAGCTCGGTATCCGGTGGCTATCGAGCGCCACGACTTCGCCGTCGACGATACAGTCGGGCAGCGGCCGCGCCGCGCGCGCCATCTCGGGAAACTTATCCGTCCAATCCAGGCCATTGCGCGTGCGCAGCGCCGCACGGCCCTGTTCGACGCGCAACTGCAGCCGATAGCCATCCAGTTTGACTTCATGTACCCAGGCGTCGGACGCCGGCGGCCGTTCAACCAGTGTGCACAGCTGCGGCTCGATGAACGCGGGCATAGCCCGCTTCCTGGCAGCCGCTGCCGGGTGCTTCGCCGCGGCGCGCACGAAGGGTTTCGGGCCGTTGCCCTGGCCCTTGCCGTTGCCGTTCCCCTTGCCCTTGCCCGCTGCGATGCTCGCCATGGTGCGTCCGGAAGCAATCGAACGATCCTCGTCCAGCAGCGCACTGGCACCCGCGGCATCCGCGGCTTCGTCGCGGTGCTTGATCAGCAGCCAGTTGATGCGCTTGCCCGATCCGCGGTCCGTGCGCATGCGGACCAGGACCCAGCCGCCGTGCAGTCGCTGGCCTTCGAGCGTGAATTTGAGCTGCCCGGCTTTGAGCGCGGCCTGTGCGTTGCTGCCGGGCCATGGTTGCCAGCAGCCGCGGTCCCAGAGCTGAACCGTACCACCGCCATACTGGCCGTGCGGGATCGTGCCTTCGAAGTCGCCGTAATCCAGCGGGTGGTCTTCAACTTCCACGGCCAGGCGCTTATCGGCGGGATTCAGCGACGGACCGCGGGTGACCGCCCAGGATTTGAACACCCCATCGAGTTCCAGTCGCAGGTCGTAATGCAGACGCCGCGCCGCGTGCTTTTGAATCACGAAGCGCAAGCGTCCGGACTTCCTCGTCGCCTTCGAGCCCTTCGGCTCCAAGGTTTGCCGGAAGTCGCGCTTGGCGCGATAGGTCGAGAGCTTGCTGCGGGCCACTGCCGGTCCTTGTTGCCGTGCGGTTGAGGAGCGAAGTGTCGGCGCGCATCAGTCAGCGGTCAACGCGCGCCCAGGCCGTTTCCCGGAGATGTTCGCCGACAACGCCGTGAGCGCCTATCTGACAACGGGCGGCCCGATAGCGCGCTAACATCGGCTCTCCAGTCACCCATCGCGTCGAGGCTGCTATGCGCTTAACCAGATCTGCTGTGGGCTCAGGGGTTGCCGCGATTGCGACGGCAATTGCGCTGGTGAGCTTGGTCGGCGTAAGTCTGGCTGCTGGGCATGCTGCGGCCGCAGCCGCAGCAGCCGCAGCAGTCGCGGCGCCGGCAGCGCCCGCCGCGCCGCCGCCATCGAGCATTCCGGCGCCGCCATCGAGCGTACCGGCACCGCCCTCGAGTATCCCCGTTCCACCATCGAGTACCCCGGTTCCACCATCGAATACGCCGGTACCGCCCTCGAATACGCCGGCGCCCCCGTCGAATGCACCCCTGCCTCCGAGCTCTGACGGGAGCTCTTCATCCTCCGGAGGCTCGCAATAGTCGCGTTTCCTACAGGAACAGTGCAGGTCGGCTGACAGACCGCAGCGTTGACGCCGAGGAATATGGCATTTCTGGCCTTTCATTGCGCCATGGCGAGTCCGGTTAGGGCGGCTCCCGGTGCAGTCAGGAGCGATGCCATGTTATTCATGGTCTGGATTGTGTGCCTCATAGGCTTGTCATTCCTCATGTTCCTCGTGAGCGTGGTGCTGGATTTCGTTCGTAGCAGCACGTGGCGCAGGATGGCAGCGTTCCTGGACGCAAGGGGCTATCTGCGCCAGCTGCGCAGTCTGGTTATCGTCGGCTTGGCGCCAGCGATAACTCGAATCGATCGTTGATGCTCCAGGTCGCGGGCGATGCGGCATTGAAGTCAGCCAGTCGGTACATTTCGCCCCGCAGCCGGTCGGCGTCGAGTTCAAAGCGCAAGTAGTGGAAGTTGGGGAACTGCGCATCCTGATAATGATCCGCGAGCGAGCGCGTGACCGGGGTCGGCTTTGCGCCGCCACCGCCGGAGACGAGGTAGAGCACGCCATCGCGCTCGAAGCGCTCGTAGTTGTGCACGTGCGCGGCGCAGACGATGATGCGCAATGAGGAGGATCGGCGCGCGACCGAGGCGAGGTAGCCTGCCAGCGCCTGCTCGTTCGCTCGCGCTCCTTCGGGCGCATCCGTGATCGGCGGATGGTGCAGCAGGATCAGCACGATGCCGACAGCATCATCGAGCCATGCGAACTGAGCCTCGAGCCAAGTTGCCTGCTCGCTGCCGGCTAGTAGCGACGCGTCACTGTCCAGCGCGAGCACGCGGATTCGAGTTCCGAGGGCCACCGCATACCAACGCCGGCCACGCAGTTGCGGAAATGCCTGCCACCAGTTCTGCAGGCACACCTGCTCCGCGCATTGTTGGAATTCATGATTGCCGAGCGCGGGATAGATGCGCAACGCTTGTTCTCGCCAGGCGGCGGTTTCGTCGTGGTAGACGCGATAGTCATCCGCTGTGCCGCCGTGCCAGGGCACATCACCGGTCAGAAAGACGGCGTCGGGTCGTTCGGAGGCGATCTTGGCCACGAGTGCCTGGCGTGGACCTGGGCTGCTCGCCTGAGTCTCGACGGTATCGGTGAAGCGCATGTCACCATAGACGATGAAAATCGGCGGCGTACGCAGCGCGGAGTCTGGCACCGTGAGCGGCTCCATCGGCGGTGCGGTCGCCGCAGCCGGCGCGGCCGGCGCGGGCGATGGTTTGAGTTGACTCGAGTGTGAGCAGGACACAATCAGGAGCACAAGCGGCAGCAGCGAGCCGAGACGTACCGCGTGTTTACTGTCGCACATGAGGGGATCCGAGGGCTTTTGACTCATGCGATAGTAGGTATTGCATATTTCAATGCGACGACGACAAGGTGGCGCGCGCTCCTACGCGCGCGAGATAGGTTAATTATTATAATAATAATCATACACTTATATTATCTATTCGTATGTCATTGCTAGCATGAGTGGCTGGTCATTTGCCGTCAGGAAATCTGCAGGTGGCGAAACAGCGGTACTTTCACGAAGTCGAACACCAGCGCGAATACAGCGGCCGCGCCGAGCGTGCCGGCGATGATCCAGGCCGATAGCGGCGTCATGGCAATGCCGATGATTGCCAGAGTCGATGCGATCAGGATGTCGCAAACCGAGGAGGCGATGACCCAGCGGCTAGGGCAAGAGGACCATAGCCGTCCGCGCGTGCGATTGTTGTAAGTGGTCGCCTGATTGCCGAACACGATGACCACGAATGCCAGCGTCCTGAGCCCCGACAGATCCAGCTCCAACCAGTACCGGCCGGACAGCAGCGCCACTGTGCACAGGACCAATTCGCCCAGACCCATGATCAAGCCGGCGATGGTCAGCGTACCGATGCGCCAGGCATTGGGCATCGGTGAGGGCCGCACCCGATCGGTGGTCAATGACATGCCGAGGAAGTCGCCCGTAATCATGATGATGACCATCAGCAGCGGCGTCAGAATCGCCTGCCCGGTCAGCGCCAGACCGATCGCCAGAAAAAGTACCTGCACGATCTTCTTGGTGATGGAGTTCAGGGTATAGGTCAGGATGCGTTGGAAGGTGATGCGGCCTTCCCTGACTGCGGCGACGATGCCGCCCAATCCGGGAGCGGTCAGCACCATGCCGGCGGCGGATTTGGCGACGTCGGTAGCGGTCGAGACCGCAATGCCAATCTGGGCCTGGCGCAGTGCCGGTGCATCATTCGCCCCATCGCCGCACATGCCGACGATGTGCTGCTGCTTCTGGAATGCCTTGACCAGGCTGTACTTGTCCTCTGGTTTTACGGCGGCAAAGACCGCGAACTGCTGCGGCTGCGCGTTCTCGGGAATCGGCCCCGGTGGGCACACGGCGCCGGTGAGTCCCACCTCGCGCGCGACGATGGCGGCGGTGGCCGCTGCGTCGCCTGTCACCATGACGGTACGCACGCCCAGGCCCAGCAGTTCGCTGATCAGCGCCGGCGAGTCCGCGCGCGGTGGATCGCTCAGGGCGATGATTCCAACCATTTTCATCGCCGCTGGCGATCCGGCGGCGACCGCCAGCACGCGGAAGCCCTGTTCCTCCAAACTCTTGGCTGCCGCTTCCGCCGCGGGCGATGCGGCAAAGCCAATGACGGCGGCGACGGCTCCCTTGATGACTCGCGCCGGTGCACCGCTGGAGTCCGTGTAAGTGGCCGCGGACAGTTTGGTCGCGGGATCGAAGGCGGTAAATGAGAGGCACGGCGGCGCCTTGGCGCCGGGCTCACGAGCGGCGGCCGCGCGAATGGCCTGATCGACCGGATCCTGGCCGCCATCGGAGCTGGCCGTGGCGCCCAGCGCAAGCACCTGCGCAGCATTGAAACCCGGCATCGCCTGCACCCGAGTCACGGTCAACTCATTGCGCGTCAAGGTGCCGGTCTTGTCGGAGCACAGCACATCCATCGATGCTGCCTCGTCGACCGCGGACAGGCGGGTCAGCAGGATGCCCAGCTTCGCCAGCGCCCGCGCGCCCAGCGCCGAGGCCAGCGTGAAGGTGGCCGGCAATGCCACCGGTATCGATGCCAGCACTGCCGTCAGACCCAGGGCGATGCTGTCCGCGATCGGCAGATGCAGCCAATGTGCGTACGAGAGCATCAGCACGATGATCAAGCCGTTGCAGGCAGCGAGGTTGCGTATCAGGCGAAACACCGCCTTCTGCTGCGAGCTGATCACATGGGCGGTGCGGACCAGTTCCGCGGTGTGACCGAAGCGCGTGCGCACGCCGGTGGCCGTGACCTGTGCCACCGCTTCACCACGCCGCACCAGGGCCCCGGCATAGGTGTGCACGCCCGGACCGGCCTCGATCGGTACGGATTCGCCCGTGAGCATGGATTGGTCGAGCATGACCTCCCCAGCCGTCAGGCAGACATCGGCGGCGACCACCCCACCGAGCGAGAGCTTGACGACGTCACCGGGCACCAACTCGGTTGCGGGTACGAGCTTCCAGAGGTTGTCACGCCGGACTGAGGCGTTCAGAGCGAGCCGCGACTTCAGCGCGGCCAGTGTGGCCTGGGCACGGCCCTCCTGGAGCAGCCCAAGCACCGCATTGAAAACCAGCAGCGCGGCAATGATCCCCGCCTCGACGAACTTGCCCAGTGCCAGCTCGAGCACGATCGCCGCCTCGAGCATCCAGGGCACGGGGGCCCAGAACTTCTCCAGCGCCCTGCGCAACGGATGCTCTGCGGTGTCCGGCATCGCGTTCGGTCCCAGCTCATGGAGCGCGCGCCGTGCCTGCTCGCTGCTCAGACCGCTCGAGGGCGTGACATCAGGGGGGGCCGGGCCGTCGTGCTGTGCGCAATCGTCACGGGCGGCGGTAGAGTCGGGCATCGTTGCCAAGGCTAGTGCGCCCGCATCGCGTGCTCTGTGCGAGAGCGCACCGATCTGTGCGCCGGCGCGGCGGCGCGCTGGCAATCCAGCAAGCGGATAGGTGATGATGCGCACATGAAAGGCTCTCTGTGCCTGGCGGTGCTCATTCTAAGCGTGATGGGGCTGAGGCCCTTGACTGCCTGGACGCAGGGAATCCCTGCGACGGATCTCGGGCCCGCCACCACCGGGAATTCGGCGCTCAGCGAGGAACAGCTCGATCAGCTGACCGCACCGATTGCGCTCTATGCCGATCCTCTGCTCGGTCAGGTTCTGACCGCGGCGACCTATCCGCTCGAAGTGGTGGAGGCGCAGCGCTGGCTGCAGGACCCCGCCAATGCGGCCCTCAAGGGCGATCAGCTGGCGGCGGCGCTGCAGCAGCAATCCTGGGATCTGAGCGTCAAGTCGCTGGTGCCTTTTCCACAGCTCCTGCAGATGATGGATAACGACCTGGAATGGACCGAGCGCATCGGGGATGCTTTCCTGGCGCAGCAGGATGCGGTCATGGAATCCATTCAGCGCCTGCGGCGCCGGGCTGCGGGCGCCGGCTCGCTGACCTCGACGCCGCAGCAGACCGTGTCAAGCCAGGCACAAGACATTGAGATCGAGCCGGCAGCGCCGGACGTGGTCTATGTGCCGTATTACGATCCGGATGTGATCTACGGCAACTGGCCGTGGTCCGACTACCCGCCGTTCTACTTCCTGCCGCCGCCGGGCCTCGTCGTCGGCAGCGGGCTGTGGATCGGGTTCGGCCTTGGGTATCCAATTCTGAATCCATTCTGGGGCTGGAACCGTTGGGATTGGCCGCATCATCGACTGAACATCGTCGGCGGCCCGGCCGGCGCACACGCTGGACCCTGGCAACACGATCCGACGCATCGACGCGGCGTGCCGTATCGCAACGAGACGGTGGCCGCGCGCTTTCAGGCCGAATCGGAATCTGCGCGCCGGGATGTGCGTGGCTTCCCGGCGCCCCCGGGCGCAGCGCGTGGCGCCACGGCTTCGACGCGGCCGCCGGTCGAGCCGCCGCGCGAAACGAGCAGCGGCCCCGCGGCCCCGAGCGTTCGCCCGCCCAGCGTTCGCACCGCGCCTCCGGCCTTTGAATCCTTCGGCGGCGGCTCACAGGTGCATCAGGAATCCCAGCGCGGAGCATTCAGCCGCTCGAGTCCCGCGCCGCGATCGGCGCCCGAGTCACGATCGGCACCGAGTGCTCACGGCGGCGAACCGCGCACTCGTTAGCGCTGGTGGCGCGTGTCAGTCGGCGATTTCGTCATAGAGGCTACGATGTCAAAGCAGATCGGATGGTTGCTGATCACCGTGATGACCCTGGCGGCATCGATTGCCGCCGCGGCGGCCTCCGAGCCGAGCGCACAGAGGCACTTCCCGACACCGGAGGCCGCCATCGAAGCATTGGTCGCCGGCAATCGCGACAACAACCAGGCCGAGCTGCTGGCGATCTTCGGTGCCAGCGGCGCCAGGCTGATCCGCTCGGGGGATCCGGTGGAGGATGAACGCGGCCGCTCGGGCTTCGTTGCCGCCTTCGACGAGGCGCATAGGATCCAGCTCGAGGGACAAGGGCAGGCGGTATTGATCGTTGGCAAGTCGGAGTGGCCGCTGCCGATTCCCGTGATCCACGACGCCGCCGGCTGGCGATTCGATACCCAGGCCGGAGAGCAGGAGATTCTCAATCGACGCATCGGCCGCAATGAGCTCAAAGTCATTCAGGTCTGCCGCGCCTACGTCAGCGCGCAACGCGAATACGCCGCGCTGCAGCTCGGTGGCCAGAGCGAGTTTGCTCTGCGATTCGTCAGCTCCGGGACACAGCGTGACGGACTGTATTGGTCGGTAAAACCGGGCGATCCGGAGAGTCCCTTCGGACCGCTGGTCGCGCAGGCCCAGGCCAGTGGCTACGCGGCCGGCGAGGCTGCCCCGGCGCACTCAGCGGCGCGTCCTTACTATGGCTACTTCTTTCACATCCTGACTTCCCAGGGTCCCAATGCGGCAGGCGGCGCCAAGAGCTATCTGGTCGATGGCCGCATGACACGCGGCTTCGCGCTGGTCGCCTATCCGGCCAAGTATGGCGATTCAGGCGTCATGAGCTTCCTGGTCAACGATCACGGCATTGTATTTGAAAAGAATCTCGGTCACGACACGGGCCGCGTGGCTCGACGTATCACACAGTACGATCCGGATCCGAGTTGGCACATTGCCGCTCAATGAACAGTCCCGCAGCCCACTACCGCGGTTACTCCGACCTCACCCGATCGCAATTCGAGGGGATCGATTTCCGGATCCAGGTACGCTCGAAAGCTGCTTCGCCGGTAGCGGTGATCGCGCCGCACGGCGGCGGCATAGAGGAGTACACCTCCGAGATCGCCCGCGCGATCGCCGGCGAGGATTTCAATCTGTATCTGTTCGAGGGCGTGCGCCAAGCCGGCAATTTTGCCTCGCTGCATCTGACCAGCCATCGGTTTGACGAGCCGCGATGCGTCAATCTGCTGAGCAACTGCGATCATGTCGTCGCTGTTCACGGATGCGCCGGTGACAGGCAAGAGGTTCTCGTTGGCGGACTCGACGAAGCGCTCAAATCAGCGATCGCCGGTTCGCTGAGCGCAATCGGTGTTGCAACGCTACTCACAGGGCACCGATTTCCCGCGATCGATCCCAATAACATCTGCAATCGCGGTCGCCGCGGCGCAGGCGTGCAGATCGAGATGACGACCGCATTGAGATTTCAAGGACCGCACGAGCCGATTTGCGCAGCCGTGCGCTCGGTGTTGGCGGCTCTGCCGCAGACAAGCTGACCAGGCAGGCCCAGCTTGGGGTAGGCTGAAGCGGCTTACACGTTAAAGAGCCCTTGAATGGCTGACCGCGCCGAACCAGAAATATCTCAGGGACCGGGCAATAGTCCGAAATCTGCGGCGCCCCCAGATGCTAAAACACCTTCCCGCCCGGAGGCTTCAGCCCCTATGCTCGATGTTCACGCTCCCCACCAGTCGGTCCATACCTGGAAAGACTTTTTCATACACATTGCGACGATCGTAATTGGTCTGATCATTGCCGTCGGACTCGAACAATCCGTAGAGGCCATCCACCGACGTCACGAAGTTGCCGCCCTCCGGGAAAACCTTCATGCGGAGTCCCTGCAGATCCTCGCTGACGCGCGTCGCGCTGAAGCCGCTCAAGTCTACGAACTCGATTGGCTCAAGGCTCGAATAGCACAGGCGCAGGCCGCTGTCTTTGAGCATCGTCCGATCGAACCGCGCGAGCCCAGCCACGTGCCGGTCTTCGCATCACCCGATATCCCCATCTGGCGCTCCGCCAAGGCAGGCACTCAGACTCCGCTGCTCACCAAGGGCGAAGTAAATGCTTACTCGGAAGTCGAATACGTCCAAATTCATCTCGATACTCTCTCCGTTGCCAGAATCAGGTCGCAAGACGCCATAAGGAGCTTCAACAGGGAATTACCGACAATTCCCAATGACGGTCCGGACTTTACCAAGGCATCCCCTCAGGACCTGCGCACGTATCTCACTTTGCTGACCACCGCCTACGTGGCCGTCGATAGGTACCTGCGTATGCTGCGGGTGTTGATAGGCGCAGAATTGGCCGTGATCGATGGCAAGACAAGTCTCGATGACCTATACGCCTCAGAACGGAAAACTGCCGGTGTAGTCGCCGCAGAGTCACTGTGAAGTGGGCACCTTTCACGCATCCTCACATCTTCAGTGCGGCAGCGTACCGACGAGGCTCGCTGCGACGCGCACGCTCGACAATTGGCAGTCAGCAGCTCGCAACTGCGTACCCGGACTTACTCACAATGAATCCTGTCACGGCATTTCTGGTGTTCGCCTGTCTGGTCGCGGGCATCGGCGTGGGCTACTTCGTCAATCAGTATTTCGGGTTCGCATTGCTCGCGGCCGCGGCCGTGATTGCGCTGTCGCTGAAGATGGCCAACGTCTGGCAGAAGTTCGTGATCCTCAGGATGGGCAAGCTGCAGAGCGTCAGGGGAGCGGGTCTGTTCGTGATCATCCCAATCCTCGATTCGGTGATCGCGGTCATCGACGGGCGCATTCAGACCACGGCCTTCAACGCCGAGCAGGCGCTGACCAAGGACACGGTTCCGGTCAATGTCGACGCCATCATCTTCTGGCACGTGCACGACGCGGAAAAGGCTGCCCTGGCCATCACCAATTACCGCGAGGCAATCGACCGGGTGGCGCAGACATCACTACGCGAGATGATCGGCTCCTCGATGCTGGCGGCGCTGCTATCGGACCGGAAAGAGGCGGACGAGCAACTGAAGGTTGAGATTGGCGAGAAGACTGCCCCCTGGGGCATATCGGTAAGCTCGGTGGAAATCCGCGACGTGGCCATTCCGGTGGCATTGCAGGATGCCATGTCACGTCAGGCGCAGGCCGAGCGCGAGAAGCAGGCGAGGGTGATCCTCGGATCAGCCGAGGCGGCGATAGCGGGAAAGTTTGTCGAGGCAGCCGATATCTACGCCGGGCATCCCGTAGCGCTGCAACTTCGGGCGATGAATATCATCTATGAGACCACCAAGGAACGAGGGGCCACGATCCTGATGCCGACCTCGATGGTCGACAGTCTGAATCCTTCGGCGACGACTCTGGCCCTGGCATTCGCCAGTGAGCAAGTGCTCAAAGCGAATGAAGTGCCAAAGCCAGCGGATCTACCCAGGGTTCCGGTCGCGGCGTGATCGCCCCCGACCTCAAAGGAGAAGACCAAATGTTACGCGATATTAAGGATCTGGAAGGCTTCGTGGTTCGCGCCACCGACGGAAATATAGGTCACGTGAAGGATTTATATTTTGACGACAAGACCTGGGCGGTCCGCTACCTGGTGGTGGAGACCGGAAGCTGGCTGTCGAGCCGGAAGGTGCTGATCTCGCCCATGGCCATCGACCACCCGGATTGGGCCGGAAGAGTCATGCCGGTCTCGATCACACGAGAACAAGTGAAGAATAGCCCCGATATCGACACGGACAAGCCCGTGTCGCGCCAGCATGAAATGCAGTACCTGGGCTATTACGGCTACCCCTATTACTGGGCGGGTGACGGCCTCTGGGGTCAGGGCGCTTACCCAGGCATGATGCTGCTGGGTCTGGGCGCAGGCGGCTCCGATGCCGCATACCGGCACGCACAGGCCGAGGATACGCGACTGGAGAGCGAAGGCGACGAGTCCGAGGACGGGGATCCGCATCTGCGAAGTTGCACTGCGCTGATGAAGTATCACGTCGAGGCCAGTGATGGCGGGATGGGCCATGTGCAGGGGCTGCTGCTCGACGACGACACCTGGGCCATTCGCTATTTCATCGTCGACACGAGCAACTGGTGGCTCGGACATCAGGTGCTTATCGCGCCGCGATGGATTCGGGATATTAGCTGGGCCGACACGACGGTCGCGGTGAACTTGACTCAGCAGGCGGTGAAGGACGCGCCACTGTATGACCCGGCAGTGCCGCTAAGCCGAGATCAGGAGATGGGTCTATACAAACATCATGGGCGCACCGGCTACTGGGCGGACGAGGTCAAACTCGAGAATCCGCAATTTCGCCTGCAGGAGAAGCGACACAGCCCCTGATCGAACTTAACCCGCGGCATAGAGTCCATAGCCATTGGACAGGTAAGTATTTATAATCAAATACTTAAACAATATACTTAATGTTAGTATTGGTTACGTGCAGGCGCGGTCGATGAAGCGCCCGGCTTGCATTGGGGCAGATCAGGGCTCAAGCGGTGGTTTCAATGAACACGGCGGTCGGCGTCAAGGCCAGGACAGCGGGTGCTCTTTATTTTCTCAGCGTACTGACGGCGGCTTTTGGCGAGCTGGTCGTTCGCGGCAGGCTCAATGTCGCCGTGGGCCTGGTCGCGGTCTCGGGCATGATTGCTGTCACGCTACTGCTCTATTTCATTTTCAAGCCGGTGAACGCCACGCTCTGCCGATGCGCGGCAGCACTGAATCTCGTGGGACTCGGCTTTGAGGCGCTTCGATTCAATCCTCTGGGCGTGGACGCCGCCATTGTCATGCTCGGATTCTATTGCCTGCTCATGGGCTACCTGATTTTCCGTTCGACTTTCATGCCGCCAGTTCTGGCCGCGCCCATGGCGATTGCCGGATTGGCCTGGTTGACCTTTGTATCCCCGCCGCTCGCAGAGCATCTGTCCCCCTACAATCTGGCCTGCGGCATCCTTGGGGAGGCAGCGGTGTGCCTCTGGCTGTTGCTCATGGGCGTGAACGTTCAACGCTGGACGCAGCAGGCCGGCGCGGCACGGCAGCACCCATGAGGGCTGGCGCCTGGGGCAGGAAAGGCGCCTCGAGCACAGTCAGTCTTGTGCTGCCAGAACGCCGTGCTGGATCAGCATGCGCACTCCGCTCGCCCAGGCATCGTCACCACCCGAGAAGGCCGCCGACTGTTGATTGAGAACCTTGCCAGTCCTGGCGTCGCTGATTTGAACCAGCACATAGTATTCAGTCAGAGTGACTCGACGCACGACGCCAACGAAGGACTGCTCGGCGCCGAGTTGCAAGGCGATGCGGTTCTCGCAGCCATTGCAGTATCGTAGTGACTTCTGTGTGACCGGCGTAGCGTCGACCTTGCTGACATCGACGAGGCTGTAGCGTCCGGATTGTGCCAGCACCCGACGCGCCTCGCTGCTGACCTGCTGCATGATGGCCGCGCTGGCGCCGCTCTCGCCCGGCAGCGCCGCCGAGGGGCTGGCATCTTCCAGCTCAAAATCGAATACCGCGATCTTGACGGGCGCTGATTTCCCGGCATCCGCGGCCAGTGCCGGCAAGCAGGCGAGGGCGAACCACAGTGCGCCGATAGATCCGATTACATACAGATTGCGATGCCATTGAAACCGGTGCATACCTTGTTCCGATTGCGGCGCCTGGGCTGCCGTGGGAAAACCAGACTAGCCAACAACTGCGGCGATCATCCAGGGCATTTTGCCCGACGATACGCCGGCAGCTGCCCGCGATGATGCGATCACCTGTCCGCGGTGCTCACACTGACTACAATGCAGGCATGAATCTCAAGCTGCACCTGCTCGTACGCATGACCCTGATGGGTCTGCTGTGCTGGCTGGCCGTCTCGATCTACCTGGTGGCTCAAGCCGGCCGGCAAGCGGTCCGGGACATCAATAAGGTGGCCGATCAGCTGCAGCCGATCGTGGCGGCGGACATCATGCGGCGCTGGGTCTCTGTGGATTCGGATGCGCGTCGCCCGGACCTGGGTGGCGCGGCAGCGCGTTTTCCGGAGCCCATGTGCCTGCGCTATCGTGCCCTGGATGGGTCGGTCTCGGATTGGGGTTGCAGCCCGGCCACGCCCAGCAGTGGTGTTCCGCAGTGGATCGCGCGGCTGCTCAGGGCGGTCGGGCCCGGGCATATTTCATTGCAGCGGCAGATCAGCGTCTATGGCCTGCAGGTGGGTACCCTGGGAGTGGAGTCAGACGATGCCAGTCTGTTGCAACACCAATGGCGCAGCGTGCGCGACTTGCTGGCACTCTCAGCGGTGACGTTGCTGGCGCTCGATCTGCTCGCCTTGCTGGTGATCGGTCGCGCCTTGCGACCGACCGCCAGTATTCTGGCGGCGGTCGAACAACTCGGCGACGGGCTGTACGAGCTGCGAGTGCCGGCGCTGCGTCCGCGCGAGTTCACGGCGATTGCCCAGGGCATCAATCGATTAGCGGTGCGTCTGGCAGACTCAGACGCGGCGCGCGCGCAGCTGACGGCGCGGCTGTTCAGGCTGCAGGAGCAGGAGCGGCGCGAGTTGGCGCATGAGCTGCACGAGCAATTCGGGCAATGCGTGAGCGCGCTCGGAGCACTCAGCGCGAGCCTTCGACAGAGCGTGATCGCCGGGGATAGGCTGACTGAAGCGGATGTGATGCCGTTGGAAATCGCGGTAGAGCAAATGCTGGACTCACTGCGCGGGATGCTGCAGCGGATGAGCCAGCCGCCGCTGCAAGGGCAGGGCTTGCGCTCGGCTCTGGCCGATCTGGTCACGGCATGGCAGATCAGGGTACACGACACCCCTCGCATCGCCTTCGATGCGGATGCCGGCACCGACAGCGTACCCAACAACGAGTACGCGCTGTGCGTCTACCGCGTGGTGCAGGAGTGTCTGAGCAACATCGCACGCCACGCGCCGGCCAGCAGGATGGCCTGTGTCCATATCCGCCGCGAAGCGCACAGACTGCGCCTGCGAGTATCAAACGACCTCGGCACGGTCACAGATCAGCGCCTCGTGCAGGGTTCGGGTATGGGGCTGAAGCTCCGGCGAACGTGTGCGATCGCTCCGCGGCTCCTTGTCGGTCGAAGTCTCGGCGGCGGAGTTCGCCGTATGCGCGGACCTGCCCCTGGGCGCCTGATGAACGAGCGCGCACCGGTACGCCTGTTGCTCGCGGACGATCATGCGATCGTTCGCGCCGGTTATCGGCACCTTCTGGACCGGCAGGAAAGCTACACGGTGATTGCCGAGGCGCAGACGGCCGAGGAGGCCTATGCGCTCTATCGCCAGCACCGTCCGGATGTCGTGGTCACGGATCTGGCCATGCCGGGGGCCACTGGTCTCGAGGCTATCCAGCGCATCCTGCGTGCGGACGCCGCGGCACGCGTGCTGGTGTTCAGCATGCATGTGTCGCCTGATTTCGCCCTGGCCGCGCTGCGCGCCGGCGCGCTCGGCTACGTCACCAAGAGCAGCCCACCCGATGTTCTGCTGCGCGCCATTGCCGATGTGCTGGTTGGTCGCCAGGTGCTCAGCCCTGATATCGCCCAGGCCCTGGCGCTGGCGCGACTTCCTGGCCAGCGTCGGCCTCTGGAGGACCTCACGCCGCGCGAGTTTGATGTGCTGTGCATGCTGGTTTCGCCAACCAGCGTGCCCGACATTGCGCAAAGGCTGCATCTGAGCGTCAAAACCGTTCACAACCTGCACTATCAGATCAAGGCCAAGCTCGCTGTCGACAGCGACATTGAACTCACGCGACTGGCCCTGTCGTGGGGATTGGATCTGTTGCCGGTATGCGAACAGCGGCAGCTGTAGGTGTGGCGAGATCGGCGACAAGCCGGGGGGATTAAAGGTGCTGGCGATCGAGCATTGGCTTCTCGTAGACAGCATCTTCTCCGGGGAAGCGTAGGCCGGCAACGCCCTTTTGCTTTGCAAGCGCCCACAGGATGCTTTCACCTGCTGGCAAAGTGTCGGGACGCATGCCATAGACCGGGTCGCTGAAAGCTGCCTCGGAATCGATCAGCGTCCAGCCTTTGTCCCTGAACATTTGAATGACGTCCTTCAGATACAGCGCATTGATCAGATTGTGATGCAGCAGCAGCACGTGTGCGACGGAGCGGCCCAGTACGGTGCGGGACAGGCCATCGTAATATTGCGCCCGGTCATAGAGATGTCGAAGGTAGGCATCCCGATACGCGAGCGTGTCGGCTTCGGGGTGTGCTTTGAGCCGTGCGCTCACGCGCTGGCTGTAGTACCAGTCGCTTGCGTCGACTGAGACCGGAGCGGCCTCATAGGACTTGGAATCGAGAAACGCCCTGAAGCCGTCGCGCTTCTCGACGGTGTCGCCTTCCTTCAAGTAGGGGAATCGAAATCGTCGAGTGAATCCGGGCAGGTCGCGGATCGCCTTGTCACAGCTCAGCAACTCCCGCTCGTAATCGGCCAGACTCACCTCGTCAAAATCCGGATGGGTGGCTGTGTGATTGCCGATTTGATGTCCTTCCACGCCCCACTGCCGAATCAAATCATTTCTATTCTGGTCGGTGTCCGTTCGCGTGACAAAAAGGATGGATTTGAGATGGGCTTCGGCCAACTGCCTGAGAATGGCCGCGTTGCGATCCGCAGGGCTGAGCCCGATCCTGTCAGCCATATCCGGGCCATCGTCGAAAGTCAGGGCGATCCTCTGGCTATTCGCCATCGACGCGAACAGCAGCGCCGCCAGCGTCATACACACGACGACGGCATAACGGGGGTACGCGACGTCGCGGCTTGGCTTCATGCCTGGATGAATGCCAGAAGATCGGCATTAATGGTGTCCGCTTCAGTGGTCGGCATACCATGAGGAAATCCCTTGTAGGTTTTCAAGGTGCCGTTCTGGACCAATTTAGCGCTCAGAGGGCCGGCGTCAGCGTAAGGAACGATCTGGTCGTCGTCGCCATGCATCACCAGCGTGGGAACCGAGATCTGCTTGAGATCCGGAACAAAATCAGTCTGGGAAAAGGCAACGATACCGTCGTAATGTGCTTTGGCTCCGCCCATCATCCCTTGCCGCCACCAGTTTTGTATGATCCCTTCCGAGGCTCTCGCACCGGGTCGGTTAAACCCGTAGAACGGCCCTGCCGGTAGATCGCGGTAGAACTGTGCCCGATTGGCCGCAAGCTGGGCCTGCAGTCCGTCAAACACAGCCTTGGGGAGCCCACCCGGATTTTCGGGCGTCTTGACCATGATGGGTGGCACCGCGCTGATGAGCACCGCCTTGGCCACGCGAGTGTCCCCGTGTCGAGCGATGTATCGGACGACTTCACCTCCGCCCGTGGAATGCCCGACATGGACCGCCTGTTTCAAATTGAGGTGAGCGGTCAGCGCAGCGAGATCATCCGCGTAATGATCCATATCGTGTCCGTCGGAGTTCTGGGTCGAACGGCCATGGCCACGACGATCGTGGGCAATAACCCGAAAACCATGATTCAGAAAAAAAATCATCTGCGCGTCCCAATCGTCGGCCGACAGCGGCCATCCATGGGAGAAAACGATCGGCGGACCGGTGCCCCAGTCCTTGTAAAAGATGCTGATTCCGTCTTTCGTGGTGATGCTGCTGGTCATGATCGCTCCGCTAGCATGTGTGTGTCTTGGGAGACGCGCGGCGTGCGTCTCTCTGGCCTTGATGGGCGTGCAATATAGCCTCTCGAAACATCGCTTGCAGAGATCATCGAGCTCGCAGGGCGCCTAAAGGGCCTGGCCGCGTATTTATGTTGGTTTCCACCGTCTCCGACGATAGATTTATTACGAGCTGCTGCAGCGAGGGTAAAGCTTATGCCGCTCTGGAGGCCACGTCGATGATCGCGGGTGCGTTGGCCTTTTTCGTTTATGCAGTGGCCTGTGTCTATCTCATGTCCAAGAGGCATCTTGGGGCTGGTCCAAGCGCGTATGCCATGCTTGTCGGCTGGGGCTTCTGCGCCTTCGGCCTTTGGTGGCTATTCTTACGGTAGATCGATGAGAATCCGACCTAATCTCGGCTCGCTCGGCCACATCAAGTGGCAGGAATATCTGATCCGGTTCTTGCTCGGCGGTGCAGTTACGGTCATCACAGGGTTGATAGCGAGACAATACGGGCCGGTCGTCGGCGGGCTATTTTTGGCGTTCCCCGCGATATTCCCTGCCGGCGCGGCATTGATCGAGAAGCATGAGCGCGAAAAGAAATGTCGTGCCGGAATATGGCATACGAGTCGCGGACGATTGGCGGCTGCATTGGATGCCCGTAGCGCGGCACTCGGGAGTCTGGCTCTCGCAGTATTCGCTTGCGTCATTTGGAAGCTTTTACCGCAGCATTATGCGCCGGCGGGGTAACCATCGGCTTCAATTTGGACGTAGATTGCAGAAATCGAGGCCATCAGTTTGAGTTTGTCATGACCATCACCCCGACGCCGCCCATCCCATTACAGATCGAGTTTGCCTTCACCGCGCACGTGTCGGTGGCGGCACCGATAGTCATTGGTCAAGGACCCGACGGCCTGCGTCGCTTTGTACCGATTACCGGCGGGGTGGTCGTCGGTCCGTTGCTCAACGGACAGGTGCTTGCCACGGGGGGTGACAGCCAGGTCGTCAGGGCCGATGGCGCGATTGAGCTTGAAGCGCGGTACCTGATCCGTACCGACGAGGGCGTGCAGGTCGCGCTGGTCAATCGGGGACTGCGTGCCGGGCCGCCCGAAGTGATGGCGCAGCTGATACAGGGCAAACGCGTCGCGCCGAGCCAGTATTACTTTCGTACGGCCGCGCAGTTCGAGGCGCCGATGGGATCAAGCTGTGAGTGGCTCAACACCACCGTGATGATTGCGACCGGCGAGCGCGAAACGGACCTGGTAATTGTACATTTCTATCGGGTACTTTAGCCCTGCAGTGGCCGAGATTCAGCAGCAAGGAGGTCACAATGTAACTGAAGCGTGTCGGATCGCAGCCTGCGCAGAAGGGGCCCTCGGAGTATTTCACGGGAACCGTCCGAATCGATCCGCTGAACACGGCTCCGCAGCCGGCCCGCGTCTCGTGCGCAAGCGTGACCTTTGAGCCGGGCGCACGCACAGCCTGGCACACCCATCCGTTGGGTCAGACCTTGATCGTTACCGCCGGATGCGGATGGACGCAGTGTGAGGGCGAAGCGATCGTCGAGATCCGGCCCGGGGATGTGATCTGGTGTCCGCCGAATCACAAGCACTGGCACGGGGCCACGCCGACCACGGCGATGACCCACATCGCGATTCAGGAAGCTCTCGACGGCAAGGTCGTCGAGTGGATGAGGCACGTCACCGACGAGGAGTACCTCGCCGGTTGCCCACCATGAATACCGACGGCGTCAAGGCGCTGTTTTTCGATGTCTTTGGTACGCTCGTTGATTGGCGCAATGGCGTGGCCCGCGACACGGAACGGATTCTGATGCCGCTCGGCTATTCTATCGACTGGATAGCCTTCGCTGAGGCTTGGCGTGAACAGTACCAACCAGGCATGGAAGAGGTTCGTTCGGGTCGCATTGCGTACACGAAGCTCGATGTGCTGCATAGGCGAATGTTGCAGAAGATCCTTGCGCGCTTTGACTTGAGCTCACTTGATGACGTGGTACTCGATGAATTAACCCTGGCGTGGCATCGCCTCGACGCATGGAAAGATGTGCCCTCTGGTCTCGCGCGGCTGCGCAAGCGCTTTCTCATCGCCCCCGTGTCCAATGGCAACACTTCGCTGATGTGCGATCTGGCGCGCCGCAATGACTTTCACTGGGACGCGATATTGGGAGCCGATCTCGCCATGGACTTCAAGCCCAAGGCGATCGTCTACCTCGCGGCCGCCGATGCCTTTGATCTCACGGCCGCTCAATGCATGATGTGCGCAGCCCACAGTGCTGATTTGATCGCAGCGGCCGCTCACGGAATGCGAACTGCCTTCATCGCACGACCAGAGGAGCAGCCTGGCGTCAGCGAGCACGCGCCCAAAGTCGCAGTGGATATTCTTGCGAGTACGACTGTGGATCTGGCGACTAAATTGGGCGCGTAGCAGGGCGGCAAAACGACAGTAGTGCCATTCGCAGCCGCTGCCATGTAGGGCGCCTCCTACACTGAATATGCGGCCATTTACGGTTAAGGCTGTGAGTGTCGTCTCGTTTCGAGAACGAGCGCATTTCACATACTTGGCGCAGTGTGCCAAGGCCCAATGGGTAGCAAGCATGCGTACACATACTCGGGATCTGAATTTGCAGCGTCTGGCCCGTGACCGCCTGGCAAGCGGTGAGTTGCTAGCGGCTAAATCTGACCTGACGCAGGACTGCTCGGGCAGCGGCCAACCCTGCGCCTTGTGTGGCGCACCGGTCCTATTTGAAGAAGTGGATTGCCAGATGCGTGATGGTATGGCCGCCAGAATAGTCCGGTTCCACATAGCATGTCATAGTGCCTGGGCAACCGCCTCCGCTGCCAATGCGCAGAAGATGGCTGCGTCGGCACTGCGCCGGTCAATGCTGGCCAGCACGATAAAGGCGGCCAATACAACGCGAATAGCTCCGGATATCGCGAAGCGGCGCGCAGACGTCTCGATTCGGTTGAACGAGTTGCTGGAGGAATGCCGTGGGTTTCATGCCAGCGGCAAAGTAGAGGCCGCGCGGCAAGTCTTTGCCGAGATAGAGCGCACGGAAGGTTATCTTACGCGGTTGGAGACGTTGGATAGCGAATCCGCCCATGCGCGTTGAAGCGGCTGTCGAGGGCAGCGCCTGTCGGCCCGGTGAGTGACTCGTGCCGTGACAGCGGATTGCCCGAGGAATTCACAGAGGGCAATATGTACTATGCTGCGTGTTGCTTCCGTGCCTTGAGACGTCAATTAAGTCGATCGCATTTTTCTAGGACTCACTCACGGGGTGCGCACGTCCTGCGAAAGATCGTAGGCGGTCAACGAGTTTCCGGCAGGAACTACCAGCAAATCGTCTCCCGCGGACAGGCCCGACAATTGCAGTCCGGCTCCCCATCCTGCCCCGGCAGGGATGGTCGCGCCGACGTTGACCTGCCATACCTGCTCACCCGTCGCCCCATCAAGACCATACAAGTTGCCGGACGACGAGCCGACAAATACATAGTTGTTCACGACAATGGGCGAAGTCACGAGCTTGCCATCGCCGGTGAAATTCCACAGGATGGAATAGTTATTGAGCTTGAGCCCTACGAGAGTGCCGCTTTGAAGGAAGTAGCCGCGGGTGTTGTCGATCGCCGGTAGATTGTCCGCCACGTATGAAAACACCAGTTTTCCAGTGGCTGCTTCGAACACGTCACCATCGTAGGTGCCAGCGCCGTTGGGCGCGTAGATCTTGCCGTTGGCAACAACTGGTGTGCCGCCGCCGCCGCCGTCGCAACCGGTGTCGTTGTCCCACACGGATGCACCGCTAGAGGGTGTAAAATCGTAAGTCCAGCATGGATACGTAACGTAGACGCCATCCGCAGTCACCGCGGGTGTGCTGTCATCGCCATTTTCGACCTGTCGCGTCCAAAGCAATGCGCCCGTCTTCTCATCTACGGCGTAAACCGTCCCGCCTGAACCAGCGCCGCCGGTGAACACGATGCCGCCCTTCGCTGTGGGGCCGGACGAGTAACTGTATTGTCCGGTAAGCGACACCGCCCAGATCGGTGTTCCTGTGGTGCCATGGAATGCCTGCATCAGGCCGTCTGTGCCGACGACGAATACGGTACCTTCGTCATATGCGGCATTGGATAGTCCCGACAATGCAATCGGCCCCCAAACGGTCTTGCCAGTGGCTTGATCCAGCGCAATCAGTTGCGTGTTGCCGGAAACATCAACTGTCACGAACACCGTGCCTTCGGCGATCAATGCGTACGAGGGTGAACCGTTCAGGGTAACCTGCCATTTGGCAGAAGTAGGGAGGCGCACGACGGGAAATTTCGCTACGCCGGTATGGGCGGCGTTGATCTGAAAGGACACCGCCTGGGAGGTTGTGATGACCTCGCCAATCGCGCCGTTGGTCTGCGCTTGTGCCGATTGGGCCATGATGACCGCCGACACCAGCGCGTTCGATAACGCCTGGCCCATCGACCACTTTGACATCGCGTTCATGCTCGACCCCCATCCTTGGTCCTGTTGCGTCATCCAGTCTGGCGGCGCCTCGGCTGATTCCACTTCGCCGCGCGGTAGCTGGTCCATAGAGACATCGGCGTCCCATGGCGAGGCTATCAGCTGTCAGTCGCATCTGCTATGCAACCATCCACAGCTTACGGATTGCTTACGGATGGCTGGTCTTTCGATTCGAAGACCGGAAGCGGTGCGGCGTTGCCAAGGTGCTGCGTCGGCGTACCCACCTGTCCGTCAATGGGCGGCATCCAGTTGCTTGAGGTTGTCAAGTGCTCCATCACGAATCTGTTTGCGCCGCGCCTCCGTATCGGACCATGACGACGCCGGTGCCGTACGAGAATCCAGCAGCGCCAATGCCTTTTCGGCGGTCTGCCGCGCCAAATCCTTCTGTTCGTCCGCCAAATACGCATCCGAGAGACTATCGTATGCGTCGGCCGAGTCCGGATAGGCAGTGATCACGAGCTTCATGATCTCGACCGCTAACTTCGTCTCGCCTATGGCCAAATGGTCGTAGCCCATGATGGTCACGACATTCTCGGGGAACAACTGCGCCTTGGGGTCTGTGCGCCGCGCATCCGCCAATTGCTTGGTGACCTGAGCCACTCCGCCGGGCAGCTCGATTTGCTTGAGGATTGAAGCAGATGCCAAAGGCTGCGCTGGAGCGTGGCCTGGTGTCTTGATCAGCGTGGTCGCGAACCAATCGACGATGATGCCGGGCAGCTCCGGATGCGCCTTGAACAAGTCGGTCCCATGGCTTCCGCCAGCGAGAATTCCGGTGTCTTCAAAACCCGTCCAAGGCGCCTTCCTACCCGTGTAGTGCACGAACCTCTTGCCCGGATTGGAGCAGACGCCGTAAAGCCATTCCATCACTTCTTCCGTGGGAGGGTCTTCATCGTCGTCGGCCGCAACCAACAGCTCGGGCAGATGCGATGCCTGCCGCAGGAATCGCACACCCGGCAAAAAGGTTTCTCCGGAAAGCAACACCAGCGATTTCACGTCGGTAGAGTGGCGACGCGCCGTCAAGACCGAGTTATCGACGCCGAGTAATCCGGCTCCTCCCAGGCCAATGACCTCTGCGTTGACCCCTGGCTGCGAGACCAAATATTGCCACGCGGTATCAATGTCATCAGCCCATATCTTTTTTACGGGTGTGTCCGCGCGCGTCCACTTTTGATGCTTGCCGCCGCTTTCGCCAAAGCCGCGCATATCGAGGGTAAGGGTATTGATTCCGGCCGCCGCCAGTAGCCCGGCCAGATCATCCCATGATTGGCGTGTCCGGTTGCCCTGATGTAGCAATAACACACCGGGACCCGGCTTTGCCGCGGCAAAGTAGCTTGCCTTCAGGATCGTGCCGTCAGACGCCTTCAGGTCAACCACACGCGCAACGGGCGGCCGCTGCGATGGCTGCTCCCGAGGCACGTTCGCGGCTGCAGCGCTCTTTGCGTCCTGCCCAAAGGCGCTCATAGTGAGCATGAGTGCTGCCGACAGCTGGAAAATTGCTATTTGTTTCATGCGAATGACTGTCTTCAATTAATCGTCATCGAGTGACGGCACTTTGGAGCTGACCTCGGCAGCTATTTTCTCCGGGTCGGCATCGGCGACGGGGTAGGACTTTGACCACAGAGCTGAATTGTTTGCCACGTTTGCAATTTCGATGTTCAGAGTCTGAGCCGACTCCTGGGTATCGACAAAGCCGCAGACCGCATAGTCGGACCGATTCTCACGTGCTCGCACCAGCACCGATGCCAAAGGACAGGCAGGCAGCGCATCGTTGGCTAAGCCGACTTTGCCGTGGTAAGCAATCGCGACGCGGCCGTAGACTTGTACAAATGTGGAGTCAGCAAGGGCCTGGGCAGCCGTGTCGCCCTTAGGTGCCGCAAAGGGAATTGCAAGAACAGGGGCTCGATCTGATGCGCTCCCGATATTCTCGTCGGGGAACTCGTGGGAAATCTGCGCAGCGAGCTTTGCCAGATCTGCCTTGTCGGCTCCGCCCTGATATTGCTGCGTGATCCTCTTGAGTCTTTTTTCGTTGGAGGATGAGATCTGTCGCGACCCGGGATGATCCGAGTCGCTGCAGCCTCGATTCAACAACAAGATGGCGAGCCATGCGATGATCAGAATGCGCACCCACCGGGGCCATCGCTTGAAAACCGCCCAAGCTGACCAAATTGCCCAGCCCGCGACCTCAAACCAGAACCGCAGCCTCTGACCTTCCTCTTCTTTGGGAAATTCCCGCTGCCGGGCCAGAGCTGAGGGCAGGGAAGGGGGCTCCGCGGCGATGGGCCGAGGGTGTAACTTCGTGGCTGCGGACGACGCGGCGGCATCACCAGACACCAGCCGGTGGCACAGGGCCTCCAGCGCAGGGGTAGGGCGCCCGCCGGGGAGTCTCAGCCATTGCACACTGAGGAATTTCTCCGGCACGCGCGCACGTAACTCGACTGTGTCGTCGATGACCACAGGCAACAGAAACAAGTGATCGTCGGCCATATCGAGGGTCCGCTCGACGGCCAGCCGCCACTCCCTGCGAAAATAGCCCTCGTGTCGAGCCTCGGTTTGAGCTGACACGAGTGCCATGAAGTAATCGCACTCGCGAATCTGCCTGCGAATCTTTTGATCCCAGACGTCTCCGCCGCCTAATTCGCTCTCGTCGAACCATACCTCGAGCCCATGTGCGGGCAGGGCCTCGCCAATCAATCGAGCCGCCTGGCGATCTTCCGAGGCATAGCTGAGAAAGACCGTTGGCTTCGGCCTATCGGTTCCGCCGTTCGCGTCAGACACGCGGGCACACCGCGCTCGCGTCGCGGACCGGCGCGACATTCTTAATCAAAGGGTTCCTCTCTCCCAGACCGAGGCCAAAGTGTACTTGCCGATATAGTCGCTGTCCTTCCGGCTGTAGGCAATTATTTAGGCTGCCTCAGGGCGAAGCCGCCGAAACCCGCCAGACGCTGTTGCCCGCGTCATCGGCGATCAATAACCCTCCCTTGCCGTCCACCGCAAGAGCGACTGGCCGCCCCCGCGCCTTGTCGCCGTCGACCAGAAAGCCTGTGACTACGTCCTCCGGCGGCCCGGAAGGGCGGCCATCAACGAACGGTATGTAGACGACCTTGTAACCATTCAGTACGGCGCGGTCCCAGCTTCCGTGCTCGCCAACGAAGGCACCTCCTCGATAGTGGCTCGGCAGATCGGTCCCTGAATAGAACACGAGCCCCAATGGCGCCACGTGCGAGCTCAACGCGTAGTCGGGCGCTATGGCCTTTGCGACCAGATCCGGTCGCGGCGGTTGAACGCGTGGATCGATATGTTGGCCGTAGTAGCTGTACGGCCAGCCATAGAACGCGCCGTCCCGGACCGAGGTCAAATAATCGGGCACAAGATCCGGGCCCAGCTCGTCGCGCTCGTTGATGACGGCCCATAGCACATGGGTCTGTGGCTTGAACTGAAGTCCGTTCGGATTGCGCAGACCCGTCGCGAATTCGCGGTGTGCGCCGGTCGCCCGGTCGATCTGCCAGATTGACGCGCGGCCGACCTCCGCCTGAATACCGTTCTCCGTGATATTGCTGTTGGAGCCGACACCTGCATAGAGCTCGGATCCATCAGGGCTGGCAGTCAGACTCTTGGTCCAGTGATGATCGATCGGGCCGCCGGGCAGATCGCACAGCTTGACGCCAGGATCAGCGATCTGGGTTTGTCCGGTCGTATAGGGATAGCGGACCACGGCATCGGAGTTGGCGACATAGAGATCGTTACCGACCAACACCACGCCAAAGGGTGAGTTGAGATGATCGATGAACACGGTTCGCTGGTCCGGGACGCCGTCGCCATTCGTGTCACGAAACAGCAAAATGCGCTGCCCGGGCTTCGTGCGGGAGTGCGCCATCTTCTCGACCCAGTTCATGACGAGTTCCTTCGGCCGGCTAACCGGTCCCGGAGGATCTCCGGTCTCCACCAACAGCACATCGCCATTCGGCAGCACATAGAGTGAGCGCGGGTTGGCAAGGTCGGTAGCAAACGCCTGCACTTTCAAGCCAGCCGGGACACTTGAAGTTGCACCGTTCCAGCCCACGACCTTTGCGATATGCATCGGTGGCAACAAATATTGATGGATCGGCGGGAGGTAAGGGTTAGGCCCGACCTGACGGCTCGGGTCGATCGGCGCAGGCCCGCAGCCGACCAGCGCGAGCAGCACGGCAATAGCTCCGGCTTGTAAACGGACAATCTTCATTGCGGCTTCGTCTCGCGCACACCGACGGCATGACGGTGCACCAGGCCCCAGCCATTCCAGCCCGTGACCAGCAGAATCACGACAACGAGCGCTGATAGGATCAAGCCAGACGGGACAACCGAGGTATAAGCGTCGCGCGTGTGGATCAAGCAGTAGAAGATCGAGAGAATAAGGGCTGCGATATTGCCTATGCCGTGAACCAGGCGGCGCGCGGCGCGCGTACGCGTGGATCGCCGAAGAAGTCGATCAATCCTGCCGCTGCGGCGAATATTGACACAATCAGCCCTACGAGCAGCAGCCATGCGGACATGTCCGCCCAGAGCATCGCGTGAAGAGGGCGACCACCGAGGCTCACCGTCGATCGAGGATTGCCACTTAGCATCGGAAATCCCGGGCGCGTTGTGAAGGGCACACCGTACTTTAGCCGGGTGCTGAGTTGTGTGACTGTAGGCCAAGCAGCATTGTTTGCCCCACAGGAGGACCACAGCGCTCGGCAGACGCGACCACTCGAATCGATCGGCCGTCTGTACGGCGGCACACAAATTTGAGCTTTATCGTGGCTCTGGAATGTGAGCGCGCGCTTACGACTACCAGCGCTGATTCCTGACTGATCGGAGCAGGACTTTGGGCGCATACTAGGAGTTCTAACTGCTTTATAGCGAGACTGATCCAATGAGCGCCGAACGCACAGAGGAACCCTCCAAGGCGCGGGCAAGCGGAAGCCTGCCGGTGTCTGTGTCCGTATCAGTATCCGATGGGCCAAACACCACCGACACCACGCACAATGATGCCGCGTCCGACGGTGCGCCCAGCGACGCCACGCGCAAAGAGACCGCGAGCAGTGACCCCGCGCGCGGTAAGGAGCGTGGGCCAACTGCCAGTGCAGTATCGATGACCAAAGTTAGAATGCAGGGTCATCTGCCCGCTCTCGATGACGATGCGGACGTCGGCGTACAGAAGGAACACATTGTCACCAGGGATGGGAAAGCGGATCTGCGATTCACCGGAGTGCTGCTGGCATCCGCAGCGCCGGCTTCGGCGCCCGAGGGGCACTGGCAGGAATATCGCATTTACCAGACGAATGGCGGAAAGCATGTATTCTCGAAAGTGACACGGACCGTGCTCGAGAAAGAGAACGACACTCACGAGGCGGAAGTATTCGACCCGTCGCCGTCCTCGGTACCATCGCAGCTGCTGAGGAGCGCGCGCGAGTTCGCGCGCGCGGCGCCGCTGACATGGATGGATGCAGCAGTTGCTTTCTTCGGCTATGATCCGCTTGCCAAGGCTCTTTATCGAAAGCTCAGTGTTCGATTCGAGGAAGAGGTCAGTTAATCCAGAAGCTACGCTCAGTATCCAAGTACCGAGCGATCTTTCAGGTAAGCCTGCAAATCACTCACATCTGCTTCGCTTAAATACTTGGTAAAGGAAGGCATTCCATTGGCTACCAGGGAACCGCCTAAGACAATAGCCGGCAGCGAATCCACCAGGACTGATCGGCGCAGATCAGGTGCGCCGCCAGCGTTGACTGCGTTGGGACCGTGGCAGCTGCCGCAGTAGGGCGGATACAGCAACTGGCCGCGCTGGACATGCGCATCACTGCTGACTGGATGTGGTGGCAAATCGGCAGGTTCTGCCTGATTGGGCGGTAACTGCTTTCGGGCGCCCAATCGAAACGCAAGCAATCTGCGTCCCACTCCATACCTGAAGCCATACTTTACGAGATTGGGATCCTGAGAGAATACGCCGCCGATTCCGGCCATCACAGCCACATATTCCTGGCCGTCAATGCTATAAATTGCTGGCCCGCCCATCACAGAATAATTGGTTGGAGCCTCCCACAGCTGTTGGCCATTCTTGGCATCATATGCAAGCAGCCGTCCGTCGCCTGTGCCTGCGAATACCACCCCACCCGCCGATACCGCGGTCCCGCCAACCAGTTTGGAGGGAAGGGAGACGCTCCATGCCGCCTGCTGCTTGATCGGATCCCAGGCCATGAGGCCGCCGGCGTTCGTGGTGTGAGACAGAGAAATATTGGGCATGTCGAATATGCCCTCGGTGAACTTCCAATTCTTCGCTGGAGGCTCGCTAATGACAGCAGATGCGTCACGCCACGAGAAATATGCGAGGTTGGTGATCGGACTATATGACATGGGATACCAGCTGTGGCCGCCCGCAAACCCCGGAGCAATATCCGACGGTCCGTTCTCGAGTCGGGCGCCGGCGTGGGGAATGGGTCGGCCGCTTTTTAAGTCGATACCGTCAGCCCACGTAACCCGCACAAAATTCTTTGCAGAAATGAGCTCGCCGGTTTTCCGGTCAAGAACGTAAAAGAAGCCATTCTTAGGCGCCTGCATCAGCACCTGGCGAACCTTGCCGTTGACGGAGATATCCGCGAGGATCATGTCCGTCGTGGCATCGAAATCCCAGATTTCGCCCGGTGTACTCTGGTAGTGCCAGACATATTCACCGGTGTCTATTTTCACTGCGACTATGGAGGAAAGGAACAGATTGTCGCCCCCGGCGGGACTACGATTTGTCTGCGACCACGGGCCGCCGTTGGCAAAGGCGATGTAGACGAGCTTCAACTTGGGATCGTAGGAAAAGGCGTTCCACGGGTTGCCGCCGCCGCCATATTTCCACCATTCGCCGGACCATGTCTTCGCGGCCATCTCCATGGCCTTCGACTCGAAGCCGTCTGCCGGGTTTCCCGGAACAGCGTAGAAGCGCCACAGGAGTTTGCCGGTCTCCGCATCGTAGGCCGAGGCGTAACCGCGGGTGCCTATGTCAGCGCCGGACATGCCGATGACGACACGTCCGTCAAAGACGCGAGGCGCTCCGGTGATCGCGTAGGGAGTGCTTCGGTCGAAGGTCTGGGTCTCCCAGATCTTCTCGCCGGTAACAGCATTGAGTGCGATTAATCGCCCGTCGGCAACGCCGACATAGACTTTACCTTTCCAGAGCGCGACGCCGCGATGTCGATCCCACGCTACCGCCTCGGCGGTTCTTAGCTGGGCCTTAGGATCGAAGCTCCAAATCAATTTGCCGTTTCTGGCATCAACGGCAAACACGACGCCCCAGCTGCCACTGGTGTAGATGACGCCATTCGAGATCAGCGGCGTGGCTTCCAGTGTACCCTTGGAGGGCAAATCCAGCGCCCAAGCCAGTCCTAATTCCTTAGCGTTTGCTGCGGTAATTTGCTTCAGTGGACTGAAGCGCTGCTCTGAATAGGTTCGTCCGGTGCTGAGCCAGTCGCCGGATCTCTTGGGGCTGATGATGGCAGCGGCGTCAACGCGCTTCGAGGATTGAAGTTCCTGCAGCAGCGATTCATCCGCATATGCCATGCCTAAATGAGGCACCCACAGCAAGAGCAACACCGTGAAAGGTCTCATCAAGTTCTCCTGAAAGTAACGCAGCAGGTCTAAATGTAAGCGCTTGCAAACGGGCATTTATTCTGACATTGTTTTTGTGTGAAACCAATCCGAGGTTTGATCTGTGACGGCTTCAGGACGAAAAGCTTGCATCCCCCGAATGGCGGCCGCCGATCGCTCTGAGTGGCCATGCCAGGAGTACTCCACTCAGGCGTAGCGCTGGCCGGTCGAGCGAATCTGCATCGAAATGTGGGGCGAGCTCAGCCGGTCGATTTGGGAGTGAAGGCGCCCGGCAATGCAGCGCGCGCTCTGCCTCCCCTTGCATGCCACCAATCCGTGTGTTACATACTGAACCGTATGGTTCAGTATACCCCGGCCCGCTTCGATGCCTCGTTCGCCGCGCTCTCGGACGCCACCCGACGCGGCGTTCTGGAGCAGCTCGGGCGTGCAGACGCTTCGATCACGGACCTTGCCGGGAAGTTTCACATGACCCTCACGGGCATGAAGAAGCATGTTGGCGTCTTAGAGCAGGCGGGGCTCGTCACCACGGAGAAGGTCGGGCGCGTGCGGACCTGTAAGCTCGGCCTGCGCCGACTGGAGGAAGAGGCGGCATGGATCGAGAGGTACCGCCAGCTCTGGAACGCCCGCTTCGACGAGCTGGACAAGGTTGTCGAAGAACTGAAACGCAAGGAGAAGGTCGATGGACGCAAGAAGAGAGAGTGAGCCTACCCCCATGAAGTACCGCATGAGGGTGGAACGGAAGTCCGAGCGTGAGCTAGTCGTCACGCGAACCTTCAACGGCCCGGCGCGCATCGTGTTCGAGGCGTGGACCAAGCCCGAGCTGCTCAAGCGATGGTGGGCACCGAAGTCGACAGGCGTGTCCCTGCTTTCCTGCGAGGCGGATGTTCGTGTCGGGGGCAGGTACCGTTTCGAGCTCGGCCACGAGGCCTCAAAGCCTATGGCGTTCTTCGGTAGGTACATCGAAGTGACACCGCACTCGCGCCTCGTCTGGACTAACGACGAGAGTGACGACGGTGCCGTCACCACGGTGACTTTCGAGGAAAAGGGTGGCAAGACGCTGCTGGTGATTCACGAACTCTATCCCGCGAAGGAAGCCCTCGACGGTACCCTCGCCGGGATGGAGGGTGGGATGCCCGAGACGTTCGAGCAACTGGACGAGCTTCTCGTCACCCTGGGCGCAAGCGCGGAACGCCCGACGCTAGAGTTCACGCTGCCGGAGGCAACTTCGCAAGGGATCGACAGAATGAGGCCGACATGATCTACGGTCGATGTCATTATGCAACAGCCACTGGAAGTGTCGTAGCAGCGGGCGTCGCACTAGCTCCGGGTTCCAGGGCGTAAACTCATAAACGACCGTCTAAGCGCTGCGGGCCGAGCGTCAACCTTAGGTGGGGTCGGTGCTCTGTCCGACCTCGATGATATATCCGTCAGGATCGCGGATGTAGCAGCGAATCTCGCCGTACTTAGGGATCGGCTCCGTGATGAACTCCGCACCTCGACTTTTCCATAACTGATAGCACGCTTGAATATCCGCAACGCGAATATTCATGAAGCTGCTGATTTTATCCGGGTCGGCGAGGACGCTCAGCGTTACCGTCGGCTTGTCCGGGGTGGGTCCGCCCCCGACATTCACAATGAGCCACGTATTCGCGATCTGAATGTGCCCGGACGCACCCTTGCTGTCGCCTCTGCTCAGAATGCGGCCGCCGAAGACTTTTTCATAGAAATCAGCCGATCGATTGATGTCGGCGACGGTGATAAAAAGTGTGATGGTGAACCCCTCGCAAGGGGGCATCTCGTAGCTCTTTTGTTCGATTTGAACGCTCATTGACAACCCCAATTCCAATAAGCAGTGCTCATCATGCGCGAGAAAACGTGCGCATCAACCCTTGATGTGAGTTATACCCCAGGGAATCCAAACATCAACACGACTGATTGGCTACCCGAACCCCAAGGGAGCCGATGACGGCACGCGTTGGCGGGCGTGAGCCAATCGGCCATCATGGGCCCATGCAGTCGATCCACAGTTGCGACGGCAACAATGCCAATAGGAGCAGGCGATGAACCTAACTTTCCAGCAGTTTTAATCTGAATTGCGAGCGCTTGGCTTCGACACGGTGATCGAACAGAAGTGGGGGCCTTCGACGGTCGCCGATACCCACTCCCACCCATTCGAGGCTCGTGCGCTGGTCGCGAAGGGGGAGATGCGGCTGACAATCGGCGCTCTGACTCGCCACCTCAAAGCGGGGGATCGATCTGAGCTACCTCCCGGCCAGCCACATTCTGAACGCTACGGTCACGAGGGTGCTGTCTATTGGGTAGGCCGGCGACACTCGGACCACGCTTCCCACGCCTGAAGAAAGTTGCTGGACCGCTTAGAACTGTCGCCAAATAATGACCGATTGCCAATAAGACTGGTTCGTGAGCGCCGCGGCTGGCCGCACAGGCATAAATCAGCACTTGCGGCCGCTGGCCTCGAAGCAGATCGCCGCGGCCATCGCCCCGCATTTCCAAGCTGATCTTCGCTCCCAGCCTGCCTTCACGGAATAAACGTGAGTTGCCCAGTCACTTCAGAGACGAGATCATCGCGCAGGGCGAAACCCTAACTAAGGAAGGGCACGATGAGGCTTCTCCTCACTTCCGCTGGCATCAAGAACACTAGCATTCACAACGCGCTGGTCGAGCTGCTGGGCAAACCGGTTGCCGAAGCCAGTGCTCTTTTCATTCCTACCGCGATATATCCTTTCCCCCGCGGTGCTGGCATGGCATGGCAAGCGATCTGCGGAAAAGCCCAAAGCCCCCTGTGCGAGCTGGGTTGGAAGTCCCTGGGAGTGCTGGAGCTCACCGCGCTGCCTAGTATCAGGGAAAAAGTTTGGGTTCCGATGGTTGAGGAGACTGACGCACTGCTGGTTTGGGGCGGCGATCCTTTGTATCTGTCCCACTGGATGCGGCAGTCTGGACTTGCAGACCTCTTGCCGTCGCTGCGGCAGGAGTCGGTCTATGTTGGGGTAAGCGCCGGCAGCATGGCGGTGGCCTCGATCTTCGGAGAAACCTACCGTAATCCGCCCAGCGGCAGCGGCAGCGCGCTTACGTCGGGCGAGATCAGGTTCGCTACACCCCTGGGAGAAATCAGCAGGACCTTCATCACCGCCCAGGGAGCGGGACTGGTTGACTTTGCGTTGATTCCGCACCTGGACCACGAGGATCACCCGGACGTTACCCTGGCTAACGCAGAACAGTGGGCGAGGAAGCTACCAGTAGCGGTGTACGCGATTGACGATCAGACCGCCGTAAAAGTCGTCGACGACTCTGTCGAAGTCGTCTCGGAGGGGCACTGGAAGTTGTTTACCCCCTGATATCGCGAATGCCCAGCAGACTCGCTCGCGCCAACCGTGAACGGCGGCTATCGGGCGACTCATTTGTTTTGAGGAAATTTCCTTTTCAAAGTTCCCTATTGGGTCATTGTTTGGCCGGCGCTGCTGGCGGTAGGTCACCGCCAGAAGACAGTGAAGCGGTGATTTCCTTAAGCAGTTCCTCTTCGCTGGCGACACCGTTAAGGATCGCGCTACATTCCATGTCAAAGGTGCGATAACGTTCAATGAGCACGTCGGTCCTTTTGATCAGCGTTGAGACGATCGCCAGATACTCGTAGAGCTGACCGGGCGTCAGATCGTTGAGTTCTGGCGCCAAGCTGACCTCCCCGAATTCCAGATTGCCTTTGGAGTCAACAAATCGCTCGTGAAATGCGCCGAGCGCGGCGACTCCCGCCAACCAGTCGCGTGCCGTAGCCATGAACAAGTCCTGCTGGACCGCGATACGGTTGTAGATGCGGATTCGTTCAATGGGGAGTAGTGCAATCATGCCGTTCTGTCTGGCGGCCTCATAGGGCGCTAGGCTAGGAAGCTTAAGTCTGGCCGCCATCCGTGGATCATCGACCGATGGCATCGGTACTTCGTACCGCCCGTGCAGGCGAGCATCGATAGCCGCTCGCAATTCGACAAGATACATGCGCTGCGCATTAAGGTTTGCAATGCCTTCGGCGTCGATGCTCCGGTTGTATTGCAACACGGCGTTCATCTGCTGTTCCAATTGTTCGTGCTGATGCCGATGGTGGAAGAATTCGACGGTCTGTTCCAGACCAACGGCGATAAACAGGCCGATTACAATAGTTGCAATATGGATAAGGAAGCTCTTCCACGTGTGAATCAATTCATGAGGAGCGTGCACATCAAGCATAGGCGCTGAATTCTCGCAGTTGCGAATTGCTTGGGTATCTGGAGAGACGGGAATCTTCAGACTATCTGCGGCTAACTGCAATTCTGATTCGGTGTGGTCGGCCATGGGTGTTCAGTTGCCGATTAGCCCAAGCACCCTATGAATTGAATATAAGCCTGACGAGCAAGGGCAAAACAATGGCAGAACCGCAAATCTCATAACGGGTTGTCCTATCGAAAGACTCGTTACCGAAAAGTAAATGGTAGAGAGAAACTCTCAGCAGATGCCGCACGGCGGATCTAAAAGCGGCGGCCTTTTGTATCCAACATGGGTACATTATTCCGGATCTATTCGATTTAACATAATATACATTATGCGTATTAATGCGGCGATGTTACACTTCACAAACCAGAGGTGTATGCTAGGTGTCCGCTGCCCACCGCACCACCTCAGGCGGCGCTTACGGAGTGCCGCTTATGAAATTCACGCTTATTTACGATGGCGATTTGCCGTCCGCTGGCAATGGGCACAGTCGGACGAAAGAAAAATGGCAGATACGCAAGGCGCTTGATCCGCAGCTTCGCGAACTGTGGCAAGAAAGCGAGATTCTGCGATTTGCGGAGAAATACCGCCTAGTTCCGACCGCGACTTCCTATTTCCGGTTGGAGACTCACCACAGCGTTGCTGACGCGCCTCCAGACAAGCAGTTCGCCGGTCCAGATATGCCTAGGCATCCGGAACGGCTTGATCTATGTGCCCCGGTAACGCGAGGCGGTCGCACTTTTTTGCCGCTGGTTAGGGAGACGTTTGGATTGCGCTGCGCGCTCAAGATCAAATTCCTGCGTAAAGAGGAACCCGGAAAGCTGATTCAGCAGGGAGATATAGACAATCGACTAAAAACGCTTTTCGATGCGCTGTCTGTCCCAGAACATCCGGAGCAAGTAGATGCAAACGACACTTCGATTACCGACCCAATTTATTGCGTGGTTGAGAGCGATTCCCTAATTACGGGCGTCGATATCGAGACACAGAAATTGCTTAGCCATCCCAATGCGTCCAAAAACGAAGTTCGTCTCGTCATAGACGTTGACGTTCGTGTGGCGCACACGAGGAATTACAGCATGGTTTTTTTAGGCGACTGACGCCAAGGCTCAATTTTCTTGAACGCCTTATCCATAGCGTCCGGCGCTTCATCCGCTTCCGCTTTCTTTGCGAGCTCGACAAAGCGCGCGTGCTGCTGCTCTGGCGTCATCCGTTTAGCTTTTTTTTTCATTTCCTAGGCTCCTGATAAATGCCTTCACGTCGGAAACTATCTCCTGAAACACGTCAGCGAAATTTGCTCGATGGGCATCGTGAATTTCTCTCAGGTCGGGGTCCGAAAGGTAAACAGCATCAGCGTTTTCCGCTTGTAGGTCCATCTTCGCTATTAACGCGGAGCGAATTAATTGGATTCTTGCGCGGTTTGAGGGTGTCGATAGGAGGACCTGATATAGATCCGAAGCCACGCACTCCAAAAGGCGTGCGCGCACGTGCAAACGGAAGCGCTCCAGATCTGATTCGGAAACACCGTTAGTCATCCCATGTGCCTTTCATCCAATCGAACACTATCTGCTCAATGATCGCCAACCGCTTTCCCTTAATGAGCTGTTTTGTACTGGAGCCGCTTGCCACGGGCGCCAGCCACTGCCATCCCGGTGCGCTGCGCATCATTGATGCCAAGCTTCGCGCGGGTGTTCATGCGGAAGTCAAACTCGCTCAGGTAGCGGTCAAGGTGTTTTTTGTCCATGTGCTGGTACACACCGACCAGACCTCTTTTGAAAATGCTGAAGAAGCCTTCGAGCGTGTTGGTGTGAACGTCTCCGCGCGCCCATTCGTACTTGGAATGATCAACGGATTCGTGCTTATCGACCTGAAACTTGTACGAGACCGAGCCATCCGTCACCAAGCGGCTATCTTCGTGCAGATGCCTGACCAGCGCGCTGCGGATGTTCCTGTCGTCCAAGTACATCGAGCGGACGTCGCCGCCGCGCTCAATAAGGCTGAGCACCTGCGGGGCCGATTTGGCATGCAGGGGGCGCGTCTGGCGAGTCTTGAGAGACTTGGCAAGGTAGGTCTCATCCGCTTCCACGGTGACGCCTTCGCCGCCAAGCTGACCCGCATCGGCCGCAGGCGCCATTGCCAAGCGAATACGGTGGCCCATGAACCATGCGGTCTTCATGCTGCCGCCGAGCACCCGCTGCAACTGGCGCGTGCTGATGCCTTTCTTGCTGGAGCACATCAGGTAAATCGCTTGCAGCCAATGCGTCATGGGAACGTGGCTGTCCTCGAAGATCGTCCCGACTTTGACGGTGAACTGCTTGCGGCACTCGTTGCACTTACGCAGGCCGACCCGCGTGGACTTGCCATTCAGCTTGGTGATCCGCTTGGCATCGCAGTTGCCACAGTGCGGGCAGACCGGGCCGTTAGGCCACAGCCAAGCCTCAACGTAGGCGTAAGCGGCTTGTTCGTCTTTGAAGTGGCGGGCGTTGAGATTCGAGTTCATGAGAGTGGCTCCGGTATGGCTGAATCATGCGCTCGGGAGCGTGGTGTGTCAAGTGTAACATCGCCATTAATGCTGCGGTGCATCAACATCTGGTGCGACGCACTCAGCACTGCGAACCCACGACAATCGGTAATAGCCCCACCTGACAAGATCGGCCCAATGCTCACCGCGAACGTACCGGACGGCGTGCGCGCGGACGAGTTCGCCGCGCTCTGCTGAGTGTCGATCAGAACAGCTCGACGATGGAACGCCAACGGCTTCATGCCGTCAGGACTCGCCATACGCTACAAGCTCCTCAGGGACGTCGTATGTGGGTGACGGGCTCAACCGCTGGAGCGCGGTCCACCGACTCGATGCCGCGCAGCTCTTCAGGCTGGCGCTCGAGAAGGGCTCCGCGGACGCCAGGTATCACGGTGTCGCCGAAGAGGCCATTGCATTTCGAGATATCGCCGAGGTCATCGGCAAACGCCTGAACATTCCGGTGTCGGAGAAATCTCCTGAGCAGGCCGCTGAGCATTTTGGCTGGTTCGCGCACTTTGCCGCACTCGACTGCCCGGCCTCGAGTCAGCGAACTCGGCAACTGCTGGGGTGGCAGCCCAATCAGCCTGGGCTGATTCGCGATCTCGACCGATCGCCGCGCTATTTCGCAACCTGAACAGAGCTGGTATCTGCGGCTACAGGAGCGTCTCGCCTCGGAAAGCTGCGCGATCAGTGTGTCGCGGGGACTGGGCGGATTGCGTCCAATTCAGCGCGCACCATATCCGGTAGGTGTCTTTGTGCCGCCTGCATATTTTCATGCAGGTGCGCGAGCGACGAGGTCCCCGGGATCAACAGAATGTTGGGCGCGCGATGCAGCAGCCACGCCAGCGCAGTCTGCATCGGCGTTGCGCCGATCCTTTGTGCGACTTTGGACAGCACTGAGGATTGAATCGGCGTAAAGCCGCCAAGCGGGAAGAACGGAACATAGGCGATGCCCTGCCCTGCCAGCTCGCCGATCAGCGCGTCGTCTGCCCGCTGCACCAGATTGTAATGGTTCTGCACGCAGACGATTTCCGCCAGGCTTTGCGCCTCGGCGATCTGGGCGGAGGTGACGTTGCTCAGGCCCATATGGCGGAGCAGACCCTGCTGCTGCAGCTCGGCCAGCGCAGTGACTTGCCGTTCGATCGATCCTTCGGCGGGGGCGTGCACGTCGCCCATGATTCGCAGGTTGACGATATCGAGCGCGTCGAGGCCGAGGTTGCGAAGATTGTCATGGACCGCACGTCTGATGTCTTGCGGCTCGAGCGCCGGCAGCCACGAGCCGCCTTCACCACGCACGGCGCCAACCTTGGTGACGAGCACAAGATCTTGCGGATAAGGATGCAGCGCTTCGCGAATGAGCTGGTTGGTGATGTGCGGGCCGTAGAAGTCGCTGGTGTCGATGTGATTGACGCCCGACGCCACCGCTTCGCGCAGCACGGCGATGGCTGCGTTACGGTCCCTTGGTGGGCCGAACACCCCGGGTCCAGCCAGCTGCATGGCACCGTAGCCCATGCGGCGCACCGGGCGACCGGCGAGCGGAAATGTGTCCATGGGGGTGATATTCGACATAACGCACTCCTTGGTGGGTGTCCAGTATGAGGCGGGCTCGAGCACCCGCGCGACCTGCTCTCTCATGCCTGCCTGCGCGCCCAATTTGCGGGAGGCTCGACGCCAACCTGGGATTTTGAGCGCCAGGGCGATCTGGTACGGCTGAATCCTCCGGGGCCGCTTCTGGTCCGGCCGGCCGCAGCGGTCGACCTCGCGGTCAGTACTGCCGTCGCAGGGGTGGGCGTCATTCACCTGTTCGAGAGCATGCTGCGCTCGCATCTCGATAGTGGTGCGCTGGAGCCGATTCTGGAGCCGTGGTGGCAGCGCTTCTCGGGTCCGTTCCTTTATTATCCGGGGCGTCGCCATTTGCCCGCACCGTTGCGTGCCTTTGTGGATTTCCTGAAAGCCAGTGAGGCCGCGAATGCGCCGACTTTTTGAACGATAGAGGCAGCGCCGCAGTGTGCGCTGGATGGCGATTCACGCATCGATACTGCATATTCGAGCCGCTGTATTCAAAGTCGTGACAGCCGTCATACTCCGCGCGGCGCATCCTGCTAGCGTGTCCTACAGCCGGATCTGTTGCGAAAGGAAGGGAGGCCGCTCGCATGGTTGCACTATTGATATTTGGGGTTCTGCTGCTGTTCGCGGCCGGCTATTTCATCGGCATCTACAACGGACTGGTCCGGGTACGCGCAGAGGTCAAGCTGACCTGGTCGAATATCGACGTGTTGCTGGTGCAGCGACACGACGAGCTGCCCAAGCTCGTTGAAACCTGCAAGCAATACCTGCAGTACGAGCAGCAGACGCTCGAGCGCGTGATGCAGGCGCGCTCTGCTGTTGCCGCAGCTCGTAGCAGCGGCAACGTCGCTGCGCTGGGGGCCGCCGAGTCGGGAATGCGCAGCGGGCTGGCTGGCCTGTTTGCCGTGGCCGAAAACTACCCGGCACTGAAGGCCAATGAGGCATTCCAGCACCTGCAGCAACGCATCACGGGGCTGGAGCAGGCAATTGCCGATCGGCGTGAGCTCTATAACGAGAGTGTCAACATCAACAACGTGCGCGTGGCAGGCTTTCCTGACGTGCTGATCGCGACCCGTTATGGTTTTGAGCCCGCACAGCTCCTGAAATTTGACGCCGCTCAAAGGACTGACGTCGACATGAAGGCCGTATTTGCCCATTAGGCGCCGAGTGACGCCGTGTTCCCGTGCACCAGGCCTCCATCTCCTACGTTTTCGTCATACTGTCTTGCGGCGGCGCCGGAATACTGACCGGTCTGTATATATTCTTTCGTCGCTGGCGCCAGCAACGGCTGGTGGAAGACACGCCTGCTGCCCGTATTCGCTCCGCGCCGGCAGGCTACGTCAGGCTCAGCGGACGCGCGAAATCCATTGATGGCAGGCCGCAGTTCGCGCCGCTCACCGGGCGTAGCTGTGTGTGGTGGACTTACCGCGTCGAGGAACGCGGGAACGGCGGCTGGCGTGGTGTCTCGGTACCGCTCGACGACTCCGGCACCAGCGATCAAGCGTTCCTGCTGATCGATCGGAGCCATCAATGCCTGGTCGAGCCAGAAGGCGCCGAGGTCGAACCGAGCGACCGCAAGGTTTGGTACGGCGATTCCTCCGACGAGGTGCCGGTCGCATTGATGAGCGGGCTGCAGTTTGCAGTAGGCCGCAAGTACCGCTACGTCGAGTCGATCCTGAGCGAGGATGCGGAGTTGTCAATTCTGGGGGAGTTTCGCGCCAGCACGGGCTCCATAACCAATGCGTTGGAGGATGAGGCGGCCGCCCTGCTCGAGAAATGGAAGCGCGACCAGCCGGCGTTGCTGGCGCGCTTCGATGCCGATCATGATGGCCGTATTGATGCCGCAGAATGGGAAACCGCGCGCGCCGCGGCGCTTGCCCAGGCCCGGCACAACACGATTGAGCAGGCACCAGAGCAGCGCGTCTGTGTACTGGCGAAACCGCACGATTCCCGGCCGTTCCTGATTGCCGCGACGTCAGCCGGACAGTTGGCCCAGACCGAAAGAATGCGCGCCATGGCCGGGCTTGCGATTGCACTGCTGTCGCTGCTCGGCACGTGCTATGCGATTGCGCGCGTGCATTCCGACAGCGACAGCCCGCAGATGAGCCCGGAGCGCGTGGATCAGCGCTGATTTTGTCGTCCTCGCGGATCACATGCCGGGGCTTCCTCAAGTGGGTCGCGGTTGAACCTGCCATACATTAGGCTAAGCAGGTAGACCAAGCTGTCCAGGGGAGCTCATGTCAAAGTCGCGTCGAGAGTTTCTGGCGGTGTCCTCGGCCGCTCTGCTGGCATCCACGACGCCGACCCAGGCCTTGGAGACGGCACCTGATTCGCACCCTGCCCCGATGCCGGATTTGCCCGCTGGTTCACCGCCTGCATTCGGCACGTCCCCACCCGTGGGCCCGGAGGTGAGCGCGGCGACCTTTGGCGAGGCGCAGAAACTGATGCAGCTGCAGCTTACCGACGCCGAGCGCGCGCAGGCCGCTCAGAACTGGCGTGTGAGCATGGCCGCGCTGTATGAGCGACGTACCGGCCCACGCCAGGTGTCGTTGGATGTAACCGTTGCCCCCTACTCCCAATGCAATCCCGTGCTGCCTGGATACCGCGCCGGCCCCTCGCAGGATCGATTCGTACGCAGTGAGCGTGCGGTGGGCGTGTTGCCGACTTCGGATGCCGACATCGCCTTTGCTCCGGTCTGGAAACTGTCCCATTGGCTGCAGTCGCGCCAGCTCACGGCCGAGCGGCTGACGCAGATCTATTTGGATCGACTCACTCGCTTTGATGCCCGACTTCGCTGCGTCATTACCCTCACCTCGGAGCTGGCTCTGCGGCAGGCAAGGCACGCCGATCAGGAGATTGCTGCCGGAAAATACCGCGGAGCACTGCACGGGATTCCGTGGGGCGGCAAGGATCTGCTCGACACGGCCGGGATACGCACCACCTACGGCGCCGAGCCCTACAAAGACAGAGTGCCGACGCGTGACGCGGCAGTGGTCCGACGCCTTCATGAGGCCGGCGCGGTGCTGATTGCCAAGCTCAGCCTCGGAGCGCTGGCGTTGAACGACGTCTGGTTCGGCGGCCAGACCATGAACCCCTGGCTGTTGGAGGAAGGTGCCTCGGGCTCGAGCGCGGGCCCGGGCGCGGCCACGGCGGCGGGATTGGTTGCGTTTTCCATCGGCAGTGAGACCGAAGGCAGCATCGTCAGCCCGAGCATGCGCTGTGGGGTCACAGGGCTGCGGCCCACCTTTGGACGCGTACCGCGCACCGGAGCGATGACCCTGGCCTGGTCTCTCGACAAGCTCGGGCCCATGGCGCGCAGCGTCGAGGACACCATGCTCGTGTTGCGCGCCATCGCTGGTGCCGATGCGGGGGATCTCGCGAGCGTACCCAGCCGTCTCGACTTCGACGCCGGAGGCAGCGTCCATGGCCTGCGAGTGGGTTACTTCCCGGATTGGATGAGCGCGGACTCCGCCACCGAGGTCGATCGCCATGCCCTGGGGCAGATCAAACAGTTGGGCATGCAGTGTGTCGAAGTTTCCATCCCGGATTGGCCGTATGACTGCTTGAACGCCATCCTCTGTGCAGAATCTGCGGCGGCCTTCGAGCAGCTGACGCTGAGTCGTGGGATCGATCAGCTGCGGGTGCAGACGCCCGATGCCTGGCCGAACACCTTTCGTCAGTCGCGTTTCATCTCAGCCGTGGATTACGTTCAGGCAGATCGGATGCGACGTGCCGTCGCACAGCAGATGCAGAAGGTGCTGTCGCAGGTCGACCTGCTGGTGGTGCCCTCTTTGCGCGATGAAATGCTCACCATCGGAAATTTTACCGGCCTGCCCTCTCTGACCCTTCCTGCCGGCTTCGTGGAGGTCTCTGAGGCGCGAAGCGATTGGGCCCCCGACCCCGACCATCCGCTGCCGAAGTTCGACCCTCCGCGGCGCGTGCCGCACGGGGTGACGCTGATCGGACGGCTTTTCGACGAGGGTACAATCGCGCGGGTCGGTCTGGCGCTCGAGCGCAGCTTGAACGTGTGCTCGGAAAGGCCTCCCGGATTTTGACTTTGCCACAGCCGCTGCTCCCCAGGGATCGCGTGTTGTGGTACGCCAGCGCACGGAACTTACCGCGGCTAGCACGCATTCTGGCCCTTGGCGCGCAGCCACGGGAAGCCAAGCGTACGGTCGCTGGCTGGCGCTGGTGCAACCTCTGAGACTCGAGAGCGCAATGGATATAAACGAAGTGATTTCTGGCCGCCGCTCGGCGCGTGAATACACGGCACGATGGCTCGAAGAGCAGATGATGCGTCGTCTGATCGACGCCGCGGAGCATGAGCCGAATGGCGTCAATCGTCCTCCCTGGACATTCACTGTGGCAGGAGATCAGGCGCTGCTCGATCGCCTTTGGCGGGACGAGCAGGCTCACATGCTCGCGACCATACCCGCGAGCCCTTAGCGCGCTAGCGAGACTTGGCGACAGTCCGGCTGCGCATTGCGGCAATTCAATGCGGTGGCGTGGTCTCGAAGACGGTCAGCTCCGGCGGAATCACAGCCCATGCCGGACGGTTGCGAGTGAAGATCGCGATCTTGGGGTGGAAGCAGGCAGGATCATCGAGCGTGCCCGCGTAGATCGTGAATGAGTCATCCTTGCCGACCCGCCCTCCGTGGACCAGGCTGCCGCAAATGGGACAGAAATTGCGCACGGCATTTCTGCCATTGGCCGCCCTGGATGTGAACTGCAGGCTCTGACCGGTGAAGCGAACGGCGTGGCTCGCAAACCCCATGAAGGGAACGAAACCCGAGCCGGAGGCTTTGCGACAGTCCGCGCAGTAGCAGTGCCCTGCGTAGAGCGGCTCGCCCTGTGCTTCATAACGCAATGCCCTACAGAGACAGCCGCCGGTGTACCGCTTTGCGCTCTCACTCATCGTCATTCGATATGGCAGGCCCGAGTGCCCCTCCTGCGGTGCTCGCTGCTCGTTGATCGTATACCACACGCGTTACGAGCCATCGACCCTTGCAGGCCGTGCACTTGTCGAGGCAGCGGTCCGCCGTCACGGGATATGGCATATTGCAAGCCAGCTACGGAGACAATTGATGACCTTTGACCCCAAGCGCGGCAGTTACTATCGCATGCCGGTTTTCTTCGGCCCCAACCCCGGCCCGCGCCAATATCCGGACGGGCTCGTCATTGACTGGAATGTCACGCCCAAGAAGCGCGAAATCGCCGTGAGCTTTCTGACCGACGCGCATCGGCTGGAAGCGTTTCTGCCGCCCCGGTTCGAGCTCTGGGGCGATCCGGTGGTCACGGTCAGGGTTTGGTATTTGAGCGAGATCGCCTGGCTGGGCGGGCGCGGCTACAACATGTGCGATGTCGAGTTCCCAGCGCTGTATCGGGCCTCGCAAGGTCCGGTACATGGCAATCTGGTGCTGGTGCGCTGGGAGGATCTGGCCGATCCGATCATCAGCGGCCGGGAGGAGCTGGGTCATAACAAACTCTATTGCGAGATTCCGACGGCGCGTGCCCTGCACGGCCGATACTCCACCGAGATGAGTTGGCTGCATTTCCAGTTTCTGAAAGTGGCCGTGTGGGATCTGCACGAAGACACTGCGCCGGTGGCTGCCGACCCGCTGTATCGGGGGATGCTGTCGTATAAGTACGTGCCCAAGACCGGTGACTGGGGCGTCGAGGATGTGGCCTACGCGACGCTGTCGCCGCCGGCCAAGCACGGGCGTGTGATCCAGCGCCTGCGAGGCGCCGGCAGCGTGCAGTTTTGCGATGCCACCTGGCAGGACATGCCCACCCAGCATCACGTGATCAACGCCCTGGCCTCACTGCCGATCCATGCGATCCGCGCCGCGAGTTTGATGGATTCGGAAGGCGGCGCCAGCGGCAGCGAGACCTACCGGCTCGACTGACCCCGCGCTCGTCCGCTGGGATAAACATAGGGTCCCAGCAGGCTCACGCACAGTACCGCTATGGCGAGGAAAACGCCGAATATCCATCGCATGGGCCGGTAGTCGCCGGTCACGTCGTGCACCACGCCCATAAGGATCAGACCCACGCCGACGCCCAGTGTTGCCGCTGAAAATGTCCAGCTGAAGATGCTGCCGAAGGCCCGCAAACCGAAATAGCGCGAGGTCAGGTAGGCCGCCAGGCCATTCTCCGCGCCCAGGCCCACGCCGGCGAGCACCGCGCCGGCAAGCAGCGTGAAATTGCGGGCCGCAGAATGCACGATCAACACGCCCACGAAGGCGCAAAGGAAGAACGGCAACGCCGTGCGGGGTGAGTCGATGCGATCGACCACGAATCCAAAGGACAGCTGACCCAGCACGGTGCCGATATACATGCAGGACACCGCCCAGGTCGCAATCGCAGGAGTGAAGCCGCGCTCGGTCAGCATCGGGTAGGCGTGCATGACGGTTCCGAGCAGGGCGGTGGAAGCCAGCAGGACCGCCGCGTACAGCAGCCAGAAATTGAGCTTGCGCAGGGCCTGCGCACGCGTAAGTCCGGGCTGCATGGCCCCGTCTGAGGCGGAACCTGCCGCCAGGATCGGCAGCGGTGCCTCATGCAACAGCAGCAGCATCGTCGGCAGGCCGAGCACCAGGATGATGAGGCCCAGAACGACATAGGCGCCGCGCCAGCCGTGATCAGCGATCATCGCCCGCATGAGCTGCGGCAGTAGCGCCGAGCCGGCACCGGACCCGAGCGCCACGCAGGTGCCCAGCACGGCACCGCGGTGGCGGCCAAACCACTGCGAGATCAGCTTGGCATAGCCGACCGAGCTATGTACGCCTGCCGTGATGCCTAAAGCGAACATGACCATGAGCAGCTGCCAAATGCTTTGAACCCTACTCAGCGCCATATGCAGCAACGCAAACAGCACCAGCCCGGGCAACAGCACGCGCCGCAGACCCCAACGGTCCATGGCGCGACCCGCGAACGGCAACACGACGGTAACGGTCAGTGGCGAGAGCAGTAACACGGCAGAGATCGCCGTTCGATTCAGGCCAAAGGTCTGGGCGATGGGCACCATGAACAGACCCTGGGTAGAGGACAGCACCGTGTTTGGGCCCACGAAGAAACCCATCCACGCCGCCACGGCGGCACCGATGGATGCGGTGGTGAATTCACTGTCGCGCACGACGCAGGCTGTTCTTTTTGTCGCGCCTGCGGCCGATCAATCTATTTGAGTGTCTTCAAATAGAGCACGACCGCATCGACGTCGGCAGGCTGCGCGTAGCCGGGAAAGGTCATCGTCGTGCCTTTCACGACCGCCTGGGGATTGGTGATGAATGCGCGCAACGTGGCGTCGTCCCACACCAGGCCGCTGGCGCGCAAAGCGCTCGAATAGTTGAAGCCGGCGCGGCTGGCCGCTTTCTGCCCGTAGATACCGGTCAGATCCGGTCCCACGCCGTCGCCCAAGACGCTATGACAGGCGCTGCAGGTCTGGAACAGCAGCGCGCCGCGCTGCGGCTCGGCACCCGCCGAGTGCGTCGCGTGAGCGGCGCCCAACAGCGCTGCCATGCACAGCAGACGCCACGGCATTGCGCGATTTTTCATGTGGCGCAGTCTCTCACGAGTTTTCGGTCAAGGCCACCGCGGCCCTTGCTAGTATGCGCGTCTGAGTGCCAGGAGCGTCTCATGATCGACCGCCGATTTTTTCTCCGATCCGTCGCCGCCGTCGGCGCCGCCGCCAGCGCGGCAAAAACCCGGCTGGTGCACTCGAGCGAGGCGGATGCGCTGGCTGGAAAGATCTATTTCAAGGGTGATGCGCGTTATGAGGCGCTGCGCGAGGCGGCCACGTTCAATGCGCGCAAGCCCGATCGCTTTCCCAATGCCATCGTGCTTGCGACCCAGGAGGCTGACGTGATCGCGGCGGTGAAATTGGCCGGCCAGCGCGGCTGGCAGGTCAGTGTGCGTTCGGGCGGTCACAGCTGGACGGGCTCGCACACGCGTGATCATTCGCTGCAGATCAACCTCGCACGCATGCAGGAACTCGTGGTCGATGTCCCCGCGGGTATCGCCCGAATCAGTCCGTCCGTGTCCGGCAATACTCTGAACAAGAAGCTGCGTGAGGAGTATGGCTTGTTCACACCCTCGGCACACGGCGTGAATGTGGGCATGGGCGGCTTCATGATGTGCGGCGGCCATGGCTGGAATTCGCGTCAGTTCGGTCTCGGGTGCGAGAACCTGATGGCGCTGGATGTCGTGACCGCCGAGGGTGAACTGATTCATGCCAGCGAGAAGCAGAACAGCGACTATCTGTGGGCTGCGCGCGGATCAGGACCGGGATTCTTCGGCGCGGCGACGCGCTACTACGTGCGGCTGCACCCGCGTCCGCCGGTGACAAAAACCAGCGGCGCGCTCTACCCGATGAACCAGCTCGAGCCGGCGCTGACCTGGTTCATCAATAGCCTGCCCTCCTTTCCCCCCAATCTCGAAGTGGTGTTCATCGTCACCACGCGTGATGGCACCCCGGCGATCACCTTGGCGGGCACATGTCTGGGTGCCTCGGATCAGGAGGTCGAGGCGACGCTGGCGGTCATGGATACCTGCCCGAATCTGGATACGGTGCTCAGCAGATGGCGCAACCGGGATCGGATCGTACCGGAGGATGTGCAGCAGCCGACGGAGATTCAGCCTACTGGCGCGCGTTTCTCGGTCGACAATATCTGGACCAATGCTTCGGCCGCGCAGCTCATACCGTTCGTACGCGCGCTGTGCGCACAGATGCCCGCGCCGACCTGCAGCCTGTTCGTGCAAGCCTGGGGCCCCATTCGCAAGCTGCCGGACATGGCCTACTCGGTGCAGGCCAATGTCTATATTGCAATCAATGGCACCTACTACGACCCGGCCGATGATGCGCGGGTCGCAAACTGGGTCGTTGATGGCGCCCGCGGCATGGACGGCATTGCCGTGGGCGCGCAGATGAATGATGAGAACATGCAGCGCCGCTCGGCACGTTACCTTTCGGCCGAGGCCGCCAAACGACTGGAGGCCATGCACCGCAAGTACGACCCGAAGCGACGATTTCCGGGGTTTCTGAGCACTTGAGGCGCCAAGGCCCGCTCGATGCCGGGGTGCTCAGCGCCAGTGCACCATCGCCAGCCCGGGCACCGGCGAGCGAAAATACGGAATGCTCGTGCCGCGCAGACTGCCCAGATAGACGGTTCTGAGATCCGGGCCGCCGAAGGTGACGCTCGCCATCAGCGGGGCAATGGTGCCGGCGGTCGCGCCCATGATCGCCGGCGTCATCGTGCCGGCGAAGAAATGCTGTTCGAAAATCGCCACTTTCGCCGAATCGCCATCATCCAGCAGCGTCAACACCTCTCCCGAGGGTGTCAGCGCGATCAGGCGATCGTAATGCACCAGAGTTGTCCAGAGATTGCCGAAGGCGTCAAACGCAAAGCCGTCCGGAATGCCGCCGAGATCGCTCGGACCGTAGATCTCGCGCTGGCTCAGCGTGCCATCGGCCTGCACGCGCAGGCGCGAGATGCGGCGCGCATTGGTCTCGACCACATAGAGCCACTGCTCGTTGGCATCCAGGCGAATCTCATTGGTGCCGACAAAGCCGTCGGCCATGACGCGAATGCCCGAGCCGTCGATCATCGCGACGTAGCCATCGGCCAACTTCTCATTGATTGAGCGCGTCCAGGGCACCGATCGCGTCGTCACCGTGAACCAGATTCGATTCTTGCGGTCTCGCAGGATGAAATTCGTCTTGCCCAGGGGTTGGCCGTCGATCTGCGTGTACAGCGTGCGCGATTGACCCTCACGGGTCATCAATTCGATATGGTCGGTGCCGAAATTGGCGATCAGGATGTTACCGTCGGCATCGAAGGCGAGGCCATTGGGCAGCGTGCCCTTGAGCATGTAGCGCTCGGGCGAGTCGGATTCGGCAAAACGCGTATCGATGGTCTGTGCGATCAGCCTTTGCGAGCCATCGGCATCGATGCGCATTACCCCACCGCGCGCGTCGGCCGACCAGAGCGTACCGTCCGCTTCGGCCAGGATGCATTCGGGCCGCTGCAGATCTCGCCCGATGGTCCTGATCTGCGAGCGCTCGACCTGCCAATCCCATAGCGGATTGTCCTGTGACGACATGTCAGGCCTCCAGCGGCTGCTGCGATGAAGCTCTCATCCTAGCAAAGCGCTCGCTACAATCGCTGTCCCGTCCCGCCCGGAGTGTTGCGCATGAGCCCTGCCCGCCCCAGCGTTGCCGATAAGCGGCGCACGTTTCAGCAGCTGCACCAGGCCGGCTGCTTCGCCATTCCCAACCCATGGGATATCGGCAGTGCAGTTTTTCTGCAGAGCCTCGGCTTCAAGGCGCTGGCTTCAACCAGTTCCGGCTTCGCCTGGTCGCTGGGCCGGGCCGATAACAGCCTGTCTCGCGATCGCGTACTGGTGCACCTCGAGGCGCTCGTGGCAGCCACCGATCTGCCGGTCAACGCCGACTTTGAAGGGGGCTTTGCGCACGATCCGGCCGCGGTGGGCGAGAATGTGCGCCTGGCCGTGGCCACAGGCGTAGCGGGACTGTCGATCGAGGACTCAACCGGCGAGCAGGCGCAACCGCTGTATGCCTTGAGCGCAGCGGTAGAGCGGATCCGCGCGGCGCGCCGCGCCATTGATCAGTCGGGCGGCGAGACGCTGCTGGTGGGCCGCGCCGAGTGCTTCCTCGTCGGTCGACCCGAGCTTGTCGAAACCATCGCCCGGCTCAAGGCCTACGCCCACGCGGGCGCGGATTGTCTGTATGCGCCGGGATTGCGCACGCGCGATGAGATCACCGCGGTGGTAGCTGCTGTCGCGCCCAAACCGCTGAACGTGCTGATTGGTTCGGCCAGCGCGATGTCCATGACGGAGCTCGCCGGACTCGGCGTGCGACGCGTCAGCGTCGGCGGCGCGCTCGCGCGCACGGCTTGGGGCGGCTTCATGCGCGCCGCACGCGTACTGGCCGAGCAGGGCAGATTCGATGGCTTCGCCGGGGCGGCTTCAGGCAATGAACTCGACGCGCTGTTTGGCGAAGCCTGAAGCGATCCAACGCCTCCAGCGCGCTGCTGGCTCAGTGTCCGTCCGTGCTGCGGCGTCCCGCCGAGTTGCGTCGATTGTCCGGAACGTTTTTGGTCACCACGGTCGGATTCATGGGCTGGAACGCCCGGCGCTCGACCGCCCGGCGTGGACCGGTGCGCCGATCCGGATAATGCTTGTAGACACCCTGGCAGCCCTTGGGATCCAGACAACCCCGCAGCGGCAGCGGCGGCGCCTCCCTGGCCAGGAAACGAACGCTGCGATAGCGCGCGCACGCAGGACACGGGGGTCGTGTGAATACCACGCCGACCGCGTGCCATGGGTTGGCGACGTGGATGTGCTGACTGTTGTTGAGATGTCGGGTCTCCGCCGTGCCAAAACGCCGGCGCAGCAAGAACAGCATTTTCCCTAATGCGGCCATTCAATGTCCCGTTGCGTAAGTGCCATTGGGTTCCCTCATGGACATAACTTTAAGAAAATCCCCCTTGTGGAATAGTTTTACCACAGATGGCCTTGTCGGTCGCGTGCCGGGAACGCTGCATCGCAAACCCACCGCGCCGCCCGTGCCTGCGAGGCTCAGAGCGCACGCTCAAACCATATAAGGATCAACTGTTTGTTCGCTATAGCTAGAGATCGTATCCCCGCTAGAACACGTCAGCCGCCCGGCGCTTTGCAAAAAAGTAAAACACCGGAATGCCGGCCAGAATCGCCACGCAACCCAGGGCCGAGCTCTCGAGGTTGTCGGTGAAGGTGTAGTACAACAGCGCCGCTGACACCAGCACGAACACCGCCGGGACCACCGGGTAGCCCCAGACCCGATACGGCCGCTGCGCATTGGGATCCTGCCGGCGGAAGACGAACAACGTGCTGCCCGCGATCATGTAGAACAGCCACTCGGCAAAAATGGCCAGCGAGAAGAACTGCCGGAAGCTGCCGCCCACCAGCAGCAGTATGACGGCCAGCGCGCACTGCACGACGATGGATACGGCCGGCGTGCGGTAGCGCGGATGAACCTCCGCGATCGCCTTGAAGAAATACCCATCCCGTGCGGTCGCAAACGGCACCCGGGCCCCGCTCATGATGGTGCCGTTCAAAGTCACCAGCATCGACAGGGCCATGCCGGCCGAGACCAGACTGGCGCCAGCGCGACCGAGCACCAGCGCCACCGCGTCCGAGGCCGGCCGCTCCGTGGCGGCCACGGCGGCGGCCGGCAACACGTACTGCACGGCGGCGTTGACCAGGATGTACAGCGCGCCGACGCTCGCCACGCCCCAGATCAGCGAGAGCGGAATGTTTCGTTGTGGATTGCGGATCTCCCCGGCCACCATGTTCAGATCGTTCCAGCCGTCGTAAGCCCACAGCGCCGCCACCAGCGCGGCAAAGAAGCCCGCCACCCCGCCCTGGGCGCCGGTGAATTCGGTTGCGAAGTTGGCCCAGGTGCCTCCCGTATAGGAGAAGCCGACCGCCACGATGCCGAGGATGATGGCCACCTTGAGCAGCGTGAACACGAACTGGAAATCTCCCGCCCGGCGCACGCCGATGTAGTTGAGCCAGGAGACGAAGATCGCGGCAGCTATCGCCACGAGTTGGCCGTAGCTGACCGTGAACGGGTAGGACAGGCAGGGATGCGAGAAAAACGAGAACACCGAAAAGGTGCCCAGAATACGCACCAGACCCGTGGTCACCGTGGCGATCGAGGCCGGCTTGGCGATCAGAAACCAGGTCCACGAGTACAGAAACCCGGCCAGCGGACCGTAGGCGTCGCGCACATAGACGTACTCGCCACCGGCCTGCGGCTTCATGGCCCCGAGTTCGGCATAGGTGAGCGCGCCGAAAAATGACAGCAGCCCGCCGACCACCCAGGCCAGGTAGACCAGCCGGGCCGACCCCACGGCCTGCATCATCTCGGTCGGCACCAGAAAAATGCCGCTGCCGATGATCGTGCCCACGACCACGGCGCCGGCGTGCGAGAGTCCCAGATCCCGCGCCAGCTCGGGCCGCGAAGCCGTGCCCTCTGCGCGTGCGCTCAAGTGGGCGCCACCAGCATGTCGCGGGTGACGTCGCGCACGCGCGTGCAGCCCGTGAGGGCCATGGCGACGCGCATTTCCGCTTCCAGGAGCGCCAGAACGTGAGCCACGCCGGCTTCGCCGCGGCCGGCCAGCGCATAGACCCACGCCCGCCCCAGCAGCACACCCCTGGCGCCCAACGCCAGCATGCGCATGACATCCAGGCCCGAGCGCACGCCGCCGTCCGCCAGGACAGTGACTCGATCACCCACCGCGGCGGCAATCGCGGGCAGTGCCCGCGCCGTGGACGGGGTGCCATCGAGCTGGCGACCGCCGTGGTTGGAGACCACGATGCCCTCAGCGCCGAGCTCGGCCGCGGCGCGCGCATCGCTGACGTCCAGAATGCCTTTGATGATCAACGGTCCCTGCCAGTGTTGCCGGATCCATTGCAGGTCCTTCCAGGACACGCTCGGGTCGAAGTTTCTGCGCGTCCAGGCAAATAAATCCGATAGCGCGGCCTCGCTGCCCATGACCGAGGCCAGATTGCCCAGTGTGTGTGGACGACCTCGGATGCCAACGTCCCAGCTCCAGCGGGGATGGCGCAGCGACTGCCCCAGGCGGCGCAGGCTGCCCATGAGCCCTGGCGCATCGGTCAGACCCGAGCGTACGTCGCGGTAGCGCGAGCCGGGAACCGGCAGGTCGACCGTCAACACGAGCGCCGAGCAATGCTTTGCCGCCTGCGCCAGCAGATCAGCCATGAACCCTCGATCGCGAAGCATATAGAGTTGGAACCAAATCGGCCGCTGCACGGCGCGCACGACCTCGGCCAACGAGCAGGCTGAGACGGTGGACAGGCAGAACGGAATCCCGGCCTTCTGCGCCGCGCGCGCTGCCTGCACTTCCCCGCGCCGGGCGTTGAGGCCGGCGATACCGATCGGAGCCAGCGCGATCGGCATCGCCATCCGGGCGCCAAACAGCTCGGTGCTCAGATCCAGCTCGGACACGTCGCACAGGACGCGCTGTCGCAGTGCCACGGCTTCCAGATCGGCGACATTGCGACGCAAGGTGACTTCGGCGTATGAGCCGCCGTCGATGTAGTCGAACAGAAAGCGCGGCAAGCGCCGTCGCGCGAGCTCGCGGTAGTCCTGTACCGCCGCGGCCTTCATCGCCGATGTTCCAGTCCAGCCGCTGCCGGGCTCACTCGGTCACGCGAAAGTCCGTGACGAAATATTCGGTATCCCCGAAGCACGAGCTCGGAATCCACTTGTGCTGATCGAAGTGCAGGTCCATGCGCTTACCAACGCTGGCATTGAGGCGTTTGGCCACCGCCTCGTCGGGAACGGTGAAGTAGAATTTTTCCGATATGGTGCCGGGCATGGTCACCATGGCCATCTCACCTTCCCAGGTCTTGCACAGCCAGCCGCGCCGCGAGAGTTTCTGCACATACCCGGCGCGTTCGCCAGAGGAGTAGGACCAGTGCAGTGTGGCCCAGGTGAAGCCCCAGCCCGCAACAATTGCCAGCACCAACAAAGCCACGACCGCCTTCATGATGAACGCTTTCCCTGCCGGCCCGCTGTGCTGATTCCCCTACGGTGCAGCATAGCGCAACACCGGCGCTGCCGCCGCCGGCACCGCTGCCGAATTTTATGGCTATCAGTTACAACAGCCATAAACTATACACGTGTGATTATGGAACGAACATGAGTCAGGATCTGGAACCGATCGGAGCGCTGGTGTCGGCCGGTTTGGCGGCAACGGAGATCGAGCGCGGTTCCTTGCGCGCGCACGCCGGCGCCGAGGGGGGCGCATTGTGCGCCAACTGCGGCCATACACTGACGGGCCCATACTGCCAGGCCTGCGGGCAGGCCGCACACCTGCACCGCTCGTTGCTGCATCTGCTCGAGGAGCTCGGGCACAACGTGCTGCACTTCGATGCCAAAGGCTGGCGCACCCTTCCCCTGCTCGCGGCGCGTCCGGGATTGCTGACGCGTCGCTACATTGACGGACAGCGCACGCGCTACGTCTCGCCTTTGGCCCTGTTCCTGTTCACGGGCTTCCTGATGTTTTTCGTGGTGTCGATGACGTTCCGTCAGGTGGCCTCGGTGCCCGCGAGTCAGGCCGAACGTGCCGCGGCGCACGCGGAACTGGTTGCGGGCGTGGACCAGGCCAGCAGCGAGGTGGCGCGAGCCACCGCCGCGCTGGCCGCCGCGCAACGCTCGGGCGCAGATGTCAGCGATGCCGAGGAGAACCTGGCCGATGCCCGGCGCGAGCAGCGGATCGCCGAAGCCGCACTCCAGGTCGTGGATACGGCCATGTCGAGCGCCGTGAGCACGGCTGGCCCACAGCAGCCTGGCGATGCGCCGCTGCAGCTCGGACTCGAGCAATTGTCGAATCTGAAGATCGCCACCGGGCACCCGAGGCTGGACGCGACCATCCGGCGGCAATTGCGTAATCCCGAGCTGTTCCTTTACCGGCTAGAGAACACGGCCTACAAGTTTCTGTTCATGCTGATTCCGATTTCTCTGCCGTTCCTGTGGCTCATGTTCATAGGCCGGCGCGGTGTCGCCGTGTACGACCATGCCGTGTTCTCGCTCTATTCTCTGTCGTTCATGTCGCTGTTGATCAGTGTGTGCGCACTGCTCGGGCGCCTCAGTCTGGGATCGCTGGCGGCCACGCTGCTGCTGTGCGTGCCGCCGATCCACATGTTCCTGCAGCTGCGCGGCACCTACGGCCTGGGTGCCCTATCAGCGCTCTGGCGAACCGCCGTCCTGCTCGGCGTCGCCGGCACCGCATTCCTGCTGTTTCTGGGATTCATCGTCGCGATCAGCATCCGCTGACTCATGACGGCGGGACGTACGGGCTATTCCACCAGCCGCCGCCCAGGGCCACGAACAGCTGCACACAGTCCTGCAGCTGCGCGGCGTCGGCGCCGACGCTGCCCAGCAGCGCCTGTGAATAGCTGCGTTCGGCATCGATCAATTGCAGCACGCTGCTCGCGCCGGCGGCATAACTGGCGCGCTGTAATTTGAGCGAGTCGGCCGCAATACGCAGCGATCGCCGGAAGCCCGTGACGCGATCGACATCGTGCTCGAGCGCGCGCAGATCATCGGCCACCTGGCCGAAAGCGGTCAGTACCACTTCGCGGTACGTGGCCGCCTGGGCGTTGAAGGTGTCGCGCGCCTCGCGTGCCTGCGCGCGCAGTGCTCCGCCCGCAAAAATAGGCTGCGTCAGCGCACCGCCGATACTCCATAAGGAGTCAAAATCGTGGAACAGATCCGAGGCGCTCATGGCCTCGCGTGTGAGCGCGCCGGAGAGCGTGATGCTCGGATACTCCTGTGCCACGGCGATACCGACCGCGGCGCTGTCGGCGTGCAGCTGGGCTTCGGCGGCGAGAATGTCGGGCCGCTGGCGCACCAGTGCCGAGGGCAGGCTCACCGGCAGGTCCGCGGGCAGGGCGAAGTCCTGCAGGTCGAATTCGGGTGCGGACCAGTCCACCGGAGCGCTGCCGAGCAGCAGCGCCAAGGCGTGTCGCGCTGCGCTGAGCTGCTGCTGCAACGAGGGCAGCGTAGTCTGATCGGAGGCGAGTTGCGCTTCGGCCGTCAACACGTCGGTGCGGGCCGCGGCGCCGGCTTCAAACTCGCGCTCGGTGAGCTTCAGATTCTTGTCATCGCCGGCCAGCAGCTCATAGGTCGCCGCGATTTGCGCCCGGGTCGAGGCGATCGTGAGCACCTCGGTGACGACGTTGCCGGTCAGCGTCAAGTAGGCGGCGGCCAGCTGATAGCGCTGCATGTCGACCAGCGCGCGCTGCTGTTCGACCAGGCGGCGCGTGCCGCCAAACGCATCCACGCTATAGCTGCCCGTCAGGCCGACGCTGTACAGCGCCGGTCCGCTGGCCGGTACGCCGGTGCTGCTACTGCTACCGCTACGCTCGGCACCGGCGCTGGCCCCGAGCCGGGGCAGAAATCCGGCGCGCGCGACGATCACCGCCTCACGCGCGGCGGCCAGGGTGGCATTGGCCGCGCTCAAGCTCGGATTGTCGGCGATCGAACGGCGCAGGATCTGATCGAGCGCGGGCGACTTGAACAGTTGCCACCATTGACCGGACACGTCGGCGCCCGTGGCCGGCTGCTCCGCGAGCCTGGGCGTGTTGCTGCCTTGCTGGCTCGATTCCGGGGTGTCGTAAGCCTGCGCCGTGGGTGGCTTGGGAGGCTCGAAATTCGGACCCACCGCGCAGCCGGCCGCGAGCAGCAGCGCGCCGGCGATGAGCGCCTGCGCTGCGTAGCCTTGCGCGTGATCGCGGCTATTCATAACGCAGAGCGTCGATGGGATTGAGTTGAGAGGCCTGACGTGCCGGGTAGTAGCCGAAAAACACGCCGACGGCGGCTGAGAACACGAATGCCAGCACGATCACGTCGGCACGCAGCAGAATCGGCCAGCTCGCCGCCCTGGAAATGATTTCAGAGGCGAGGATGCCGGCCAGTATGCCCGCGGCACCGCCGATGGAGCTCAATAACATGGCTTCGATCAGGAACTGCATCAGCACGTGCAGGCGCCGCGCGCCGGTTGCCATGCGGATGCCAATCTCGCGCGTGCGTTCGGTGACCGACACCAGCAGGATGTTCATGATGCCTATGCCGCCTACGACCAGGGAAATCGAGGCAATCGCCGCCAGCAGCAGTTCCATGGCCTTGGTACTGCGCTCGGCAACCTCGGCAATCTCGGTCAGGTCGCGCACCGCAAAATCATCGCTCTGAGTGGGTTTGAGTCGATGCACGCTCTCGAGCGTCCTGGTGACCTGCTGTAGCGCGATTTTGACCATTGCGGTGCTGCGGGCCTGAACATATATCGTATGCACGAAGCCCTGCAGCCGCGGGGTCACGCCAAATGCATTGGGTGGAGGGCCGATGGTGGCAAAGATGTTGTTTGACAGGGTCTGCGCCGAGGTGGGTGAGGCGACTCCGAGTACGCGTTGCTCCGAGGTGGTGAACGGGATCAGCACCACATCGTCCTGATCCTGGCCGGTGGCCGAGTGCCCCTTGACGGCGAGGACGCCGATGACGGTCATGGGCACGTTCTTGACCAGCACGGTGGCGCCCAACGGATCGGAGAACTCCCCAAACACATTGTTGACCACGGTCTGGCCGAGCAAGCACACGGTGCTACCCTGCTCCTCGTCCTCGAGCGTAAAGCCGCGACCGGAAATGATCGGCCAGTTGCGGATCGACAGGTAGCTGGGCGATACGCCCTGGACGCTGGTGGCCCAATTGTTATGGCCGTTGACGACCTGCGCGCCTTGACGGTTCACGTAGCTGACGTCGGCGACTGCGGCGTCTTGCTCCAGAATCGCTGCGACGTCCGAGGCCCGCAGCGTCGAGGCGCTGCCGGCGCCGGCGCGAACGCCGTTGGTGCGCGTGCTGCCGGGCAATACCACCAGTAGATCGGTACCGAGACTCTGAACCTGCGCCTCGACGGCTGCGCGCGCGCCCTCACCGACCGCCACCATGGCAATCAGGGCCGCGACGCCGATGAAGACTCCCAACATCGTCAGGCCGGCGCGCAGCTTGTTGCGGCCGATGGCCCGCAGCGCCGCGCCGATCCCCATGACGCTGAGAATCCAGGCATCCTGCCAGAATGCCTCGATGCGTCCGCGCGGTAGCTGCGCGCGCAGCGGCTCGATGGGCGGCAAGGTTCGAGAGGGTTCGCTGCGCGCCTCGGCGCGCGCGGTGGCCTCATCGGCAATGATCACGCCGTCGCGCAGCGTGATGATCCGATCGCCCAATTCGGCCAGCGCGCGCTCGTGGGTGACGAGTATCACGGTCACGCCGCGCTCGCGATTGAGCGCGCGCAGGGTCGCGAGAATGTCGGCGGCGGTCTGGGAGTCGAGATTGCCGGTGGGCTCATCGGCCAGCACGATCGCCGGATCATTCACCAGCGCTCGCGCGATCGCTACCCGCTGCTGCTGTCCGCCCGAGAGCTGATTGGGCTGATTGCGCTCGCGGTCGACCAGGCCGAGCAGCCGCAGCATCGCTCCGGCGCGTCGCGGGTTATCGGCAATCTGCGCCGAATAGAACAAGGGCAGTTCGACATTCTCGACCGCGCTGGTTCGGGGCAGCAGGTTGAAGCTTTGGAATACGAAGCCGATACGGCGCCCGCGAATGCGCGCCAGAGCCGGTTCACCGAGCTTGGCGACGTCGATGCCCTCGAGCAGGTACTGTCCGCTCGTGGGCGCATCCAGGCAGCCCAGTATATTCATCAGCGTGGACTTGCCGGAACCCGAGGCGCCCATGATGGCGAGAAATTCCCCGCGCCGAACCGTCACGCTCACGCCGCGCAGCGCGCGCACCTGCAGATCCCCCAGGCGATAGATCTTGCTCGCCTCGCGGATCAGGATGATCGGCTCGCCTGCCATCGCGCTCATAGGCGCGGGCCCTGCCGCCCTGCGGCATTGCTGCCCGCACGCGCATTGTCCGGCTCGACAGCCCCCGCCCGTGCGGTGTCCGGACGCACGGCATTGACCACGACATTGTCACCGGCGTTGAGTCCGGCTCCCGAGACTTCGATCAAGGTCCCGTCATCGAGCCCGGTCTTGACGCGAACCGGCTTGAGGGCACCGTTCACCAGCAGCCAGACGCGCGCCTGTGGGCCACCCTCGCCATGGCCGCCCTCAACGCGGCCGCCGCGTCGTTCACCGCCCGCCCCGGCATCGCGCCCTCCCGCAGGGTTATCCGCGCCGGCGCGGGCGCTGCGAGCCAATCCCTCGGGCACGAAGCGTGTTGCCGGCAGCGGTACGCGCAGGACATTGGTTCGCTCGGCCGTGATGATGTGGGCATCGGCGGTCATGCCCGGGAACAGCGCGAAATCCTTGTTGTCCACGTCGAGCACCACATCGTAGGTGACGACGTTCTGCACCGTAATCGGTCCCTCACGGACCTGGCGTACGCTCGCCCAGAACGTGCGCTTGGGATAGGCCTGCACTTCAAAGTAGGCCTTCTGCCCGGCTTTGACTTCACCAACGTCGGCCTCGCTGACATTGGTGTCCACCTGCATCTTGCTCATGTCCTTGCCGATCAGGAATAGGGTCGATGCCGTAGTGCTGGATACCACGGTCTGGCCGATGTCGATGTAGCGCGTGATGACCATGCCGTCCACCGGCGAGAGGATGTGCGTGTAGTCGAGATTGACCTGCGCGGCCTTCAGCGTCGCTTTCTTCTCGGCAATGGTCGCCACATCCAGATCGATCTGCGCCTTATCCTGTTCAAAGGTGCTGGTGTCGCCGTCGAGTTGCTGCTGCGAGATGATGCCCTGCTCCAGCAGCGTCAGATCACGCTCGTAGATGACCTTGGCGGCGACCAGTGCGGCGCGATCCTTGACCAGCTGCGCCTGCGCGGTGCGCTCATCGGCCGCATCCTGATCCACGATCACTTGAAACGGCAGGGGGTCGATCTGCGCGCAGCGCTGACCGATCTTGACCGGCGTGTTGTAGTCGCAGGACCAGGATTTGATGTTGCCGGACACATAGGAGGCAACCTGAGCCGTGACCACCGGATTGAGCGCACCGGTCATGCTCACCGAGCGACGGATATCCCCGGCAGTCACTTTGGCAGTCACGTAGTGCAGCGTGCTGCGATGCGACCACCACCACAGCACGCCAAGCCCGACGACGGCCAGCACGGCCAGTGATCCAAGCAGCCAGAATCGGCGCCGCTGCCAGGCGCGCGCCGCGGTCACAGGCTGGCGGGTTGAGCCGGAGTTCGAGGCATTGCAAACTCTCCTGGCGACATGAGGGCTGCGCGCTGGCACCAATGCAGTCGCGAGGCGCGTACCTGGTTCGGCAGGGTTTGCACGGCGCCTGTCGCAAGGATGACATGCGCACCGCGCGAGTCGCCAAAAGCTATGTCAGAGTCGGCAAAGTTTTGTGAGTGCGGCTGACCGGTTCGCCCGATGCGCCGGTTGACCGGAATGCGCTGCGGCTAGCGCCGGGCGAGCAGGTCGCGGATCTCCTCGAGCAATACTTCCTCGCGCGGCCGTGCCGGCGCGACGGCGGCCGGCGGCTTCTTGAGCGAGTTGAGCGCCTTGATGGCCATGAACAGCACCAGCGCTATGACCAGGAAATCGAACAGCGTTTGCAGGAAGGACCCATACTTGATCAACACCTCCTTGCCGGTGGGGTCTTTGCCCAGATGCACCGCCAGATCGCTGAAGTTGATGCCGCCGATCGCCTTACCGAGCACGGGCATGAATATATCGCCGACCAGCGAGGAGACGATCTTGCCGAACGCGGCACCAATGATCACGCCCACGGCCAGATCGACCACGCTGCCCTTCATGGCGAATTCTTTGAATTCCGAAGCTAAGCTCATGTGCGTTCTCTCCCTAACGGTGTCGGCAATGCGGCGGCGCGCGGTTCAGAGTGCTTATGGTGCGACGCTCCCCGGTATTTCAGGCGGCGAAGCGTAGCCAATTGCGGTGCCGGTGGCTAGCGCCAGCGCTGCCTCCAGTTGCTCGAGTACATCCGCGCATCGGCCCTCGAGCTTGAGCCACACCAGCGCATCGGCACGCGTGGCGCCCAGGTTCACGATCGCCACCGGTACGCCGCGCTCGCACGCGCTGCGCACGAAACGATAGCCGGAGTACACCATCAGCGACGAGCCGAGCACCAGCAGCGCATCGGCGCCGTCCACGGCCGCGTACGCCTGTGCCACCGTGGCCGCCGGAACGGCTTCACCAAAAAACACCACCGCGGGTTTCAACGGGCCCTGGCACTGCGGGCAATCCACCAGCTGGAAGTCCTGGTAACTGCTGCGCTCGAGCAAGGCATCGCCGTCGGGGGCCATGGCGGCATCCAGCCGCGCCCACTGCGGATTGAGTTGATCAAGCCGAGCCTGAATCTGCGCGCGCGGATAACAGCCACGGCAGTGCAGGCATTGCACCGTGTCGATACGACCGTGCAGATCGATGACGTTACGCGCGCCGGCCCGTTGATGCAGCCCGTCGACGTTCTGCGTAATCAGGCAGCCGATGCGTCCGGCGTGTTCGAGGCGCGAGAGCACCTGGTGCGATCTGCCCGGCTGCACCCTGCGGAACCGACGCCAACCGATCGAGCCCCGGGCCCAATAGCGCTGGCGCGCGGCGAGACTGCCGGTGAATTCCTGGTAGGACATGGGCGGGGTGCGCTTCCAGGCCCCGTGCCGGTCGCGGTAATCGGGAATGCCGGATTCAGTGCTGCAGCCCGCGCCGGTGAGCACGACCAGGTGCCGGCTGCGCAGCATCAGTGCCGCGAGCGCCTGCAGCGCTGCGCCGTCGCGCGGCTGCGCAGTGGAGTTCATGGCGCATTTTGCCACAGGAATTGTTTCAGGCCAGACTGTGGCCATTCATGTCGCGCACCCCTTCCCGAGGCATCCCGCTGATGCTGGCCGCGGTGGCCGTCTTTTCCATCATGGATGCGAGCATGAAGCAGCTCACGCTGGCCTATCCGCCGCTGCAGGTCAGCTGTCTGCGCGGACTGGCCTCCATCCCGTTCATGCTGGCCGCAGTCGCCTGGCGCGGAGATTGGCGCCAGCTCGTGCCGATGCGCTGGGCCGCGCACGTTGTGCGTGGCGCGCTCGCCGTGGGCATGTTGAGTCTGTTCGTCTACTCGCTCAAGAGCTTGGCACTGACCGAATCCTATGCAATCTTCCTGTGTGCGCCGCTGATCGTCACGGCGCTGTCGGCGCTGCTATTGCATGAGAGCGTCGACCGGCATCGATGGCTCGCGATCGCGGTGGGCCTGTGCGGTGTGATGACCATGCTGCGACCGAGCGCTGCGCACCTGGTGTCGCTGGGTGCCGCCGCAGCGCTCGGTTCCGCGGTGTGCTATTCGCTCGGCGTGGTCATGATTCGCACTCTGGCGCGCACCGAATCGACTCTGAGCATCGCCTTATCGTTCATGGTCGCGGTAGCGCTCGCCAATGGCGTCGCGGCGCTACCGGATTGGTTGCCGCTGCAGTCGCGTCATTGGCCCTGGATCGCAACCGTAGGCATCACCGGCGCGCTCGGGCAGCTGCTGATGATCGAAGCCTTTCGCGCGGCACCGGCATCGGTGATCACGCCATTCGAATATACGGCGCTGCTGTTTGGCTTGCTGCTGGATTGGCTGCTGTGGAGAACCCTGCCCGATGCACGCACGTTGCTCGGCGGCGCTGTCGTTACCGCCAGCGGCCTGTACGTGATCTTGCGCGAGCACCGTCGCCTGCGCGCGCCGGCGCTGCACTGACCGGCAGGAATCCGCTGGCAGCCTGTCGTGGGCATTTGGTTCGACAACAATCGGTTAACGCCTACAGCACAGCGAGGGCGCCAGCTCCATGCTCTGCGGCGATGCAGACAATCCCAACGGAGTAGTTGTATGAAAAGATTAACATCGGCTAGTAAGCCATTGATAATAATAGGTCTCGTGACAGTTCTGGGCGCGGGCGCAGTGGCCTACGCCGCCCCCGACTCAACCCCTGACTCAACCGATAGCAGCGCCAGCGTCGGTGCGGCACTGAGCGACACGGCGATCACGACCAAGGTCAAGGCGAAGTTCGCTACCGACAGCCGCCTGAGCGGCGCTGACCTCAGCGTCGAAACCAACAATGGCGTGGTCACGCTGACCGGCAGCGCACCCAGTGCCACGGCAATGCATGCTGCGGAGAGCTTGGCGGCGAATGTCTCGGGCGTGCGCAGCGTCAACAACCAGATATCGGCCCCCTCTGCCGCCTCTGAAATGGGCGCGAAGGCCGACCATGCGGCGCATCAGACGGCGGCGGCGATTGAGGACACCGCCATCACGGCCGACCTGAAGACCAAGTACGCCGCCGACAGCCGCACCAAGGGCGCGGATGTCAGCGTCACGACCAACAACGGCATCGTCGCGTTGTCGGGCACCGTGCTCTCGCAGGCGCAAAAGTCGCATGTGATTTACGTGGCCCGCCACACCAAGGGTGTCTCACAGGTGGACACCACGGCGCTGAACGTTTCCGCGCAGTAGCCATAAGCTTGAGGCAGCGATCTGCCGGCGCACCGATGGCGCCGGCGGCCTCGCTGTGCCTATGTGGCTGCCTCGAATATCGCGTACAGCTTGCGGCAATCTTCGATCACTTCCCAAACACCGATGAATCCGGCCGGCACGACGAAGCTGTCGCCGCGGCCAAATTCCCAGCGTTGTCCGGCCTCGTTGCTCAGGGCAACGCGGCCCTGCAGCAGATGGCAGAATTCGGATTCGGAGTAGTTGATGCGCCAGCTGCCGCGCGTGGCGGCCCAAATGCCGGCAAAAAACTGCTGGCTGGAATCACTGTAATAGTTCCAGGCGGTCAGCTGCGGCTCGCCGCTGAGGATGCGATCGGCATCGGGCCGCGACTGCTGCGGCTCGACGCTGGCGCGAAACGATACGATAGGCGGCGATGAGGTCACGTTGTGCATCGTGTCAGATCGCCAACAATCGGGCAATTTCCACCACGTTCTGCGCCGGCAGATGGAATCGGTCGACCACCTTGACGGCATTGCGATAGAGAAAGGCGAACAGCATCAGTCTTCCATGCCCCAGAACCGTGCTGCCCGGCTTTCGAATCACCTGATCGCGGGTGGCGAAATACACCGCGTGCTCGAGATCGATGGACGCATCGAGATCCTTGATGGCTCTGAGGGCCGCGCTCAGATCGGGAATCTCGACGAACCCGAAGCAGATCACGGCATGCCAGATGCCCGCGACCAGCGGTTCGATCGTCCAGCGTTCGCCCTCGGCGACGCGCGGGATGTCCTTGAACACGACTCTGAGCGCGACGACGTTCTGTTGCAGGGCGCCCATGTGCTCAACATGCTCGATGAGCAGGCGCGGACATTTCTCCGCCGAGCGGGTCAAGAACACCGCCGTACCGGGCACGCGCGGAATGCGCCCGGCCTCGAGATCAGCCAGCAACTGCCCGGGCTCCTGTTCGCTGCGCATCAGGCACACGCGCAGCGCATCGATGCCCGAACGCCAGGTCGTCATGATCAGGAAGATCAGCAGTCCCAAGCTCAGCGGCAACCAACCGCCATCGGCAATCTTGAGCAGATTGGCGCAGAAAAAGCCGGCATCCACGAACAGAAACAGTCCGCCGACCAGCACCAGCGGCAACAACGACCAGTGCCAGATCCTGCGCATGGCGACCATCAGCAGACAGCTGGTCAGCAGCATGGTGGTCGACACGGCCGTGCCGTAGGCCCCCGCCAGGCGGTCGGAACTGTGGAAGGCGATCGTGATCGCGAGCGTTCCTATCATCATCAGCCAATTGACCACCGGCACGTAAATCTGGCCATACAGCTGGTCGGATGTTTGGCGGATATTCACCCCCGGCAGCCACGCGAGCTGCATGGCCTGGCGCGTCATCGAGAACGATCCGGTGATGATCGCCTGGCTGGCGATGATGGTGGCCACCGTGGCCAGTACCACCAGAGCATAGACACTCCAGGTCGGCGCCAGCAGGAAGAAGGGATTGCCATCGATGCTTCCGCGCTCCATCAGCAATGCGGTCTGGCCGGCATAGCTCAGCAGCAGCGCCGGCAGCACGATCAGGTACCACGCCCAGCGGATCGGCGCTTTGCCGATGTGGCCCATATCCGCGTACAGCGCCTCACCTCCGGTAATGCACAGGAACACCCCGCCCAGCACCAGCAGGGCGACGCCGCGGTTGTGGATCACGAAGGCGACGGCGTGCCGCGGATCGATGGCGATCAGCACCTGCGGATGGCGCGCAACGCCGGCCAGTCCCAGGGCCGCGATAACGATGAACCACAGCAGCATGATCGGACCGAAAGCGCGGCCGATCTTCTCTGTCCCCAGGCGCTGCACCGCGAACAATGCCAGCAGAATCGCCACCGCTGCGGGCATGATGAACGGCTTGAAGGCGCTGGTCAGAACGTTGACGCCCTCCAAAGCGCTGAGCACGGAAATGGCCGGCGTGATTACGCCATCGCCATAAATCAACGCCGCACCCAGCAGTCCCATGATGGCGAGCAGCCGCGTGCCGCGCTGCAAGCTGTTGGCGCCGACCAGCGACATCAACGCGAGGATGCCTCCCTCGCCATGATTGTCCGCACGCATCACAAACAGGCAATACTTGATCGAGATCGTGATGATCAATGTCCAGACGATCAGCGACAGCACGCCGAGTGCACTATCGGGGCTGAATTTACCGCCGACGGCCTGCGCAATGGTCTGTAGCGTATACAGTGGGCTCGTGCCCAGATCACCGTAGACGATGCCGATCGCCGTCAGTGCGGCCGATGCGCCCGAATCGCGCTGCGCCCTGCTCATTGCTGAAGGCATCGGTCGAGCCGGGGCGCGGACAACGGCGGACATAACCAGTGCGGATGCCGGCGATGCGACATGAGGCATGGCATCATGAGGCATGGCATAATTTGGTTCGCAGCAGCGGGGTGGGCCATGCTGCTACACTATCGATCTCAATCAACGAAGGGAAACTATTGCATGGCCAAGCGACAGAAACGCCGACAACGAATTCTATGGACGCCGGCGCATGAGAAGCAATTGCGGCGCCTCTCCGGCCGCTCGCCCGCTGCGCGCATCGCGCGCGAACTGGGTCGCAGCGAGGCTGCCGTACGCTACAAGGCGCACACGCTGGGATTATCACTGGCCGTGAAGCGCCGTTAGCGCGGCTTCTCCGTCCGTCGCGCCGGACCGCAGTCCGGCAATCACTTTGCCGAGCACGCGCGCCTGAACAGGTGCGCGGCCCGCACCCGCGCGCGCTCGCCGCTCGTTCAGCCCAGTGGTGTCGCACGCATCAGCGCCGCGGGCGGTGAGGATCGGCGCAGGCAGGCCATTGCAATCACGCCCGACAGCGCACAGGCCACGGCGTAGACCAGAATCGCATGCGACAGGCTGCCGGTGAGGTGCCGCAACCAAAGCACTACCAATGGGCTCAGAAACTGGCCGAGAAAACTTGCCGCCATCCACAGGCCGGTACCGTTGCCGCGTTGTGCCGCCGGCAAGGTGCTGATCGCCCAGGTGATCAGTGTGGGCAGAATCATGCCGGCGCCGAGATTGGCGATGCCGGCGCCCAGGACCGCGCTGCGCCAGCTCGGCAGCAGCGCAATCAGGAAGAAGCCCAGGCTCAGCAGCACAAAGCTCAGCGCGAGTTTGGGTAATGCGTGCCATCGCAGTACGCCGAACAGCAACGCACCCAATGGATTCGCCAGCGCCGCCAGGCCGCTCCACAGTCCGATCAGCCGGGGCGAGCTCAGGCCGCGCTCGCTCAGCACGAATCCCATTTGCAGCACGGTGACCAGGAATGCGGTCATCGTGAATAACGTGATCGTGCAGATCCATAGCAGCTTGCCCCAGACAAACTCTACCCGCTCGGCTGCCGCCTGCATGCCGCGTGCGCGCGCCGCATGCGGCTCCCAGAGCAGAAAGCCCGTCAACGGGATCAGAACGAAGCCAAAGCCGTAGGCGAAGAACGGGTTGCGCCAGCTCGACTCACCGAGCGCGCCGCCCAGGGCGATGACCGTGATGGCGACAATCGGTGCGGTGCCGGTCTGCAGCGCCAGGTAGTGCCCACGACGCTCGCCGAGGAAGTACTCGCCGATCAGTGTCGTGCTGCAAGTCATGATCGCGGCCTCGGCCACACCGACCAGGGCGCGCGAGAGCACAATCTGCGGCAAGCTCACCAGCCATACCGGCGCGGTGCCGAACACACCGTACAGCACAGTGGCCCAGAACAGCAGTCGCTTATGGCCGATGCGATCGCCGAGCACGCCAAACGGCCAGGCCAGCACCGCCACGAACAGCGCCGGCAAGCTCGCGGTGAGCGAGATCAGCACATCCACCGATGGCACCGCGTGGTAGTAGGCGGTCATGCGCGGCAGCACCGGCGAGAGCATCGCGCTCGCCATGACCGCGAGCCAGCCGCTGCTCACGAGCACCCAGCCCTGCAGCGCGGTGCCTTGGCGAAGCCCTGAGCCCGCTGAGGCCGCCTGCCGGCTCATGCTGGACCCGCCGGCTTCGCTTTGCGCGTCCGGGCCGGTGCCGGTGCCGGCGCCACGCCGCGGCGGTTGCCGTATAGCCTCAAGGCTTCGTTCTGAACGCGCTGGCGAAAATCGATCAGCTCCTCGGGGATGTGCTGGCGCACATAGGCGCTCAGCGCGGCGTCGATCAGACGCGCGACTTTGACCCCGTCGCGCAACGCCATGCGCCGCGCGCGTTCCATGATCTTCGAGTCGATCCAGAAGGTCAGATCCTGATCCCCGGCCCGCCGCGCCGGATAATCCTGCAGCGCCTGCTGCGTATGTTGCTGCAGGAACCAGCCGAGCGCCTCATCGTGCACCTGATCCTTGGTGACCCAGCGCGTATCGGCTGCGAGCGCCGGATCGCGCTGCACCAGCAGCGCGCGCAGCCACACCTCGGTATCGATGGCGTAGCGAACCCTGGCCGACAGTGTCTGGTGCTGAAGGGTGCGCAGGCCGCGCGCACGCGCGCTACTCGTTCTGCCGGATCTTTTTGCAACCACTGCCGCTCCTTTGGCACCGCTCGGCGATGCCAGGGTGCATTATGTTAGCGGGATCTTAAAATTGTGACACCTAACATTGTAGCCATTGGTTTTTTGCGCGCGCGCGGAGCCACCCTGGGGTGCTGAATTGCTGCACGGCCGGGCGCATGACGGCCGCCGCCCTGCCGCGCGGCGCCGGCTCGGGATCCTCGCCGCAGACATCAGCGCCAGCGCCCGGTGTGCTGAAATGGGAGTAATAATGGTATTCGTATTAATGCTTTATGGGATTACTCTGATCTAAATTATCATTCGCCGATCACCGACCATTGCGCGGCGCGCCGCCGCTGCTGCCGGGGTAGCACTGATTGCGCTCTTAAGTCTTTGATTGATCGCCATTGAGTTTCGCAGGCATCGCGCTATATTGAGGCCGTACGCCATTGATGAGACAGGTTTTCATCTGATAACAACCAAATACGGCGCCATGAACTTCGCGTTACCAGAATCCCGCAGCGCGAATTCACCCGATGTTGCTAGGAGCATGACATGAGGGACTTGAGCACACGACTGGAAGCAGCTGCGCTTTCGATGACCGGGCCAGGGACCATCAAGGACCGACTGCTCGAGGCGTATTGCTCGCATCTCGAAGATGTGCAGGAATCGGATCTACCGGGGACGTTCGGCGCCGAGTTCGCTGAGATGATTCAGGTGTTGCATCGCGCACGCGCGCTGCCCGGCGATGATGTGGTCAAGGCATCGGTGCGCAAGCTCTCCAACGAACAGGCGCGGCACTACGCGGAACTGGTGGTGCGCATGTACGGCATGTTCGCCGGCATGAAGCAGCAGGTCGGCAATGGCCGCGGCCCGCGCAGCGCCGCCCCGCTCCTGAAGTTTCTGTCGGTCGAGGCGAGTGCCAACCCCTAAGGGGTCAGTCCAGTTTGAATTCGATCGTGTCCCAGCGCGTGGTGTCCTCGTGGCGCGCCTGGCGCTTGACCGCGTCGACCAGTGCGCGCTCATCCCACGCCACGGTCTCATCGATGAGCCCTTCCAGCGTCTTGAGCTTGGGTAGGTCGCGGCCGAACAGCGGCAGAAACACCACCGGTTTATCGCTGGCCTTGGCGTAATTGAGCTGGAAGATCATCAGATCCTGCTGCTCGGGGTAGAGACTGGCCAGCGCAATGATGACCTCGGCGGCTGCGATTTGCCGGCGCAGTTCCTCGCGCACGGCATCCTGCGCGCGCCCTACCGGTTCCAGCGCCAGATTGCCGCAATTGCGGTAGTAGAAATTTCGCGCGCTCTCCAGGTACTCGAACACGCGCATGTAGTCATCGCTCTGCTGGAAGCAGTGCGTGACAAATACGCGGATGGGATCGCGTTGAGACATACTCCCAGTGTACTGTGAGGTCCTTGCGAATTGATAGAGAGTGCCGCTGGGTCAGTGAGACTGCTCGTTTACAACATCCGCTATGCCACCGGCACCGGACCGGCGTTTCATCTACCGGTGCCCGGAGCCGGCTATTTGCGCAGCAGCCGGCGCGTGCTCGAGCAGATCACGGCATTCATCCGCAGCGAAGATCCCGACCTGGTCGGATTGATCGAGGTCGACACCGGCTCCGTGCGCACGGGCATGCTCAATCAGGCCACCTACATCGCCAATGCCCTCGGACATTATACCGCGCATCAATGCAAGTACGGTACGGGCTCGATCAATCAACTGGTGCCGATCGTGCGCAAACAGGCCAATGCGCTGCTCGCCGCCCCACGCGTGACCGGGGAGCGATTCCACTATTTCGATACCGGCATCAAGCGCCTGATCATCGAACTCGAGCTCGATGACGTGTGCATCTTCCTGGTACACCTGTCGCTCAAATTCCGTCACCGGCAATACCAGTTGCGCACGCTGCACGACCTGGTGGTGCGCTCCGCCAAGCCGGTGATCATCGCCGGGGACTTCAACACCTTCTGGGGCACGCACGAGATCTACCTGTTCATGCGTGCATCGGGGCTGCGCAGCGCCAATACCGAAGGGCTGCACTCCTTCCCGTCGCGCAATCCGCGCATCGAGCTGGACTTCATTCTGGTCAGCGGCGGCATCGAGGTGAACTCGTTTCGCATTCCAGCGGTCAGATTCTCCGATCATCGTCCCCTGGTGTGCGATTTCCATGTAAATTCCAGCCGCGGAGATTCAAGCGGATGAACGACACAGACGCGAGCGCGCCGGCCGCCTGGGCCCTGGAGATAGATGCCGATGAGATTGGCTGGCTCAGCTTGGACAAGCCGGGCAGCTCCGCCAATACGCTCTCCCACCCCGTGCTGGCCGAGCTCGAGCGCCACCTCCAGGGGCTGGCCACGCGCCCACTGCACGGCCTGGTGATTCGTTCCGCCAAGCCTTCCGGCTTCATCGCCGGCGCCGACATACGCGAGTTCACCGCCTTCGAGTCGCAAGTCGCGGCACTCGAGCACATCCGCTTCGGGCAGCGCATCTGCTCGCTGCTGGAAACGCTGCCCTATGCTACGGTCGCAGCCATTCACGGTTTTGCGTTGGGCGGCGGATTGGAGCTGGCGCTCGCCTGTCGCTATCGCGTCGGCGTCGGGGATTCCAAGCTCAATCTGGGTCTGCCGGAAGTACAGCTGGGCATCCATCCGGGCTTCGGCGGCACCGTGCGCAGCGTGCAGCTGCTCGGTGTGCGCGCCGCAATGAGCCTGATGCTGACCGGGCGCAGCGTGCGCGCCGACCGCGCGCTCAAGATTGGACTGCTCGATCGCATGGTCGAGCGCAGCAGCGAGCTGGCCGATGCCGCGCGACAGATGATCTGCGCCGCGCCGCCGCGCCGCCGTCCGGCGCTGAGCGAGCGCGCGCTGAGCTGGCCCGGGGTGCGGGCGCTGCTGCGTCCGGCACTGCTGCGCCAGGTGGCCGCGCAGGCCAGCCGCGAACACTACCCGGCCCCCTATGCCATCATCGATCTGTGGTCGCAGTACGGCGCACGCGGCGAGGCCGCCTATACGGCCGAGGCACAGTCGATTGCAGCGCTGTTTCACAGCGACACGACCCGCAATCTGATTCGGGTTTTCCTGCTGCAGGATCGACTCAAAGGCCTTGCGGGCAAGAGCGCCGTCTCATTTGAGCGTGTACATGTGATCGGCGCGGGGGTCATGGGTGGGGACATTGCCGCCTGGTGCGCGCTGCGCGGCCTGCAGGTGACGCTACAGGACCGGGAGCTGCAGTTCATCGAGCCCGCGCTCACGCGCGCCCGCGGGCTGTTCGAGAAGCGGCTGTCGACGCCGGCCGAACGGGTGCAGACCGGCGAGCGGCTGCGCGCCGACGTCGCCGGCAGCGGCGTCACCGACGCCGATGTCGTGATCGAGGCTATCTTCGAGGATTTGGCCGCCAAGCGCGCGCTGTACGCCGCGGCCGAGCCGCGCATGCGCGCCGGTGCCCTGCTGGCGAGCAACACCTCGAGCCTGACTCTGGAGACCCTCGAGACCAACCTGAGCGATCCGGGCCGATTTGTCGGTCTGCATTTCTTCAATCCGGTGGCGCAGATGTCCCTGGTCGAGGTCGTGCATTCCGCGCAGACACGACCCGAGGCGCTCCGCGCGGCCATGGCTTTCACCCGCCGCATCGACAAGCTGCCGCTACCGTGCCGCAGCAGCCCGGGCTTTCTGGTCAATCGCGTGCTGTTTCCGTATTTGCACGAAGCCCTGCACGCGGCCGGGGAAGGCATCGCCTTCGGCGCCATTGATCGCGCGGCCGTGGACTTCGGCATGCCGATGGGTCCGATCGAATTGTCGGATGTGGTGGGTCTGGACGTCGTGCTGCACGTGGGCGAGATCGTCACGCGCGAGCTGCATCGCGAGTCCCCGCCGTTTGCCGAGAAACTTCGCCAACTGGTGCAGGCCAAGCAGCTGGGACGCAAGAGCGGACAGGGCTTCTACAGCTGGCGCGACGGCAAGGTCGTACGCGAGGCCCGAGGCGCACCGGCGCCCTCGGATCTGAGCGACCGTCTGATACTCGTGCTGGTCAACGAATGTGTGGCTTGCGCCCGGGAGGGGATTGTCGCCGATACCGACCTGATTGACGCCGGCGTCATCTTTGGTACCGGATTTGCACCCTTTCGCGGCGGACCGATTGCGTACGCACGCTCCCGCGGCATCGATGCCTGCGTGGGGCGCCTGCGAGAGCTCGAGCAGCGCTACGGCGCCCGCTTCCGCGCCGACGCGGGCTGGGCGCAGCTGCGCGCCGGTCGGGGGTAAATGCGTGAACTCGCGCAGAAGGACGCACCATGGGCCTGTGTTAGCATTGACTGTCTGTCAATCGATGCGAGGACACGGAGCCAGGACCCGAGCATGAGTGAAGATAGGGCCGTAGATGTGGCATTGCTCCGAAAGTTCTCGCCACTTGACGGCATGAAGAAGGAAAATCTGCTCGCTCTGGCGCGAAAAGTCGGCATCTCCCAACTGCCTGCGAGCCGCCTGCTGTTCAAGGAAGGCGATCGGGACAAATTCACCTATTGGCTGATCTCCGGCCTCGTGGAACTGCGCGAGGGCGACGCTACCGTGGCCATGATCCGCGGCGGTACCCCCGAGGCACGCAACGCGCTGTCGCCCAAGCTGCCGCGCAAACTCACGGCACGGGCCGTCGACCCGATCGAGTATCTGGCGGTCGACAGCGAGCTGCTGGACATGATGATCACCTGGGACCAGACCGGCACCTATGAGGTCGCCGAGCTGCAGGCGCAGTTCACCGGCAGCGGCGGCGATGACTGGATGACCACGCTGCTGCAGACGCAGGCCTTTCATCGCATTCCGCCGGCCAATATCCAAGCCATCTTCCTGCGCATGCAGCGCATGAACTGCCGGGCCGGCGAAATCATCATTCAGCAAGGGGCCGAGGGCGATTATTTCTATGCCATCGTCAACGGCAAGTGCCTGGTCACGCGCGAGACGCCGCTGAATCGAGATGGCCTGAAGCTGGCCGAGCTGGGTATCGGCGACACTTTCGGCGAAGAGGCGTTGATCTCGGAGGCCAAGCGCAACGCCACGGTCACTATGCTGACCGATGGGGTATTGATGCGCCTGAACAAGAAGGATTTCCGCGAGCTCATGAATGAGCCGCTGGTGCAATGGGTCACCTACCCTGAGGCGCGCGAAATCATCGGCCGCGGCGGCCGCTGGCTGGACGTGCGCCTGCCGTCCGAACACCAGAATCTGGCCATCGAGGGTTCGCTGAACGTGCCGCTGTATTTCATTCGCCTGAAGATCTCGACCCTCGAGCGCTCGCGCCCGTACGTGGTCTATTGCGACACCGGGCGGCGCAGCTCCGCGGCGGCCTTCATCCTCGTGGAGCGCGGCTTCGATGCCTACGTTCTGACCGGCGGTCTGGACACTGCCGAAGGCGCGCTGCGGCGCAATCCCTAGAGTACCGGCGCCGCCGGCCTTACATCGTGTGCGTGGCTTTATCCCCGGACAGGGCGCCGGCCAGATAATTCTCGATCTTGTTGCGGGTCTGGCCCCGATCCTGTTCGGAGAACTGCACACCGATGCCAGCCGTGCGTTTGCCCTGCGCGCCTTTGGGGGTGACCCAGATCACGCGCCCGGCCACGGGCAGTTTCTCGTCCTCGCCCATCAGATTGAGCAGCATGAACACCTCATCGCCGAGGCGGTAGTTGCTGCTGGTCGGAATGAACAGGCCGCCGTTCTGAACGTACGGCATATACGCCAGGTACAAGGCGCTCTTGTCCTTGATCGTCAGCGTCAGCAGGCCGGGCTTGTTGATCCCGGATCTGGAATTTGGGTCCTTGGCCATGTTCCCCGATCGATCCTTTGCCCTGTGCGGGCTGTGCCCTATGCCGGGTGCAAACCTCAAGACGCTGCGGTCGCCCGCATCACCCGCGGCAGCTGCCATAGCAGCTGTTCGAGCGCCACGGAACGGTTGATGGAGGTCAGCCGCAACCTGCGCAGCTCATACGCGCCATCCAGCAGCCGCAGCAATGCTGCAATATTCATGTCCCAACTGGATTCTGGCAAGTGGGCGCCAGTGCGCAGTTCCGGAGATTGACTCGGCCCTCCGGCGGCGCGATCGATACACGCTGTGAGCCACGTCTCAATGCAGGCCAGACGCAGATCGAAGCTGTCCGCTCGCGCCCAGCGCTCGGCCAGCCCCGGTACGCTCAAGCGGCCCGAGGCCAGCTCACTGAGCACCTTGAAAGTTTCAGCCGCCAGGCCTGCCACGTCAACCGGATCGAGCTGTATGGCCTCAAAGGGCGCCTCGCCGACCACATCCAGCACCGCGGACCACGGTCCGGGCCCCCTGTGGCGTTCGAGCCAGGTCAAGCTCGCGCTGCGCGAGGGTGTGGCAATGCGCAGGCGCTGACAGCGGCTCAAAATGGTCGCGGGCAGGCGCGAGGGTACGCTGGCCACGAGAATCAATGTGACCGCCGCGCGCGGCTCCTCGAGCGGCTTGAGCAGGGCGTTGGCGGCGTTAGCGTTCAACGCGTCCGCCGGCGCAATCAGCGCCACGGTGGCCCCGCCGCCGTGCGCGGTCAGCGTGAGCTGCTCAGCGAGCTCGCGTATCTGCTCGACGCGGATCAGTTTCGACTCTTCGATCGGGGACACGACTATGAAATCCGGGTGCTGGCCGGCCAGAAACAGCCGGCAGTCACGGCACTGTCCGCAGGGTGGCAGCCCCGCGCGACACAGTGCCAATTGCGCGGCATAGCGCGCCAGCCACAGCCCCCCGGCGCCACGCTGATCGTGGATCAGCAGGGCGGATGGGAAGCGCTCGGCCAGCCGGGCGCGGCGCAGCTGTTCGATCTGCGGCGCCAGCCATGGCACGTCTACATCGGATCCGAGAGTCAGCATGCGGCCCGGCGCTACAGCAGGTCGGACAATGCGGCCAGCGCGCTCGCGGCCACGCGCTGCGGTTCCGGGGTGGCATCGATCAGGCGCACGCGTTGCGGTTCGGCGGCCGCCAGTTGCAGATAGCGCGCGCGCACGCGCTCGAAGAAATGGCGGTCCTGGTCTTCGAAACGATCACCGCCGCCATGGCGCGCTCGTGCGCGTGCGAGCCCCTGCTCGACCGGAAGATCGAGCACCAGTGTGCGCTGCGGCCAAAGCTGCGCGTGCACGGCCAGCGCCAGTTGCTCGATCAACGCCGAATCGACACCGCGCCCGGCGCCTTGATAGGCGCGCGTGGCATCGCTGTAGCGATCGCAGATGACCCAGCTGCCCTGCTCGAGCGCCGGACGGATTCGATTCTCAATATGAATCGAGCGCGCGGCGAACATCAGCAGCGTCTCGGCCGTGGGTGTGATGCATTCCGGGCCGCGCTCGAGCACCAGCGTGCGCAGCTGCTCGGCCAGCGGCGAGCCGCCGGGCTCGCGTGTGAGCAACACCGGCAGACCGCGCGCGCGCAGCGCGCTTTCCAGGGCGCGGGCCAGAGTCGATTTGCCCGCCCCTTCGATGCCCTCGAGGCTGATGAATCGGCCCGTGGCGGTCACGGCGCCGGTCCGGTGCCCGTGCTCGTATGGGCGAGCTTGCGCAGGTAGGCGCGTACCGCCACATCGTGCTGCGCCAGTGTGGCCGAGAACTGGTGTGAGCCATCGCCATTGCCGGTGGCAACGAAGTACAGCGCATCCGTGTCCGCCGGGTGCAGCGTCGCCTGCAGCGAGGCGGCACCGGGCAGCGCGATCGGGGTCGGGGTCAGACCGGCTCGGGTGTAGGTATTGTAAGGCGTATCGGTCTCGAGATCGCGCGTGTGGATATCGCCATCGTAGCGCGCGCCCAGACCGTAGATGACCGTCGGATCGGACTGCAGGCGCATGCCGCGGCGCAGGCGGTTGACGAACACCGCCGCCACTTTGGCGCGCTCATCCTCACGCGCGGTCTCCTTCTCGACGATCGAGGCCATGATCAGCGCCTCCTGCGCATCGGCCAGCGGCAGGTCCGGGGCCCGCGTCTCCCATGCCTGCGTGAGCTCGCGCTGCATACGATCATAGGCGAGTTCCAGGATCCTGCGGTCGCTGGTACCGGCGTCGAAGCGGTAGGTGTCGGGGAAGAACTGACCTTCCGCGGGCTGCTCTTCGTGTCCAAGCGCGCGCATGAGTTCCTCATCGGACAAGCCGCGCAGTTGATGCGTGAGTGCCGGATGTGCATCGAGCGCATGGCGCAGCTGCGCAAAACTCCAGCCCTCGACCACGGTGAGCTGATCGAGCACGACCCGACCGGCGACGAACTGCTCGAGCACTGCTCGCGCGCTCGAATGCGGGGCGACATCATAGGTGCCGGCCTGCACGCGCGGCCTCTGCCCGTGCAGCCTCAGATACCACTCGACCAGTCGCGCGTGGCGCAGCGCGCCCTGCTGCTGCAGATGCAGCAGGATGGCGCGTAGCGGCTCACCCGGCAGCACCTGAATGCGCACCGGCTCGGCGGTGCGGGCCGGCCGGTCCATCTCCCGGTCCAGTTCGAGCCATGAGGTCAGCACGCCGGCGGCGATCAGCGCCGCAAGGCCCAGCCACTTAAGCCAGCGTCGCATCGATCAATCTCCGCAGCTCGCGCGCGTGACGCTCGCTGGGCAACGCCCGGCCTTCGAGCTCGGCTATGGATTGCACGCCCCAGCGCACATTGGTCACGAAAGCCTCGCGCAACCGCGACAGCTCCTCGACCTCAACGGCGCGCACCTGCACCGGGCTGCCGCTGCGCTCGCCGGCGGCGCATACCAGCTGGCGCATGATGCCGGCGACGCCACAGTCGCCCAGGGCCGGCGTGAACAGGCCCGAGTCGTCGGCAAAGAACACATTGGACATGCTGCCGCCAATCACCTGCCCGGCGCTCGACAACATCAGTACCTCCTCCAGCGGCGCATCGCGCATCGCAGTCTGTGCCAGGACCTGCTCGAGTCGATTGAGGTGCTTGAGCCCGGCGAGCAGCGGGTTCATGCCGAGTCTGACGCTGGAGATGGCAACGCGAAAGCCCTGCCCCGCCGGCGATGCCGGCGCCGGCCAGTCGTGGCGGGCGAGGATACGGGTCGGAATTTCATCACCGAGCGGACGATAACCGCGGCGCTTCGCGAGCCCTCGAGTCAGGATCAGCTTGATCATGCAGCGCTCCTGGGCCGCCGCGAGTGCGGTGATTTCCGCGCCCAGGGCCTCAAAGGCATCGAAGCGCAGCTGCAGGCGTTCGCAGCCGGCGCGCAGACGCTGCAGATGCAGCGCCAGCCAGCGCGGCCGACCGGCGAGGCAACTGATGGTCTCGAACAGTCCGTCGCCGTACTGCAGACCCCGATCCTCGCTGGCCACTTGATCGGCCGCGTGGCCGTTGATCCAGGTTGTCGTGCTCATGGCTCGGATCAGTCAGGGCCGCTGCAGCGCCGCGATCAGCCCGCGAGCCTTGGCACGGGTTTCCTGCAGCTCCAGCCGCCAATCCGAATCGGCGACGATACCGGCGCCGGCACGGAAATCGAGCGCTTGCGCATCCATGGTGATGGTGCGAATCAGGATATTGAAGTCCATGGAGCCGTTGTGATTGATGAAGCCGAGCGCTCCGGTATAGGCCCCGCGGACCTCCCCTTCCAGCGCCGTAATGATCTGCATGCAGCGAAACTTCGGGCAGCCGGTGATGCTGCCGCCCGGAAACACGGCGCGCAGCACGTCGACCGGCGTCAAGCCGTGCCCGAGTTCGCCGCAGACATTGGAGACGATGTGGTGCACGTGCGCATAGCTCTCCGTGCACATGAGCTCATCGGCGCGCACGCTGCCGGGGCGGCAGATGCGACCAAGATCGTTGCGCTCCAAATCGACCAGCATGATGTGCTCGGCGCGCTCCTTCGGGTGCGCGATCAGCGCCGCCAGCTCGCCCGAGTCCGCATCGGCGCTGCGGCTGCGCGGCCGCGTGCCTGCGATCGGACGCGTCTCGACGCGACTGCCGCTCACGCGCACCAGCCGTTCCGGCGAGGAGCACAGCAGCTGCCAGCCCTGGAAGCGTGCCAGGGCCGCGAACGGTGCCGGGTTCAGCCGGCGCAATCGCTCGTACAGCGTGCGGCCGGCCAGGCCCCGCGCGGTTGACGCCAGTGCCGGATCCAGTGCTGCATACCAGCGGCGCGAGAGATTGGCCTGGTAGATGTCTCCGGCACGTATATGCTCCAGCGCCGCGGCCACGCAGGCCGCAAAACGTTGCGGGTCCTCCTCCTCGAGCCGCAACGAGTCCAGGACCGCGTCAGGCAGCTCCGCGCCCGGCAGGTCTGCCGCCGTGGCCAGATCCCGCCTGAGCCGATGCTGCAGTGCCTCGCGCCCGGGCTCAACCACCGTCCAGGCCCGATCCTCGAGATGGTCGTAAACCATGGCCGCCGGTACCCGCAGCGCGAAGGCTCGCGGCGCCGAGCTCGGCGGCAGCGATCGCTCTGGCGGCAGCGATGGCAACCCCAGCTTGGGCTCGATCTCGGCGGACAGTTCGTAACCCAGGTAGACGACCCAGCCGCCCTGGAACGGCCCGGACAGCATCTCGTCGGCAGCGCTCGCTGCCGGGCTCGCGCTGCCGCGCCACAGCTCCTCCAGGGCGCTGAGGAAGCCGCGCTCCGCCGCAATCGGCTTGGTCAGGCCCCAGCCCTGCAGACGGCCGTAGCCGTCCTGCCATAGTGCCGCCTCGGGATAGGCCGGGAGTATCGAATAGCGCCCCAGCGGCCCGCTCGCGGCACTGTCGAACAGCACCGGAAAGGCCATCGGGTCGGCGTAGGCCAGGCGGCGCAGATCCTGCGGATGCGCCGCCATGGGGCAGGTCAGGAAATCTGTAATGTTCACCCGCCGTAGCGGCGGAATACCAGGGTCCCGTTGGTGCCGCCGAAGCCGAAGGAATTCGAGACTGCAACGTCGATCTTCATCGGCCGCGCATGATTGGGCACATAGTCGAGGTCGCAGTCCGGATCGGGGTTTTCGTAGTTGGTGGTCGGCGGCGCGACCTGATCGCGGATCGCCAGCACGCTGAAAATGGCCTCGACCACGCCGGCGGCGCCAAGCAGGTGCCCGGTCATCGATTTGGTGGAACTCACGGCCAGGCGGGCGACGTGCTCGCCGAAAGCACTCTTAATGGCGATGGTCTCGGCCCGGTCGCCCAGCGGGGTCGAGGTCGCATGCGCATTCAGGTATTGCACGTCGCTGGCGTTGAGCTGCGCATCGCGCAGCGCGTTGACCATGGCCAGGCGGGCGCCGGCGCCGTCTTCGGGCGGCGCAGTGATATGGTGTGCATCCCCGCTCATGCCGAAGCCGACCAGCTCGGCATAGATGCGCGCACCGCGCGCGCGTGCGTGCTCGAGCTCCTCGAGCAGCATGGCACCACCGCCATCGCCCAGCACGAAGCCGTCACGGTCGCGATCCCAGGGGCGGCTGGCGCTCTGCGGCGACTCATTGCGCGTGGACAGCGCCTTGGCCTGACCGAAACCGCCGACACCGGTCGGTGTGGTCGCCATCTCCGCGCCCCCGGCCAAAATGACATCGGCATCGCCGTACTGAATCGAGCGTGCGCCGATGCCGATCGCGTGCGTCGAGGTGGTACAGGCCGTGACCACCCCGAGATTCGGTCCGCGCAGGCCGTAGCGGATCGACAGGTGCCCCGAGATCATGTTGATGATCGTCGAGGGCACGAAAAACGGCGAGATCTTGCGCGGATTGCAGCCGGAGTCGAAATAGGCCTGCCGCGTAGCCTCGATGGTCCACAGGCCGCCGATCCCCGCGCCGGTGACCACGCCGCAGCGGTCGCGGTCGAGACGTTCGAAATCCGCCCCCGCATCGGCCACGGCCTGCACGCCGGCGGCGATGCCGTAGTGCATGAACTCGTCCAGGCGCCGCGCCTCCTTGCCCGACATGTACTGCTCGACATCGAATCCGCGCACCGCGCCGCCGAAGCGCGTGGGAAACGCGGCGACGTCGAAGCGCGTGATCGGGCCGATGCCGCTCTCGCCCTTTAGAATCGACGCCCAAGCGTCGGCCACCGTGCCGCCCACGGGACAGATCAGGCCGAGACCGGTAATGACAACTCGGCGTTTACTCACGAAGCTCTCGGAATCGGAAGTGTCGAACGCGGCCGGCGCACGGCCGCCACGCAGGAGCGATCAGGCTTTGTTGCGTCGCTCGCTGATGTAATCGATCGCCTGCTGCACAGTCGTGATCTTCTCGGCATCTTCGTCCGGGATCTCGATCTCGAACTCCTCTTCGAGCGCCATGACGAGCTCGACGGTATCGAGCGAATCGGCGCCCAGGTCGTCGACGAACGAGGCGGCGTTGGTGACTTGCTCAGCCTTCACACCCAGCTGTTCGGCAACAATCGCCTTCACCTGTTGTTCAACGGTGCTCATCTTTTCGTAATCCTCTATCGTGATGACTCTTATGGCCCGCTTGAGCTCGCCGCGACCGGCGGGCTGGACGGGCCGCGTATTGTAGGGTAACCCCCGAATGCTCGCCACCCTGCTTCTGGCGCGAGTACTTGATTATTCAGCGTATTTGCGGCAGGGGCTCTGTGCTGCAGTCAACCCATGTAAAGACCGCCATTGACGTGCAGGGTCTGACCGGTGATGTAGCCCGCCTCGCGCGAGGCCAGAAAGGCCACCGTATGGGCCACTTCCTCGGCCGACCCGAAGCGTCCGAGCGGGATCTGCGACAGGTAGGCGGCGCGCTGCGCCTCGCTCAACGAGCGCGTCATGTCGGTCTCGATGAAGCCCGGCGCCACGGTGTTGACCGTGATGTTGCGCGTAGCCACCTCCCGCGCCAATGCCTTGGTAAAACCGACCAGCCCGGCCTTGGCAGCCGAATAGTGCACTTGACCGGCATTGCCGATCGCGCCCACCACCGAACCGATGTTGATGATGCGCCCATGGCGCTGCTTGAGCATGTGCCGCAGACAGGCCTTGGACAGGCGGAACACGGCCGACAGATTGACCGCCAGGGTCTGCTCCCAGTCCTCGCTCTTCATGCGCAAAATCAATGCGTCACGGGCGATCCCGGCGTTATTGACCAGGATGCTCGGCAGGCCGCCGGCCGCCTCCAGGTCGGCCATGAGCGCCTCGGTCGAGGCGGCCTCGGTCGCATTCCAGACGCTGCCGCGTCCTTGGATGCCGGCGGCGGCAAAGTTGGCGGCGATCCGCTGCGCGCCCTCGCTGGTGGTGGCGGTGCCCACCACTGTTGCGCCGGCGCCGCCAAGGGCGAGCGCTATGGCTTGGCCGATGCCGCGCGAAGCCCCGGTGACCAGCGCCAGGTCCTGTTCAAGCATGAGCCGCCCCGGCCGTGGCGGCCAGCGCGGCCGCGAGTGACTCGGGATCCTCGAGCGCGAAGCAGCGCGCGCCGCGCTCGATGCGACGATTGAGGCTGGTGAGCACCCGGCCCGGACCGCTCTCGATGAGCGTCGAGGCACTGTGCAGCAGCGCCCGCACGGTCTGGGGCCAGCGCACCGGGCTGGCCAGCTGGCGCACGAGTGTGACCCGAATGTCCTGCGGATCGCTGTGCTCGACGGCATCGACCGCACTGACATAGCGACAGCTCGGTCGCCGCAACTCGATCTGCGCCAGCCGCTGCTCGAGCCGGTGCGCGGCCTCCCGCATCAGGCTCGAATGCGCCGGGACGCTCACGGGCAGCAGCTGTGCGCGCTTGGCGCCGCGCTGCCTGGCCAGACTCAGGGCGCGCTGGACCGCGCCGGAGTGGCCGGCGATCACGACCTGTCCCGGAGAGTTGAAGTTGACCGCCTCGACGACCTCGCCCTGCCCGGCCTGGGCACAGGCGGCCTCGACCTCCCCGTCCTCGATGCCGAGCACCACTGCCATCGCACCGATGCCCTCCGGAACGGCCTGCTGCATGATCTGACCGCGGAAATGTACCAGCCGCACGGCATCCTCGAACTGCAGCGCCTCGGCACACACCAGGGCTGCGAATTCGCCGAGACTGTGGCCCGCCACCGCGCTCGGGGCCAAGCCTCCCTGTTCGCGCCAGATGCGGGCCGTGACCACATCAGCCACAAGCATCGCCGGTTGGGTGATCTCGGTGCGATTGAGCTGCTCGGCCGGACCCTGCGCGACCAGCGACCACAGGTCGAAGCCCAGCGCCGCCGAGGCCTGGGCGTACCCGGCGCGCACCGCCTCGTGCTGCGCGGCCAGCGCCGCCAGCATGCCCACGGACTGCGAACCCTGACCCGGAAACACCAGCGCGATCGACATCTTGATTCACTACCCGCGCCTGCACCGGCGCAAAAAAGCGCGCGGATTATAGCGGCTTCCCCGCCCGCTGCGGCAGCCATGCGCCGATCAATCCTCCGAGCGCACCGAACAGATGCGCATCGGGCACCAGCGGCAGATCACCCGCAAAAACGCTGGCACCGCTGTGTTGTTCATAGACGAGCTTGACGATCAGCATCAGCAACAGCGCGGCACCCAAGGCCTCGCCGCGCCGATACAGCGCCACGGCCCCCGCTGCCAGTACGCCGTGCAACACGCCCGATGCGCCGACGTACCAGCGCACTTCGGGTCGCAGGAACCACAGCCCGGCATCGATCAGCGCGCTCGCGGCGAGCACGATCCACAGCCAGCGGCGTGGCGAGAATTCGCGCGCCAGCAGCATCCACAGCAGCACCAGGCCCGCGCAGTTGAGCAGTGCGTGCGTGAGATTCAAGTGTACGAGATGTGCGCTGAGCAGGCGCCAGCATTGTCCCTGCGCGAGCGCCACGCGATCGTAGCTCAGGGCATCGCGACCCGATGCGCCGCTGGCACACAGCGCAAGCATCACGGCCAGGGCTGCGAGCAGTGCTGCACCGTAGCGAGCGTCGCAATTCGCCGACCGCAGCCAGGATTGTGAGGCGCCGTCAGTTCTCATGGTCCTCATTTGTTATGATTGCAGGATCGACATCCGAGGCTGTCACAGCGTTACCAGCGAATCCCATGAGCGCCCTCATGAAGCCTAACAATTTGCACTCACGGCCGCGCTCCCAGCGTGGCTTTACCCTGATCGAAATCATGGTGGTGGTCATCATCATCGGCCTGCTGGCCGCGGTGGTCGTGCCGCAATTTTTGGGCCGCGTGGATGATGCGCGGGTTGCCAAAGCCAAGCAGGACATTCAGGCGCTGGATACGGCGCTGACCATGTTCAAGCTGGATAACTTCATCTACCCGACCCAGGAGATGGGCCTGCAGGCGCTGGTGACGAAGCCGAATGATCCCACGATCAAGAACTGGCGCGCCGGCGGCTACCTCAAGCGGCTGAACAAGGACCCATGGGGCAATGACTACCAGTACCAGATTCCCGGCACTCATGGTGAGTACGACCTGGCCTCATACGGCGCCGACGGCCAGCCCGGCGGAACCGGCGTGAACGCCGATGTCGGCAATTGGAATCTCGACAACTGAGCGTCTGCGGCGCGCATTTCATGGCGCCGATGCGCACTTTTCCGCCCCGACGCGGGGCACAGCATGGCTTTACGCTGATCGAGATCATGGTGGTCGTCGTGATCATCGGCGTCCTGGTGATCGGCGCGATTCTGAGCCTGGGCGCCACCGGCAAGGACAGCGGCCTGGAGCAGGAGCGCGATCGGCTCGTCGCCCTGATCGCTTACGGACGGGAACGCGGTGCCATGCTGACGCTCGAATACGGTATCCGCTGCGGCCAGCACGGCTATCGCTTTGCCTTCTATGACAATCGTCTGATGCAATGGAGCCCCGAGACCGTCGATGACACGCTGCGCCCGCGCCGCCTGCCGGCGGGCTTGCAATTCCGGCTGCTGATCGAGGGCCACGAGATCGTGCTCGACGATAAGGCGCTGCAGGTCAATCCCGTGGCGGCCAAGGCTCCAGGCGGCACGACATCGCTGCTGGGCAGCAGCAGCAGCAGCGGCATGGCTGGCATCAGTGGCAGCGGCGGTATCAGCAGCGCCTTCAGCAGCAGCAGCGGGCTCGGCAGCGGCAGCGCCTTCAGCAGCAGTGGCGGGCTGGGCAGCAGTAGCGGGCTCGGTAGCAGCGGCGGCCTGGGCAGCAGTGGCGGATACGCCAGCAGTGGTGGCTTGGGCAGCAGCAATAGCAGCAGCAGTAGCAGCAGCAGTGGCGGCGGTGGCCTCAACAGTCAGGGCAGTGACAACACGCCGCAGATCATGCTGTTCTCCAACGGCGACACGAATACCTTCGCGCTCACGATCGTGCGCGAGGGCGTGGGCCGCAGCGTGACTTTGCAGAGCAGCGATGACGGCACCGTGAAGGTCGGGGATATCGTTGAGGTGAAGCAGTGAGCCGGCGCAGATCCGCCGCCGTGCGCCAACCCGGTTTCACTCTGATCGAGGTGCTGGTCGCACTGGTGATCGTCGCCTTCGGCATGGGTGCGGTGCTGGCCTCGTTGAGTGCCGCGGCCGACAATGTCGCCGCGCTGCGTGAGAAAACATTGGCGCAGTGGGTCGCGCTGAACCAGGTCGCCGATACGCGGCTGAATCTGCAGACCCCGCAGACGGCAACCACCGAGGGCGACATCAAAGGCTTCGGCAACGGCGATTGGCACTGGCAGCAGATCGTCACCAACGTGCAGGGAATCCCGGGCCTGCTGCAGATCACGGTCAAAGTGCGGCGCAACACCCCCGGCACCATCGCCAGCAGCAGCAAAAGCGCGAGCAGCGCCAAGGAACCCGACTGGGTCACCACCGTGATCGGGTTTCGTGGCGATGCCGTGGCGGCAGCCAGTAGCGAAAGCGTCGATTGGGATCCATCGACCGCCGTCACCGGCACCAGCAGCAGTAGCAGTAGCGGCGGGGCGAGCACGGGCAGCGTGCCCAACCCCGGAACCACCCCCAATCCAACCACGACCACCACGCCGGCGCCGGGCACGGCCCCCTCGGGACCGGGTGCCTCGAGTTCCGGCGGACTCTAGAGCATGCGACGCACGGCGGGCTTTACTCTGGTCGAGCTGGTGGTGGCGTTGTTCATCACCGCGATCATGTTCACGATCGGCTATCGCGCCCTGGATCAGGCCTTGCGCAGTCGCAAGGAAGTTGACGAACAATCGGCGCGTCTGATCGCCGTACAGCAGGCGCTGCGCACGATGGAGCAGGACTTCGAGCTGCTGCAGCCGCGGCCGATACGCAACCTCATCGGCGACGGCTACCAGCCGGCCTTCATGAGCTCGCCGAACGTTGGTTCAATGCTGGGCAGCACGACCTCGACATTGAGCAGCTCGAGCAGCAACTCGAGCTCCAGCTCCAGTTCCGGCTCGAGCTTCGGTTCCGGCTCGAGCTTTGGCTCCAGCTCCGGCTCCAGCTTCGGCTCGAGCTCCAGCTCCGGCTCCGGCTCAAGCACCAGCTCCAGCTCCGGTGGTACCAGCGCAACGCTCGGCAATATCACCAGTCTCAATGGTGCAACGCTGCCGCTGGTGAGCTTCACGCGCGGCGGCTGGACCAATCCGGCGGGGTTGCCGCGCTCGGAACTGCAGCGGGTGAGTTATTCGATCGAGAATGGCGCCTTGATGCGATCGTACACGCTGGAGCTGGATGCCACTGCGGCGACTGTGCCGGTCAAGCGCAAGCTGATCGATCACGTCAAGACTTTCGGTGTGCGCTTCATGGACGCCGGACATAATTGGCAAACCCAGTGGCCGATGCCCACGCTCGGCGTCGGTCAGCAGGATCTGATGCTGCACATCCGGCCGGTGGCTGTGGAAGTCACGATCGAATTGGAGGATTGGGGCGTGCTCATGCGCCACATTGAGGTCGCCGGATGAGTCGCCGCGTGCGCTCACAGCGCGGCATCGCACTGCTGACGGCCATCGTCCTGGTGGCGATCGCCGCCGTGCTCGCCACGGCGATCGGCTTTGCCAGCGCCATGTCGGCACGCCGGGCCTCGACAGTGTTCGGCGCCGACCAAAGTCTGCTCGCCGCCGAAGGCGCTGAAGCCATGGCGGCCTATCTGCTCAAACAATCGGGCGCGAACAGCACGCAGGATGCGCTGAATCAGCCCTGGGCACAAAGTTACGGCCCGATGCCGCTGTTGCCCGGTGTGATGCTCGAGTTCGCGCAGCTCGAGGATCAGCAGAGCAAGTTCAACATCAACAATCTGGCGCCCAACGGGGGCTCCAGCACCGCCGCGATCGCACAGTTTCAGCAGCTGCTGGCGTTGCTCGGGCTGGAAAGCAAATGGGCGCCGTTGATCGCGGACTGGATCGACACTGACGATACGCCGAATTTTCCCGACGGCGCCGAGGACAGTGTCTATCTGGCACAATCCCCGCCCTATCGCACGGCCAATCTTCCGGTGACCAGCATCACCGAGCTGCTGGCGCTGCCAGGTTTCGGGCGCGATCGCTTCAACCGTCTGGCCCCCTACATCGCCGCGCTGCCGCCCGGAACCACGATCAACGTCTGTACTGCATCGGGCGTGGTGCTCGATGCCCTCAGCGGCAAAGTCGAATACAGCAACAATCCGCCGCAGCAACTGCTGGCGCAGCGGCAACAGGAAGGCTGCTTTCCGACGCTGGCGGTATTCCAGGCCAGCCTCACGAACAGCAACACGAGCGGCAACACCGGCACCAACACTGGAACCAACACCGGCACCAACACCAACACCGGCGCCGGTACGCAGGGGGGTGCGATGCAGCTCGGTCAACAGACTTCGTATTTTCGCCTGCGCTCATCCATCACTATTGGCACTGCACGGTTCAGCTTGTACAGTCTGTTGCAACGCGACGGCGTCGGACAGATCCACGTCGTACTTCGAACCTTCGGCACGGAATAATCATGGCGGAATGGCTCATTCTTCAGCTGCCACGCGCCGATGGGGGCTCGTGCAACTGGATGCTTGCCGACGCCGACGGGCGCAGCCTCGGCGCACCGCAAGCCAGCGCGATCGCTCAGGCCGCAGCCGAGGCCTCCGGACGTAAAGTCGGCCTGATCGTGCCGAGCAGCGATGTGCTGCTGACGGAAGTGGAACTGCCGCCCAAGAGCGGCGTGCGGCCGCAGCAACTCGTGGCCTATGCGCTCGAGGAACAACTCGCCGCCGATATTGAAACACTGCACTTTGCCGTCGGCACGCGCGACGAGGTGAACGGGCGCACCGCCGTGGCGGTCGTTACGCGCGCCCTGATGAGTCGCTGGCTGCAGGAGCTCAGCGATGTCGGCATAGCGGTCGCAGCGCTGTGCGCCGAGGCCTCACTGTTGCCGGAGAATCCCGGTCATAGCGTGGTGATGCTCGATGCTGACACGCTGTCGCTGCGTCGCGCCGGGCGGCCGGCATCGGCGCTGCCGGCCGACGATATCGCCGCCGCGCTCGCGGCATCGCTCGGCGCTGAGATGCTGGCCGAGCACCTGATTTTTTATGTCTCGCCGCAGGACTGGCAGCAGCGCTCGAACGAGGTCGAGGCGCTGCGCCCAAGTTGCGCCAGCCTCAAGGTACAGCTGCTCAATTCAGGACCGCTGCCGCTGCTGGCGCCGCAGCTGGCGCAGGGATCATTCATCAATCTGCTCAGCGGCGAGTTTGCCCCGCAGGTCGCGGCGGGCAGCGGCTGGCAGCGCTGGCGGCTCGCGGCAATTCTCGCCGCGGTGCTGTTCGCGGTGCACGTGGCGGGACTGTCGCTCGAGCTGCTGCAGCAGCACCGCAGCGAGCGCGCGCTCGATGCCGAGATCGGCACACTGGCGCGTAGCGCTCTGCCCGGGGATCCGGGCACGGGCGCCGTGCGCTCGCGCGTCGAGCAACGTCTGCTCGCAGCGCAGGGTGATTCGGGCGGTTCGGGTTTCATGTCGGCGCTGGCGGCACTGGCGCAGGCGCTGGGCGGCGCTCATGGCACCTCGCTTCAGGCCTTGAGCTATCGCGACGGCGCGCTCGATCTGAAGCTGCGCGCCAGTGATGCCGAAAGTCTGGAGCGTATCGATCAGGCGCTGCGCAACAATGGCTGGCAGGCCGAACTGACCTCCGGCGGCGCTGCTGCTACCGGCTATGAAGGCCGCATCCAGATACGCCGCGGTGCTGCCGCGGCGCGGGCCCGCTGATGCAGGCGCTGCGGCAATACCTGGCGAAATTGAGTGAGCGCGACCGGCGCGTGCTCATGGGCGGGGGCATCGCCGCGCTGTTGCTGCTGATTGTGGCCATCCTGCTGCCTCTGCAGCGCAGCGTCGGCGCCGCCGAGCAGCGCGTCGAGCGCAAGCGCGACGATCTGCTGTGGCTGCGCTCCATGGCGCCGGAGCTGGCCGGATTGCACAACAGCAGCGGACCGCCGCCTCTGCGCGAATCGCTGGTCGTGGTCGTGGATCGCACGGCGCGTCAGTCCGGGCTCGACAAGTCGTTGGTCGGCAGCCAGCCCAGCGGTGACGGCGGCTTGAACGTACGCCTGGAACAGACACCCTTTGATGGCCTCGTGGCCTGGCTGGCGCAGCTGCGCGAGAGCTATGGCGTGCGCGTCGACTCGGCGGTCGTCGACGCCGGCAATGCCGCCGGCACCGTCAATGCGAGCCTGGTCCTGCACGCGCGCTGATGTCGCTGAAGTCCGCGCTCCTGCTGGCAGCCGCGATCTTTCTGATCACCGTGCTGGTGCGCCTGCCGGCGGCGATACTGCCGCTGCTGCTGCCCGCTTCGGTGCAATGCCAGTCACCGCTCGGCACGCTCTGGCAAGGTTCCTGTGCGCAGCTGCGCGGCGGCGGCTTCGCGCTATCGAATGTGCGATGGCAGCTGCACGCGCTGGCGCTGCTGCGCGCGCGGCTGGCCGTGGACGTGCAGAGCGATGATGCGCGGGCGGCCGGGCGGGCGCAGCTGACGCTGCGGCATAACGGTGATCTGCAGATTCGAGAGCTGAACGCGACTCTGCCGCTGCAGGGCGGCTTGAGCGTGATGCCCGCCGGTTGGACCGGCGCGCTCGAGCTGGCCATCGAGCAGGCAAGCCTGCAGGGCGGGCACCTGGTCGCAGTGCAAGGGGTGATCACGGCGCGGCAGCTGCACAGCGATCATCCCGCCGCGGATCTGGGCAGTTTCGAGCTGAACTTCCCCGAGCCGCAGGGCGATGCGCCGATGCTCGGAACCCTGCGCGATCTGGATGGACCGCTGGCGCTGCAGGCCCACGTGCAGCTTGCGCGCGATGGCAACTATCAACTCGATGGCACCGTGGCGGCGCGCAGCACCGCCAATGCCGACCTGCAGCAGCTGCTGCAGCTGCTCGGTCCGGCCGATGCGCAGGGACGGCGTGCGCTGTCGCTGGCCGGCACGCTCTAGCGGCCGCGCGGCCCCGGCGCTTCAGGGCGCGAGCTCGCGAAAAACCCCGAGCAACGGGAAGTACAGCGCCACGTGCACGGGTTCGGGACCGAGCTGCGCGGCCAGGGCGGCATAGCGGCGCAGCTGTGGCGCGTAGCGCTGTGCCTCGCTATCGATGAAGTGCTCGACGGCGCCGCCCTCGTGTCGACTGGTTTTGTAGTCGACGACCCAGCGCTGCCGGTTCTGATCGAGCAGCATGCGATCGAAGATCACATTGACGAGCCGACCCTCGTGCAGCCCGGTCAGGCGCCACTCACTGTGGGCTTGCGGGTGAGAGCTTGCCAGCAGCCAGCGTCCGCGAGCGTCAGCGAGCGTGCGTTCGAGCGCCTCGAGTATCAGCGCCTGGGCGGCGGCGCGTTCCGGCGGCATCACGCCGAGTTCGGCCAGCCAGGTGCCGTAGTACCCTGCCCGGCCCTGAAGATCCTGCGCCGCCGGCAAAACCCGGGCTGCCGCCAGTCGATGCAACTCGGCGTGCACGATGGTGCCGATAGCGCGCGCGGTGAGTCCGACCCAGCTGTATTCGGGTGTCTCGGCGCTCACCGGCGCCGACAGCAACAGCCGGCGCGGCGCTGGCGCCGCCGGCGGCACCGGCAGCCTCCAGGATTCAGGCAGGCGCCACAGCAGCGGCGTGGCCTCGCTCGCCGCTGGTGCCCCCGCGCTGTCCTGCACTGGCGCCGGCGCGGCGCTTCTCAGAGCGGCGAACTCGCGCCCGATCGCGGGCCAGAGGATCTCGAGCAATGAGCCTGCCCTCGGCGCGGCAGGGATTGCGGGCGCGAGTGTCGGCTCGAGCGCGCCGAGCAGGTGCAGCGCCGAGCGTGCGCGCGTCGCGGCCACGTACAGCAGCCGCACGCGTTCAAGCCTGCTGCGGGCGCGACGCAGCCCCTTGATATAGGCGGCCAGCGAGCCTTGCGGTTCCTGCTCGCTGGCGCGGATAGGCGCCAGCAGCAGGTCCGTGCCCTCGCTCGCGCGCGGCAGTTCGATCCAATGCAGCAGCGGATCGGCATCGACCGCCGTCTTGCGGCCCAGGCCGGGCAGTATCACCACATCCCACTCGAGGCCTTTGGCCGCGTGCATGGTCATGACATCGATCGCGCCGGCTTGCGGTGGCGCGCCGGAATACAGCCGCTCGGTCAGCGTACCCAGCGCCTCTCCGACCAGCGTCTCGGGATCATCGTGCAGCGCCAGCGCATCGATGAAGCGGCGTGAATCGAAGCGCTCGGCCGCACTGGCATAGATCGCCGGTCCTGCCAGGCGCAGCCACGCATGTTCCACACGCTGCCACAGCGGCCAGCCGCGCTCGTCACCGATGAGCGCGGGTGTCAGCGCCGCGCACAGGCGAGCAATCCGGGGATCTGCCGTGGCGGCGGCGCTGAGCGCGGCGAACACATCGCCCTCGACCTGGGCCGACAGCTGCTCGATGCGTGCCAGGCTCAGTCCGCACCAGGGCGCGCGCAGCAGTGCCCACCAGGCGCTGCGATCCGCGCCATGCAGCAACGCGCGCGCGAGGCTGGACAAATCGCGGATCACCGCCCGGTCACGCAGCCGCTCCAGGTCCACGCCGCGCAGTGCAAAGCCGGCGGCCCGCAGCTCCGCCACGATCTTGCCGGCGTGGTCGCGGCCTGCCACCAGCACCGCGATCGATGCCGCGGGCTCGCGCGCGCGCGCCGCGCGCACGATCTGCAGCACGCGCGCCGCCTCGGCGTCGGCATCGCCCGGCGCGAGGCGATGCAGGCTCACGCTCTCGTGCGCCGCGCCGGCCGGGGATTGCGCCGGCACCGATGGCAGATAGCGCACGGCCGCCAGACGCGCGTCATCGTCGCGCGGAAACAGGCGTGCAAAGTGTTCATTGATCCACTCGATCAGCGGCGCACGGGAACGAAAGTTGCGCCGCAGCTGCAGCATCTGCAGCTCGATCTCGCCGAGCCCATGATCGCGTGCCCGCAGGAACAGTCCGACTTCCGCCTCGCGAAATTGATAGATCGACTGCATCGGATCGCCGACGATGAACAGCGTGCGGCCATCGCCGCGCTCCCAGCCCGCGGTGAGCGCGCGCAGCAGCTCGAACTGCTCGAACGAGGTGTCCTGGAATTCATCGACCAGGATGTGCCGCAGCGCATTGCCGGCACGCAATGCGAAGTCGCTGGGCTCGCCCTGTTCGCTGAGCGCTTGGCGCGCGGCCGCGGCGACGTAGGCATAGTCGACCTTGCCGTGCTCGGCGAACAGCAGCTGCAGTTCGGCCGCGGCACGCATGAGCAGCAGCGCCAGGGCTTCGATCGTGCTCTGATCGGCGTCACTGAGCGCGGCATCAGGCAGGGCGCGCACGGCGCACAGCGCCTCCTGAGCCCCATCGTGCGCGGCCAGGCCGGTGACCCAATCCTGCACGCGCTGTTTCATGGCCTGATCGCCCGGCCCGAAACCCTCGCGCAGCGTGAAGCGTCGACGCCAGCTGCCCTTGTCGGTCATCGCCAGATTGCACAGCGCGCGCCAGCGCGGCAGACTCGGCGGCTCCGCATCCAGCCGCCCCGTGCCGTGCGCATCCACGTGCGCCAGCAGCTGCTCCGCCTCGTGCAGCAACGGCGTCGGCAGCCGCGCGGCCGTCCCGGCCAGCTGCATGCGCAGCACCGAGACCAGACTGCCGGCAACGCGCTCGGCCAGGCCACTGTCGCGCGCATCGAGTACGCGCGGCAGCCAGTGCGAGCGCCGCTCGAGCATGTCGCCGAGCAGTTGCTCGAGCCGGCGCCAGCTGTTGTCCAGACGCTCGAACAGCAGCTGCGCGGCAGCGGCGCTGTCGGGCTCGCGCAGCGCATCGTGCAGCGCGCGGCGCGCGGCGCGCCGATACAGCGGCGCGGGCGCCAGGCTGATCTGCAGCTGCGCCCCGCTGCGCGCGGCGATCGGCAGCGCACTGGCGAGCCGGTGATTGAGTGCGTCGATGGTCTCGACGCGCAGGCGCGAAGCATTGCGCAGCAGCTGCCAGTCGCCGCTGCGATCGCGCCGGGCGACCGCCTGCAGCAGCCCCGCATCGATGCCCGGAATGGCAGTGCCGGCATCGGCCGCCTGCAGCGCCGTGAGAATGCGGTGGCGCATTTCCGCCGCGGCCTTGCGCGTGAAGGTGATGGCCAGTATCTGCTCCGGGGCATCCACCACCGCCAGCAGCGCCAGAAAGCGCGCCGTCAGCACCGTGGTCTTGCCCGAGCCGGCCGGCGCCTGCAGCAGCAGCGAGCGATGCACCTCGAGCGCCTCCCGGCGCGCGCGCTGATCCATCTGCAGCGGGTCCGGTGCGCTCATGGCCGCGATGCGCCGCTTGGCTGGATGCGGCAAAACGCCTGCAGATGACAGATCTCACAGGCCCCTGGCTGCGGCCGAACGGCTGCATGGCCGGACAGAAATTCCTGTACCAGTTCGCGCAGCTGCTCGCGCCAGCGCTGCAACAATGCCGGCCACGCCGCCTCCCCTTCGGGCAGTGCGCGCAGCCCGATCAGGCGCCCGGCTCGATCGGCGACGCCGCGCAGCCTGGGTCCCTCGCGCCCGAGATACAGCGCCAGCACCGCGGCGGTTTGCTCACCCGCGGCCATGGCATAAGCGGGCAACTGCGGCAGTCGCGGTCGTTCGGCGTGAGGCTCGAAGCTCTCGGGCGAACCGCTCTTGTAGTCGATCACGATCAGTCGTCCGTCGCTGAGCTGATCGACGCGGTCGAGCCGCAGCCGCAGCGTGGCGCCGGCGACGGCGTACGCTCGTCGCCATTCCAGAGCCAGGGTTTGAAAGGGCTCGCGCGTGCGTTCCCAGGCCAGCAGCTGCTGCAGCACCCGCACGGCGCGCTCGGCCTCACGGCGCAGACCGCTCGGCTCCAGGCTGCCGGGGGCACGCTGTTCGGCTTGGGCGAGCGCACTCTCGACGCACTCACGCAGCAGGCGCAACTCGGCCTGCTCGGCGCGCTCGCACAGCGTGCGCGAGTCGGCGGTAGCGCGCCAGAACAGCTCCAGCGCGTGATGCAGGATCTGCCCGCGCAGCCGCGGATCGATGCCGGGTGCGGGTTCGGGCACCGGCTGCGCCTGCAATCGCAGCTGCGCGAAGCTGCGAAATGGACACAACGCCTGCAGCTCCAGCAAACGTGTGCCGCCAAGCAGCGCCTGCGCCGCGGGCCAGGCCGGTCCCGAATCATCCCGCCAGGGCTCCAGCGCCGGTGCGCTCGCGGCCAACCAGGATTCGAGCGGGACGTGCGCGGCGGCCGCCTCCGCGCTGGCCGGCACGGCCTCGTCCGCGGCTTCGCGCAGCAGCGGGCTTGGGTCGCACGGCAGATCCCCGTCACTGCGGGCCCAGCTCATCGCTAGCTCCGGGGTGGCGTGCCGCCAGCGCCGCAGGGCCTGCTCGGCCAAGCGCAGCGGGCCGCCGGGGCTGGCCATCGCCATGCCGGCCGCCTGCTGCAGCGCCCAGGGGATCAGCGGATCCGGGCGTGGCGCCTGCGGCCAGACCTCGGCCGTCAGACCGGCGATCCAGATGCCGTCGTAGCGCACGATCGGGTCATCCAGATAGCTGGTGACCGTCACCGGCACATCGTCACTGGCCGGCTCGAAGGCGGTGCGCGCGGCCAGCTGATGCAGCCATTGCAGCGCCTGCGAAGCCTGCAGGAGCTGCGGGGCGATGGCCATGGCCGCGAATTCGCCCAGCAGCTCCTCAAAGCGTGCCCTGACTTGCTGCTCGGCGCTGCTCAGATCCGGTCCGGGCCAGCCGCAGCGCGCGAGCACGAGCGCGAAGCGTTGCGCCCACCGTGCCGGCGGCGCCGGCGCCGCGGGGGCCACGATCGGCGGCGCGTGCAGGCTCAGCGCCTGAATCAGCGCGCGCAGTACCACCGCCGCAGCCTCGTCCGGGGCCTGGTTGACCGGCTCGATCAGCGCCTGCAGCAGCGGCAGCTGTGTGGCTTCGATGTTGTGCTCGCGCAGCCACAGGTCCAGGCGCAGGCGTGCTGCGCGTGCCGCCGGATCCAGGAACGGCGTGCGCAGCACGGCGCTCAAGGCATCGAAGTCCGCCTCACCGGCGGCCAGGCTCAGCAGCCGCAGCGCGGTGGCGATCAGTGGGTAATCGATCAGCGGCACCCCGCCCTCGATCGCCAGGACGCTGTGGCCCTGGGCGGAGCCGGGATCGAGTATTCGATGCTGATCCAGGCTCTGCCCCAGCGCCCGCAACCAGCGATGGCGCTGTTCGGGCAGACGCATCACGATCAGCAGCAGACGCGCGCCGGGATCTTGCGCCAGGCGCCCCGCGCACCATTGGGCCGCGGCCTGCGCCTCCAGTTCGGGATTGTCGAAGTCCAGGACCTGCAGCGCCCCGGGCGCGGCCTCTGGCTCCGTCGGCTCACTGAGCACGTTGATGCGATCGAGCCATGCGCGCCGGGCGCTGCCGAGTTGCGCAAAACCCGCCATGAGCGTCACGCTTGCGGGCTGCAGGTAGTCGGCACAGGCGCGCCAGGAGCGACTCCAGAGCGCGTGCAGCTCATGGCAGCGGCGCTCAAAGTGCTCACCGGCACGCAGCAGCACGGCCGTCTCTGCGCTCGCGGCATCGTGCAGCTCGAGCCCATAATCCTCGAGCAACAGCACGGCGCGACGCACGCTGTCGATCAGCGCATCGGGCCACAGCACAGCCAGGTCGGAACAGGCCGCGCGCACGGCTTGGCGCCACAGCCACCATTCCTCGGCCCGCGAGAGTCGGCGCGGCACCGGTACCCCGCGAGCGCGTGCCTCGTCCAGGCCGCGCTCCAGCCACGCGTTCCACGACAGCACATCCGGACTGTCCCAGACGCGCCGACCGGCCCCGAGCTGCGCGGCGCTGTAGGCCAGGCGCAGTGCGGCAGCACGTTGCGGTGTCGGCACCAGCAGCGTGCCGCCAGCTGTCAGATGAGCGAGGATCTCGGGAGTAAGTTCAAGCAATTCAATTTATTGACTTGTTTTATTAAGGCATCACTTAAATCTGGTCTGTGCCTCGACCACCTTCGGTAGTCCGCTTTCGCGCGCGCTGCTGGCATACGCCTCGAGCAGTTCCTCGATGCGCGCGAACACCGTACGCAGCGTGGTCGGATCGGGCAAGGTCGTGACGCGGAAATGATTGCGGTACGGCACATTGAAGCTCACGCCCGGGGCCACGAGCACGTGCTTTTGCTCCAGCAGGTCCAGAGCGAACTGCTGATCGTCAAAATCCGGCAGCGCCTGCGGATCGACACCGACAAAGGCGTACATCGCGCCCTTGGGCGGGGCGAGTTGCAGATAGCGGCTACCGGCGATGGTCTCGAGGATGGCCCGACGCGATTCGTACAAGCGTCCCCCGGGACTGACAATCTCGCGAATGCTCTGGTAGCCGCCGAGCGCGGTCTGTACCGCCCATTGCGCCGGCACATTGCTGCACAGGCGCAGGGAGGACAACAGCTCCAAGGCCGAGAGGTAATCGGCCGCGCCGCGCAGCTTTCCGGAAAACACGGCCCAACCGACCCGATAGCCGCAGGCGCGATAGATTTTCGACAGACCCGAGAGCGTGGCGCACAGAGTGTCGTGCACCACGGTTGCCATCGGTATGGATTGCGCGCCGTCGTAGACCATCTGGTCATAGATCTCGTCGCTGAACAGCACCAGCTTGTGCCGCTCGGCGAGCCGGGCGAGCCCTGCGAGCACCTCGTGCGAATAGGCGGCACCGGTCGGGTTGTTCGGGTTGATCACGACCAGCGCGCGCGTGTGGCGCGTGATCAGCGCCTCGATCTGCGCCGGGTCGGGCACGAAGTCATGCTCGGGCAGACAGGGGTAGTGCACGGCGCGCCCGCGATTGAGCGTCACCGCCGCGGTCCAGAGCGGGTAGTCCGGACTGGGCACCAGCACCTCATCGCCGTCATTGAGCAGTGCGCGCAACACCATATCGATGAGCTCGCTGACGCCGTTGCCGATGAAGACCTCCTCGGCACTCACGCCCGTGACCCCGCGCGCCTGCTGCTGCATGACCACGGCTTCACGCGCCGGGAAGATGCCCTTCTGGTGACAGTAGCCCTCGCTGTCCGACACGTTCTCGATCATCGCCAGACGCATCGTCTCGGGCGTTCGAAAGCCGAACAGCCCGGGGTTGCCGATATTCAGTGAGATAATCTCGTAGCCGAGCCGCTCCAGCTCGTGCGCGCGCCGCGCCAGGCGGCCACGGATCTCGTAGCGCACCGCCTTGAGCGATTCGCTGGGTCTGATGGGCGTTTCGATGCTCATGCGCTCAAGCCTACCGCGGGCCTGAGCCCGGCACACGTTAGGCGCATCACAGCCTACAGCTGCGCCAGCACGGCCTCGGCTGCGGATACTTTGAACTGGCCCGGGGCCTCGATGCTCACCTGCGTCGCCACACCGCGATCCACCACGATCGCGAAGCGCTGGCCGCGCATGCCCATGCCAAAGGCCTTGCCATCGAGTTCCAGCCCCAGGGCGCGGGCGTAGTCGCCGTTGCCGTCGGCCAGCATCAGCACCTTACCGGCGGCATTGGAGGCCTTGCCCCAGGCGTTCATCACGAACACGTCGTTGACCGCCATGCAGGCTATGGTATCCACGCCCTTGGCGCGCAGCTTCTCGGCCAGTTCCAGATAGCCCGGCAGATGCTTGGCATCGCAGGTCGGCGTGAACGCTCCAGGCACGGAGAACAGCACCACGCGCTTGCCGTCGAACAGCTCGGCGGTGGTCAGGTCCTTCGGTCCCGAGTCGCTCATGGTCTTGAATTTACCCTCGGGCATGCGTTCGCCCACTTTGATCGTCATGGCCTGCACTCCTCCAGAGTCGTGATCGGCGCTAGTCGCTGGACGCTAGGCGCTCTTCGCCCCGGCGTGCAGCGCCCAGAGTTTGCCAAGCCGCGCATAGCCGCTATTGCTCGAGGTGCTGACCTTCTCGAACGACCTCTGCGCGTCCGCGGCGTCGTGCGAGCGCCATTGCGCAATGCCCAGCAGCAGATTGGCCTCGTCGGGGTATTTCAAATTGCCCTTGGTGATGCCCTTTTGCAACGCGGCCATGGCCTTGTCATTCATGCCGTAGCTCAGATACGCGGCGCCTACCTGGACCAGGCGATCACCGGTGGGGGCGTTGGCCGCATCGACCTCGGTCTTCGGCAGCGCCGCCTGATCGGTCGCGGCGCGCTGCTTGGCGCCATCGAGCAGATGCTGGTAGCGATCCTTGTCACGCTGCTCGGTGAACACGTTTTCGCTGAACGCCTTCTGCAGCACCGACTGCGTCTCGCCCGGGTAACCCTGGTCGAGCGCCAGCTCGGCCATGTCGGCATAGTCGATGCCGCGCTTGAGCACGCCAACGTCGTTCATGAGCCGGTAGACGTTGAGCTGCAGATGCGCGTCCTTGGTATCGGCGTTGACCAGCGAGGCCAGCGCGTTGGCCCAGTATTCGGTCTTGGGGTAATAGGCCACCAGCTTTTCCACCGCCCTGCTGGCGCCGGCCTTATCCCCGGCCTTGTCGCTGAACTGCCAGAGCAGCTTGAGCGAATCCTCGTCGGGCTTTTCCATCTTGCCGACGATCTCCTGCATGGTCGCCTCGGCATCCTTGTATTTGCCCGTCAGGTACTGACTTCTGGCAATGAGTCCCATGACGTCGCCGTCATTGGCACCGGCTTTCACCGCCTCGTTGGCGACCTCGAGCGCCTTGTTGTAGTCCTTTGTCTGGTAGTAATACTGACTGGCCGTCTTGAGGTACAGCTTCTTCTGGTCGGGCGTCGTGTATTGTGACTGCGCCAGGGTCTCGATGATCGGAACTTCGTTCGCCATGTCCTGCTTGCCGGCATAGGCCTTGAGCAGGAAGGTATTGATCACCCAGTTGTCATAGGGTGTCTTTTCGGGCTGCGCCTGGGCCTCCTTGATCTTCTGCATCGCCTCATCGTAGTTCTTGGCGGCCAGTGCATCCTGCGCGGCCTTCAGGGGCTTGGCCAGCTTGTTGCTTACGGTGGGCTGGTCGGCCGCCAGGACGGTACCGGCAACCAGCGGCAATGCAGCGATCGAAGCCAGCACAATCTTCGCGAGCGCGGATACGAAATGCAGACCGTTCCTCATGACTTTCCTCAATGATGCGGAGCGTCCCAACGACGATTCCGACGGATAAGTCGACGGCTCATCAGGGCGCTTCCTTATGGGTAGCGGGGGTGGGGTCGAATACCGGCGAAGCCCGAGTGTCAGGCGACGGCTCGCCGGCGTGTACTCTCATTCCTCGACAAACTGACTGGTATTGACGAAACCGATCTTCTCCATGTGGTTACGCTGCGCCGCCGCCAGCACCTTGGCGACATAATCGTATTTCACATGGCTGTCCGGGGCCAGATGCAGCTCGGGCTGCGGATCCTGCGCGGCGGCATCCTTGAACTGCTCTTCCAGATCGCCCATCGAGGCAATCGTCTGCCCGTTCCAGGCGATCGTGCCATCGTAGTAAATGTCGAGATTGATGATGACCGGTTGCACCGGCGGCGGTGGCTGATTCGGATTTGGCGGCGGCATGTCGAGCTTGACCGCGTGCGTCATGATCGGCAGCGTCACGATCAGCGTCACCAGCAGCACCAACATGACGTCGATCAGCGGCGTCGTGTTGATGTCGCACATCGGTGCGCCTTCGCCGCCTCCGCCCACACTCATTGCCATGGTATCGGTCCCCTCTCAGCGCGTGCCGCGCACGCCGTGGTCGGGCTCGGTAATGAAGCCCACTTTAATGACCCCACCGCGATTGATGGCCGCGATGACCTTGCCGACGTTCTTGTAGTCCGTCTGGGCATCGGCCCGAATATGAATCTCCGGCTGTGGCACCTTGACGGCCTCGCCCTCGACCCGCTCTACCAGCTGGTGCATGTCGAGCACCTTCTGCTGCGCCCAATACACATCGCCATCCGCCGTGACGGAAATGGTGATGTTCTCGGGCTTGGTCTGGGTCGGGATATTGACCGCCTTGGGCACGTTGACCGCCACGTTCTTCGTGATGACCGGGATGGTGATCAGGAAGATGATCAGCAGCACCAGCATGACGTCGACCAGCGGCGTCGTGTTGATCTCCGACATGATGCCGCGGTCGTCACCGTCACCTGAACCGAGTTTCATTGCCATGGGGGCCGCTCCGGCTGCAAGCGTCGACTAACCGCCACCGACGCGCGCGCCACTCACCAGATAGGCATGCAGATCGCTGGCGAAGTTCCGAACATTGTCCTGGATCATTTTGTTTCGGCGCAGCAGCCAGTTGTAGCCCAGCACCGCGGGCACGGCGACGAACAGGCCGATCGCCGTCATGATCAGCGCCTCGCCGACCGGACCGGCGACGCGGTCAATGCTGGCCTGCCCGGCGATGCCGATGTCGATCAGTGCGTTCAGAATGCCCATGACCGTGCCAAACAGGCCGACGAACGGCGCCACCGAGCCGACCGATGCCAGGAATGACAGGCCGCTGCCGATCTTGCTGTTGACGCCGTCGACCGCCCGCTGCAGCGCCATCGTGATCCATTCGTGCAGATCGATACGATCGGTCAGCCGCCCTTCATGGTGCGAGGCGGCGCGCAGGCCGCTCTCGGCGATGTAACGATAATCATCGCGCTTGCCCAGCCGCTCGACGCCATCCTTGAGCGAGGGCGCGGTCCAGAACTGCTTTTCGACGATCTTGCCGGCTTTCTTGAGGGTGCGCTGGTCCCAGAGCTTGGTCAGAATAATGAACCAGGAGCCCAATGACATCAGGACCAGGACGACCAGGGTCGAACGGCTCACGATGTTTCCATTCACCCATAATGGAATCAATCCATACGGGTTTCCGGTTGCGGTCGCGACGGCTGCGGTAGTGGCTGCGGTATCCATTGATTTTCCTCTTTTACATCATCCCCGCCCGGCGAACCCGGCGGACCAATTGTTGTTCCAGACTAAATAGTGACAATCAAACGACCTCGGCGGTCGCTCAACCGCTGCCGGCGTGCAGTTCGAACTTCACCGGTAGAACCGGGCAGGTCGAAACGGGCTTGCCTTCCTGCGTCGGAGGCTTGAAGCGGAACGCCTTGCCGACCTTGATCGCCGCGTCATCGAGAGCCGGAAATCCAGAACTGGTGACGATTTCAGCCGTCTCGACCTTGCCGCTCGTGTTGATGCAGATCTTCACCTGCGCCCGCCCTTCCTGGCCATCGCGGCGGGCCTGCTCCGGATAATAGTTGGACACGTCGGGTCGGAAGGTCGTCTCCAGCTTGGTCGGCGCCGGCGCGGCCCGCGGCGGCGGCGGCGGCGCGGGCTTGGTGGTCACGTTCGTGATCGGTGGCGGCGGGGCATCGACCGGAACGGTGATATTGATGTCCGGGGCGATGACCTGCACCGGCGGCCGTTCCTTCAGATCCACCGGCGGCGGCGGCGGCGGCAGGTCCTTGGGCTTTTCCTGCTCGATGATGTTGGTCTGCAGAATGGTCGCCAGGTAGCGTTGGCCGCTTTTGGCGAGCCCGCTGGCGAACGCATAGATGACCAAAGCATGAATGATCAGGATCGCGACGAAAACGATCGCGCGCTTGGAGAGGAGATTGGCTTCCTGCGGGTAATATTCGCTCATAGCTTGACGTGCGTGTTCCCTTGGGCTCTCTGCGCGTGAGGCGCGGCCATTGCAAGCAATTTTAAAATTTGTCTGCTCAACATGTCGGCTGTCGTCCCCGGATCGCCATCATCACAGCATCCCAATGATGCCTCTGCGCTCTCGCCATGCAGCCTTTGGGCCATCACGACGGCTGCTGTTCGCCGACCCTGCCAAATCGATCGCTCAAGCCACCGATTCAGCAGATCCCCTGCTCCCCAAAGATGCCCCCGTTGTACGCTGCCGCGCGGCACCGAACGCGTGCGCGGATCGACACGACGTCAAAGAACTGTAACTGCTCGCCGCAGCCGTTACAACCCTCAGCGATTGTCATTGCCTTGGCTTTTCACGGCTTGGGCCCGGCGACGTTGCTCCAGTCATTATTGCGTGTTTAGTAAACGTCGGTGACGGCGCCTTCGGATGCACTGCTGACCACCCGCGCGTACTTTGCCAGCACACCGTGTGTCGCGTACGGCCGCCGCGGCTTCCACGCGCGCCGCCGGGCTTTGATCTCCGCAGCGGAAGCGGCCACGTCAATGCGCTGTTGTTGTGCATCAATGGTCACTCGGTCACCATTTCGTAGCAAAGCGATCGGGCCTCCGACCGCCGCCTCGGGTGCAATATGTCCTACCACGAAACCGTGGGTGCCCCCCGAAAAGCGGCCGTCGGTGATCAATGCCACCTTGTCGGTAAGTCCGCAGCCGACGATTGCGCCCGTGGGACTGAGCATCTCACGCATGCCCGGTCCGCCCTTGGGTCCTTCGTAACGAATCACCACGATGTCGCCGGCGCGCACCTTGCCGGCAAGAATCGCCGCGGTGGCGGCTTCTTCGCCTTCGAACACGCGCGCGCGTCCGGTGAAGGACAGGCCTTCCTTACCACTGATTTTGGCGACTGAACCCTCTGGCGCCAAATTGCCATAGAGAACAACCAAGTGGCTATCCTTCTTGATGGGGTTTGACATGGGGCGAATGATGTCCTGCGCCGTCGGGTAGTCGACCGCGTCCGCCAGATTCTCAGCCAAGCTCCGGCCCGTAACCGTCAGGCAATCCCCGTGCAACAGCCCGGCATCGAGCAGGCGCTTCATGAGCGGTTGAATGCCGCCGATTGCGACCAGCTCGGACATCAGATAGCGGCCACTGGGGCGTAGATCCGCCAGTACCGGCACGCGCCGGCCGATCCTCGTGAAATCATCGAGCTTCAGACGCACCGCCGCTGCCTGGGCAATGGCCAGCAGATGCAGCACCGCGTTGGTGGAGCCGCCGAGCGCAATCACCACGGTGATAGCGTTTTCGAAAGCGCGGCGGGTCAGAATGTCGCGCGGCCGCACGCCCTGTTGCAGCAGTGCTACGACGGCGGCACCGGCGCGCCGGCAGTCCTGCAGCTTGTCCGCGCCGAGTGCCTCCTGCGCCGAGCTGCCCGGTAGACTCAGTCCAAGCGCCTCGATCGCTGAGGCCATGGTGTTGGCCGTGTACATCCCGCCGCAACTGCCCGCTCCGGGTATCGCCGTGCGCTCGACTTCCAGCAGCTGCGCAGCACTGATCTTGCCGGCGGCTTCACTGCCCACCGCTTCGAACACCGAGACGATATCGCGGCGCATGACGCCGGGCCGGATCGTGCCGCCGTAGACGAATACCGCGGGCCGGTTCAGACGCGCCATCGCCATCGCGCAACCAGGCATGTTCTTGTCGCACCCACCCAGCGCCACCAGGCCGTCGAAACCCTCGGCAGCCACCACAGTTTCGATCGAGTCGGCGATCACCTCGCGCGAGACCATCGAATAGCGCATGCCGGGCGAACCCATCGAAATACCGTCCGAGACGGTGATGGTGTTGAACAGCACGCTCTTGCCGCCGGCCGCATCGGCGCCGCCGGCCGCCGCGCGTGCGAGCTCGGCGATATGCATGTTGCATGGGGTGAGATCGGCCCAGGTCGAGGCAATGCCGATCTGCGGTTTGCTGAAATCCTGATCAGTGAAACCCACTGCGCGCAGCATGGCGCGCGCCGGCGCCTGCTTGGCCCCGTCCACGACCAGGCTCGAGTAGTGTCTGGTGTGGGCGCCGGTCGTTTTTGCCTTCACGCCTTTTTTATAAGCCATCCGCTGCGCCCCTGTGTATTTTTGCAAAGATGCCAGTCAGCGCCGGGTTGCATAACCCGAGGCGCGCATGCGCACGAAGCCGATCGCGCCGGCCGTGACCATCGTAAAGGGTATCAGCAGTGCGGCGATACCCAGTCCCGGGCGTTCGGCATCGAGCCATTCATAGCACAGCATACCCAGCGGCGGAGCGAACAGCCCACGCACCCCGGTCAGTGTCACGTGCACTCCCATGTAGTGTTGGGCGCGACCGAGCGTGGCGAAATCGTTGTGCCCGAGATTCCAGCCGAGGTTGGCGCCGGCGTAGCTCACGCCGAGCAGCACACTGCCCGGCCAGAGCAGCCACGGCGCTCGCAACAGCACGGCCACGCTCATGATCGCCATGGCCGCGACCAGCGACCAGCACTGGCGCGAGCGGTAGTCGATCACATGGCCCTGATCGAACAGCCGCGCCCAGGCCGGCAGAAACACCGGCATCAGAAGCAGCGGCAGCGCGGTCAGCAACATCACCTGCGTGGTACTCGACAGATGCAGACGGTCGCTGAACAGCACCACCATCTGGGCATTGAGCATCAGGTTGCCCGCGCCGTACAGGCTCATCCAGAACATGTAGCGGCGGAAGGCCGGGTCAGCGCGCAGAATCTCGCGCAGCATGGTCAGGCTGAAGGGCGAGGCGCCGACGCCCTCGCCGGCTTCGGCGGCAAGCAGCAGATACTCGCGTCGCACTCGCACCGCGCGGTAACGCCAGGCGGCCAGCAGGCCCGCGAGAGCGGCCAGCAGGTAGATCCAGCGCGCCAGATCGGCGCGCCGATCGAGCAACCAGCCGGTCGCCAGCGCCACACCGGCCATGCCGACCTCGTTGTAGACGACGATGCGGCCGGTCATGCGCGCCATGACGTGCCGCGGGTAATTTGCGGTCCAGATTGCCGCCCGCACCGTCAGCACGCCGGCCCAGAGCATGCGCGCGAGGATCACCGCCAGAATCGTCAGCAGCAAGCCACCGCCCGCGCTGGGGGCGAAGGCGATCAGGCCCACGCAGAGCGCAAAGGCGGCCTGCAGGGCAACCAGCAGGCCCACGCGCGATCGGCCGTGTGCGAGATTGGCCCAGGCGAAACTGACGATATTGGCCATGGCCGGCGCGCCGGTCACGAGCGCGACCGCGAGATTCACAGTCGTGCTCGGCAGGATCGGTGCGTAGCCCTTCTTGACGAACACCGCGACGGTCGCGCCTTCGACCAGGCCGAGCGGCACACCGATCAGCGCCCAGGGCAGGCGCTCACGGCTGAACATGGCTTCGACGCGCGCACTGGGCGGCAGCGGCGCGGAGGCGCCGGATCGAGACTGCGAAGGCATGCGCTTAGCCCAGTCGGTGGCGAATCAGCTGATACAGGGCCCGCACACACTGCGCTTCGGCCCCTTGTGGGCGGCCGGGACGGTCTTTGGGATTCCAGGCGTAGAGATCCACGTGCAGCCAATTCGGTGTTGCGGTCACGAAGCGTTTGAGAAACAGCGCCGCGATGATGGCACCGGCAAAGGGCGAGGCCGAGACATTGTTCAGGTCGGCCACGCGGCTGCTGAGCTCATCGTCATACCCCATCCACAGCGGCATGGGCCAGATCGGATCGGCGTGCGCGCGCGCGATGCCGGCCAACTCGGCCGTGAGCGTCTCGTCGGCGGCGAACACCGCCGGCAGATCCGGTCCCAGGGCGGTACGAGCCGCACCGGTCAAGGTGGCTAAATCGATCAGCAGTTCAGGCCGCTCCGCATCAGCCTCGCACAGCGCATCGGCCAGCACGAGCCTGCCTTCGGCATCGGTGTTGCCGATCTCGACCATGAGCCCCTTGCGCGAGCGCCACACGTCCCCGGGTCGATAGGCGCGCGAGCCGACACTGTTCTCGACCGCGGGAATCAGCAGCCGCAGTTCAATCGGCGCACCGAGCTCGAGCAGCAGACGCGCGAGCCCGAGTGCACAAGCCGCCCCGCCCATGTCCTTCTTCATCAGCAGCATGGCCGCCGAGGCCTTGAGATCCAGGCCGCCGCTGTCGAAGCACACGCCCTTGCCCACCAGGCTCACGCGCGCAGCACCGGCTCGTCGCCAGCGGCAGTCGATCAGACGTGGCGCGCGTGCGCTGGCCGCGCCGACTGCTGCAATCAACGGATACTCGCGTGCCAGCGTCTCTCCGCTGTGCACCACGCACTCGCCCGCGTATTGCGCCACCAGCTCGAGCGCGGCAGCGGCAAGTTCCTCGGGACCGAGTTGATTCGCCGGCGCGTTGATCAGATCGCGCGCCCATCCCATGGCCTGCGCCGCGGCGTGCGCGTAGCGCAGGTCCGCACCAGGCGGTGCAATCAGGGCATTGGCGATCGGCGGTTTGGGCGCAGCGCTGCGATAGCGCGTGAGCCGGTAGCTGCCCAGCAGCCAGCCGAGTGCAAACTGGGTTGCCGCATGCGCCGAGAGCGGTGTGGCCAGACGATAGGTGCCGGCAGGCAGGCGTTCGGACAAGGGCGCTGCGTCCCACAGCGACAGCTCATCGACATGCGGCAGCCCGCCCAGCCCGAGCACCACCCCGGCCACCGCGCCGGCGGGGTCCGGCAGCAACTGCAGACGATGGCGATCGCAGGCGAAGCCCTGAGCCTGCGCCCAAGCCGCCTGCGTGGGCGGCAGAGATTGCAGCAGCTCTGCATAGCTGCCGTCGGTTGCGAGCCAAAGCGGGATCCCCGCGCCCACCGGCGCCGTCACCAATGTCTGCATGCCCGAAGCTTAGCGGAATTGCCGCCTCAGATTGACAAGTACTTGATCGTTGTGCTGATATCGGCGGTGCGTTTTCATCACATGGCCCCCATCATGCAGACTGCGCGCTCGCTCGTCCTATCGGTAGATCTGCTGCTCGCCAAGAGCGGTCGGGGCGGGTGCTGCCGGCGTTTCTGAAACCAGGAAACGGACAAACACCGAAACCCCGCACCGGCCGCCGATGCGGGGTTTTTTGTTGACCTCATGGAGTGTTGAACGATGCATTTGTATGGCAGGAAGGACGTCGATAAGAAGGCGCTCAAGGGGGCGCATATTGCCGTGCTCGGTTACGGCAGCCAGGGCCGTGCCCACGCCCTGAACCTCAAGGACAGCGGCTTCCAGGTCACGGTCGGTCTGCGCAAGAGCGGCGCGAGCTGGAGAAAGGCTAAACGCGACGGGCTCGTCGTGGCCGAGCCGGTCGATGCCGTGAAAGGCGCCGACCTGGTGGCCATGCTGGTGCCCGACCTGGCGCAGGCCGCGCTGTACGCGAGCGTCAAGGGCGCGCTCAAGCCCGGTGCCGTGCTGCTGTTCGCGCATGGCTTCAACGTGCACTTCAAGCAGATCAAGGCGCGCAAGGATCTCGACGTGGTGCTGATTGCGCCCAAAGGCCCGGGCGATCTGGTGCGCCGCCAGTATCAGCAGGGCCGCGGCGTGCCATGCCTGATTGCGGTCGCGCAGGATGCCAGCGGCCACGCCCATGCGCGCGCGCTCGCCTACGCCGATGGCATCGGCGGCACACGCGGCGGCGTGCTCGATACCAGCTTCGCCGAGGAAACCGAGACCGATCTGTTCGGCGAGCAGGTGGTGCTGTGCGGCGGAGCCACCGAGCTGGTGGTCAAGGGTTACGAGACGCTGGTCGAAGCCGGCTATCAGCCGGAAGTCGCCTACTACGAGTGCCTGCACGAGCTCAAACTGATCGTCGACCTGCTGCACGAGGGCGGACTGTCGAAGATGCATCGATTCATCAGTGACACCGCGAAGTACGGTGACCTCACGCGCGGCCCGCGCGTGGTCGATGCGCACACGAAGAAGGAAATGCGCAAGATCCTCAAGGAAATTCAGAGCGGCAAGTTTGCCCGGCAATGGATTCGCGAAAACGACAAGGGCGCGAAGAATTTCCGCCGCCTGCTCAAGGCCGACCTGCGCCACCCGATCGAACGCGTCGGCGAGAAGCTGCGCGCGCGCATGCCTTGGCTCCAGGGCGCCCGCTGAACGGAGACTGCCATGACACCGAACCCCGACCGAGTATTGATCTTCGACACCACGCTGCGCGATGGCGAGCAGGCACCGGGCTGCAGCATGACGCAGCCGGAGAAGCTGCGGGTCGCGCGCGCGCTCGCCGAGCTCGGCGTGGATGTCATCGAGGCGGGCTTTCCGGCCGCATCACGCGGTGACTGGGAAGCCGTCAATGCCGTGGCCCGCGAAGTGCACGGTCCGATCATCGCCGGCCTGGCGCGCTGCACGCGCGAGGATATCGAGCTGGCCGCCAAGGCGCTGCACGATGCGCCACGGCATCGCATTCATGTGTTTCTTGCCACCAGCGCCATTCATCGCCAGTACAAGCTGAACATGGCGCAGGAGGAGATCGTGCGCCTGGCGGTTGAAGGCGTAAAGATCGCGCGCGAACACTGTCAGGACGTCGAGTTCTCGCCCGAGGACGCCTCGCGCACCGAACTGGATTTTCTCGCGCAGGTGGTCGAGGCCGCCATCGACGCCGGCGCCACGACCATCAACATTCCCGACACGGTCGGCTACACCGTGCCGGATGAATTTGGCGAAGTGTTCCGTTACCTGCGCCAGCACGTGCGTGGCATCGACAAGATCACATTGTCAGTGCATTGCCATGACGATCTCGGCATGGCCGTGGCCAACAGTCTGACCGCGGTCGTGGCCGGAGCACGTCAGATCGAGTGCACCATCAACGGCATTGGCGAGCGTGCCGGCAACTGCTCGCTCGAGGAAGTGGTGATGGCGCTCGCCACCCGTGCCGCGTTCTTCAATGTCGGCACCGGCGTGCAGACCGCGCGCCTGTATCCGACCAGCCGGCTGGTCGCGAGCATCACCGGCGTGTCCATTCCGCGCAATAAGGCCGTGGTCGGCGAGAATGCCTTTGCGCATGAGGCCGGCATTCATCAGCATGGCATGCTGCAGAACCGCGCCACCTACGAAATCATGCGTCCGGAGGACGTGGGGCTGCAGCGCAGCAGCCTCGTGCTCGGCAAGCATAGCGGACGCCACGCCTTTCGCGACCGCGTCAAGCAGCTCGGCTTCGAGCTCGAAGAGCTCGAACTCACCCGCGTGTTCGAAGAGTTCAAGGCGCTCGCCGATCGCAAAAAGGAACTGTTCGACGGCGACATCGAGGCGCTGGTGCTGCGCGCCGGCAGTCAGGCGCAGGGCCCCTGGCTGCTCGAGCATCTGGACGTGGCGGTACACAGCGGCGCCCAGGCCACCGCCCGCGTGCGCCTCAAGCACGCCGACGGCCGCACGCTCGAGCGCGACGCCTCGGGCGACGGACCGGTCGATGCCGCTTACAAGGCCATCGTGCTGGCCACGGGCGTGGTGGTGACCGTGCGCAAATTCGAAGTGCATGCCGTGACCGTGGGCGAGGATGCACAGGGCGAGGCGATCCTGTACGTTGACGCCGACGGACGCAGCTATCGCGGCTCGAGCATCAGTACCAACATCATCGAGGCCGCCAGCCGCGCGCTGCTCGAGGTCATCAACCGCATCGAGCTCTCGCACAACAGCGCGGCCCGCGGCAATTCCGGCCGGGGCGCGGAAATCGCCCGGATCGCCCAGAGCGCCGTCTAGGAGTCGCCAGCATGCCCATACCCGCAACCCCCTTCATCTGGTTCAACGGCAAACTCGTGGCCTGGGAAAAAGCCACGGTGCACGTGCTCGCGCATGCCCTGCACTACGGCTCTTCGGTGTTTGAAGGCGTCAGGGCCTATGAGACGCCGCGAGGCGTGGCGATATTTCGTCTGCGCGATCACACCCGCCGCCTGTTTGATTCAGCCAAGATCTACCGCATACAGATCCCCTACTCCCCGGACCAGATCAACGACGCCTGTCGCCAGGTCATCGCCGTCAACGCGCTCTCGCATGGGGCCTACATCCGCCCGGTGGCGTTTCGCGGTTATGGCGAGATCGGTGTGGCGCCGAAGATCGATCCGCCGGTGGATGTGGCGATCGCGGCCTGGGAGTGGGGCAAATACCTTGGTCACGAAAGCGAGGAAGCCGGCGTCGATGTGTGCGTCTCCTCCTGGCAGCGCGTGGCTCCCAACACCCTGCCGGCGCTGGCCAAAGCCGGCGGCAACTATCTGTCCAGTCAGCTCATCAGCCAGGAGGCCAAGCGCCTGGGATTCGCCGAGGGCATTGGACTGGCGCCTGATGGCACCGTGAGCGAAGGGGCCGGCGAGAATATCTTCATCGTCAAGGATGGCGTACTGCTGACACCCAACCTGGCGCATTCGGTGCTGAGTGGACTGACGCGCGATACCGTCATGACGCTCGCGCGCCTGCAGGGCCTCGAGGTGCGCGAAACCTCGATCCCGCGCGAGCTGCTGTACCTGGCCGATGAATTGTTTTTCACCGGTACGGCCGCCGAGGTCACACCAATCCGCTCGGTCGATCGGATCACCATCGGCGCGGGTCGTCGCGGACCGATCACCGAGAAGCTGCAGCGGGCATTCTTCGGTCTGTTCTCGGGCGCCACGCACGACGCCTGGTCCTGGCTCGATTATGTCGACATGAAGCTCGATACGCGCAGCGCGGCTGCCGCGGTGCATTGATCTGCAGCCATGAGGACCATGTTCCAGAAGGTCTGGGAATCTCACGTGGTCGTGGCCGAGACGGCCGAGACGCCCGCGGTGCTGTACGTGGACACGCACCTGGTGCACGAAGTGACCTCGCCGCAGGCCTTTACGGTGCTGCGCGAGCGCGGCCTGCGATTGCGCCGACCGGAGCTGATGCTCGCGACCATCGATCATTCCAGCCCAACGCGCACCGAACAGATCTTCGGCAATGTGCCGATCAGCATCGAGTCGGCCGCGCAGCAGATCGCGCAACTGGAGCGCAACTGCGGCGAGTTCGGGGTCGAGCTGTTCGGCCTCAGGAGTGATCAGCGCGGCATCGTGCACATTGTCGGGCCCGAACTCGGGCTCACGCAGCCCGGCCACACGCTGGTGTGCGGCGACAGTCACACCAGCACCCACGGCGCCTTTGGGGCTCTGGCCTTCGGCATCGGCACCACCGAGGTCGGTCATGTGTTCGCGACGCAGTGCCTGCTGCAGCGCCGGCCGAAGACCTTCGCAATCAACATTGACGGCGCGCTGAGCCGCGCGGTCACCGCCAAGGACCTGATCCTGTCCATCATCGGCCAAATCGGTGTCGCCGGCGGCACCGGACACGTGCTCGAATATCGCGGCGCCGTGATTCGTGCGTTGTCGATGGAGGAGCGCATGACGGTCTGCAACATGTCGATCGAGGCCGGCGCGCGCGCCGGCATGATCGCCCCGGATGAGACCACGTACAGCTATCTGCGCGGCCGGCCCCGCGCCCCGGGCGGGCAAGCCTGGGAGCGGGCGCTGGAGCGCTGGCGGGCGCTGCCCAGCGATGCGGGGGCTCGCTATGACCGCGAGATCACACTCGACGGCGCGGCGATCGAGCCGATGGTCACCTATGGCACCAATCCGGGCATGGTCATGGCCGTGTCCGGCTCGATTCCCGAGGCGCACAATGATCCGGTGTTCGACAAGGCGCTGGCCTATATGGGCCTGCACGCCGGCGAGCCTATCGGCAATCAACCGGTCAATGTGGTCTTTATCGGCAGTTGCACCAATGGGCGGCTCTCGGACCTGCGCAGCGCCGCGCAGTTGCTGCGCGGACGCAAGATCGCGCACGGCGTGCGGGCACTGGTGGTGCCCGGCTCACAGCAGGTCAAGAAGGCGGCCGAGGCCGAAGGGCTCGATCGCATCTTTCTCGACGCCGGCGCCGAGTGGCGCGAATCGGGCTGCTCGATGTGCCTGGGGATGAACGGGGATCTGGTGGCCAAGGGCGAGTATTCAATCAGCACCAGCAACCGCAACTTCGAGGGTCGCCAGGGCGCCGGCGCGCGCACGCTGCTGGCCAGTCCGCTGACCGCCGCGGCCAGCGCGGTACGCGGCCGAGTCACCGATCCGCGCGACCTGTTCAACGGCTGACTGCCCATGGAGCCGATACGACAGATCCGTTCGCGCACCGTCGTGCTGCCCTACACCAACATCGATACCGATCAGATCATCCCGGCGCGTTTCCTGCGTACCACCACGCGCGAGGGGCTCGGACGACAGCTGTTTGCCGACTGGCGCCTCAAGGCCGACGGCAGCCTGAACGCCGAGTTCCCGCTCAATCGCGCCGAGGCCGCCGGTTGCTCGGTGCTGGTCGCTGATCGCAATTTCGGCTGCGGCTCCTCTCGAGAGCATGCGCCCTGGGCGCTGCTCGATTATGGCTTTCGTGCCGTCATCAGCACCGAGATCGCCGACATCTTTCGCAGCAACTCGCTCAAAAACGGCTTGCTGCCCGTGGTCGTGGATCAGGCCAGCGGTACCTGGCTGCTCGAGCACCCCGGCGCCGAGGTGCTGATCGATCTGCCCAGCGCCACGCTGCAGTTGCCTACCGGCGTTGCGATCCCGTTTCCGATTGAAGCCTTCGCACGCTACTGTCTGATCAACGGCGTGGATGAGTTAGGCTTTCTGCTGGCCCAGGCGCCGCAGATCGACCGCTACGAGCAACGGCAGGCATCGTGAAGGCCAGCATTGCGGTTCTGCCCGGCGACGGCATCGGCCCGGAGGTCATCGATGAGGCGCTGCGCGTGCTGCAGGCCAGTGCGCGGCGCTTCGGCCATGAGTTTGTATTGCACAAAGTGCCCTTCGGCGGCGCCGCCATCGATCAGTTCAACGATCCGCTGCCGCCGGCGACGCTCGCGAGCTGCCTGCAGGCCGACGCGGTGTTGCTGGGTGCCATCGGTGGCCCCAAATGGTCCTCACCCCAGGCCAAGGTTCGCCCCGAGTCCGGCCTGCTGCGGCTGCGCCAGGAGCTCGGCGTGTACGCGAACCTGCGACCGGTCAGCGTGCACCCGGCGTTGCGCAGTGCCTCGAGTCTCAAGCCCGAGATTCTCGAAGGCGTGGATCTGATCTTCGTGCGCGAGCTCACGGGCGGCATCTATTTTGGCGCCAAGACCCGCACGGCCACCCAGGCGACGGATCTGTGCTCCTATACGGCCGCCGAGATCGAGCGCATCGTGCGTGTGGCCGCGCGCATTGCGCGCACGCGGCGCAAGCGCCTGCTGTCGATCGACAAGTCCAATGTGCTTGAGACCTCGCGCCTGTGGCGCGAAGTGTGCGAACGCGTGGTGCGCGCCGAGTTCCCCGACATTGCGCTCGAGCACATGTTGGTGGATTCCGCCGCCATGCATCTGATCCGACGGCCACGCGACTTTGACGTCGCCGTGACCGAGAACATGTTCGGCGACATCCTGACCGACGAGGCCTCGATGCTCAGCGGCTCACTGGGGCTGCTGCCGTCGGCGTCCCTCGGCGATGGCACGCGTGGACTATACGAACCCATCCACGGCTCGGCCCCTGATATTGCCGGCCAGGGTATTGCCAATCCATACGGCGCCATCCTCAGCGTCGCGCTGCTGCTGCGTCATTCCTTCAAACTCGAGCAGGAGGCGCACGCCATCGAACTGGCGGTGCATCGGGCCATCGATGATGGCGTGCGCACGCCCGATATCGCGGCCCCGTCTCATCGGGCTGCCTCGACCCAGGAAGCCGGCGATGCGGTGCTGGCGGCGATGGGGTGAACCGTAACGTGCTAACTGCTGCGCCGACTTAACAATAAGCCGGCCACCAGACCCGCTGCCATGCCGATGCCGATCGACTTCCACGGCTGTTCCTGGACATAGCTGTTGACGACCCTGATGCGGTGGCGTGTGCGACCGAGCATTCCGCGATGCAGATGTCCAGCGGCCTGCCGTGCCGCCTCGATGCGGTCATAGAGCTTGACCTTGGCGCGCGCCAGTTCCTCCCCAGTCAGTGAGGTCGTGGCCTGGATCAGCTCTTCGAGATCAGCGATGAAATCGTGCAGTTCCTGAGATGCCCCGGACAGGGCTTCGGCGGCGGCCGCACTCTGATTCGAGGCGGCCTCGGCGTGACCATTGCGGGCGCGATCAGGCCTCTCGGCGTGGGTTTTCATGACGGCTTCCTGTGGGAGACTTCAGTGGACTTGCCGCCCGGCTTGGACGGGTGACCAGATCGACCATCATCGGCTCAACGCCTGCAAGCGTCGGTGCGCTGTCACACGCACCGCTGCTGTGCCGCATCACAACAACATCGTTTTGCAGTGCAGGCGTCAATGTAGAATCCCACGAAATCGAAAGCCCAGATGCCATGTCCATATTTAGAACAAGGGAAGCGACCATCCATGCGCACCGTACCATTGCTTTCCTGCCTGTGTTTGCTGGCAACCGGGTCTGCCGTGGCTCAAGAAGTCGCACCGAAGCTGACCACGATCCATCCCTTTACCTGCAAGAACGGACGTGGTCCGGTAGCGGGTGTCACCGTGGGAGCCGGCGGAGTGCTCTACGGCACAGCGCAATACGGCGGCCTGACCTCGGGAAATTGTCCGAACGGTTGCGGCGTGGTTTACGCGCTCACACCGCCGGCGGCCGGGGTCGAGCATTGGACTTCCCAGGTTCTCTATCACTTCACCGGCCACGCCGATGGTGGCTGGCCGTACGGCGGGATCGCTATCGGCGCTGGCGGGGTTCTCTACGGCACGACGACCATCCGCGGTGCAGGCTACGGCACGGCCTTCTCTCTGACGCCGCCGGCTGTCGCCGGCGATCCCTGGACCTTCGATACCATCTGGACGTTTGCAGACAACAGCAACGGCGGCGCCTACGGTGGAGTGACGGTCGGCAGCACCGGAACACTGTACGGCAGTTTGTTCAAACTGTTCGGCAGTTTGAATATAGGCACCGCCTTCTCGCTGACTCCCCCGGCTTCGCCGGGCGACCCGTGGACCGAGAGCGACGTGTCATCGGACGCCATCGGTTCGGTGGCGCTGGTGGTGCAGGTGAGCAGCGGCACGCTGTTCGGAACCTCGGAAGTGGGTGGCTCCAGTGGTGACGGAGAGATATTTGCAGCGGTTCCGCCAAAGGAGCCGGGCGGAGCGTGGAGCGTGACGGCTGTGCACAGCTTTGCCGGCGGCAGCGATGGAAACATGCCCACGGCAGGGCTGACGCTGCATGCAAAAGGCGTCTTGTACGGCACCACTTACAGCGGCGGCGGTTCCGCAAACTGCGATAACGGTTGTGGGACGATTTTCTCGCTGACTCCTACTGCCGGCGCCGAGGGCGTTGGAAGGGCATTCACCGAAGCCGTCCTGTACGCGTTCAGCAACGGCGCGGACGGCGCCAATCCCTACGCCGGAGTGACGGAGGGCACAGGAGGCGTGCTCTACACCGTCACCCAGCAGGGCGGCAATACATCGTGCCCGGGTGGCTGCGGAACGATCGCTTCCCTGACTCCGCCCGCCACATTGGGAGACCCCTGGACACCGGCGTTGGTCCATTCCTTCACCGGCGACGACGGACAATATCCCACGGGAACCTTGGTTCGTGACTATACGGTTTTCTACGGCACAACCACTAGGGGCGGGGCCGACGGATGCGGCACTGTATTTGAGTTGCGGCTCTGACCTGCACCGGCGAGCTGCCTCATCGCCGTACCTGTAGTACCCTTCGCATCAGAAACACGCCGGCAATAGGTGTGCACGGCAGCGCCTCCCGGAGACGGCGCTCGCAGCATTTGTAGTGCTTGCCAGTGGTCAGCACGTCGTCGAACAGCGCTATGCTCTGCCGCACGGGCCGCGCCATTAGGGCCTCGACATCCAGGCGCAGGTTCTCATACAACGCCTGCGCGCTGAGCCGTGCTTGCCTTGCATGATCCGGCACAGTGCTCTGCAGCTGATAAAGCAACGCGCGTACGTCCACATCGTAGGCGTTGAAGGCCAGATTGAGCGTGCGTGAGAGTCGATCATCAAAATCCGGGTCGCCGCGTTGCCTCGAGGGCGGGATCGGGACCCACGTGCAGCACTCGGCCTGCTCGCGGCTGATCGCGCCACGCAGCCAGCGCGCCAGCCTGGCTATGGCCTGCTGCTTGTAGCGTTGCCGCCGTGGATTGCCAAGCGCCGCCGACGGTTCGCACTTGAAATTGCGGATCAGCTGGTTGCAGCCACCGGCCTGGTAACCCCTGCCGCCCAGATATTGCGCCAGGAAGGCGCAGCGGTCCGATGCGGCCAGAAACGCATGCTCGGCCCGGCTGGGCGCATCCAGCGGTGTCAGCATCGCCGGGGATCCGGCTTTGGCTCGATCACCGACACTCACAGGTGCATATCCCTGTCTGCCGCATCGCTACGCGACTCGCAGGCCGATGCCGACTGATCGCGCGCTGGCTTTCCCGTGGCCGGTAGCTCATTGGCTTGCGCCAGCCCGGGGCTGCCGTTCGCCAGCGCCTCTCGCCGCAGCTGCAGCCACGCTTCGCGAGAACGCTGGCGAAGCTCCTCGAGAGCGGCAACACCCTGGGCCGGCGCAGCCAGCGCCGCCGCCGCCTCGGCACCCCCCGGTCCGCTCGGCGTGGCTGATTCGCCGGCGGCGCGTGCCGCGCGCGCGGCCACGCGCTCGGCCACGCGCTCGGCCACGCGCTGGCGATAGCGCTCACGAATGCGCTCAGCCACTTCGCTGCGCAGGCCACGTCGCTCCATCTGATAGGCCACAAGCGGAATATGCGGCCGAGGCTCGCGATCAATGCCCTGGGCCTTAAAGCTGCGATGATCCAGGCGCTGCTCGAGACCGGCGGCACGAAAGGCATCGTTGAGAAAGCTCGTCCAGCGCTCACGAATGGCCACCAGCTCGCGCAAGCCGGCGGGCAGTCCACGTCTGAGGCGTTCGGGATAAGCCATGTCGAGCCCGGTCTTCGCTCCCAGCCCGGCGGCACTGATCTCACGCGTGGTCGTGAGCAGATGCGCATGGTAATTTCGCGGATCACCGCCGGGTCGCGGCTCGTGAATCGCCAGATCCACCGCGACATTGTACCGATCGGCCAGTTCGCGCGAGAACTCGCGTGCCACCTGCAGGCGCTGTGCGGGGCTGAGTTCGTGCGGAAGCGCCACCTGATATTCACGCGCCACCCTCGCATCGCGGCGCTGTTCGACCGCCTCGGCCGCGTTCCATAGCCGCGCCCGATCCCGCGCCCAGCTCGCCGCATCCGCAGCGAGCGTGCTGGGTAGGAAGATCTCGCTATGGGTGACGTCTCGGCGGCGCGCATGGTTATGCAGCACGCCCGTGCGCTCGTCGCGAATCCTCTCACCCGCCCGGTACGCGGCCGCCGCCGGGGCGCTGCGGCCCGCTGAGCGCGAGAGCGCGTTGATGCGAATGTGCAGCAGCGCCATGGACTTAAGGCCGCAGCGACACGCGCCGCCACTCACGCGAGGCGGCGAGTTTGAGATACCCGCACAGGTCGGGCAGCTGTTCGAGTTCGGAGGGCATGAGCGCCATCTCGGTCGCGTAGTGCTCACTGGTCTGCATGGACCGGCGTGCGCCGCGCATCGCCAGCCCGGCATCGCGATCACGGCCACGGGAAGTCTGGCGCCGAATTACCTCGCGCTCGCCGATCAGCCGCGAGGCAAAATGCGAGGTGCCACCGTTCTCGCTGCCGGCGCAGCGCAGAATCAGCGTATTGCCGCAATTCTCGATAATCGTTTGTGCCTCACCGGCACCGTACGTGCTGGACACCTGCGCAACGGATTGAAAGCCGAGGACGCAGCGACCTCCGAATTTGCGCAAGCGCGCCAGGGCGTCCTTGAGGCCGTCGATTGCTCCCAGCGCATCCAGCTCATCTACCACGAACCACAACCGCTGGTCACGATTCTCGGGCTGGCTCATGGCCTCGACGATCGCCAGTCGCAACCAGGCGGCAATGATCGAGCGCAGCGCCGCGATCTGTCCGGCCTGATATGGAATGAACAGTACCCCCGTGCCGCTTCGAACCCACTTGCGCACGGAGAACGAAGCCGCGCGCTGGGCCTTGACGTACTCCAGCGCCGCGATGGCGGAGATCAGCACCGATCGTATCGAGCCGAACATGCGCGCGTTGTCCGCTTCCAGGAATGGCTGGGCCGAGGTTCCGGCCAGCAGAGGCCGCAGCTCTCCAGTGGGTGCCATCGCCAGCAGGCGCCACAGTTGCTTGAGGTCGCTGCCGTGACGCCGCCGGCAACGTTTCATCACCGCGGCGAACAAAGTGCGCGCATAAGCGCGCCATTCACGGGTCGAAGGATCCTCGCTGGCGGGAATCAGTGCGCTCGAGAGCTGTTCGATGTCATAGGCGTTGCGAATTTCGGCAAATGGGTCCCACTGCACCGAGTCCGCCTCAAAGGGATTGAGCACCACATCACCTCGGTAACGACGGCGCAATCGCCCGAGGTAGCCTGCGTCCGGGTCGCTGATGATGGCTCGATCGCCACGCCGCAAAGCGGCTTCGAGCAGTTCGCGGATGGCCGTGGATTTGCCTGTGCCGGTGGTGCCAATCATCTTGAAGTGTTTGGTCTCTTCCAATAGTGTGAGCGGCACGCCGGCCAGAGTGATTTGCGCACCGTAGGACTGCGACCCGCGCCACAGCCGCGACCAGGGTTTGCGCGGAGCCTCGACGATCAGCGCCCCGCGGCGATGCACTTCCCGCGACCGCCGATGCCACAGCATCCGCGCGCCCAAGGGCAGCAACAGCCCCACGGCCAGCGCTGCCGCGCGCACGGATGCCGGCGCCGCTGTGAGAGCGTCCACCATCAATAGCCCTTGACCACCAGGTAGTCGGCCTGCTCTCCATAGGCCGGTGCATGCCGGTCCACACGCACGCACCAGCGCGCATCGTTGCCGCAGCGCCGAAGATCGAGCAGGCCGCCGCGTTGCTCGAGAGCTTCCACGGCAGCGGCAAGCTGCTCGCGCTTCTGCCGCAAGGCGCCGATCTGCGACGACGATGGCAGCAGCCACCACGCCGAGAGCGCCGACGCGGCGCCCGAGAGCACGGTCGCAGCCAGCAGCCATGAAATAAAGCGCAGCTTTGCGGCCTGCTCGATCGCGCGCAACGCCTGCACTGCACGCGCACTTTCCTCGACCACGGCGCCGAGTTCCTCGACCAGCGTGCGTCGGATCTGCTCGCGCACGATGCCGTCGAGCTCCTGTGCGTGACCCTTGAGCTGTTTGAGACTCGAGGCGACCAGTTGCTGCTGCGCCTGGGCGGTCTCCAACAGCAGGCCGTATTTCATCGTCGTCTCATCGACCCGCGCCGATGTGTTCATGGCTCGTGCTCCGGGGCATTGTGTCTGCGCTCTGCCGGTGTGATGGCCTGTGTGCGGGAAGCGGCTTGACGCCGGCGAGTCCGGCGCAACGGGAGCACCCCGGGCGCCGGGGCGCTGGCCGGCCCGGGTGCCGGCACCGGTGGTATTGCCGCGCCGGCGGGGATCGGCGGCGCCGCAATGAAGGCCGGCGCGCCCTGGTGCGCGGGCGATGCGCGCGGCGGCTGCAGGTTGACCCGCAGCCAGCGCTCCCGTGAGGCGAATTTGAGATAGCCGGCCAGATCAGGCAGCTGCTCGATTTCAGAGTCCATCACCGCCGGCTCGATGCTGAGATGCTCGCTTCGAGTTACGCTGCCCAGAAATTCTGTGACCCGACGACTGATCGATCGCGTGGTACGCAACACTTCGCGTTGTCCGATCAGCGTCGAGGCAAAGCGCGAGGTGCCGCCACCCTCGCTGGCCGAGCAGCGCAGGATCAGGGTATTGCCGCAATTTTCGACAATCGTGTGGGCATCCCCGGCACCATAAGTGCTGGCCACCTGGGCGATGCGCCCATAGGGCGACATTTGGACTTGCGATGTTGCGCCATAGAATATTGAGGCGTTCGTGCCAGTTGTTGAGCTGCTCATCATCCGCGCTCTCGAAACTCACGCCGGTCAGCCGAAATACCTGCACGTAATCCAGCAGCGTGGTGCGCACGATGCTGTCGCTGAGCTGCACGCTGTACGGAATGCGATCGGCGGCGAGCAGTTCGCGCCTGAGCGGCCGGGTGTGGATTGCGGTGCGCATCAGAAGCCTGCCGGGTCCACCGGCCAGATCTGCGGGCAGGCCGCGCAGCGCCGACGACGACCTCGTCGATCGGGCATGGACAAGGCAAGTGGGCTGTAGCTGCTCGCCTGCCAGAGCCGCAGATTGGCCAGCAACGCCGGCAACCGCGTGCGTGCCCAGAGCAGGATCAGATCAAAAAAACGGGCGTCGCGCACGCACAGCAGCACGCAAAGCGCGTGAATCGGCAGGCACAGCAGCAAAGTCAGCAGGTTCTTGCTGAGCAAAAAAATTTCCATGGTAAATACCATGTTGAACAGCAGCGCCGAATAGGTGACGCCCCAACGCATCGGCGGCCGCGTCGCACCCACGAACAGAGGATCCGCCGTCAGTCCGGCATTGCGTGCGCTCATGTGCTTCAGACTCCAAACATGCCGCGCACCCAGGTCACGATTTGCGGGGCGCCGAAGGCGATAGCGATGCCGAGAATTGCGCCAATGCACCAGCCCCACGACATTCGATTTGCCATGGCCATGGCACCGAGCGCCATGACCAGAATCACGGCAATCGGTGTGAGCCATGCCAGGATATTGCTCTGCAGGGCCGTCGCTCCGGTCATGAACGGGGATGACTGTGCCGAGGCGAGTTCGGGTAGCCAGAGCGTCAGTGCCAGAGCGCTCACCCGGCAGGCTTTCTGCAGCCGAATGCGATGCAATGGGTTCACCGCAGGCTCCTCAGGCCGCGCTCGAGACCGTTCCGTGGGCGGAGCTGTCCTCGCGCCGGCTGTCGAGCTCCTCGCGCTTGGCCTTGCCCGGCGCGCCGAAGCGAAAGCCTTCGACCACGAAGGAGTAGTCGTACTGGCGCTCGCCCTGCTGGTCGGTCCAGTTGTTGGCGCGGATTCGCGCTTCGAGGATCAGCTGGTCGCCCTTGCGGGCATTGCGGGCGATGGCCTCGCCCAGCGGGCCGAAGGCGACGAACCAAAGGCTGGTCACGACTTCGCGCGCTGCGCCGTCCTCGTCTTTGCCGGCGTAGTCGTTGCCGATCAGGCAAAAGCGGGTGTACGCCGTATCCCCCTTTGCACCCAGCTCCGGATTCTTGGCAAGATTGCCGATGGCGGTGACGGTAAAACTGTTCATGCTCGATTCTCCTCGGTGCTGATACGGTCGACGATGGACCAGGTGGCGGCGAGTCTAGCGAGGCAGTGCGCAGCCGGGAGCTGCGGCTATCGCAGGTGTTCGTGCAGAAACGCAGGCCGTCGCGTTGCCAGCCGTGGTGTATCGTCGGCATCTTCGTGTGATGGAGCGCAAGCGCATGTCCCGTGAACCCGATGAATCGAGCGACGGCACGATCGAGCAGTGTGTCGATGAAATCGACGACTTCATCGAGAAACTCGATCAGTATTCGCCGTCGGTGCTGGCCTTGGCCCTGCGTGCGCACTTGGGCAGCCTGCTGCGGGCGATGGTGGACGGACACGCCTGCAGCCGCGAGCACGTGCGGCAGTTTGTGTTGGAACTCGAGCACGAGGCGCTCGGTGTCGGGTAGCGCGCTCGAGCGCCTCGTGCTGCCGCCCACACGCGACCTGGGCGATGGCTTCCTGGTTCGCCGCGCGCTGCCGACTGCAGAGTGCCGAATGGTCGGACCGTTCGTGTTCTTCGATCAATTCGGTCCGACCTCGTTCAGCGCCGGCGCGGGACTGGATGTGCGCCCACACCCTCATATCGGCCTGGCGACGGTGACCTATCTGTTCGAGGGTGAGATCGTGCATCGCGACAGCCTCGGCAGCGCGCAGGTCATCCGTCCCGGAGAGGTCAATTGGATGATCGCCGGGGCCGGCATCGTGCATTCCGAGCGCACCGCCGCCGCTACGCGCCGCGAGGCCTCGTTGCTGTCGGGCATTCAGACCTGGGTCGCCCTGCCACAGGATCAGGAGCAGCGTCCGGCAAGCTTTGCGCATCATGGCGCGCACGAGCTGCCGCTCATCGAGGGCGCCGGTCGGCGTATACGTGTGATCGTCGGATCGCTGTTTGGCGAGCGCGCGCCGGTGGCGACGCTGTCGGCAATGGGCTATGCCGATGCGCTGCTCGAAGCCGGAGCGCAGCTGGATTTCGCAGCCGAATACGAGCAGCGCGCTATCTACGTAGTGGACGGAGCCATCGAATCGGGCGGGCAGCCTTTCACGGCCGCGCAGCTCGTGGTGCTGCGCACTCACGAACCCATGAGACTCAAGGCGCGCCTGCGCACGCGGCTGATTTTGTTCGGTGGCACACCTTTGGACGGCGCGCGTCACGTGTGGTGGAACTTCGTCTCCAGCTCGCGCGAGCGCATTGAGGAGGCCAAGGCGGCCTGGCGCGAAGGCCGCTTCGCCGCCGTGCCCGGTGATGAGCACGAGTTCATTCCGCTGCCAGCCGAGCCGATGCGCAATACCTCCAGTAAGCGCGAGGACGGCAGCGAGGCGCTGTAGACAGGCCGCTGCACTGCAAGTTGCACAGCCGTTTTAGTTTGTATTTTTATTATTATAAATTATACAGTTGTCATATCTTCCTAGAAACAACATTATTCTATAAGATCGCGGTGCCCAGTGGCTCGGCCGGCGCGTCGCGACATTGGCATTGCGTTCGGCTAGGGTAGTTATCCCGCCGTCCAGTCGGGAGTACACGCCATGAGCATTTACATTCAGTTCTATGACTCGACCACGGGATTGTTCACCGGCGTTTCCATGCATACCAACGTTTCCACACCCAAGGCAGTGAAGGCCTTCATCGCCGAGAACACGCCATCGGGGCACGGCGCCTACGTCGGCTATGTCGATCCGCTCTCCCAGAAGATGGACCTTGCCACCGGCCGGCTGGTCGATTACCGCCCGCCGCCGCCCTCACCCAAGCACGAGTGGAACCCCACGAGCAAACGCTGGCAGCGTCCCGTGGGTCTCAAACGTTCCGCGGCGCTCGCACGCATCGCCGAGCTGGAGACCGGCCAGCACCGCACGGTGCGCGAAACGCTGATTCGCGTCTGCCATGCCGTGGACGCGCTCAAGGAAGCCCTGGCCCCCGAATCGATCGAAGTGCGCGAGGCGGTCGATCGTATGTACGCCGCACTTTCGCGCTTGGAGCTGCTCGAGACCGAGTTGGGCCAGATGCGGGCCGATCTGTGAACCTGAGTCGCAACTAACCTAGAGCCTGTGGCATGGCCGAAGCCGGCGGATCGGAAAGCAAGGATGGTTCGGGTGCAGCGAGCAAGGTGTTCATCAGTTACGCCTCGCAGGACGCGGCCGTTGCAAACAGCGTCTGCGCGGCGCTCGAGGCGGCCGAACTCGCCTGCTGGATCGCGCCGCGCGATGTGCGGGCCGGTGAATCCTATGCCGCCGAAATCGTGCAGGCGATCAACTCATGCCGAATGCTGCTGCTGGTGCTGTCCAAGAGCGCCATTGATTCGCCGCATGTGCTTCGCGAGGTGGAACGCGCGAGTTCAAAAAAGCGTCCCGTGCTCTCGATTCGCATGGATGCCAGCGAGTTGCCGCCCGATCTGGAATACTTCCTGAGCGCCAACCACTGGTTGGATGCCTCCAGCGGTCCGATCGAGAAGATCTTTCCGGCACTGATCGCCGCCGTGCAGGGCCGCTCTTCGACCGCCGGCTCGGCACCGTTGCGGCCGGCCGCGCCTCGCCCCTCGCGATCCGGCGCGAAGCGCGCGCTGATCGCGCTGAGTGTGTTGCTCGCCGTATTGCTGTGTCTCGCCGGGGCCCGATTCTGGCTGCAGAAGTCCGGCCGCCTCGGCACCAGCGCGGGCGCAAACGCGAGCGCGGCGGCCCAAGGCGCAGTGAACGACAAATCCATTGCGGTGCTGCCGTTCATCGACATGAGCGAAAAGCACGATCAGGAGTACTTTTCCGATGGCATGAGCGAGGAGATCATCGACCTGCTGGTCAAAGTGCCCGGGCTGACGGTTCCCGCGCGCACGTCGTCGTTTTATTTCAAGGGAAAGTCGACGCAGATTCCCGAGATCGCCAGGGAATTGGGCGTCGCCCACGTGCTGGAAGGCAGCGTGCGCAAGTCCGGCGAACACCTGCGCGTGACCGCGCAGCTGGTGCGTGCGGATAACGGCTATCACCTGTGGTCGGAAACCTACGACCGGCAGCTCGACGATGTCTTCAAGACGCAGGATGAGATTGCCGGGGCCGTGGTCAAGGCACTCAAGGTGTCGCTGCTGCAGACTGAAGCGCCGAGCGTAAGACCGACCACCAGCAATGAGGCCTACGAGCTCTACCTGCAGGCCCGCACGCTGATCAATCACGCTACCTCTGATGACACGCTGAAGGCCTATGCGTACCTCAAGCAGGCGGTAAGCCTGGATCCGAAGTTCGCCCTCGCCTGGGCGAGCCTGGCCGCGATTTTGACGCGTGATAATGCCGATTGGTTTCTGGTCTTCAATCACGTGCACGCGCCGACGCCGGACAATCCCCTTGAAGATTGGGGCTCGATCTGGGCTCAGGTGCGCGCCGAAGCGCATGTCGCGGCCGAGCAGGCCATCACACTCGGACCGGAGCTGGCGGAAAGTCATGCCGCGATGGCGCAGGTGCTGGCGTACCTGGACTGGGACTGGAGCGCCGCCGACGCCGAGCTCAAGCGGGCGCTCGCACTCGCTCCGAGCGATGCACGCATCACGCTCGGGGCCGCGGACATGGCCCTGAATCTCGGCCGTATCCCGGAAGGACTGCAGCTCGCGCAGCGCGCCGCCGCACTCGACCCTCTCGGGCACGCCTTGGGTACGATCAGCTGGGGGCAATACGTCAGTGGAGCCCTGAATGAGGCGCTCGCATCCCGCCGCAAGGAGATCGAGTTATATCCGACCGCTTCAGGCGCTCACTTTCAGTACGCCATGTTGCTGCTGTCTGGGGGTCAGCCTCAGGCCGCGCTGGCCGAGCTTGGCCTGGAGACGCTGGCGCCCTTTCGCGACGTGGGTCTGCCCCTGGCGCTGGATGCGCTGGGGCGGCGCGGCGATGCTGACCACGCCATCGCACTGGCCGAGCAGAAGGACGCCAATGGCATGGCCTATCAGATCGCCTATATCTATGCGCGCCGCATTGACAGCGAGCGAACCTTCTACTGGCTGCAGCGCGCCTATGACCAGCACGACGGCGGATTGGCTACTCTGAAAATAGATCCCGTGTTCCAGAACCTCAGGCAGGACCGCCGCTTCAAGGGGCTGCTGCAGAAGATGAGACTGCCGGAATAGCGTCAGTCGACGAACAGATCCTGAATCAGATCCTGCGTGCCGGGCGTCACCGCATAGTGATCCAGATCGGTGATGCCATGCGCGCCCAGCAGCGCCTCATCGATGAAGAAATTGCCCGTCGTCGTGCGTGCATCGCTGGTCAGAATCAGCCAGGCCGCGTCAGCCAGGATCTCGGGCTTGCGCGCCTTGCGCGTGTCCAGCCCGGGAATCATTTTCAATGCCGCCGTGGCGATCACGGTGCGCGGCCACAGGCTGTTGACGCCGATGCCGTGATGCCGGAACTCGCTGGCGTGACCCAGCGTGCACATGCTCATGCCGTACTTCGCCATGGTGTAGGCCACGTGCGGCGCAAACCAGTGCGGCTGCAGCGACAGCGGCGGCGACAGGTTCAATATGTGCGGGTTACGGGCTGCCTCGGCGCTGGCGACCAGCGCCGCCAGGCAAGCCTGCGTACAGGCGAAGGTGCCGCGCACGTCGACGCCGAACATCAGATCGAAGCGCTTCATCGGTGTGGCCGCTGTCGGCGTCAGACTGATCGCGCTGGCATTGTTGACCAGGATGTCGATGCCGCCAAAGCGCGCCAGTGCGGCCTGCACCGCCGCGGCAACCGCGGCTTCGTCGCGAATATCGGTCGGCACGATCAGCGCCTGTCCGCCCGCGGCCTCGATCTGCGCCGCGGCACTGGCAAGCGTGCCGGGCAGCTTGGGATTGGGCTCGACTGTCTTGGCCACGAGCACAATCTGCGCCCCATCGCGCGCGGCGCGCGTGGCGATCGCCAGGCCAATGCCGCGCGAGGCGCCCGTGATCAGCAGCGTCCTGCCCTGGAGTGATCGTGCCGGCGTCTGCTTCATCGTGCCGCGCCTCCTTGCCGTCAAAACCTGCTGAAGTCGGGCTTGCGCTTTTGCAGGAACGCCTGCATGGCCTCCATCGCCTCGGGGCTGCGCAGCCGCTGCGAGAAAATGGCGCTCTCCGCCTGCATCGCCCGCGTGATGGCTTCGGCCGAGCCGGCGCGCATGAGCCGCTTGCTGTCGCGCACGGCCCCGGGCGGCAGCGCGTTGAAGCGCTCGGCCATGCGACGCGCATGGGGCAGCAGATCGCCCGCGGCCACTAAGGCCGTGGCCAGGCCGAGGGCGACGGCTTCCGCGCCGCCGATCGGCTCACCCAACAGCAGCTTTTCAGCGGCCCTGGCGTGGCCCAGTCGCAATGGCAGCAGCAGGCTCGAGGCGAACTCGGGCACCAGTCCCAGGCCGACAAATGGCAGCACCAGCCGCGCCTGCTCGCTGACATAGACCAGGTCGCAATGCAGCAGCATGGTCGCGCCGATGCCAACCGCCGCGCCACCGACCGCCGCCACGACTGGCTTGTCGCACGCGAGCAGCCCCAGCATGAAGCGGCCCACGGCGGAATCCGCGCCGAGCGGCGGCCGCTGCATGAAATCCTCGAGATCGTTGCCGGCCGTGAAGACTCCCGGCTGGCCGATAATCAGCAGCGCGCGCACGGCATCATCGGCCGATGCGGCCGCGATCGCCTCGGCCATGGCCTGGTACATCGCCTGGGTCAGGGCATTCTTCTTCTCGGGCCGCGCGATCTCGATGGTGCTCACGCCGTCCAGGCTGGAGGTATTGATGTTCATCAGCGATCGCCCTCCCCGTGCTCAGTCGATATATTCGCGGCTGACCCGCTGACCGACACCGGTGAACAGCTGGTACGAGGTGGTGCGCGCGCAGTCGGCGATCGTGGCGACCGGTAGCTTCGGCCCCCACAGCGTGGCCTCATCCGCCACCGCCACATCGGCACAGTCGGTCACATCGATCGCGATCGAGTCCATCGACACGCGTCCGACCAGTTCGGCACGTTGGCCATTGATGCACACCGGCGTGCCATTGCCGGCCAGGCGCGGGTAACCATCGCCGTAGCCGATGCCCAGCGTGGCGATGCGACTGGGTCGTGAACTGCTCCAACAGCCGTCGTAACCCACCGATTCACCGGCGGCGATCTCGCGCACGGCGATCACACGGGCGCGCAGAGTCATGACTGCGCGCAGCGGGCGCGGCAGCTCAAAGTCAGCAGCCAGCGGATTTTCGCCATAGAGCATGATACCCGGTCGTACCCAGTCGACGCGCAGCTCCGGCCGGGCGATCAGTACCACCGAATTGGCCACGCTGATGGCGCGTTCGGGATTGAGCGCATGACAGGCCAGAAATCGCTCGATCTGCTGTGCCATGACGCTCGAGCTCACCTCACGCGTGCTGCTGAAATGCGTCATGTGTATCAGCTCGGATACGCCCGGCTGCCCCGATAGCAGGCGCTCCGCCGCCACGAATGCGGCCGGATCGAGCCCGAGACGATGCATGCCGCAATCGAGCTTGAGCCACACGCGCAGCGGCCGCTCGCGCGCGCAGGCCGCAATCGCCGCCACCGAAGTGCGATCATGGGCCGTGACGTCGATGTTCTGCTGCGAGCACAGCGCCAGCTCGGCCTGATCCAACAGCGTTCCCAGCAGCAGCAGTCGATGTGCGATGCCGGCCTCACGCAGCTGCAACGCCTCCTGCAGCCGTGCCACCGCGAAGCCGTCGGCGCCCGCCAGGGCCCGAGCCGCCGGCAGTGCGCCGTGCCCGTAGGCGTCCGCCTTGAGCAGCGCCATGATGCGGCAGCGCGGGGCGAGCGCGCGCACGACTTGCAGGTTGTGGCTCAGAGCCGGCAGGTCGATCAGGGCGCTGGCGGTATTGAGCATGCCGGCAATTGCAGCGCTAGTCCCGGTGCGA